>Ga0126381_100010769_pt1 | contig 10306 bp, 10 predicted proteins | sample PanSoiMetPlot_28_FD_96465 | JGI IMG/M metagenome (GOLD analysis project Ga0126381, IMG submission 96465) | Tropical forest soil microbial communities from Panama - MetaG Plot_28 | ecosystem: Environmental > Terrestrial > Soil > Tropical forest > Bulk soil | place: Panama | collected 2016-02-17 | reverse complement strand
TTACTGGCAAAAAATTAGAATGTCGAAGCTGCGCCTCACCACTGAAAGATAGAGATTACTTTGGAGCTTCACCGCGAGCAATTCTGTGGTCTTCTCGTTAGCGGCTTGAAGGCGTCTCATTTTAGGGCATTCCTCCTTCGGGCATTGTAATTGTGCCGCACGGGCGGCGGCGACTGCATTTGCAGCCATATGGGTGGCTACGCTCTTCGCCTTAGCTTTATTTGGCCCCAGTCCAAATCCATGCACCGGCACCGGCTCGGGAACCTTATTTATCCACAGCGCAGTATCTTTGTCATCGTTCCGGTAATCACCCACTTTGCACGCCCAATGCGAGAAGGGCCGCCCTGGAGGCGGCCCTTCGTTAACAGTTCTTCGAGGCAGGTCTCAGGGGGAGAAAAGAAACCTGCGAGCCACGACGTCCTGCTGGTGAATCGGCGTCGGCACGAACTCGAAACCGTACCACCACACCACGGTCTGAACGTTGTTCGAGTCCGTCCAGAAGGCAAAGAAACCGTTGCCGCCGCCAGTGTCGGTGTCGGTATAATCGCCAAAGAAGGTTCCACCGAAGCCATAACGCGTGTTGATGCGTTGAGTGGTCAAGCGGTTCGTGCTCCCGCTCAAGTCGCGGACGACGTAGTCGAGTCGCGTGTTGTGTATGTAGGGCCCGAGAAAGTCACATGTGATGCGACCAACCGGCGGAGGCGGCCCGGAAAAGCACGTCTGCCACGGCGAAACGGTGGTGCCTCGGTAAGCGGTGAGAAGAACGTGGCCATTTGCGGCCACCGTTGCGGACGGGAACACGTCCTCGATCGGACCACTCGGCGACGGGGCGTTAAACACCGAGCCGTCGCAGCCGTCAGTTGCCTGGCAGCCCCCTGGCTCCGGTGTTGGCTGCGCGACCGGATACCCAACAGGATTTCGGTTGCCGGCGGCGAAGACGGACGCCGGGGCGGACCACGTTGCGCCGCCATCTGTTGACTTGCTATACACCGCGACGCTGTGTCCGCTGTCTGCCGTCGTCCAGGTCACATAGAGGTCGCCGTTCGGCGCTGCAGTCGCCGCTGGATAGCTGTTCACCCGGAAGGCAGTGTCCGCGAGCGGCGAGCTCTCAACAAGGGTCGAGATCGACAAGGGCGCGCTCCAAGTGTCGCCGCCGTCGGTCGACTTGGCCATGTAGGTTGAGTTCAGTGACGCGAGGCGGGTCGAACCCTCCCAGAAAACGTAGACTGTCCCATCGGGTCCGACGACTGGGTGGGACCCCTGACTATAGTGCGCATTAGCTGAAATATTTTCGGGCGTGCTGAAGGTTGCACCGCCATCTGTCGAATAGACGAAGAATATCGGCGACTGGACGTACCTGCCGTTTTGCGGGTTGAAGATGAACCGCGTCCAACTGACGTACACGCGATCCTGAAACGGGCTGCCCGAGTGCCAGTCAACCGCGATCCACGGCTTATCGTTGAGCGTCGATGGCGCGGTAGTCTGGTTGATGAACGTTGGTAGGCCCCAGGTCAAGTTGCCGCCTCCATCGAACGTTCCTTTGTTAACCGCCACGGTGTTCGGTGGGCTGGTGCGATCGAAGCCCAGTCCGCAGTAGTAAACGTTGCCCTGGCTGTCGAATGCGACCGAGGGATCTCCGCCGGCGTCATACTGTCCGTCGACCAGATGCTCGACGCCGGGGATTAGAGTCCCGATTTGGCTTGGGTCAGTGGTCGGTGTGTAAATGGAGTTCGGGTTGCTGTTGCAGCACCGGGTCAAACCGCCATCGTTCGAGTAGTACGTGCCCGAGTAACCGTCACCGAGGGCGCTGCACGGCGTTCCATCAACGGTGCAGTTCCAGGTGCGCGTTACGTAGTCATTCGCCCCGCCAACGATCCGGCTCGGGTTATTCGGATCGACTGCAATCGCCGTTTCGTTCTGTGGGGCAGCGGCCGTGTCTTGATTCACGAGGGCGTCCGGGGAGACAATGGTGGTGCCATCAAGCGGGCTCGATAGAACGTGAACCGGCGTAATGGCGGTCGGCGATGGAATGACGTCCGGCTCCTGAGCCTCCTCCTCGATAAACTTGGAGAAGCGAATTTGCAGCCCGGCAGTTCCTCTCAGTGAGGCTACCTTGCCAGCGAGAGTATTAATATCGTAAGTTGACGCAGCCAGGACGCGAGCCGGGTGCGCTGCAACAAATGCTAATGCGGCAGCCGCCGAGAGAAGTGCGCCCACCGTCACGATGCGCACGATTGAGAAGAGACGAGTTCGACTAAACCAAGATGGAGTTTTCATATTTATACAGGCTGAATATTAGTTGAAGTTCTAACGAGTTTGAGAGGGGACATTCCTAACGCAGGACTAGCGATGTCAAAGACTTTAAAATTACATTCTAGTAATGCGAAACTGGCGTGCCCAGCCGTGATGTTGGACCGGTAACGCACACGCACGCGAGGACCTGCGCTACGGTCTTTGCCGGTTGTCTCCTTCTCTCTGCGACTGCTCTTGAATGCCGTGCGCGTCGGATAGATCGATTGGATCACTGCCGCCTGCGGATTCCGATTCGCTCGTCTTTGTCGAGTTAGACAACGCGAGAATCTCCAACAGGATTTCTGCGAGCCGTTCCGGTGGCTCGGGTGACACACTCATCAATGTTATAGACGCCGCCGACCTAAAATTCTGTCTGCTCCTACGGTCTTTTTGGTAGCGAAGGCGGGAATCCGCATCATTTGCAAGTTATCAGACCATTCCATGCGCACGTGAGGGCACCGAGTTTTGCCAGTGCGAAGGTCGTCAGGCCGCAGATTCAGCGATGTCGTTTCGCATGCTTCCGAACAATCCTCTTAATCGCCTTCACTTTCCGCCCAATTTCTTCTAGGTGGCGCTGGTCTGTCAGAACGCGCTGCGTCAAACGGCGTGCTTGGTCCCGCAAGATGTCGTCTAAGCTTTTTCGCTCTGTCTTGTTCGGGCTTGTCATTTCGCGAGTCAGTTTTGCATGATTTCCGCGTCGGAAAAGAGGAATCCCGCCGCTGAATGCAACGCGTAACGCGTGCGCGAGGAAGAACCAGCCCAATTTGATGCGTAACGTGCGCGAAGGTCGGCGGACTCGGTTTTCACGGTCTCTTCTACGGTCGGATAAAATTTTGCTGCAAAACGGTGCAATTAGATGAAACGCTACGAAATAAGTTGGGCTATTGTCACCTCTGAAAAACACGCTGCGCAACACTGCGAAAAACTGCGCAAGTCCTTCTTTTTGAATTACAAATCAGCTGCTCTACCAGCTGAGCTATGCCGGCGAAAAAAGCCAGAAAGAGCTTACAAGAGTTACAATGTTAAAACGGAAACGTCAGAACGCCATTATAACTTTACACTTTCGCAGTTCGCGTCCGGCGGTGGAAAAACCTGTACGGTTATTCGCGTAGGCGCGAGTAAGCGGACAGAGGTGCGGCTGTTTCCAAATTCTTGATGACGGTGCTCAGATAGACCGACTCCGGATAGAACGCTTTGTATTTTGTGATCTCCGCCCGATTAAGAACCTTGAACCCGTAGCGCTCGAACATTTTCTCTCCGCGTCGGCTTTCAAATGTGATGATCTGGCCATAAACACGTTTTTCGCCGGAGCGATACAGATAACTGAGATACGCGCTCATGAGCGCGCGCGTCGTTGAGACTTTGCGAGCGTCCGGTAACAGATTGATGTGGAAATGTGGCGTACGCCGCGGAGCCGCCGGCACTTCGCGCCATCCATGTACAAGCGTCCAGCGAATGAACCGGCGCGAGCGTTCGTTATAGCGGAAGTAGCGCGTTAGCGCTCGGAAAAAGAGCCAGACGTTTTGATAAAGCGCATAGAGCTGGTTTCGCAGCGGTTTGCGCGACCCTAGCAGATAACCACGAGTTTCACCGTCCACCTCGAGCAGAAAACATGATTCGGGTTCGTGATCGGTATAATAAGTGGTGAGAAAATCCGCAAACAATTCGCGGTCCTCGTAGACGGGATCGATTGGGTCGCCAAGAAAGCCGGTATCGCAGCAGAGCTTTCTTACCGCTTCGCGGTCGGATCTGCGATAGCCCCGAATGAGGAACGGCTTGTGGTCGTCGTTCGCCATCAAAATCGGCGGTAGTTTGCCCGAACCTCGCGATAAATGCAAAACAGTTCCTCAAATACTCGCGGCCAACTGTACAAGCTTCGGGCGACGCGTGCAGCCTTCCTGCCAAGGAAGGACAATTTGCTGTCGCAACATTCTTCGATTGCATTCGCCAGCGCGTGCGGGCTGTTTTCCCACGCCCACGATTCCTGGTCATGACAGATAACGTAGTCCATATAACTCCCGCGAATTCCCACCACCGGTGTCCCGCACGCTTGGCTCTCCAACGCGGCGAGCCCAAAGGTCTCCTGGACTCCTGGGTGAACGAAGAGGTCAGCGGCGCGATAGTACCGGGCGAGTTCGCGCGGATCGGCGCAATAACGAACCCACGAAAGATTTTTAGTCCGCCATTGCATTTTCCGGAGCTGAGTCTGTTCGGGGCCATCGCCGATCACGAGCAAATGGAATTCGTTCGCACGGCGTTGGTGCAAAATTTTGAATGCTCCAAACAAAGTGGCTGTGTTCTTCTCTTTCGCCAGACGTCCGACGTAAAGAAGGAGCTTTTGGCCTGCCTGCAGACCGAGCGAGCGGCGTATTGCTTCGTTGCGGGATCCATCAGAACGAAACACCTCAGTGTTAACGCCCAGACCGAGCACGCGCACGTTGCGCACGCCCCAATCGCGTAGCACGCGCGCCAAGCGCTCCGATGCAACCAGCGTCGCGGCATGCTGATTGTACAGCTTGCGCACGTAAGCCCGGGAAAGCTTCATCACCCGGCGTGTCGCCATTTTCCCGAGGAGCATTGCGCTGTTTCGCACATAAGCTTCGGGAAAATGCGAATGATAAAAACCAATCACCGGCACGCGAAGCGCACGACCAACCCTCACTGCTTTCCATCCGAGTTGATAGGGATCGCCGGACTCAATCAGGTCCGGCCTTTCCTGTTCCAAAATTTCTTCGACTGCGCGCAGATTTAGCAGCGCGCGGTATTGCGTCGTGCGCGAAACGAGAGGAGAACGAATGGTGTAAACGCGCGAGCGCCCATTGACTTTTACCCTTGTCTTTGCGCCGGGTACAATCAGAACGTGCTCGTCGCGGGGCGAGTGCTTCTCGATGTGGCCGATCTTTTCGTGGAGGTAACGTTTCACCCCACCGCTGACCGGCGAGTAGAATTGGGTCAAGTCGCAGATTTTCATTGGATTGCAGATTTGCGATTTGCAAGCTGCGATTTGGCCGCGGTCTTCTTCGACGACGCAATGATCGCGACGATCTCGCTTGCCTCGCTCAGGAGAGGCTGCACTTTCGGCGCACGGAGCAAGTCCGTCTCAATTATGATCTCGAGCCAAAACGCACTTTCATCTGCTTCCTCTTCGACCATGCCGAGCTCGGCAACAAATTCCGACTTCGAGCGAGCTCGGCAGGCAGCGCAGTAATTAGCTGCCACCGACGTGCCGCTCCTTATCAATTGAGCAGCTACCGCTCTTCCTTGAATCGTTTGTGGCAGTGCACCAACAAGTTTAAAAATCCGCAGTGCGAAGTGCTTTTTTCGCTCGAGGAGTTCGCGTTCAGTCATTGATCAATCGCGCTTCGCAAATCGGAAATTGCAAATTAAGACTCCACCCCGCTTAGGTACTTCTCCGCGTCCATCGCCGCTGCACAGCCCGAACCGGCCGCGGTTATTGCCTGCTTGTAAACGCGATCTGCAACGTCGCCCGCCACAAATACACCAGGATATTTACTCTCAACCAGATTCTTAGTGATCAAATATCCTTCCGCATCCATGTCGAGCTTGCCGCGATACGGTTGCGAATTCGGGTCATGACCGATTGCCATGAACACGCACGCCGCCTCCAATTCGCGCTCTTCGCCTGTCTTCACGTTGCGTAAACGTACGGCGTGCATTTCGCCTTTGTCATCGGGGATGTATTCTGTCACGACGGTGTTCCAGATCGGCTCGATTTTCTTATTCGCAAACACGCGTTCTTGCATGATCACCGACGCGCGCATTTTGTCGCGGCGATGGATCAGATAAATCTTCGAGGCAAACCGGGTAAGAAACAGCGATTCCTCCGCGGCCGAATCGCCGCCGCCTACGACGCACACCGGCACATTCTTGTAAAATGCACCGTCGCACGTTGCGCATGAAGTCAGTCCATGGCCAATCAATTTCTGTTCGTTTTCCAGTCCCAGATAGCGGGCTGAGGCTCCGCTGGCGATGATCAGCGCCTGCGTTTCCAGCCATTCATCATCGGCTTTGATCCGGATATGCTTGTTGTTTCCATCGAAATCGGTCACCTCTGCGTATGAGAAACGGGCGCCAAATTTTTCGGCCTGTCTGTGCATGTTGAGAATTAATTCCGGCCCATCAATTCCATCTGGGAACCCGGGATAATTTTCCACTAAAGTCGTCGTCGAGAGTTGTCCGCCAGGCTGGCGCCCTTCGAGGACGAGCGGGCTCAGATTTGCGCGCGCAGCGTAAATTGCCGCGGTCAGTCCAGCGCAGCCGCTCCCAACGACGATTACCTTCTCCATCACTAAAATTTAGCACACTGCGCAAGTTTCAAAGACCGTCCGCTAGCGCCAACAGCAGCGCTGAAGCTGGCGGAGCTGGTAGCGCCCGCTGCGATGTTCTCACGCTTGCTGTTTTATTGATTCCCGTTCGACGCCGGCAACCACAGCATCAATCCATCATGGACGGTGGTAGGAATTCGAAGTATCCGACCTTGAGTTGCCCGCCTTCTTCGACGAGAACGACTTTGAGGTTGAAGTAGGGATCAAAATTCTCGTCCTTCTTCAACGCCTCGACGCTGATGCCTTCTCTCTGGGCCACCCTTTCAAGTTCCTGCGGGGATAGTTCGGTGTGGATTTGCCCGCGCAAACTCGCGCGCCGGATGTCAGCGGGGATCCAGTCCGGCATTGCCCCGATGGCAAACATGGAGTCCATCGCGCCGGTTTGTTCCTTGCTGCGCCGATTCAAAACGTCTGGGTCGGTCGAAAACACGTGCAGCATCTTGGGCGCGCGTGGTATGCCGTGCGCCGCCTCGACGTATTGCATCAAGTAGGCGAATTGTTCCGCCGTCACATTGGCAAACGGATTTAATTCATTCTGCTGGAAATCGGCATCTTGCTGAGCAGGCGTAAACTGGTTGAGAGACATCCGCGCCCTGGCATGACTCGAGAGTAGCGCGTACGCATCGGCGTATTTTCGGTTCGCGACGGCAATAAAGAATAGTTTTGCTGCCAGGAGATATTTGCGTTCATCGGGTTTTGTATCCTTGTCCAGAAAATCGTCCTCGCTTTTTTGAACGGTTTTCTTCTCGCTGTCCGGACTTTTCTTGCCGCAACTTGTCAGCAATACCGGCAGCAGAATCGCCGCGATGAGAATTGTGACACGACAAGGAACTAACACTGATAGAGCTTCAATTTTTTTCACGAGCTACGGCACAGGACTTGGAGAAAGAGCATAAGAAAGAACAGAATAAGAATTTGGGAACGCCTGAACTGGCAAGTTTTTTTCCGTTCTACCACGCAGGAAAATGAGAAACTGATCGCCGTGGAGGGAAGTAATAGGCGCGTAATAGCACTCGGAAAATAAGGCAGCACGTGACATCCAACCCGAGCGCAAGTTTGCCCGGATTTGGCAACCGAAGCGGTTGCCCTACAATTGATAGACTCATGACCGTTTTTGACACGATTGCCGCGATCTCGACGCCGGCCGGCGAAGGCGCGATCGCGCTGGTGCGGGTTTCTGGTGCGAATGCGATCGAAATCGCAGACAAGATTTTTCGCGGCAAAGAGAAGCCGTCGCGTTTTGCCTCACACGTTCAACATCTGGGCGAGATCTTCAGCGCGGAGAAGCAATTGATCGACCAAGCGGTGGTCTCCGTCCATCGCGCTCCAGCGAGTTACACGGGCGAAGATTTAGTGGAAATCAGTTGCCACGGCGGCACGCTGGTCTCGGCGAAAGTGCTTGAGGCGTGTTTGCGCGCAGGGGCGCGCACGGCGCGCCCAGGCGAATTCACTGAGCGCGCTTTTTTGAACAACAAAATGGACCTCACGCAGGCAGAGGCGGTCATTGATCTGATTCGCGCGCGCACCGATCTGGCGCTGCGTTCCGCCACTGAACAACTCGAGGGCAGGCTCGGGAATCAAATCCGAAAAATCGGGGATGAATTGGTTGCACTGCTGGCACACATCAACGCGTCGATCGATTTCCCGGAAGAAGGCATAGCGCCTGATGGAGGCGAAACATTGTGCGCCCGGCTCGATTCCATTCGTGAAGGGATTGCCGCGTTGCTGGCAACTGCCGATCAAGGGCGCGTTCTGCGTGAAGGCGTGCGAGTGGTTATCTACGGAGCGACCAATGCAGGGAAGTCGAGTTTGCTCAATCGGCTGCTTGGCTACGATCGCGTAATCGTTAGCGACACCCACGGAACGACCCGGGATACGATCGAGGAGACAGTTAATTTGGGAGGCGTGCCGATCCGGTTACTCGATACTGCCGGGTTGCGGGCTTCAGAAAGCGAACTGGAGAGCGAAGGGATCGCGCGCACTGAAAAATCGCTGCAACTGGCAGACCTGCGCCTGCACATCGCGGATCGCAACGCACCGAAACCGGCGCATTTTAACGGTCAGACCGGCGACTCGAACGAGATCGTTGTTTTGAACAAGAGCGATTTACCTGAAGACAACGATTGGAAAAATTTCGCGGCTTTGCGGATTTCCTGCTTAACCGGTGAAGGCCTGCCGGAACTGCAAAAGGAAATTCTGGCGCGCATCAGGCAGCAAAATCTCCGACCGGAAAGCGCAGTCGCGATCAATACTCGCCACCGCGATTGCCTGCGCCGTGCCCTGGAGGCATGCGATCGGGCGCAGACAGCTTTGGACCAGGAAGTATCGCCAGAATACGTTGCGATTGATCTTGATATGGCGTTGCACGCTGTCGGTGAAGTCATTGGCATAGTCGAAGTGGAACAGATTCTCGACTCTGTCTTCAGCCAATTTTGCATCGGCAAATGAGGATCATCTCGTCGAATCGCTAAACGGTTGAAAGCGTTGAAGCGGCGGTTCTAATGAAGAGCCTCTACGAGCGAGTTGTTAAGCCGCTTCTCTTTTCGCTGGATGCCGAGACCGCGCATCGCGTCACAATCGAATTGCTTCGTGGCGCTTCGCATTTCCATCTCGCGCTGCGTGTGCTCACATTTTTTCAGCCGCCGTCGAAACCAAAAACGCTTTTCGGCCTCACCTTTCCAAATCCGATCGGACTTGCGGCTGGCCTGGACAAAAACGGGGTTGCTCTTCCGGCATGGGCAGCGCTCGGGTTTGGCTTCATTGAGATCGGAACCGTGACTGCAAAACCGCAGCTGGGAAATCCCCAGCCGCGGATTTTTCGATTGCCTCAGCAACAAGCGCTGATCAATCGCCTCGGTTTTAACAATGACGGCGCGGACGCGGTCGCAGAGCGATTGCGCAGACTGCGCAGCGGTAAATGGTGGCCGTCGGTTCCAGTCGGGATCAACCTTGGCAAATCGCGGATAACGTCGCTCGAACAGGCTACAGACGATTACCTCTACTCGTTTCGATTGCTTCGGGATTTTGCCGATTACATCACGCTGAATGTCAGCTCCCCCAATACGCCTGGGTTGCGCCAGTTGCAGGAGCCCGTGGCATTGGCAGGATTGGTGCATGCAATTCGCACAGAAGCGGGAACGTCTGCAAAACCGCTCCTGGTGAAAATTTCTCCAGACCTGTCCTCTGTCGAGTTGGAAGCTATCCTTACAGCATGCGAAGAGACCGGAGTGGCAGGCATCATCGCGACGAACACAACACGCGATCATTCCGCAATTCCTCCGGCGTTTGATGAAGAAGGCGGCTTGAGCGGAGCGCCCCTTCGTGAGAAGGCCACCGCGCTGGTGCGCGATGTTGTTGCAAAATCCACAATTCCGGTGATCGCTTCTGGTGGAATTTGCGATGGGGAATCGGCACGGGAGAAATTCCACGCTGGCGCAGAACTTGTTCAGGTTTACACAGGCTTCGTTTATCGCGGGCCGCGACTTCTTCGTGAAATCATGGAAGCTGGTCAACCGTAAAAAGGAATGAAGCTTTCGCGTAAGATCCTCAAGTTTACCGAGCCGCTGACATATCGGCGGGGCTGGCGCAGGGCGCAACGATCTATTTTTCGGGTGCCCCTTGGGCCGATGGTAGCGAAGATCGATCACGACCGCGCTCGCGAAATCCAG
>Ga0126381_100010768_pt1 | contig 10307 bp, 11 predicted proteins | sample PanSoiMetPlot_28_FD_96465 | JGI IMG/M metagenome (GOLD analysis project Ga0126381, IMG submission 96465) | Tropical forest soil microbial communities from Panama - MetaG Plot_28 | ecosystem: Environmental > Terrestrial > Soil > Tropical forest > Bulk soil | place: Panama | collected 2016-02-17 | reverse complement strand
CAACATCCTTGCAGGACAAATATCGAAGAGCATCGCCGATGCGCAGGCGTTTGAAAAGGAACGCAAGCGGGCAGAGGCGCTGGCGGAGATCGATCGGGCCAAGACGGCATTCTTCAGTAACGTCAGCCACGAATTCCGCACTCCGCTGACGCTGATGCTGGGACCGCTGGAGGACACTCTTTCGCGGGGCCGGTCTCAGCTGGGTGGGGAAAATGCGGATCGCCTGGAAACGGTCCATCGGAACAGCATGCGCCTGCTGAAGCTGGTCAACAGCCTGCTCGATTTCTCGCGGATCGAGGCAGGACGTTTGCAGGCCTCATACGAAGCGGTGGATCTGGGCGCTCTGACCAGCGAGTGGGCGAGTGGTTTTCGAGCGGCCGTCGAAAAGGCGGGGCTTTACCTGCGAGTCGAGTCCGATGCCGTCGAGGGTGAGGTCTATGTTGATCGCGATATGTGGGAGAAAGTCGTCCTGAACCTTCTCTCGAATGCCTTTAAGTTTACGTTTGCCGGCGGAATCGACGTTGCGATTCGAGATGCAGGGGACGAGGTCGAGCTGCGAATCAGTGATACAGGCACCGGAATCCCTGAGAAAGAACTAGCTCGCTTGTTTGAGCGCTTCCATCGGGTCGAGGGCGCCAAAGGCCGAAGCTTTGAAGGATCGGGAATCGGCCTCGCGCTAGTCCAGGAACTGGTGAAGCTACACGGCGGCAACATCAGCGTAAAAAGTACGGTTGGAGCGGGCACTACATTTCTGGTCAACATCCCAAAAGGAAAGGCCCACCTTCCATCCGACCGAATCAACGCCGTGCGCACCAGCAGCACCAGTCTTCGCGCGGAGGCGTATGTCGACGAGGCGCTGCGATGGGCGCCGGAAGCGGCTGTCGAGGCTCCGGAGCAGTGGCGTTCAAATCCGGCTGCTGCGGCCGGCGATGGAAGCGTGATCGTTCTCGCTGACGACAATGCCGACATGCGCGACTACTTAGCCAGTCTGCTGAGGCAATACTACGAAGTGCACGCGGTGGGAGATGGGATGCAAGCGCTGGCGACGACGCGGCAGCTGCATCCTGCGCTGGTGCTGACCGACGTAATGATGCCCGGGTTGGATGGTTTTGGAGTGCTGCAGGCAATACGCAATGATTCTTCATTGAGCGACACACCGGTGATTCTGCTTTCAGCTCGCGCCGGAGAAGAATCCCGGGTGGAAGGCTTGCAGGCGGGTGCTGACGATTATCTGGTCAAGCCTTTCACGGCACGCGAACTACTGGCACGGGTTGCGACTCACGTAAGAATGGCAAAATCGCGCCGCGAAGCGTCCGATCGCGAAGCAGGGCTGCGCGCGCAAGCGGACCTGGAGAGGCATCGGTTGCGAGAGCTGTTGTCGCAGGTTCCGGCCGCCATCGGACTGACAAGCGGCCCCGAGCATCGCTGGGTCTATGTGAACGAAGCCTATGTGCGCCTGACGGGAAGATCCAGTCCAGCCGACTTTCTGGGAAAGACTGTTCTTGAGAGCATGCCCGAGCTGGCAACCCAGAGTTTCATCGGATTCATGGACGACGTCTATCGCACCGGCAAACCTTACTTCGCTTCGGAAATGAAGGCGGTCCTTAACCGCTCAGCGAGCGGATTGCCGGATCAGTCCTATTGGGATTTCGCGTACCAGCCCATCAGAAATACCCAAGGCGGGGTAGAGGGCATTCTCATCCACGGTATTGAGGTAAGCGATAAGGTCGTGGCCCGCAAAGCCTCCCAGCATCTCGCCGCGATCGTAGGCTCCTCCGATGCTGCCATCGTCAGCAAGGACCTCCGCGGCATCGTCACCAGCTGGAATCCGGCGGCAGAAAAAATCTTTGGCTACCCGGCGGAAGAAATGATCGGGCGATCGATCACCACCATCATTCCCCCGGAATTACAGGATGATGAACAGCGAATCCTGGAGACCATCGGGCGAGGCGAACGAATCTCTCACTTTGATACGGTGCGATTGACCAAGAGCGGGGAACGCATTGATGTGTCGCTGACCATATCGCCGGTGCGAGATGAGGCCGGCAGAATCACCGGGGCGGCGAAGATTGCACGCGACATTACCCAGCAGAAGAAGGCAGAACAGGTCCTACGGACGACGGAGAGGCTGGCTTCGGTTGGGCGGCTGGCGGCAACCGTGGCGCACGAAATCAATAATCCGTTGGAAGCGCTGACTAACCTTATTTACCTGGCAAGGGAAACCGCCATGCAGGGAGAGGTGCGCGGATATCTTGCGTCCGCGGAAGAGGAACTGGACCGCATCTCGCACCTGGCGCGGCAAACATTGGGCTTCTATCGAGAGACAAAAGGCATCAGTGACCTGACCCTCGGAAGTGTCATCCACTCTCTGCTGTTAGTGTTTGCGAGCAGAATGCGAAACAAACGCATTGAGGTATCAACGGACATCAAGGACGATCCCAGGATTCGCGCCGTACCAGGAGAGGTTCGGCAACTTATAGCGAATCTGTTGAGTAACAGCATCGACGCGGTGGACGCAGGAGGCCGTATTCGAGTTCGCTTGTCCTCCACTATGCGGTGGAACGGGACCGGCACCGCGGGTGTGCGGTTGAGTGTGGCAGACAGCGGAGCGGGTATTCCGGCTCCGATTCGTTCCAGGCTCTTTGAGCCTTTCTTTACCACGAAGAAGGAAGTTGGAACGGGTCTGGGGCTGTGGGTGTGCAAGAACATTGTGGAGCAACATCACGGCTCCATCAGCGTCAAGAGCAGCACCGGGCCGGGAAAAACCTGGACGGTGTTTTCGGTCTTCTTACCTTTCGACCTGCAGTGAGCGATTCATAGAGTCGCCCACGAATGCCGGGGCCTGAACGCTGCTCACCCGAGCGGAAACCAGGCTACTCCTCCCTAAGCAACTCAGGTCGTTCTGCTTCAAGGCGAGACTCGGCCATTCCCTGCTCAACCGATCGACGACGGACCTGCGGCATCTTTGGCGGGTGTCTGCGGCGGACTAGGTTCAACCCTGATGCCGGTCCGAAACGAGCGCGATGCGCTGAAATCATCCACAAATCACTTCCAGAGCATTGTTGCCGGACAGTGCTCAAGACATACTCAGCGCAGGTTCAATCTGGTGGACCGCCTAGTTCCCGCCCAGAAGATGATCAAGAAGGTAAACATAAGGAGCAAGTTATGCCGTACGTTGCCCGTCGACTGCTGTTAGCTCTGGTCGTTCCTCTCGTAATCGGATATTTACCCTTGCGAGCTCAGACATACCAGGTTCTCTATGACTTTACGACTTCAAGCGTTGGAGTCTTTCCTTCCGCCGGCTTAACAATGGATCGAGCCGGTAATCTCTACGGGACTACATTGCAATCTGGTAACGGCGGTGCCGGGGGCGTGTTCCGGTTGACCCGTTCAGGGTCGGGCTGGGTTTTTACCCCTCTCTACGCGTTCACCGGGGGCGTGGACGGCGGGAATCCGACTGCACGAGTTATCTTTGGTCCCAATGGCACGCTTTACGGGACAACCACTTCCGGAGGCAGCAGTCATGGCTGTTATGGAGGTCCATGCGGTGTCGTCTTTAATTTGAGGCCTGGACGTTGCGCCGTGGGCAGCTGTCCCTGGGTTGAAACCGTCTTGTACAGCTTCAATGGAGGGAACGATGGTGCCTTTCCGCACAGCGAAGTCGTGTTCGATCGGGCGGGAGACATTTTTGGCACCACCTACTCAGGCGGACAGGGAGGTGTGGGTACGGTTTACAAATTAATACCGTCCCAAGGCGGCTGGTCCGAGAGCGTGATTTATAACTTTGGAGGCAATTCGGGCGGGAGCCCGCAGTCCGGGGTTATTCTTGATAGCAATGAAAACCTCTACGGCACAACCCAGCAAGGTTTCGGCTACAACTACGGGACGGTTTACGAACTGACGCCTTCCGGTGCAGGCTGGAGCGAAAATACCCTTTACAGCTTCCTGGAGGGAGACGATGGGGGACAGCCGATCGGCGGTTTGCTCTTTGACACAGCCGGCAACCTCTACGGCACAACTTCTTTCGGAGGCTCGGGCGGAGGCGGAACGGTATTTGAATTGAGCCACTCCGGCAGCGGTTGGGCATTCAATCTATTGCAATCCTTCCCTGGCTATCAGCAGCTGGCGACCGGGCCGCACGCCAGCTTGACCATGGACTCCGCCGGCAATCTCTACGGAACGACGTACGGAGAGGAAGGCGGACCAAACTACGGCACAGTTTTCGAACTTAGTCCAACCAGCAGCGGATGGGTCCCGACTGTGCTTCATTACTTTGACGGCTTCGATGGTCAACTTCCGATCAGCAACGTCATATTTGACGCGAGCGGCAATATGTATGGGACAGCTTCGCAGGGAGCGGGATACGGTGCTGTGTGGGAGATAACTCCGGAACGTGACCAACTCCGGGTGGATCAGGGGCGGCCTCCGCTTATTCGCGGAGCCCGAAACCTCAGCCGAGTAGCGATCGACCGATAATCCGCGCGATTTGCTTGGCGGCAGAATCCTTCGCACTTTCGCCTGGGCTTCTACAGCGAGGAGGCGCGGTCGCTCTCGCTCGTTTACTACAGAGGGTTTTTAGGATTGGTGATACTAGAAGCGGTCTCTTAAATCAGACCGCTTGGTCAAATGCAAAACCAACTCATCGTCGAGCACGATCTGCGCGCCTTCTTGGACGAAGCGGTCGTGGTAAGTGATTCCGCGGCCATCGGGGATGTACCCTCGCTTGCCGTACAGGCGTTGCGCCGCGTTGTATCCGGGATGCAGTCCAACGCCAATCCCCACCGTTGAACTGCGCTCGCCCGCCAGCGCCTCAACTTCGTCAAGCAGCCGGGTGGCAATTCCTTGCCGTTGAAACTCCGGCAAGACGTTGAGGTCCTGGATCTCGGGAATCCCGGCTTCCGCGAACGGCGGATACGTCGGCTCCAAGTTCAACGTAACGTAACCCGCAAATCGTCCGTCCACGAACGCAACCCGGCAGACGCGCCGTCCCGCTGCCTGTTCCTCCAGGTAACGCCGATACTGCGCCTCGGTCTTCTTCCATCCGATGTGCCGAAACGCCGCCGCGATCGTCGCCGGATCACTGTCATTCAAGGCACGAATCTGAACTGAGACCTGCATCTTGAGAGAATGTCTGAAGCCGGCATCAATCATAGATGCCTAAGCAAGAGGTGGAGGCAGGCGAGGCGGACGAAGCCGAGGAAGTTCTCGATGTGGTACTCCCATCGGGTAACGAGGCGGCGGAAGTTGTGCATCCACGCGAATAGCCTCTCCACTTTCCAGCGTCGGCGGTAGCGGCGCAGCTTGCGGGCATCCTGACTCCTGCTCCGGTTGCGCCGAATGGGCGCGATCATCTCAATGCCGTATTTCTCGTGGAGCGTGCGGTCGAGCGTCCCGTCACGGCGCTTCGCGGTTGTCGAAAGAGCAGCCCCAGCATCCCACGAATCCGCCCTTTAGCTATTTATGAGACAAGTTCTAGACCATCGTGCTGCCGACGTGTCAAGGGAAACCATGGAGCCGGCTCGACACACCAAGAGTGGGTCATTCGCACCCCACTCATCCGAAGAGAGCGAATGAGTGGGGTACCCGCAATTCAGCCGAAATGATAGAGCGAATGCTTACTTCTTCTTGATTTGGGTAAGTTCGGTGATCAGGGCCTGGCCTCCGGGCGTTGCCGGGACGGAATTCTGAATGACGATTTCGCGTGCGCTGACCGTCTTGTCATAGAGGCGCTTGTTGGCATCGCCATCGGGTTCCAGCGAGGCGCCGCTGAGAGAGATGCCGGCAAACGCTCCCTTGGCCTTGGCGTAGGTGAGCACGTCTGCACCGCCGATCGAACTGGCCGTCGCGCCGCTAGGACCAGCGGCCGCTGTCATGTCGCTGCCGATCTTGGTTTTTCCTCCGAGGGTCTTGTCGACCGCAGCCGGCGCCATAAAGAGCAGCACGAAATCGGTCGACGAGCCGCCCAGCTGCAAGCCCGCACTGGCGCCGCCAATGGTATACATCGCAGGTGCGGACCACTTACCGGTGAAGTTTGAGCCTCCGCGACAACTCATCGGACCGCGGCCGCCGCTTCCGCCGATACCGATAGCGAACTTCTTAACCCCGGGCAAAATCATGATGCAGTCGGCCTTGCTGAGAACATCGGCGGGAATGCTCTTGTCGCTCAGCATAGTCTGCAGGACAGTGCTGGCATTCTTCAAGGTGGCCTCGTCCTTCGCTTTGTCATCGGCAGAGAGCGGTGACGCCACGAGGGCAAGGAGCAGGACAGCGAGTGAAGGGATGATGGTTTTGACACATCGCATAGTCGAATTCCTCCTCACACCTTGGTTAAGGGTACCAGACCATCACGGAGAGCACTATAGCTCTTCAATCGGAGCACTTAAGCGCTCTACGTGGAATTGGCGTCTGGCGTGAGGTGATGCTGGGTCGCTCCTATCGCGACCCAGCCGTGTCAATGGAGGCGAGCTTTACTTCTGGCCGGCCGCCAAGGCGTGCACATCCGAGGTGGACAACTGTTTTCCACCGACCGACCAATCGTTGCTGCGCACTTCTTCCAGCAATACCAGGGTGTAGGGGCGGAGTGCTTCCCCTTCGATCGACACCATGGCGTCGGTCAGCTTCTTCACGATCTCCTGCTTCTTGGCTGCGTTAAAGACTCCCTCGATCATCTTCACTTCGATGAGTGGCATTGGGTTGCTCCTCTCTGAATTTGAATCCGGCTTGCTCAAGCCAGGTTCACTATGCGCGTTCTCAGGAAGAGAAGCTTGATTGCCCATCCTCGATTCTTGCCCAGGCATCTTCGCGCGAGAATGGCTTGTCCAGTCGTCCTGTATGATTTGCTATTCGTCTTATTCGAAGGGCGGTGACCGGTGGACGCTCTTTCGGAAGTGTTGCGGGCCATCCAGATCGAAAGCGCGTTCTTCTATCAGGGAGAATTCACCGCTCCCTGGAGTTTTCACTCTCCACAGTCCTGCAAACTCGCGCCCTATATCGGCAACACCGACGGCCACGTCATCGTGTACCACCTGCTGACGGAGGGCTGGGCCACGGCGAAGCTTGAGGACAACACCCGGGTCGCACTGGAGGCGGGCGATATCGTCATCTTCCCCCATGGGGACCCGCACTACCTTCAGAACGGCGAGGTGCCTCGTCCGCTGGATGGCGAGAGCGCGCTGCAGCAGATCTTCACCGATGGCTTGAAACTCTCACGTTTAGGCGGGGGCGGCGAAGTCACGCGCTTTGTCTGCGGCTTCATGGTTTGCGAGCCGGCCTTGATTGCTGTTGTACTCAACGGCCTGCCGCCGGTATTCAAGGTCAACATCCGCGCCGACGAGACGGGCCGCTGGCTGGAAGACTCCATCCGCTATTCGATCACGCAAGTGGGGCTCAGCGATTCAGGCAGCAAGGCGGTGCTGGGAAAGCTCTGCGAGACGCTGTTTGCGGAAACCCTGCGCCGTTATGTTGCCGCTTCTCCATTGCAGCAGCGTGGCTGGCTGGCAGGAGTGCTCGACGGCGAGATCGGAAAGGTACTCGCTTTGATGCATCGTGAACCCGCGAAACCGTGGACCATCGCGCAGCTCGCCCAGGAGGCAGGGATGTCACGCTCGGTGCTCGCCGCGCGTTTTCGCGAGTATCTCGGCGAACCGCCGGTGGCGTACCTCACCCGCTGGCGCATGCAGCTTGGCGCGCGCATGTTGTCCAAGAGCAGCCACAGCGTCGCGCGCATTGCCTCCGAGGTCGGGTACGAATCGGAAGCCGCCTTTAATCGCGCTTTCAAGCGCCAATTCGGCCACCCGCCCGCCCGATATCGTATGCAGGCGAAAAGGGCTGCCGTGTAAGTCATCGGTGCGCGTGCTCAGCCGCCATGCGCAGATCATGGAAATGAAAAGAACACAAGCCCGTCCTGTTTGGAGACGGGCTTGATGGTGTGTGTGATCGAATCGTATCGCTTTAGTAGCGCACGACTGGCGGACAACCGGTGATCGCGCAGTTTTCCAGATAGCCTGATAGCGTCACGAAATTGACCGCGCCGTTATAAAAGTCCCCATTGGAGATGACGAGCATCTGGCTCCCAGGGTCCCAATAACTGAGGAAGTCCTCATTCACCCCGCCGAAGGTTTGTGAGCCGATGCCGCCGACCTTGCCGATGAAGGTCGCACGCGCGGTGTAGCTGCCATCGTTCGGAAAAACCACTACCTCAGGAAGCTGGGTTGCCCCAGAATTCATAAGGAAATTGGCGGTCAGGTGTTGGAGAACGAGCCGGTAGCCGGACGGAGGCCCGGGAAAGGTGGCCTGTTCCTGCGGATATCCCTCACAAGTCTGGGTCGATTCGTACGGGATGCGAGCGACCCGCTCCACATCCAGTGCGTTCGCCGGGTTGGATCTCGAGTTTCCAACTTGAACCGTCGGCGAGCCAGTGATGGTGATACTCGGCATGCTGGTGACATTAACATTTGGTGTGTTGGTGACGTTGACGCTGGGCGTATTACCGACGGTCACCGTGCCTGCCACGTGAGTTAAGCCTTCGGCTGTGACTGGAACAGGCGAGCCTGCGCCATTCACCACAAAGACCTGTGTTGGGCCTGGCCCTGGGTTGGTTTTTTGGCCGACTGCGGGAACAGCGGTCAGCAGGGCGGCGAAGAAAGACATTGCAAACATCGCCTTCAACTTGCACGTCATAGCATTTCTCCTCTGAACCGGATATTGGAATAAACCGGTATTGAATTCGCTTTCTTTTCGGATGGATTCAGAGAATCCCGGTCAGGGCGGGGCAAGTAATGACTGCGATCCCTGAAGTTTTCTCTATTCCTGTAGGCGTAATCGAAGGGGATTTTTTGTGCGCGGGATTGTTAAATCCAGAGCGGGCACTTTCATGGATGAGGACCGCGGCGCACGAAAGTATGGCGGTGCTGCGCGCGATCCAGGCCCTGGCCGCTTTTCGACGATGCAGAGATCAGAAGGGAGCGACGGCGACAATCTCGAGGACGTCGAAGTCGTCGTCATCGGGTTTGCGGGTGAAGCGGACCTTAGCTTTGACACGGGCGCTGAGGGATAAGTGCTGCAGCGAGGCCCGGGGGGCGTGGTGATAGAAGTCCTGCAACAGGGTGAAGTGGTCAGGTGTGAGGTTAAGGAGCGCCACGCTGATCAGACGACGCGGGACCATGTTGGGCGGATACGAAGGCAGACGCGATAGCGGCACGGCGAGGGTGCGGCACATGCTGACGTCGCGAGTGGTCGTCCGTATGCAATAGTCCATGGCGCTGCACTGTTGGGTGGTCTTGCCCAGACACAGTCGCTGGATGGGTTGAGGAATCCACACCAGTTGAATGGCATCCTGACCGTTCTTCATGGGAAGAGATTGCACAAAGAGGACGGCTTCCAGTTCGGTGGATGCCGAAGTGGCGCCGGCGGACTGGGCGCGAGCCATCGCGGGAAGTACGAACAGGGCAACGGCGCAAAGGCCGAGAAGATTTCCTTTATGCAGGGGCGGACATTTGGCTGTCATGGAATAGGCCGGACTATTCTGCCACACCTGGATTGCAACTAGGAGTTATCTGCTACTACTGCCCAATCGAAACACAGCACCGGTCGAGACCCGCAAAGCATTATTGGCCGTGTACGGATAGTTAGCGCGGACCCAGTCAAGCTGTACCACCCGAACGACGAACCTGCCCTTCACTGGAAGATCGACGCCTCCACCGAGGGCGACGGTAAATGGAGTGTTGCTGGGTGCGTTAGGAAAGGCGCCATCGTAAAGATGAGAAACACCGAATAGAGTGTGCGCGAAGGGTGTGATGTGCGGAGTGTGCAGACTCACGGTCGGGCCGAACAGAAAGGTGTAGCTATTAAAATCAATGCCAAAACCCAGCCGCGCGTAGTAGCCTCCAAAATCGGCAGTAGCGCCCAGCCAGCGATTGAAATTGTATGTGCCCTGCGCTTCCCAGCCATTCAGGTTTACAGCACCGATGCCGTGCGCGCGGTCGAAATAGGAGTAGCCTCCGAACACGTCGACCTTCGATGTATCTTCCTGGGCAGTGGCACCCATAAAGCTCATGGTAATTATTCCCACAATGCAGGCAAGCTTGCGGACCATTTTGTGGCGCTCCGTACTGTGGGTTCGACGTTGAAATCACCTCGCCGTTACCAAGGTATTGTTTCTTGTTGTAGTGATCCGTATCGGGTGGAGCACGCCTTGAGGCGTGCATATTGGAGGCACTATAACAAGGCGCGTTTTAGCCCTTGAGGTGAATCCAGTCCTTACCTCAGGGGCTAAAGCCGACATCACAGATGATGTTGACTGCACGCCT
>Ga0126381_100010767_pt1 | contig 10308 bp, 6 predicted proteins | sample PanSoiMetPlot_28_FD_96465 | JGI IMG/M metagenome (GOLD analysis project Ga0126381, IMG submission 96465) | Tropical forest soil microbial communities from Panama - MetaG Plot_28 | ecosystem: Environmental > Terrestrial > Soil > Tropical forest > Bulk soil | place: Panama | collected 2016-02-17 | reverse complement strand
CGCGCAGGCGTCCCTCGACGACCCGGGCGGCATCGCCTGGCTGCTGAGAACGCTGCGCGAGGCGGGCGCGGCCGATCAGGTCGCGGTCCTGCTCGCCCGCGATCCCGCGGCGCATGCGCACCTTGACAACCATTTCGTCGCCGAACTGCTGAACGAACTGCGCCAGGCAGAAGCGATCGACCAGGTCGAGGTCCTGCTCGCCCGCGACCCCGCCGCAGACGCGCCCCTTGACAACCCGCATGCCACCGCCCGGCTGCTGGAGGCACTGCGCGGGGCCGAAGCGACCGACCAGGTTCTGGCCCTGGCCACGCGGGCTGCCGCGCACGCACCCCTCGACAACCCGTACGCCGCCACCGCACTGCTGAACGCGCTGCGCCAGGCGGGCGCCACCGACCAGGTCGCGGTCCTGCTCGCCCGCAACCCTGGCACGGACGAGCATCTCGACAACCCGAACGTGCACCTGCCGCCGGACGAAGCGCGCCAGGCGGGCGTGGCCGACCCCTCGCCAACCCGTGCTCCGCGACGCTGGTGGGGTTGCTTCGCTAGGCGGGCGCGGCCGGCCAAACCGAAGTCCTGACGTCGACCCTTCAATTGCGGCGATTACCGACTCCGGTCAGGCGGCGCGGGCGCCGCGGCCTAACGCCGGCGTTCTTCAATCAGCGTCCGATATCTGCTATTTATTTGCCTTAGTCGCGTGGGGAGGGGCCATATGGGCGGCTGGGGCGGGTCATTGGCTGCTGCGTTGCTGGCCGGGGTGGTCCTTGCCCCGATCCCTGCGGCGGCCACGGCGGCGGGCGTGCCAGGCGCGCCGACGGGCGTGCACGCGTCGGCTCGCCCGGCCGGGGCGATGGTGTCGTGGACGCCGCCGGCCTCCGATGGCGGGTCGCCGGTGACCGGTTACGTGATCGCGGCCGCGCCGGGCGGGAAGACCGTGACCACGGCGCGGGTACACGCCTTCCTCGTCGGCGGGCTGGCCAACGGCGTCCGCTACACGTTCACCGTGGCGGCGGTGAACAGCGCCGGAACCGGCAAGCCGAGCATCCCGTCCGCGGCCGTGACGCCCAGCCAGGCGGTACGGCCGGGAGCGCCGGGTTCTGTACGGGCGGTGGCCGGTTACCGGCAAGTGACCGTTTTCTGGCGTGCCCCGGCGTCGGATGGCGGCGACCCGGTCAGCGGCTATGTGGTCGCCACTCATCCCGGCGCCGTGACGGTGCGGGTCAGTGGCGCCGCCAGGTCCGCGGTTCTGGCCGGGCTGACGAACGGAACGAGTTACCGCGTGTCGGTGGGGGCGGTGACCGCCGCCGGGACGGGCAAAACGGGGCTGTCGAGCGCCGTGCGACCGCGCGCTACGCCGCCGGACACGCCGCTCGCGATCACGGCGGCGCCCGCGTCCGCGGCCGGATCGGGCGTACGCCTCACATGGCAACCGCCCGGTGCTGACGGCGGGTCAGCCATCACGGGCTATGTGATCACCGTGTCCGGGAAGGCGCGGATGATCACCGCGAGTGCGGCGGCGCGGTCGGTGACCGTGACCGGGCTGACGGCGGGTAAGAGCTACACGTTCGGCGTCGCCGCGCGGAATGCGAAGGGAACCGGGCCGGCCGCGGTGTCCCCGCCGGCCACCGCGGGCGCGAAAGTCACGGCCGCCGCGGTCGTGCTGTCCACGGCGTCGCTTACCGCGCTAACCACGGTGCGGACGGACGGTTCACTGATGTTCACGAACGCGCCGGCCCAGGTTACCGGCCTCAAGCCAGGAAAGATCCTGGTCGCCGGAGTCAGCAAGGCCACACCCGACGGGCTGCTCGCCCAGGTTAGGTCCGTGCGAACGTCCAGCCGGATAACCACGGTCGCCACGGTCCCGGCGTCGCTGAACCAGGTCTTCTCTTCGGCTGCGTTCGGCACCACCGCTGAGCTGACCCAAGGCGCGGTCAAGACTTTCACCCCCGCCCGGCCCGGCATCACGCTGGCGCCGGCCGGAAGCTCCGCGGATTGTCCCGCGCCGGGCTTGTCTGTGTCGGCTAGCGTGACCGTCTACCGGGCGAGCAACGGCCGCGATATCACCGTGGACGGCAGCATCTGCATCCTGCCGCGGATCACGTTCTCCGCGTCGGTCACCTGCTGCACCCACACAACGAGCAGCTTCACCGGCACCGTCACCGCCACGGCGTCTGTGAAGTTCACCGCTGAGCTCAGCCATGACTTCGGCTCCCAGAACGGGCTCACCCTCGCCTACATCAACCTCCCGCCGATCCGGTTCCTCATCGGCTACGTCCCGATCGTCATCTCCCCCACGCTCAGCCTGAAGCTGGTCGACAAGGGAACGATCAGCGCGGGCGTGACCGCGGGGGCCGACGCGTCGGTGACCGTCGGATCGCAAGTCACCACAAGCGACGCGCACATCAGCTACAAACCGGTCTTCGGCACCAGCTTCACCTGGGACCCGCCGGTCCTGTCCGGCAGCCTGGACGCGGCCGCGGGCATCCAGGTAAACCTGTCCACCAAGATCGACGGCATCACCGGGCCTACCTTGACCAACACCTTGTGGCTGCCCGAACTGACCGCGGACACCACCAAGACGCCGTGGTGGACCCTGGGCATCGAAGACGTCCTCGACCTGCACTACAAGCTGGTCCTGCTGGGCCATCCGCTGGCGGTGCTCGACCTCACCATCCTCGATTACACGCATCAGCTCGCCGCCGCCGGCGGCCCCTACCAGGGCATCACCATCACCCCGCAGCCCGCGCTTGTCACGCCCGGCGGGCAGCTTCAGCTGCGTGCCCAGGTCGCCGGGGTCGCCGCGCAGCACGTTCAGTGGGCCGCCGCGCCCGGCGACGGCACGATCACCGCGGCCGGCTTGTACACCGCGCCCGGCACCCCGGGCGTGTACCAGGTGACCGCCGCCCAGCCCGCGAGCGGCCTCAAGCCGGCCGCCTACGGCGTCATCTCCATCCAGGCCGGCGACCAGCCGCCCGGCTCTCCGCGAAACCCCGTCGCCACGTCCACTGACTACGGCGCGGCCATCGTCACGTGGGCTCCTCCCGCCAGCACCGGCGGCGGCCCGATCACCGGCTACATCATCGCGGCCAGCCCGGGCGGGCACGCCCAGAACGTGCCGGGAAGCGTGACAGGCGCGACGATCACGGGACTGACGCCGGGAGCCCAGTACACCTTCACGGTTACCGCCGTCAGCGCCGGCGGCGACAGCCTTCCCTCGCCGGCGACCAATCCGGTCACGATCTCCAACGTCGCGGCCTCCTCGTTGTGGACGGCCGCGTTCGCGCCGTACCCCGCCAATGCCGGCGGATTGAACGTCGATCCCACCTCGATCACCTGCCCGTCCGCCACGTCGTGCGTCGCCGCCGGCCGGTACGCGAACTCGGCCAACGGCGATGACGGACTCCTGCTGACCTGGTCGGGTGGCTCATGGGTGGCCGCGCAGGCGCCCGTGCCGTCCAATGCCATCTCCCCGCCGGCCAGCCACGAGACAACCCTGGGCACCAACTCCCGGGACGGGGGATGCGACGTGCCGTGCGCGCCCACCGCCTCGATCGCCTGCATCACGCCGACGACCTGCGTCGCCGTGGGCCAGTACGTCGATACCGCTGGCGGCGCGCAGGGCTTGCTGGAAACCGGTTACGGGCGGCGCTGGACCGGCGTCGAGGCCCCGCTGCCCACCGGCGCCGCCGCCACCGCCGAGGCTGGCCTCGGGCCGGTGGCGTGTCCGCCCGGGGGGACGCAGTGCGTGGCGGCGGGAAGGTATACGGATACCGCGGGGTATACCCAGGGAGTGCTGCTGACCGGAGCGGGAGCAGGCTGGACAGCCTTCGGTGTGCCGCTCCCGGCCGGTTCCTTCGGCCTGATCGCCCTGACATCGGTGACCTGCCCCGCGGTGTCCACCTGCATCGCGGTCGGTTCCTACCATGACGCGGCGGACCACGCGCAGGGACTGATCGTGACCGGGTTCGGAACGCACTGGACGGTGACCGAGGCACCACTGCCGGTCGACGCGGCCGCGAACCCTGCCGTGGCGCTCGAGTCGGTGGCGTGCCCGCCGGGCGGCGGCGACTGCCTGATCGGCGGCGAGTACGCCAGCACCACGGCGTACCAGCAAGGGCTGCTGCTCACCCAGTCCGCGGGCTCGTGGGACCCGTCGCTGATCCCCGTTCCGCCGGGACCCGAAGCCGCAAACCCGGGGACATACGTGTTCGGCATCTCGTGCCCGTCAGCGGACTACTGCGCGCTGGCCGGCGCGTACGAAGGCGGAAATCCGCTCGTGGTAACCAGGTCCGGCAACGGTCCGTGGATCGCGACACAGCCGCCGATGCCCGCCGGGGCCGGCCTAGACCCACTGGTAACCGCGGCGGCGATCGCCTGTACCGCCACCGCCTCCTGCGTCTTCACCGGGACCTACCTCGGCGGGCCAGTCGGCATCCCGGCATTCGTGATCACCGGCTCAGGAACCTCGTGGACCGCGAGCCAGTCACCACTTCCGGCGACAGGGGTGAGCAGCAGCCCGTCCGTCGACGTCCCCGCCGTGGCCTGCTACACCGCGACGCGATGCTTCGCCGTTAGCACAGCGGACGGCGTCGGGCTTGTGCTGAACGGACCGCCCTGATCGATCGCTAGCCAGGCGTCCCGCCGCGCTCTGCTCTTCGTGCGAGCTGCTGTAGTTGCCTCTCATGAACGCCGGGCATCCAATCGAACGTGGCTGATGGGCCGACCCGCGGGTCGCTGGGAATACCGGCGTCACGCAGGGCATGCACGTACGTGCGATCCTGGTCGATCCGTGCGTGTACCCGATCAGCTCCGCCAGCGGAACCATGGCCGGGGACGAGGACATCGACGTCGCCCGCCACGCCCTCGAGCAGCCGCAGCGCGGCGAGGTAGTCCTCGATCGGGTCCGCAGTGTCGTTCAGGTCGAGCATCGGAATCAAGGCATCAGAAAGCATGTCGCCGGCGACGAGAACGCCACACTCCTCGATCAACAGCGCCGCATGGCCCGGCGCATGCGCCCGATGCTCGATGATCCGGACTTGCGGGCCATCCCAGGGAATCCGCGCGGTCTCGGCGGACAGACTGGTAACAAGGCCAAACAGGTCCCACGATATTTGCTCGGCGATGTCCGGCGGTATCCACCCGGCGATGCGGGCCTGCCAACCCGCGCCCGACATCTGATCCCGGACAGCAGCCGCGCAACCCGCCGTACCGTAACGGGGCGCGGTGCCGAGCCGGGAGTGCCAAAGCACGTGATCCCAGTGCGGATGCGTCGAGAAGCCTGCGACAACGGTCTGGCCTGATTGGGACAGGTCGTTCGCGAGGCAGGCCATTTCGTCGTCTTGCACCCCGGGGTCGATGAGCAACACGCCAGCCCGGCCTTGCACGACAACGGCGTTGCTCTGGCAGAACTCGCTCTGGTGGATCAGCACACCCTCCGCGACCTGCCTCAGCATGATCGCCCCTTCCGTTTGTGGTTTGCAATCGCTCGTCGAGACGATGCTCAAATATTCTCGCCGTTGCTCATAAGCCAGTCGCGGGGGTGCTGGCCGTTGATGAAGCCGCGCGCTGGCCGCGGGGTCACGCGGCCAGCGCTCCTTTGTCAGGTGGTGCAGGTAGCGCCGTTCAGCGTGAAGCTGGTGGGCGCCGCGTCACTGCTGGTCCAGGTTCCCTGGACGCCGACGGAGGTCGAGCCGCCTGCGGCGAGGGAGCCGTTGTAGCTGGCATTGGTCAGTGTCACTGCCTCGCCAGACTGGCTGTAGGTGCCGTTGTAGTCGCTGGTGAGCTTCTGGTCGCCGGGGTAGGTGTACTTCAGGGTCCAACTGGAGATCGCGCTAGAACCGGTGTTGGTGATCGCGATCTGACCGGTGAAGCCACCCGTCCACTGACTGCTGGTGGTGTAGACCACCTTGCAGGCGCCACTACCGGAGCCACCGCCCCCACCGCCGCCCCCGCCACCCCCGGAGGAGGCGATCGAGTAGGTAAACGTGGTGTTCCCTGACGCCCCGGTGCTATCCCGGGCCGTGACCGTGACCGATGCTGACCCAGACGCGGTCGGGGTGCCGGTGATCAGCCCGGTGGAGGAGTTGATCGACAGACCCGCGGGCAGCCCTGTGGCGCTGTAGGTCAGCGCCGCCCCACCGGAGTCGGTGGCGTGGATCTGCGTGCTGAGGGCCGTGCCAGCGGTCCCGCTCTGGTTACCCGGGTTGGTCACGCTGACCGTGTTGCCACCGCCACCGCTGCCTCCGCCAGAGCTCACGGTTATGTTGGAGCTGCCGCTGCTCTGGTAGCCCTCGGTGGCCAGGATCTCGTAGTTCGGGGTGCCGAGGTTCAGGCCGAGGTTCTTCCACGCGTTGAAGATGTTGGCCACGGTGATGGTCCCGCCGGTGCGCTTCGACTCGCGGATCGCCCAGTACTGGTTGAACGTCGCCGTGCCCTGGATGGACGGCTGGTTGGTGCGGGTCGTCTCGTACAGGTCGTACACACTGCCGTCGCTGCTGACCGAGCCCAGCTTGGTGGCGCCGGAGCTCGGGTTGTAGTTGCCGTAGTTGTCGGTGATGTAGTACTCGACCAGCGGGTTCGTGGTCCAGCCGTAGAGGGACAGGTAGCAGTTGCCGTTGCAGTTCCACGTGCCGGAGTAGGTCACGGACGAGGTCGTGCCCGGGTTCCAGCCCGTGCCGGCGACGACGTTCTGCGAGGCTGTGTTCCAGGTGAGGCTGTAGTTGCTGCCGGACCCTAGCGTCATCGTGGCGCCGCTGGCCTGCTCCCAGAACGAGTAGAAGTAGCCGTTGTTGGTGCCGGTCGAGTTCGAGGTGATGGTGGTGGCGGCCTTGGCTGCGCCGGGCAGGATCACCATCGCCGCGGCGAGGCCTAGGCCGAGAGCGCCGAGGAGCAAGCTGATGCGGCCGCGTCTGCGGCCTGTCAGGTAAGCGGGGGGGCCATTCATGCGGGTACTTCCTCTAAATGGGAGGTGGGCAGGGCGGCCAGGCGACGCGACATGACCAGCGCAGCCGTCGGCAGCGATGGCGACGGCCTCTCGCGCTGACGTAACAAGGCGCGCCGGAGATTGGCCGGCCGAGGCACGATCGAAGAGGGAAGATGGCGGGACCCGAATCGGCAGCTGGTTGAGATCTTCCGACCGCGCCATCATTGGCCAGCCTCCTCGATCGAAATGTTTCGGAAACATTGTGCAACCTCGGGTGAAATATTTGTACCAGCTTGATGGCCATAAACACCAGAAAACTTACGCTGTTACCGCTATGTAATGTATCGATAATTGGACTCGTGATAATCGAAAGTTTCGAGTGATTTCGGGATTTTTCGAAACTCGGTAAACCCACCGATCGCGATGAAAACGCGATGAAGAGACGCAGTGTTCGGTGTTCTAATGACCGCGTGACCGATGTCAGAGGTTCGTACCGCCAATGAGCTGGAGCGGGGAAACCGTTGGGCCGCTCGCGGAGGCTTTTGACAGCTTGCCCGGCATGTCTGGGGCGGTCATCGCTGCGGCGTGCGTCGACGACACCGGGACGAGCATCCGGGCGTGCCCCGCTGACACGCCCGCCGACGGGCGGTTCGAGATCGGCTCCATCACCAAGACGATGACCGCGACACTGCTCGCACTGCTGGAGGCCGACGGCCGGCTTCGGCTGGATGACCCGATCAGGCTGTGGGTGTCGGCCGGCGACAACGGCGGGATCACCTTGCGGCAACTCGCCACGCACACCTCCGGGCTGCCTCGGCTGGCCCCGAACCACAACCTGAGCAAGGCCGACCCGGCCAATCCATATGTTGGGTTCACCTTCGAGCGCGCGGAAGAGGGCCTGCGCCAGGCGACCGTCGTCCCAGACGCCGCAAGGCTGTACTCCAACTTCGGTTACCACCTGCTGGGGTTGGTGCTAGAGCGGGCCAGCGGCAGGCCCTATCAGGAACTGATCGCCGAGCGGCTACTGAAGCCTCTGGCCATGACCTGCTCGGGCGTTGGCAGCGACGGCGGCGGGATCCCACTGCCCGGCCATGGCTCGGGCGGTGAGGTGCCGCGCTGGGATGACCAGCCACTGGGTGCAGGGGGCCTCGACTCGACGATCGGCGATCTGGCCAGGTACGCCCAGGCATGCCTGGACCCGCCGCGGGGCCCGCTCGGTGCGGCGATCACCGCGGCGATGACGCCTCAGGAAGTCCCGCCGGGAGACGGCGGCCAGCGGCAGGCCCTGGCCTGGCTCGTGCTGGCCAGCGGCATCCGCATCCACGACGGCGGGACCGGCGGGTTCACCGCATCGGTTCTTATTGACCCAGCTCGCGGCCGCGCGGTCGCGATGCTGGCAAGTTGCGGCCCGTTGAACATTCCGTCACTCAGCAAGGCCGGATTGCTTGCCCTGGCCGGCGATGACCCGCGAGCGGTCCGGCCTCAGCCGCCCGGGCCGGAATGGGACGACCGCGCCCGCGAGGCCGTTCAGTTGCTGCTGGACGGGCGGCCGGGGGACTTCCTCGCGCGCACGACATCCGAGTTCCAGGCCGCGATATCCGCCGAACAACTCGACGCGGCTGTGCGCGGCCGCATTCAGGGCCTGGGACCTGCGGTGGAAGTCGTGGTCAGCTGCCGGCGGCCGTCCAGCCACGTCGTGGCCGATGCCACGATCACATTCGCCAGCGGCACAGTCGCGGCGCTAATCCACTTCGAGCCATCCGGCCAGATCGCGGGCGCCCGGCTCCTGCCACCACCGGACATGGAGGCCTAACTGCCGGGCTGAGCGCAGCGGGTGCAGTCATGGCTCCTGGGCGTTCGGCGGCTCGGGCGGGCCCGTTGGTCCGGCGCGGTCACGCCGAAGTCGGCTCGCCCACAGCAAGCGTGCGATGGTGTTGGCCCGGCTGTAACTGTCGTGGAGGTCGGCGATGGCCTGGCGGGTGGCGTCGTCTAGGTCAGCGGTCTCGGTGGCGAGCGTGCTGGCGGAACTGGCCACATGGGCGCCAAGATCGGTGTCGGCCACCAGCGCCTCGATATCGATGCGATCAACGATCTCGTTGATGTCGACTCGGGCAATGAGCCTATCCATGTCCACCCGGTCAAGCACCTGGTTGATGTCCACCCGGTCAAGCGCCTGGTTGATGTCCAGCCGACCGAGTATCTGATTAAGGTCTACCCGGCCGAGCAGGCTATTTAGCTCCACTCGTACCAGCACCGCGTTCAGATCCATCCGGGCCAGCAGCGCGTTCACATCCACCGCCTCGACGACGAGTTCGATCGCCCGCTGCGCAACTCCCTGCACGAGCGACTCCATCTGGCCGACGATCCGCCTGCCCGCCGAGCTCCTCACCCGCTCATTCGGACCCCCCACACCTCTAGTATGGGCGAACGCTTGACAGGCCCTCCGCGCGAGGTGTCAGGGTAGGCTCCGCCCATGGCGGTGTTCGCGTTGTGGAGCGCACCACGAGCACGATCGACGGCCTTCTTCCGCTCGATGGTTCAGCGCGGCGATCTGACCGTCCTGCACGAGCCGTTCTGCAACCTCAACCAACACGGCGAGACTGATGTCGAAGGGCGGACGTTCGATTCACCTCTGTCGCTCCTCGCCTGGTTGCGAGATCAGACGCATGGCATGGACGTGTTCTTGAAGGACACAACCGACGACCCCCACTATGAGGTCCTCGCCGACCAGCGCTTTCTCGCCCAGGCCCGGCATGCGTTCCTCATTCGCCGTCCCGAGGAGATCGCCGCGTCTTACTACGCGCTGTTCCCCGCCATGAGCATCAACGCGATCGGGCTGGAGAAGATGTGCGAGCTGCAAGCCGCCGTCCGCGACGCCGGGGGGGACGCTTCGGTAGTCATCGACTCCGATGACCTCGTGGCACGCCCCGCGGCGACGATGGCGGCATACTGCGCGGCCGTCGGGCTTCCCTTCAGTCCGCGGTCGCTCACCTGGGACCAGGGTGAACGTGCTGAGTGGCGCCGGTCGGCACGCTGGCACCTGGACGCCAGCGCCAGTTCCGGCTTCGAGCGGCGCACGCGCATCTACCCGCACACCACCGAGAACTCTGGCGAGCTGGCACGGTTCGCCGACCACCACCGGCCGTTCTACGAGCAGCTATACGCACAGCGGCTGGACGTTACGCCCTGGGAGCAGAAGGCAGCCTCCCAGCCGGCAGCACCGCACGGCGGCTAGGGAGCGAGAACAGCAAGCCCGGCTTCTGCGCATTCGTCGTTCGTGTATACCGCCGGACGGGGATCTCAGTCGATCGGCTCGCGATGCACCCACTCGACGAGGTTGTCGGACGCGAGCGCCCGCACGCGCGCGGCGTACCGGGCGAGGTCGGCGT
>Ga0126381_100010766_pt1 | contig 10308 bp, 11 predicted proteins | sample PanSoiMetPlot_28_FD_96465 | JGI IMG/M metagenome (GOLD analysis project Ga0126381, IMG submission 96465) | Tropical forest soil microbial communities from Panama - MetaG Plot_28 | ecosystem: Environmental > Terrestrial > Soil > Tropical forest > Bulk soil | place: Panama | collected 2016-02-17 | reverse complement strand
GGGGTGACGCCGGCGGAGGAGATGTAAGCATGTCCTATCATCAGTTCGGGCATGTCGATCCGGGCGAGCGGCTCGATTATGCCGAGGAGCCGCCGCCCGAGGAGGAGTATCCGCGCCGGCGGATCCTGCCGGGGGCGTTCCTCGTGGCGGGGGTACTGGCAGTCTTTGTCGGCGGCATGTGGTTTGCCTACCGGCAAGGGCAGAAGCACGCCGGAAGCGCCGCGATCGTCGCGACGACCGGCGCGCCGGCTGGCGCTGCCGGCGCCGCCAGCGCCGCGTCGGTGCCACTGATCCGGGCCGATCCCGACCCCGTCAAGGTCAAGCCGGACAAGGCCGGCGGCATGAACATTCCCGATCGCGACGACCCGATCTACGGGTTGCGTCCCGGCGGCAACCCGCCGGAGCACATCCTGCCGCCGCCGGAAACGCCGGCGCCGCGGCCGGTCGCGCCGCCGCCTCCGCCGCCGGTCGCGGCCGCACCCCAGGCGGCGCCGGGTCTGCAGCCGCTTCCGGCGCCGCCGCCGGTCGCCGCGGTGCCAAGACCGGCGCCGCAAGCCGTCGCCAAGCCGACGGAACCGGCTGCCGCCGGTCCGCCGACCAAGATCCAGCTGGCATCGCTGCGCACTCCCGACCAGGCGCGTGACGAGTGGGCGCGGCTCAAGCGCGAGAACGCCGATCTGCTCGGGCGGCTGAGCGCGGTCGCGGTCAAGGCCGACCTCGGCGAGCGCGGCATCTGGTACCGCGTCGAGGCGGGTCCGGTCGACCGCGAAGCGGCGGCGCGGTTATGCAAGGCGCTGCGCGAGCGCGATCTGGAGTGCAGTCTTGTCCGCTGAGCCGCTGGCGATCCTCTTCAGTTCCGCCGGCGAAAGCTTGAGCGCCGACGAAGCCGCGTTCTTCCGCGACGCCGATCCGTTCGGCTTTATCCTGTTCCAGCGCAATTGCCGCGCGCCCGATCAGGTGCGCGCGCTGATCGCGCAATTTCGCGATTGTGTCGGCCGCGCCGATGCCCCGGTGCTGGTCGATCAGGAAGGCGGCCGCGTGGCGCGGTTAAAGCCGCCGCATTGGCGACGCTACCCGGCGCCGGCGCAACTGGCCGCGCTGCCGGAGGCGGCGACGGCAGTGCGGCTCGCCGCGCGCCTCATCGCCGATGATCTCGCGGCGCTCGGCGTGACGGCCGACGCCATGCCGGTGCTCGACCTGCCGGTCGCCGGCGCCGACGGCGTGATTGGCGACCGCGCTTATTGCGGCATGCCGGAGCCGGTCGCGCGGCTCGGCCGCACCGCGTGCGAGGGCATGCTGGAGGGCGGCGTGCTGCCGATCGTCAAGCACATCCCCGGCCATGGTCGGGCCCGGGTCGACAGCCACAAGGCGCTGCCCGTGGTTGATGAGGACTTTGCGACGCTGGAAGCAACCGATTTCGCGCCGTTCCGGGCGCTCCGCGAGGCGCCTTGGGCGATGACCGCGCATGTCGTCTACAGCACGATCGACCCCGACCGTCCGGCAACGCTCTCGCCGCTCGTGGTCGACCGGGTGATCCGCGGATCGATCGGCTTTGCGGGCGTGCTCGTGTCCGACGATATCGAGATGGGCGCGCTCACCGGTACGATCGCCAAGCGGGTCAAGGGCGCGCTCGCCGCCGGTTGCGATGCGGTGCTGCATTGCAGCGGCAACCTCGCGGCGATGCGGGAGACGGCCGCCGCAACCGCGCCGCTGACCCCGCAAGCCGCGGCACGCATCGCCCGCGGCGAGGCGTTGCGCCGCGCCGCGGCTCGCGCATTCGAGCGGCGCGCGGCCGAAGCGCATTTCGAGCAGATCACCCGAGCGCTGTCCTCATGATCATCGACGGCCAGCTCGCCGCGATGATCAAGAGCGCGACCACCTGGGTCGTGCCGGTGATCTTCGCCGTGACCTTTCACGAGGCGGCGCACGGTTTTGTCGCGCTGCGCTTTGGCGACGACACCGCGCAGCGCGCCGGGCGGATCAGCTTCAACCCGCTCAATCACATCGATCTGTTCGGCACGGTGTTGCTGCCGCTCCTCTTGATGCTGACATCGGGGTTCATGTTCGGCTACGCCAAGCCGGTGCCGGTCAATTTCGGCCGGCTGAAGCCCCTCCGCCTCGGCATGATCCTCGTCGCGCTCGCCGGGCCGATGACCAACGTGTTGCTGGCGATCGTATCGTCGCTGCTGTTTTTCGGGGTTGGCCTGGTGCCGCAAGGCGGCCAGGAATTCGTCGCCCGCAACCTCGTCAACTCGCTGCAGATCAATTGCGTGCTGTGCGTCTTCAACATGCTGCCGATCCCGCCGCTCGACGGCGGCCGGGTGGCGGTCGGCGTGCTGCCGCGCGCGCTCGCCTGGCCGCTGGCGCGGCTCGAACCCTACGGCTTGCTGATCCTGATGGGGCTGTTCGTTGTCGGCTATCTCAGTGTGCATACCGGCCTCGGTCTCAACCCGCTGGGCTGGCTCATCGGGGTGCCGGCGAACCTGCTGATCCGCGCTGTGCTCGCGATCACCGGCCAGGGCGCTTAGGACGGGCGATGCACGATCCGACAGCCGAGGCAGCGCTCGTTCTCGACCTCGACGGGTATGAAGGCCCGATCGACCTTCTGCTGGCTCTGGCGCGCGAGCAAAAGGTCGATCTCGCCCGCATCTCGATCCTCCAGCTCGCCGACCAGTATCTCGCGTTCATCGCCGAACAGCGCCGGCTGCAGCTGGAGAGCGCCGCCGATTACCTGGTGATGGCGGCGTGGCTCGCCTACCTCAAATCGCGCCTGTTGCTGCCCGACCCGCCCGCCGACGAGACCGGCCCGACCGCGGTCGAATTGGCCGAAGCGTTGGCGCATCGGCTGCACCTCTTGGCAGCGATGCAGCGCGCCGGCGCGTCGCTGATGGCGCGACCGCTGCTCGGCCGCGACGTGTTCGCGCGCGGCGCGCCGGAAGGGCTCGACACGGTCGACCGGCCGGTGTTCGAACTCAGCCTCTACGAACTTTTGTCGGCCTATGCCGACAACCATCGCCGCCGGCAGGGCCAGGTGCTGACGATCCTTCCTTCGGCGTATCCGTCGCTGGCCGAGGCACTGGAGCATCTGACGCGTTTTGTCGGCCAGGTGCCGGATTGGCGCGAGCTGATGGCGTTCCTCCCCGACGAGCTGCGCCGCGGGCCGCTGCATAAATCTGCGCTGGCCGCGACCTTCGCCGCGACCCTCGAATTGGCCAAAGCGGGGCGCGTCGAGCTGCGCCAGGATCGCGTCTTCGGGCCGCTTTATCTCCGCAGCGGCCGCCGCGCCGCCGCTACGCCCGAGCGGCAGACGAAATGAGCGACCGGCTGCGCTTGCTGGAGGCGCTGCTGTTCGCCGCGCCGGAGCCGCTCTCCGAAGCCGAGCTCGGGTTGCGCCTCGGCGACGAGGTTGAAATCCCGGCGCTGCTGCGCGAATTGGCGCAGGCCTATGCCGACCGGGGCGTGAACCTGGTCGCGCTCGCCGGCGGCTGGGCGTTTCGCACCGCCCCCGATCTTGCGCCGGCGCTGCGCGCCGAACGCGAGGTGTCACGGCGGCTGTCGCGCGCCGCGGTCGAGACGCTGGCGGTCATCGCCTACCACCAGCCGGTGACGCGGGCCGAGATCGAGGCGATCCGCGGCGTCGGGTTGGCGCGCGGCACGCTCGACCGGTTGCTGGAGTCGGGCTGGGTGCAGCCCAAGGGGCGGCGCGAAAGCCCCGGCCGCCCGCTCAACTGGGTGACGACGCCGCGTTTCCTCACCCATTTCGGGCTCGACAACCTCGGCGAATTGCCGGGCGTCGACGAGTTGCGCCAATCGGGGCTGCTCGACATCGGCCCGGCGGTGCTCGGCGAGGGGTTCGCGCCGCGCGATGACGAGGCGCCGGAGGACGAGGAATAGCCGCGCCATCCCGCGCGATTGCCGCTCCGTGGTGTTTCTGACATTATCGCGACGCTTGCGGAGCCGCTTGATGTCGTCAATTCCCCCTTGTTTGGTCGGTCGCGAGCGCCAGGTACAACGCGATGTTCTTTGATATCGGCTGGTCCGAATTCCTGGTGATTGGCGCCGTCGCGCTGATCGTGATCGGGCCCAAGGATTTGCCGGCGGCGCTGCGGGTTGCCGGGTTTTGGGTGCGCAAGGCGCGTAGCCTGTCGCGCGAGTTTCATTCGAGCGTCGAGCAGATGATGCGCGAGGCGGAGCTGCACGAGGTGCAGAACGAGTTGCGCAAAGCCACCGAGTTCGACCTCAACCACGAGTTCAACAAGATCGTCGACCCGGTCACCGACCCTGCCATCAAGGCTCCGGAGACGGTGCCTGATTATGTCGACACCACGCCGGCATCGGCGGTGCCCATCCCCGAGGAGCCCGCGCCCGCTCTGCCGCTCGAGGAGGAACCGCTGCTGCCGCTGCCAATGCCGCCTGCGCCCGCAACGTCTGCCGCCGAGCCCGAGCCGGTGCACGTGACCGAGCCGGTGCACGTGACCGAGCCGGTGCACGCGACCGAGCCGGTGCGCGTGATCGAGCCGTCAAAGCCGTAGCGGTGGCGGTCGCGGGATAGGCCGATGGCCACGGAAGACGATCGCGAGGGCGAGCTTGAAGCCGGGCGGATGCCGCTGCTCGAACACCTGATCGAGCTGCGCAATCGGCTGATGTGGTCAGCCGCCGCGATCCTCGCGGCGTTTCTCGTCTGCTATCAGTTCAAGGAGACGATCTACCGTTTCCTGTCGCACCCGCTCGCCGTGGTGTTCGAGGGCGAAACCGGGCGCAAGATGATAGCGACCGGACTCACCGAAATCTTCTTCACTTACATCAAGGTCTCGTTCTGGGCGGCGTGCTGTGTCGCGTTTCCGGTCGTCGCGATGCAGGTCTGGAAGTTCGTCGCGCCCGGTCTTTACAAGAACGAAAAGCGCGCGTTCCTGCCGTATCTGTGCGCGACGCCGATCCTCTTTCTGCTCGGCGCCTCGCTGGCCTACTTCGTCGTCATCCCATACGCGTTCAAATTCTTTGTCAGCTTCGAGACGCCGGGCGCCGCCGGGTCGCTGCCGATCGAGATCGAAGCCAAGGTCAACGAATACCTCTCGCTGGTGATGACCTTGCTGTTGGCGTTCGGCGTCGCGTTCCAGTTGCCGGTATTGCTGACCCTGATGGCGCGCGCCGGGATCATCACCTCGCAGGGGCTGATCTCGAAATGGCGTTATGCGGTGGTGGGCATGTTCGGCGTCGCCGCGGTGCTGACCCCGCCCGACGTGGTCAGCCAGACCTCGCTCGCGATCCCGCTGATCCTGCTCTACATACTGTCGATCTTCTCGTGCCGCTATGTCGAGAAGCAGCGCGCCAAGCGGGAGGCCGAGGAAGAGGCCGAGTTGTCGGGCGGCGGCAAACCGGCGGCCGGAGAGTAGCCCCGGCTCTATTGCGGAATTGGCGTCCTTCGAGGCCTCGCTGCGCGAGGGCAGCCCAAGACGAGGCGCGTTCTTGTGGCATCTTCGACATTCCTCATCCTGAGGAGCGCCGACGGCGCGTCTCAAGCCTGCCCCGGCGAAGGCCGGGGGATGTAATGAGCGCGCTCCGGCCATGGACGCGGCAGTATTCGATGCCTATAACTAGTAGCCAACAGCCAGCGTATACCTAGATGCACGATCTACGCGCCATTCGCGATAACCCGGAAGCGTTTGATCGCGGCCTCGCGCGGCGTGGTCTGCCGCCGCGCGCCGAGGAAGTACTGGCGCTCGACAAGGATTGGCGCGCCGCGGAAACAAGGGCTCAGGAAGCACAGGCCACAGCCAACCGTCTGGCGCGCGACATCGGGATCGCGAAGCGTACCGGCGGCGACGCTACGGAGCTGATGCGGCAAAGCGGTGAGAACAAGGCCGCGGAAGCCGAGTTCGCACGCAAGGCGGCGGAGGTCCGGACACAGATCGACGAGTTGCTCGCCACCTTGCCCAACCTGCCGGCCGACGACGTCCCCGACGGGCCGGACGAGACCGCGAACGTGCTGCAGCGCACGGTCGGTCAGCCGCGGCAATTCAATTTTGCGCCGCGGCCGCACGAGGCGATCGGCGACAAGCTCGGGATGATGGATTTCGCCCGCGCCGCGAAGCTGTCGGGGTCCCGGTTCGTCGTGCTGCGGGGCGCGCTGGCGCGGCTCGAACGCGCCATCGCGCAATTCATGCTCGACCTGCATACGCGCGAGTTCGGCTACACCGAGGTCGCGCCGCCCTATCTGGTGCGCGAAGAGACCGCCTACGGCACCGGCAATCTGCCGAAGGCGGCCGAGGACATGTTTCAGACGACCAACGGGATGTGGCTGATCCCGACCGCCGAGATGCCGCTCACCAACCTCGTCGCCGGCGACATCCTCGACGACAAGGAGCTGCCGCTGCGCTTCACCGCGTGGACGCCCTGCTTCCGCTCGGAGGCGGGGGCCGCCGGGCGCGACACGCGCGGCATGATCCGCGTCCATCAATTCCCCAAGGTCGAGCTGGTGTCGATCGCCAAACCCGAAGAATCCGCCGCCGAGCACGCGCGGATGACCGCCTGCGCCGAAGAGGTGCTGAAGCGGCTCGGGCTCGCCTACCGCGTCATGCTGCTGTCGTCGGGCGACATGGGGTTCGCGGCGCAAAAGACCTATGACCTCGAGGTCTGGCTGCCGGGACAGAACGCCTACCGCGAGATTTCGAGCTGCTCCAATTGCGGCGCGTTCCAGGCGCGGCGCATGAACGCGCGCTACCGCCCCCGGGGCGAGAAGGCGCGCCCGGGCTACGTGCACACCCTCAACGGCTCCGGGCTCGCGGTTGGCCGCACGATGATCGCGATCCTCGAAAACTATCAGCGCCACGATGGCACGGTCACGATTCCGCCGGCGTTACAACCGTATATGGGCGGGCTGGAGCTGATCGCACCGCATGGCTGAAGCGCATCGCAGATTGGCGCGCATCCTGATCTCGAACGACGACGGGATCGATGCGCCGGGGATAAAGCTGCTCGAACGGATCGCCCGCGAGCTGTGCGACGATGTCTGGGTCGTCGCCCCGGAAATGGAGCAGAGCGGGGCTTCGCATTCGTTGACCACGCGGCGGCCGATCCGGCTCGTCGAACTCGAGCCCCGGCACTATTCCGTCGACGGCACGCCGACCGATTGCGTGCTGCTGGCGCTGAAGCGGCTGTTGCGCGACAAGCCGCCGACCCTGGTGTTGTCCGGCATCAATGGCGGCGGCAACATCGCCGAGGATATGACGTATTCGGGCACCGTTGCGGCGGCGATGGAGGCGACGCTGTTCGGCGTGCCGGCGATTGCGCTGTCGCAGGATTATGTCGACCGCAACGCCATCTCCTGGTCGTCGTCGGAGGCGTTTTGCGCCGAGGCGGTGCGGCGTGTCGTAGCGGCGGTCGAGGAATGGCCAAAGGACACGTTCTTCAACGTCAACTTCCCGTCCGTGCCGCGCGAACAGGTGCGTGGCTTTGCGGTGACGCACCAGGGCAAGCGCGTCCTCGGCGACAATCTGATGGAGGGAACCGACCCGCGCGGCCGCAAGTTCTACTGGATCGGTCCGGCGAAACCCGAAGGCGGGATCACCCCCGGCAGTGACCTTTGCGCGATGCAGGAAGGCAAGGTCTCGATCACCCCGGTATGTCTCAACCTGACCGATGGCGTGATGGTCGACCGTTTGCGCCCGGTTTTCGAATGATCCCGGTTTCGAATGATCCCGGTTTTCGAATGATCATGGCGGATGACTAGCGAGAGCCCGCAACTGACCCGCAAGGTACGCCTCCTGCTGGAGCTGCGCCGCGCCGGCATCGCCGATCCGCATGTGCTCGGCGCGATCGAGAAGACGCCGCGTGAGCTGTTTGTCGGCGAGCCGTTCCAAGACCGGGCCTACGAGAATGTCGCACTGCCGATCGGCGATGCGCAAACGATCAGCCAGCCCTACGTGGTCGCGCTGATGACCGAAAAGCTCGAACTGACCGGGCGCGAGAAGGTGCTCGAGATCGGCACCGGGTCGGGCTATCAGGCGGCGGTCCTCGCGCGGCTCGCACGGCGCGTCTTCACCCTCGAGCGGCACCGCCGGCTGGTGAGCGAAGCGGAGCGACGTTTTACCGCGCTCGGCCTCAACAACATCGTCACCCGATTGGGCGACGGCACCCGCGGCTGGCGGGAACAGGCGCCGTTTGATCGCATTATTGTCACCGCCGCGCCGCGCGAGGTGCCGCCGGCGCTGATCGAGCAGCTGGTGCCGGGCGGGCTGATGGTGCTGCCGATCGGCGCCGAATATCACGACCAGCGGCTGGTGCGGGCGCGCCGTGCAGCCGGGCCCGGCGAATCGGGGTACGCGGTCGAGGATCTCGCCTGGGTGCGGTTCGTCCCGCTGGTCGCCGGATTGCCGCGCCCCAGCAGGGAAATCGCGCCGGACGTGGCGAACGAGGATTTGGTACCTGACGGATTCACGTTAGAGTAGGTCGTGGGGCTGCTTTGCGCGCTGGGGGGTGCGCAAAGGGGGGAAGATGCAGATCGACAACATCCGCCGGCGCGCGCTCGCCCGCGCCGGGGTGATCGCCATGCTGGCGGGGCTCATCGCGGGATGCGCCGAACAGTCCGAGCCGGCGCCGGTGTTTCAGAGGAGCGCGTTCGAGCCGGCCGTCGCGCCGATGGCGCCGCTGCAGGTCGTCGTCCGGCGCGGGCAGACGCTGGACGGCTTTGCCTACACCTACCACGTACCGAAATCGGCCATCATCGCCGCCAACGGGCTGCGTCCGCCCTACGAGCTCAAGGCCGGCACGCGGCTCACCATCCCCAACGCCCGCGGCGCCGTGCGCCAGGCGGCGATCGCGCCGCCGCCGCGCCCGGCCCCGCCGCCGGTTCCGGCGCAACAGGCGGCAATCCCGCAGCCGCCGCCGACCCCGCAGGCGATCGCCTTGCCCTCGGCCGGACGCCCGCCGCAGACGATCTTCCCGGCGCCCGAAGCGGCGACCGCGTCTAGGCCCTCCTCGCCGCCGCCGAGCGTTACACCGCCGCCGTCGGCCGCCAAGGTGATGCCGGAGATCATCCCGCTCGACGGACCGCCGCCGCGGGAGGCTGCGGCACCGCCAAGACCACCTCAGGCGACGCTGACCCCGCCGCAAGCGCCGCCGGCGCAACCGACCGCCCCGGCGGCCGTCGCCGAGACCGCTCCCGCCGGGCGCTTTCCCTGGCCGGTGCGCGGCCGCATCCTCGAGAGTTACGGCAGTGCCGCGGGTGGGGTGCATAACGACGGCATCAACATCGCCGCGCCACTCGGCACCCCGGTCCGCTCGATCGATTCGGGGACGGTCGCGTACGCCGGAAACGAGGTGAAGGGCTACGGCAACATCGTTCTGATCAGGCACGCCAACGGCTGGATCTCGGCCTACGCGCATCTCGACGACGTGACCGTGAAACCGGGCGACACGATCGCTGCTGGCCAGGTCATCGCCAAGGTCGGCAACTCCGGCGGCGTCGCCCAGCCGCAACTGCATTTCGAGCTGCGGCGCGGCAAGAAGCCGGTCAACCCGACGGAGTTTCTCGCTCCCGCCCCAAGCGCCGCCGCGCCGACAGGCAACACGGCGGGTTAGGCCTCGGCGCTCGCGGCGGCGGGCAGGGACTAACCCAGCGTCTTGCCGAGCCTGCCGGCGAGGTCCTGGATGAATTGCCAGGCGACGCGGCCCGATCGCGAGCCGCGGGTGATCGACCATTCGTTCGCTTCGGCCCTGAGCGCGTCGTCGGCGATCGTCAGCCCGAAATGCGCGGCGTAACCGCGGACGATCGCGTGATAGGTGTCCTGGTCGACATTGTGAAACCCCAGCCACAGTCCGAAGCGATCGGACAGCGAAACGCTCTCCTCCACGGCTTCTCCGGGGTTGATCGCGGTCGAGCGCTCGTTTTCGATCATGTCGCGCGGCATCAAGTGCCGCCGGTTCGACGTCGCGTAGAGCACGACGTTGGCCGGCCTCCCCTCGATGCCGCCTTCGAGCACCGCCTTTAGCGATTTGTAGCTGGTGTCCTGTTTTTCGAACGACAGATCGTCGCAAAACAGCAGGCAGCGCCGCTTGCTGCCGCGCACCAGGGACAGCAGCCGCGGCAGGCTCGGGATGTCTTCGCGATGGATCTCGACAAGCGCCAGCGCCTTGGGCTTCGCCTGGTTGATCGCCGCGTGCGCCGCCTTGACGAGCGCACTCTTGCCGGTGCCGCGCGCGCCCCACAACAGCACGTTGTTGGCCGGCAGCCCGGCGGCGAAACGCTCGGTATTCTCGACCAGGATGTCGCGTACCCGGTCGATGCCGCGCAGCAGGTCGAGCTCGACG
>Ga0126381_100010765_pt1 | contig 10308 bp, 7 predicted proteins | sample PanSoiMetPlot_28_FD_96465 | JGI IMG/M metagenome (GOLD analysis project Ga0126381, IMG submission 96465) | Tropical forest soil microbial communities from Panama - MetaG Plot_28 | ecosystem: Environmental > Terrestrial > Soil > Tropical forest > Bulk soil | place: Panama | collected 2016-02-17 | reverse complement strand
GCTCCCCCACTGAGCCACCGCGAAGCCCAGCCCGCCGCTTTGCGATAGCACAGTTACCCCGCCGACTTTTAGCGGCGCGCCGCTTTTCTCATAGTCCAGCACCGGACTGAAAGTCACCGGCGCATGAGCGCGGAGGCTAGCAAATCCTTCGCAGTTAGGTCCAAGAACGCGCATTTCCGTGGCAAGCAGATCCCGACGGACCTCCTCAGCGAGCTCGAGGCCGCTCCCCTGTCCCTCGCCAAACCCCGAGCTGACGACCACGGCTAGCTTTACCCCAGCGGCTGCGCACTCTCGCAGAACCCCCGGAACGAACCTAGCGGGCACGGCCACCATCGCAACGTCTACGGACTCAGGCACTTCTCCGATACTCGGATATGCCCGCTCACCTTGAACAACGGAATGTGAGCGGTTGACTGGGAACACAGCGCCCCGATAACCGCGAGCTCGCAACAGACCGAGCGGACGGCCACCCAGGCCATGAGGATCAGTCGAAGCTCCAATGACGGCGACAGACTTCGGGTCAAAGAGAGCAGCGACCGCCTGGTGTCTGGCGATGTGAGGCGTCACGCCATTACCTTTCCTGTGGAGCTTGCACGTCTCGCGCGGAGGGCAGTCAGTCTGGCCCAAAGCTAAGAGATGAATATAGGCATAACCGGCGAGCCTCTCGCGCCAGGCATGTCCAGCGGGCACCACAGGACAGCCGGCGTTACCATCCGGCCCACGATTTTGTTAAACGATCTCCCCCGACCACGGTCTGATCACACCGTCACGGCCTCGTACTCGCCGAGGCACCTTTTCGTATCGTTCGGGCTCTTCAAGGGGCTGCAATCCCGACGCCCGCACTTGCACTACCTTGTGCAGGACTCGGCCACCGGAATGCTGGATCCAACTAACCCAGGCCCACCAGCTTCCGTCGATCTCCGTCAGTTCCCAGGCCAGCAGGTGGCCGACCGTCGTTTCGCTGAGTGCCACGATCGGAGGTGCGTACGGCCCATCCTTCGCCACTCAGCCATCATTCGCTCACACGTTCGATTCGTCAATCGCCCCCGCAGGATGCCTCCCGGCGATTACCTCGCTGGCCACCTGCTCGATCAGGCCGGCTTTCCATTGCGGGAGCCGCCCGGCCCGGCCGTTGACAATCGCGGTATCGGGACGTCGACGATCGCCGGGCCGTCCTGTGATCCGCTGCCGTGGTTGCCACCGGACCGCGCAGCAGCCATCACGCGGCGCCGTCTGGGTAGACCGGCTGCCACATCGCGTCCTGCACAGCCTGCACCGGGTTGTCGACCGTCCTGGTCGCGACACCGTCGGCTGCAGCTGCCTTGACCACCGCGACCGCGGTGGTGGCGGAGGAGGCGCGAAGGTTCTCCACTGCCGGCAGCAGCGCGGCACCGGGCGCGGACACGTCGACCTGGCCGGCGACCGCCTCAGCTGCCGCCCGCAGCATGCCGTCGGTCATTTTCGACGCTCCGCAGACGATCGCGCCGAGTCCGAGGCCTGGGTACACCAGTGCGTTGTTGGCCTGGCCGAAGTAGTACCGGACGCTGCCGTAGTCGACCGGCTCGATCGGCAGCCCGGTGCTAACCAGCGCCTTGCCCTCAGACCAGCTGATCAGGTCGGCGGGCATGGCCTCGATCTGCGACGTGGGGTTGGAGATTGGGAAGATCACCGGCCGCTCAACGGCCGCGCTCATCGCTTCGATGATCGCCCGGGTGAAAGCGCCGTGCGCGGTGGACGAGCCGATCAAGATGGTCGGTTTGACCTTCTCCACTACGGTCTGCAGGGCGACGATCCCGCTGCCGGTGCGGGCCGCGCGCAACGCCGCCATCTCGGGCCATCGCACCGCGGCCGCGGGGTCGGGCGGGGCCGGCGTCTTCTCCCAGCCCGCGGCTTCCGCTGCGGGCCGCAGGTATGGACGCTGGTAGTCCAGGACGCCGCCGGCCATGTCGTCGGTCAGCAGGCCGGGCAAGTCCACAACCCAGATCTGCCCGGTGGCCTGGCCCGCGTCCAGCCCGTCGCTGACCATCCGGTCGTGGATCTGGTCAGCGATGCCAATCCCGGCCGTCCCGCCGCCGAAGATCACGACCCGCTGGTCGCGCCACCGCTCGCCGGTGACCTTCAGCGCGCTGAGCAGGCCAGCGTTGACGATCGCACCGGTGCCCTGCATGTCGTCGTTGAAGATCCGGTACTTCTCCCGGTAAGCGACGAGGATCCGCCGCGCGTTGTCGGCGCCGAAGTCCTCAAAGTGCAGCAGCGCGTCCGGGAACAGGCGTGCCGCGGTCTGCAGGTATTTCTCGATAAAGCTGTCGTAGCGCTCGCCGCGGACCCGGGCGTGCCTGTTGCCCAGGTACAGAGGGTCGTTCAGCAGCGCTTCATTGTTCGTGCCCACGTCGAGCGACACCGGGATCACCCGGGCCGGGTGGATGCCGGCGGCGGCGGTGTAGACCGAGAGCTTGCCGACGGCGATCTCGATGCCGCCGACGCCCCAGTCGCCGATGCCGAGGATCTCCTCGGCGTCGCTGCACACGATCAGGTCCACATCCGCTGGGCCGAGTTCCAAGCTGGTGAAGGCATTCTCGATGCCGTCCGGATCGTCGATCGACAAGAACACGCCGCGCGGCCGGCGGTACTCGTGCGAGTACTTCTCGATTGCCTCGCCGACCGTCGGGTCGTAGACGACCGGCATCAGCTCGGCCAAGTGGTTCGCGAGCACCCGGTAATACAGCACCTCGTTACGGTCATGCAACTGTTCCATGAACACGTTCTTGGCCAGGTCGCTGTCCTGGCGGTTCAGCTGCTCCCACGCACGGTCGGCTTGCTCCGCAAGGGTCAGTACGGCGGCGGGCAGTCGCCCGCTCAGGCCGAGCTCCTCCCGCTCCCTCTGGGTAAAGGCCACCCCGTGATTGCGGAGCGGATCATCCAAGACGGCCGGGACGGCCGCCGGGTGCGCGCCGCGGTGGGTCACTGTCTGCCTGGTCACGTTTAACCTCCCCGCATGGGCCGGGTGTGGCCCGGCTGGCCCGGAATGCCGCACTGATCTGTCGCCGCATCCTTGGGTACTGGCGTGTCTCCGCCTGATCTGCGGTGCCGCGCCGCGGCATCGGATGGCTCTTGTGATACCCGGCGGACCCGAGGGTCACCTGTGGGGTCACGATCCCGTCGGGCCGTTAACCCGTGCTTCGCGCAAGGCCCTGACGTCAGCGCACATACCAGGCGTAACCGGGTGATCGCACACCACAAACCGCCGCCGCGTACCGCCCGGTTCCGGCCGTCTACAGTCGGCGTGAATAAAGGGTCATGAAAGTCCGCCAGACCCGATGCCGAGGTCGCATCTGCACAGGGATTAGATGTGAGGGATGAACGGCAACGCGCAAACTGCGGTCCTGGGAACCGGCATCATGGGGGCGGCAATGACGCGCAACCTGGTATCTGCCGGGCTGCGTACGACCATCTGGGACCGGTCCGAGCAGGCCACCGCGCCATTGGCGAGGGCCGGAGCTCGGGCAGCGGCCTCGCCTGCCGAAGCGGTTCGTGACGCCGAAGTCGTCATCACCATGTTGCCGACCCCGGCTGTGCTGGAATCGGTGATGTTCCCTGCGGTCGTGCAGTCTTTTATGCGCGGCGCAGTATGGGCACAGATGGGCACCATCGGCCCTGATGCGACCGCAGACATCGCAAGCCAGATCCGCCAGCTGCGGCCGGACGTGCTCTTCGTCGATGCGCCCGTGTCAGGCAGCAAAGGGCCAGCCGAGAACGGCCAGCTACTCATCCTGGCCTCCGGTCCGCGCGAGGCCGAGGCACTGGTGGAGCGGGCGTTCTCCGCGATCGGCCGCAAGACCGTGTGGCTGGGCGACGCCGGCCAGGGCAGCCGGATGAAACTAGTCGTCAACGCCTACATGTGCATCCTCATCGAGGGCGTGGCCGAGGCCCTGGAACTGGCCAGCAGCCTGGGAGTCGACCCCTCGGGGCTGGCAGGCGTGATCGAGGGCGGACCGCTGGACGCGCCGATCGCCGATGCCAAGCTCCACAAGATGCAGACCGGCGACTATGCGCCCGAGTTCCCGCTGGAGTGGGCCCTCAAAGATGTTGACCTGGCAATCCAGACCGCTGACGATGACCGGCTTCCCCTTCTCGAGGGCTTGTCCAGGCAGTGGCGTGCGGCGGTCCAAGCTGGGCACGGGAGGGAGGACGTCAGCGCCGTGCGTCTAGCCGTTGGCAGCCGGCCGACGGCCAGCGGATAGCCGGAGACCGTGTTCATCTGCCTGCGGGAACTGTACGTAGGCATGTGCGAGATTTATCCAGATAAACCAGGTGTCCGCTAGTACGTCACCTAGCGGCGCCTGGCTTGCAGAGCCAGCATCGCGGTTTAGGCTCCCTGGGTGCCGGACACCAACTCGAGATGACGAGGGCACGAGGAGGCAGTAGGTCGCGCTCCAGGAGGGATCTCGTAGCTGCCGAGGGGGCGATCCGGGGGCAAACCCTAGCGCGCATCGGGCATTCGAGCCCTCGCCGCCTGGAACTGGAACCGAAATTGGAGATTCGTCGATGACAACGATCCGCGGTGTTCAGGTCAGCAAGGTTGATGCTCCGCTATGTGTCGTTGACCTGCCGCAACCCAGACCCGGATCCGGGCAGGTCCGGATCTCCGTCGAGGCGTGCGGGATCTGTCATTCCGACGCCGACATGGTGCACGGCATGTTCGGTGAGGGGCCTTTCCCGCTAACGCCCGGGCACGAGATCGCCGGCCTGATCGACGAGCTAGGCGGTGACGTGGAGGGCTGGGAGGTGGGGGATCGGGTCGCCGTCGGATGGTTCGGCGGCAACGACGGCACTTGCGAGGCCTGCCGCAACGGTGACGCGATTGACTGCGTGAACCTGCAGGTACCGGGACTGGCCTACCCGGGCGGGTACGCAGAGGAAACGGTGGTGCCCGTCAGCGCGCTCGCTCGCATCCCAGGTCAGCTCACATTCGTCGAGGCCGCCCCGATGGGCTGCGCCGGCGTCACCGTGTTCAACGCGCTGCGCCGCACTTCGGCCTTGCCTGGCGACGTGGTCGCCGTGGTCGGGATCGGCGGGCTGGGGCATCTCGCTGTCCAGTTCGCGGCCAAGATGGGGTTCGACACCGTGGCCATCGACCGCGGCGGCCAGAAGGAAGCCGCCGCTCTGCAGCTCGGCGCACGGCACTACATCGACAGCTCCGTTCAGAACGTCGCGGCGGCGCTACAAGCGCTCGGCGGCGCCAAGGTCGTCCTGGCGACCGTGCCCCAGCCGTCGGCCATGACGGCAGCCATCGATGGCCTGCATGCCCTCGGCGAATTGATCGCCATCGGCATCTCGTCGGAGAAGATCGAAGTAAGCCCAGTGCAGCTGATCATCGGGCAGAAGGCAATCCGCGGTAGCGCCGCCGGCACGTCCCGCGACGTCGAAGAGACGATGCGGTTCGCCGCGCAGTCCGGTGTCCGGGCCATCACCGAGCAGGCGGCGCTGGACGACGCGCCGCAGGCCTTCGACAAGATGCTCGCCGGCAAGGCCCGCTACCGCGGCGTCCTCACACTTAGCCCCGGGTAGCGCAAGGACCGTGCGCGACGGGCTCTGGAAACCAGGGAAACGGGCCGCGGGCTCGGATCACTGCCCTAAGGCTGTACGCCGTTGCCGCAGCAAAATGAGCCCGCGGGTCGCAGCACGTGCTGTTCGGCTAAAGCCTCGCTGCGAAATCCAGCCCAGCCGAGCGGCTTTGCCTCGCATGGTCCCCGGGTACGGACGCCAGATCAGGTTTATGGGGGGACGCGGAGTCCGGGCCGAACTGTAGGGGCAAGGACGTGGAGATCACTCTGAAGGCTGACGGGGCCGAGCATCGGCTCGCCGTGGATCCGCGCACGACGCTACTCGACGCTCTGCGCGAAGGTCTTGGTATCTACGGTCCCAAGAAGGGCTGCGATCATGGCCAGTGCGGAGCGTGCACCATCCTGCTCGACGGCAAGAGGGTGATCAGCTGCCTGGCCCTAGCGGTGGCGCACGACGGCGCGGAGATCATCACGGCAGAAGGGCTCGCCTCAGGCGGCGAATTGCACCCGATGCAGCGGTCTTTCATCGAGCATGACGCGTTCCAGTGCGGTTACTGCACGCCAGGCCAGATTGTATCCGCGGTCGGGATGCTCGACGAGGTCGATGCCGGATGGCCCAGCCACGTAACCAGGGACGTGGGCGCTGGGGAGGTGTCGCTGACTGATGAGGAGGTCCGGGAGCGGATGAGCGGCAACTTGTGCCGTTGCGGTGCCTACGCGAATATCGTCCCCGCCATCCGTGAGGCTGCCGAAGGGGGGCGGCTCAGGTGAAGCCCTTCCGTTACGACCGGGCCGGGGACATCTCCGGGGCTGTCAGTACTCTCGCGCGAGAGCCGACAGGCGTGTTCCTGGCCGGCGGCACGAACCTGGTGGACCTGATGAAGCTCGGGGTGATGGAGCCGGACGTGCTGGTGGACGTCAGGCGCCTGACCTCACTCGGGATCGAGGACCTGCCGGACGGCGGGCTGCGCATTGGCGCTGCCGTTACTAACAGCGAGCTGGCCGCTGACCGGAGGATCCGGTCCCGCTACCCGGTGCTGTCGCAGGCATTGCTCTCAGGTGCTTCGGGACAGCTTCGGAATCTTGCCACTACCGGCGGGAACATGCTGCAGCGAACCCGCTGTGCCTATTTCTACGACACGACAACGCCGTGCAATAAGAGGGAGCCGCGGACGGGTTGTTCGGCGCTGGAGGGATGCAACAAGGACCACGCGATCCTTGGTGCTTCCCGGCATTGCGTCGCCACGCACCCCTCGGACATGGCGGTAGCGCTGACAGCCCTGGAGGCAGTGGTGCGCGTCCAGGGGCCGGCTGGTGGGCGGGCGATTCCCATCAGCGAGCTCTACCGGCTGCCAGGGCAAGAGCCCGAGCGCGACACCACGCTGCAGCACGCAGAGCTCATTACCGCCGTGGATCTGCCGCCCATGGCGTTTTCGTCCAGCTCTAGGTACCGCAAGGTGCGCGAGCGAGCCTCATACGCATTCGCGCTGGTCTCGGTCGCCGCGGCGCTGCGGGTGCAAGACGGCGTGGTGCGCGACGCTCGGATCGCGTTGGGCGGGGTCGCGCACATGCCATGGCGCGCGCACAAGGCCGAGGATGCAGTGCGCGGCGGGCCCGCGGTCGAGGAGAGCTTCCGCGCCGCGGCCCGGGCCGAGCTGGCGGAGGCGGTGCCACTGTCCGACAACGCCTACAAGGTGCCGCTCGCGGTCAACGTCATAACCCGGACGCTGCTCGACTTGTCGGAGGCACAGTGACCACGATCACGCAGCCGCGGGCCATCGGCGCGTCCCTCGACCGCCGGGACGGGCCGCAGAAGGTCACGGGTGCGGCCCCCTATGCGTACGAGCACCGTTTCGAAAACCCGCTATACCTGTTCCCGGTGCAAAGCGACGTCGCCCGTGGCAAGGTCACGCGGATAGATGCCAGCGCTGCCGAGGCTGTCCCCGGCGTGGTCGCCGTCCTAAGCCATCGGAATGCCCCCAGGCTTGCCGACACCAGCGACAGAGAACTGGCCGTCCTGCAGGCCGAAGAGGTCGCCTTCCGCGGTCAGTACGTAGCCGCTGTGATCGCTGACACGCTCGAGGCTGCCCGGTACGCCGCGAGCCTGGTTCGCGTGTCCTACGACGAGGAGCCGCACGATGTGGAGTTGCGCGCGGACCGCCAGGATCTGTACGCGCCAGGGCAGGTGAACGCTGGCTATCCGACCGACAGTGAAGAAGGCGATTTCGACCGGACATTCTCCTCGGCGGAAGTGAAGCTCGATGAGACCTATAGCACGCCGATGGAGCACAACAACCCGATGGAGCCGCACACCACGGTCGCGCTGTGGGAGGCAGGAGACCTCACGCTCTATGAGTCAACGCAGGGGCCGCACTGGGCCAGAGGGACGGTCGCCCAGGTTCTCGGGCTTGACCCGAATCGGGTACGCATCATCGCTCCCTATGTCGGCGGCGGGTTCGGGTCAAAGACGCCCCACGCCAACACCATCCTGGCGGCGCTGGCCGCGCAGGCGGTCCAAGGCCGTCCGGTGAAGTTCGCGCTCACCCGCCAGCAGATGTTCTCCGGCGTCGGCTACCGAACTCCGACCATCCAGCGGATCCGGCTCGGCGCCGACCCGGACGGCCGGCTCTCCGCGACCTGCCATGACGTCATCGCGCAGACCGCAAAGCTCAAGGAGTTTGCCGAGCAGGCCGCTGTCCCGACCCGCACTATGTATGCGACCCGAAGCCGCCGCACGACTCATCGCCTGGCCCCGCTGGATGTTCCGGTGCCATCGTGGATGCGTGCCCCCGGCGAGGCCCCGGGGATGTTCGCGCTCGAGTCGGCGATGGACGAGATGGCGATCAGGTGCGGCCTGGACCCCGTCGAGCTCCGCATTCGCAACGAGCCCGAAAGAGATGCCGAGACAGGGCTCCCGTACTCCAGTCGCAACCTCGTGGCCTGCCTGCGCGACGGCGCGAGCCGCTTCGGCTGGGCTGGCCGCGACACGCGCCCGCGCGCCCGGCAAGAAGGCCGCTGGCTCGTAGGCACCGGGGTCGCGTCGTCTACGTTCCCCGTCATCAGGCTCCCCGGCTCGGTGGCCAGGATCAGCTACGCCGGTGAGGGCCGTTACGTCGTGGAGATCGACGCCGCGGATATCGGCACCGGAACCTGGACGGCGCTCGCTCAGATTGCCGCAGACGCCCTGGGGGAGCGCGTCGACGAGATCGACCTGCGCATCGGGGACACCGCACTTCCTGAGGCCACCGTCGCGGGCGGCTCCTCCGGCATCACTAGCTGGGGCGCGGCCATCTTCGAGGCAGCCCGCGTCTTCCGCGACCGCCACGGGCACGGTCCTTCAGAAGGCGACCGGGCCGAGGCAGCAGCAGCCGATAGCGCCGAGGGTGAGAAATACGCAATGTATGCCTTCGGAGCCTGCTTCGCCGAAGCGCGGGTGGACGCCGATACCGGGGAGGTGCGGATCCCGCGCATGACCGGAGTCTTCGCCGCCGGCAAGATCATTAACCCCAAGGCCGCGCGCTCGCAGATCATCGGCGGAATGACAATGGGCCTTGGCATGGCCCTGCACGAGGAAAGTCTTGTCGACCCACGGTTCGGGCATGTCCTCAACCACGACTTCGCCAGCTACTACATCCCCGCCAACGCCGACACAGGCCGGTTCGACATCGCCTGGATTGACGAGGAAGACCCCCACGTCAACCCGATGGGCTCCAAAGGCATAGGCGAGATCGGCATCGTCGGAACGGCGGCCGCCATTGCCAACGCCGTCTACCACGCCACCGGCGTGCGCGTCCGCGACCTACCAATCACGCCAGCCAAGCTTTTGCGCTGAGAAGACCCTGGCTACGAATTGCGCGGGGAAAGTAGTCAGGTCCCCCGGTTGAGACTGATCGAGCCGCCCATGGTCTGCATTCTGAGGCGGGCCGGCGCGCTCTGCCCGATGCGCCCATCGGCGACCCGCCCGTCTGCGTTAAGGCCAGTCCGCACGGATGTGAACTCGGAGTTAATCGAGCCATGCGGAGTCTGTGCGTCTACAAGGACCGACGAACTTTTGGGCAAAGTCACAGCGATTGCCCCGTTGGTGTTCCTGACAACCGTCTGGCTTCCTGGGTCCAGGCTGCCGTGGAAGTTGATCGTGCCATTCTGGGCCTGCATCAGGGAGTGCCCGCCGAGGTGCGTGGCGCTCGTTGTGATGGTCCCGTTGTCCGTGATGGCACTGACCTGGCCGCTAATCTGACTCGCGCTGATGGCTCCGCTGGTGGTTTGCAGCGCGATGGCTCCGCCGACGTCGGCCACCCCGATCGACCCGTTGGTATCTTGCAGCGCAAGGTTTCCATCGAGCCCGGAGGCCTCGAGCGTACCTGCCGCGACTGCCACATTCGTGCTGATGTTCTGCGGCACAGCCACTTCGAAGTCCACCCAGGTGGCCAGCATGAGGCCACTCTCAACGGAGACGTTGACTGTAATCGCGTCGCCTTGCTGGTGGTAGCTCGTTTGAATGGCATCGGTTATGCCGCTGCGGTTCTCTTTTATGGTGACCTGGCCGTCCGGCCCTGGCCTCAAATGGACGCTCCCAGCCGAATGCACGAACCGCAGCGCCACTCGGTTGCCAACCTGAAACGCCGTCGTGCCCGGCGCCGGATGAGGCTGGAACGCGGTGGCCCTCGTCACGATGATCAGTACGATGACCAGCAACAAGACACCCATGATGATCAACTGCCGCCGACTCCGCCAGGCTGGCGGG
>Ga0126381_100010764_pt1 | contig 10309 bp, 11 predicted proteins | sample PanSoiMetPlot_28_FD_96465 | JGI IMG/M metagenome (GOLD analysis project Ga0126381, IMG submission 96465) | Tropical forest soil microbial communities from Panama - MetaG Plot_28 | ecosystem: Environmental > Terrestrial > Soil > Tropical forest > Bulk soil | place: Panama | collected 2016-02-17 | reverse complement strand
TGTAGCGTCTTGTGCGAAGACCGGCGAGCAGAGCAGGAGTGCGATGGCTATTTTCCTCATGATTTCCAACGATACTGAACGAAGATGACAACCGTGTGAGGACTCAGAATGGATTCGATAGCAGCGCTCGGACCTTCTCAGAGTAGGTTCGGCCCGACTGCAACCGCTGGCCTGAAACCAATTCCAGAATGTAGTGCCCATTCGCCAGCGTCCAGAGCTGTTTGACCTTCCGCAGATTGACGATATAGGAGCGGTGGATACGGAGGAAGCGCTCCGGATCGAGTGAGGTTTCGAGCGTGTTCATCGGCACGTGCAGCAGGTGAGTCGCGGGGCCAGCATGGACGCGCACGTAATTCTGCGAAGCTTCCATCCATTCCACTTCATCGACCGTCAGGAAAATGGTACGTTCGCCTGATCGAATCGCCAACCGCGAGAGATACCGCCGCGGATTGGCAATGGCATCGAGGACCGTCAGCATTTGTCGCGCCGATTCATCCGGCGGTGTGGCGCGGAGACGATTCCTGGCGCGGTCGAATGCGATTCGAAAGCGCTCTTCCGTTACCGGTTTCAGCAAGTAGTCGATGGCGCTGATTTCGAATGCGCGGATCGCGTATTGATCGTGCGCGGTTACAAAGATCACGGCCGGCATCTTGTGCGCTCCGACGGCTTCGACAACGGCGAAACCGTCCATTCGCGGCATCTGGACATCCAGCAATACCAGGTCCGGCTTCTCATCGCAGATCTTCGCTACCGCTTCTCTTCCGTTTCGCGCTTCCGTGATTTCGGAATCGCTTCCGATCATCAGTTTGATGCCCTCGCGCGCGAGCGGCTCATCATCGACCACCAGCACTCTCAGCCGCATGAGTTGTCCTCCTCCGGCTGCGTCCGGTAGGGCAGCGTCATCGTCACTTGAACGCCCCGGGGAACCCGGTTCTTCGCCGAGAAGGTCGCTTGGGCGCCGTAGATTCTGCTGAGACGATTTCTGGTGTTGCTGAGTCCGATGCCCTTTCCCTCGAATACAGTCCCAGGACATCCGGGGCCATCGTCTGTGACCGTCAACGTGAGATGACCATCCACTCGGGAGACGCTCACGTGAATGAGGACGGGTTCCTCGCTTTGCCCCAGTCCATGACGAACTGCGTTCTCCACGATGGGCTGCAGCGCCATGTGCGGAACCAGCGCGTCGGAGAGCTCCGGGCCCGCATCGATCTGCACGCGCAGCCGATCTTCAAACCGAACCTGTTCGATCGAGAGGTAAAGCCGCAGAAAGTCGAGTTCACGCCAAAGCGGGACCTGTTGCGTGTCCACATCGTCCAACGTATGCCGAAGCAGATCGCTCAAGCGGCTGAGCATCGTTTCGGCCTGCTGTCCCTTCTGCTGGCGCACCAGCACCATGATCGCGCCGAGCGTATTGAATAAAAAATGCGGATGCAGCTGCATCTTTAGCGCGCTGAGCTGTGAGGCAGTCAATTGCGCGGCGAGTTGCGACGACTGCACCTTCAACTCCAAGGCCTCGCGCTCGCGCCGGCGGGCTTGCTGGTTCGAGCGCAAGAGCGCCTGTAGTGCGATGACAGCCCAGTACCGAATGATGCCGCCGTGCAGATCGTACGGCAGGAGACCCCAGAGGTCGATGAGGAATGATCGTGGGGTGTGGAACGCCGGCAGCATTCCGATCGCGGCCAGCACCGGCACTTCCAGTGCGGTCGATACCAGCGAAAACACTACCGAGGCGGCGAAGTGGAGGGCGATCGGCCGCCTGTGATCGGCCGTGTCCATTGCCCATCGTCGGCCGAGCCACAGGATCAGCGGCGTGAATGCCGCGCAAATGTACATGGCGGCCATCCAGCCTATGACGTCATCCCGCCAAGGTATCGCCTGGTTGCGCTCGAGCCTCGCCATGAACTCCTGGGTGATGTAGAAGAGTCCCGCGCCAGTCCAGGCGAGCCAATACTTCACGCCTCTTTGGAGCGCCGGAGTGGATGGCCGCAGCATTCCGTTCCCTCCATTGTTCTATGGATTATGGACGAAATGGAAGCGACACTTGACCAACCGGCCGATTTTGGGGACGGGCGCTCGCCGTGAATCCAGGAACGGATCGGGACTAGCCCGTGCATTCATCCCGGGGAGACGGCGGTCCGGCGTTTGAAACCGGCGGCTCGTCAAAAACCCATGTGCATCTCCTGCCCGGCACCTGACAATCGGATCACGCAGGAGGATGAATGAAGAACAGTCGGAAAACAATCGTGGGTATCGTTGTCATTTGCTCGGCGATGACCATTGCTGTGACCGGCGCGGAAAACAGCCCGGAGATTCCATTTCCGGATGGCTACCGCTCCTGGCAGCACGTCAAATCCGTCGTAATCGGTCCCGGGCATAAATCGTTTGCCAGTGAGGGCGGAAAGATCTTCCATTTTTATGCCAATCCACCGGCTATCGAAGGGTATCGCGTGGGCAAGTTCCCGAACGGCGCCGTTCTCGTTCGCGAGACCCTACATACGGTAGCAGGTGAGGGCGAGTCTGCAGGCGTCTTCAAAGAGGGAGAACGGGCGGCGGTCGATGTGATGATGAAGGACGACCGGCTGTACACGGAAACGGGAGGTTGGGGATTCGAAACGTTCGACAGCAAGAACGCCAGGCTGGATGAGAAGAGGCGGGCTCAATGTTATGCGTGCCATTCCAAGCAGAAGGATAATGATTCCGTATTCACTGCACTAGCGGTATCGGCCGACGGGGGCACCCCGTATCCGGAAGGGTATCGCCACTGGACGTTTCTGCACACTTCCATGGTCTCGGCGAAGTTCGACGCGTTCGCGAAGAAGCCCTGCGAAAAGCCATGTACCGCTGGGATGTTTCACTTCTATGCGAATGACAAGGCAATGGAGGGGCTGCGCACGGGCTCGTACACGGATGGAGCGATTATCGCCGAAGAGATGTTGGAGTGGCTTTCCACCAAGGAGGGACAGCGCCGCTTGGTTGGCGTCATGGTGAAAGATAGCAAACGCTACGGCTCGACGGGAGGCTGGGGCTACGGCAGTTTCGACGAGGACAGCAAGACGGACAAGCTCGACGAGAAACAGCGTGAAGCGTGCCACCAGTGCCACCTGGCACGGCAGGATCAGGGGTACGTATTTACCGAATATCGGGAGAGATAAGGGTAGTGCGCAGCCCCCAGCCGGCCCGTGTTCGAGTCCTTCTAGCGTCCGCTAATGGTGGTAGTTCTGCTGGTAGTTCTGCTGGTAGTTCTGCTGGTAGTTCTGCTTGTATTTCTGTTCGTGGCTCTTGTGGCGTTTGTAAAGGTATCCGCCGCCGCCACCCACAGCGCCGCCGATGAGAGCGCCTTTACCGCCTCCGAGCAGGCCTCCCACTAAGCCGCCGCCGGCGACTCCGCCCACGATCGGCGCGTTCTTTTTCCACCAGTGCTTGTTCTTGTACCAGGCAGTTGCAGGTTGATAATAAAGTGGTTTCGCGTTTGGAAACCTTGATATGTATACTGCCTCCACCGGGCACAAGTGCGGTACCTCGTTCGCTCCGAAGAGTTGTTCCACCGAGCAGGTGTTCTGATGAGCGATTCTCGGCGTGGGTGGGATATAGCGCCACCCGATCAGTCCCACCACCGTGAGTGCCAGAATCCCGCCGACAACTGTTCCGACCTTAATTTTCGGGGTGAAATTCATGATCTGCCTCTCAGATGGGAAATGTGCAAATGGATGACCAGATCGGCGCACCGCGTGTCATCCTTGGGGTGATGAAGTAGCCCTCGGGTCTTTGGGACGCCGCCACCCATAGCGCACGGAACGCGAAGGCATGTATTCACCGCAGGGGCGCGAAGGACACAGAGGAAGAAGCGCGTACTAGTAATACTGCGCGAAGGCGGTTCGGATTCAGGAGTGATGAACGATAGTCGAGGCCGCCATCGGCGGCCGCACCGTCAACACCGACGGTGCGCCTTTGGGGCAGATGGATCATGGGGCCGACCTTCCTTTCCGCAGCCAGGGCGTGAGAACGGTGTAGACGGGCACGGCGGTGGGGCGGGACTTTCGACGCCGGATGAGACGGCGACCAATGAGGTGAGTAAGCGCTGTTTGGACGGAGCGCCGGGAGATCCCGATCCATTCCGCCAGGATCTGATGACTGATGGCCACGGAATCGCGGCCGACTCCGTAGGTTTTTCCGTAGAGTTGCAGGTACACGAGGAAAGCTGTGCTCGAGCGGCTGTGGGCGACCAGGTCGCGCATCAGAGTGTTGAGAATGTACGGGTCGATCTTCATCGCTATAGTAATGGTAGCTATAGCAGCGACTGCAGGGATTCGCCAATGCACCATTGATTTCGCGATTTCCGATTGACATGCTGTAGCATATGATCAAACGAATCAAGTTCATCAGCATCCCGGTGCGCGATCAGGACCGGGCATTGCGGTTCTACACGGAAAAGCTCGGGTTCCGCATACTGACGGACCAGGAGTTTTCCGAGACCCAGCGATGGATCGAGTTGTCGATCCCGGGGGCGGATACCGGAGTCGTACTGTTTACACCGGAAGGACACGAGGATCGGATTGGAACTCCGGTGAACACCTCCTGGGAGGTGGACAGCATCGACAAGACTTATGAAGACTTGCGGGGCCGTGGGGTAGAGTTCGCCGGACCACCGCAGAAACAGCCGTGGGGGAGCTTCGTCATGATGAAAGACTCGGAAGGCAATCAGATCTGTCTCGCATCGCGGTAAGGGCCAAATCGGTGTTCGGGCGGTGGTGACTCTGGAACCGCCTTGGGAACGTGCGGAGCATGCTGTCCAGCTTATGGCCTTGACGCACGGGCATCGCGCAGGGAGAGTGCCGCCTATTCCTGACGAATGCGCGGTTCCGCCAACACCACGGGAAACGAGAGGACTATCGTGGTCTGGCTGAATCTCGATAGCAAGAGCGAAGCTGACGAACTTACCATCGCTGGCGAGAGGCCGGCGCGAAGATCCTTGCCGAGCCGGAAGACAAGACGTGGAACCTGCACGAATTCAGGGTCGCCGATCTGGATGGCAATCAGCTACAGGTGTTCTATGACTTTGCCTTGGAATTGCGGCGGGAGCCAGCGGAGGACAGGTGGCATTCGATAGTCTGGGACGGCGGGCGGCTTTCGCCTAATATTTTTCTCAGGGAAGATGTCAGGCGGCAAAAGGCGACGGCGGGTCCCACGAACTGTCTCAGCCGACTTGACGCAGCATAGGTATCTGCAAGAAATAAACGCGGTCCCTTCGATCCACCAACACGCGCGCGCCCGTGCGGTCAAAGCGGTATGCGGTGCGCGAACCTGGCCCGACGATGTTCAGGGCTGTCTTGCCGGTGTATTCAAACAGCACCGTGCCCATCTGCGCCTGGGATGGGAAGTTTGTCGAGCGACTTCTGGCACTTCCACAGCAACTCATGCGTGCTCTCCTTTAACCGATGTGGGCGGATCTTCAATGTACGCCGCTTGGACCGGCGCTGTCGCGCGCTCCAGAAGGATGGCCGCCCCTGAAATCGCGAACCACGACAGGAGCCATTGGGTCCACCCTCCACCGAGCCACCAGGCGAATGGCGCCGCGATCCACAAGCTGAGGCAATAGAAGCAATCCATCAGATCGCCCCAGAATCCAACGCCCGCCCGTCTGCGCAGCCGCGCCCACACACGCCAAGGGCCATCTTCGGCATTCAACAGGTGCGTCACACGCCAGACGGCCAGCGAGGCGATAACGTATTGAAACTCGATTCGCATGGGGATGAGCAGCGGTCCCCGCCGACAGGTACGCCGGCGGAGACCGCCTCCACTGCACGTCTTCGTTACACGTTGGCAAGCAGGCAGAAGCCTGTGTCCGCAGCGGCGAAGTTGTGGTTCCCCCACGCGCTATTGACGATGCTGCGGTCTGCAACAGCCAAATGGAGGTCGTAACCGCACGGCGTCATGCCGGTAGTGTTGAGCGACCACGGATCGCCGGGCGCCACGGCTGTCTGGGTCGTGCCGCTACCGGGCGTAACCGGACCCGCGAACGGCAGCGTTCCCAGCGAGTACGAACCGAAGTTGGCGCCGCGCGCCACGAAGTGGCCGCTGAGGGTGATGCCAACCCCGAACTTCCCGCAGTCGCCGGCGCTGTCGATGTGCACCGCGGCGGACGGAGCCGTATTGTCGAGTTGCACCCGGTGAATATCCGGAATCGCTCCCGCGATCGGATTATCGAAGAAGTCGGCGATATCGATCTTCACTTCCCACAGGTCGTCGCCGCTGCTGTCCCAGTTGCCCAGCAGATTCTCGATATTGTTGGTGTACTGCTGATAGTCGAAGTAACCGTTTACATCCGGGTTGCTGATGTAGGTGGTGCCGTCCCAGCGGGTGAGAATCAGCGGCGTAGACACGGTCTGCCATGATCCTCCGCTGGTGATGTCCCGCACCTGAATACGATACCGGTAGCCGGGGAACTCGGGCCCCTGCACCTCGACCCGGCCGCCGAACGGGCAGGCGCGGCCCAGGCTGTCGGCCAGCAGGTTGTTGCCGGCAAAGCGGGCATTCAGAACAGTGAAGCCACTAATGGGATCGATCTGGCTGGTGGGGATGCCGCCCAGGATGCTGATCTTCGGGTTCAGCGGGCTGGTGCCTGCTCCCGGCAGGATTTGCACGTGGGCGTCGATGGAGTTGCCCCAGTAGTTCAGAGCGTTGGGGTCCGCCGTCGAAGGCGGCGTAGCCCATGAAAGCACCGCGCGGACCCGCGCGATCTTCGGATCGCCGCAGGCTGTCCGGTGCGCGCTCAGATCTACCGGCAAGACGGCGGTATAGTAAAGATCCTCTCCGGCAGGCCGGTTGATGTCGTGCACGTTCACGGGCACCGTGCCCAGGTAAGTGTAAGTGCACGTATTGTCCCAGTCGGCCCAGAACGCTATGTACTCGAAACTCCCGGCCGTGCAGAGATTGCCCGAATACCCCAGGTTCTGTTTGATCTCAAAGGTGGCCGCCAGCCGTTCGAAACCCGGGCCGCCTTCCAGGCCCAAACAATTCAGCTGCTCGTAGGAGACGTCGGCATCTTTCTCGCCCAGCGTGCCGATGATGGCTGCCCAGTCGATCTTAAGCGCCGCAAATGCTGCGATCTTACTCGCTACCAGCTCGCTGCTGACCGCGGGAGCGGCCAGCACGCTCTGCACTTCCGCAAAGCCGAACCGGTGAGCGGGTACCTGCTTCTGCTTTCCCGTGTACAGCGCCACGAGTTCCGTCAGAGTCAGCGGCGCCGGATCCGGCGGCGGGATCGGAATCGAGGGAACGGTGGCGATCTTCGCCTTAAGATCGATCGGCAAAGCGCCTCCCTCGAACAGGTCCTCGATAATATCCTGAATCGTCGTCGGGCCGGGCTTCAGTTGAATGTGCCGGTCCAGCGAGTTGCCCCATGTCACGGGAAACGTAGGGCTGGTAGGAATAGCCTGCCACGACAAGATGGCGCGGACCGTCGGCAATACGGGGTCGTCGCAGTCCTCGGCGTTCGGCGGCGAATATGGCACCGACGCCGCATAGCTGAGCGGCTTGTTGGCCTGCTTGGCGCAGTCCGTGCCATTCGGCAGATCGTGCACGTTGATGGCCACGAGCCCGGCGTCCTGGAATCCGCCGCCGGTATCCACGTAAAACCGGATGTACTCGAAAGATCCAGTACTGCAGTTGTCGCCCGAGTAACCTGTCGGCTGCTTGACATGGATGACAGCCTCCAGTACGCCGAAGTCGGGATTGTAACCTACGCACGTAAGTTCTTCGTATGTAGTGTCGTTAGACAAAGGGAAGACAGGCTTGAGCTTGACTGCCGTAAAGTTCCCGAAATAGTTCGGGTTCGTTGCGATCAGTTGATTGAATTGAAGCCGTTCCGCGTGTCCTTTCGGCTGTCCGGCTTCCGCTTTTTGTGGCGGCTTTGCCATATTAGTATATTCTCCTATTTACGATTCATTAATTCATAGCCTTCGGAACATCCCGCAATCAGTCTTGTGTGTCCCGTAAGACTCGATATGACTTAGTTACTTTCAGTAAGATTTCGTTTCAAGGCCGTTTTACTAATATAGGAGCGGAAGATACCGGTGGAAACCGGATTACTACCATGCCTCACGGCTCATCGGAATATGGCGGGCTGGCAGCACGCCGCAGGATGCCATCCTGCCCCACATTGCGGTCGCGGGGAGGGCTACCGAATCCACAGTCATTGCGCTACGATCTATGCAGATGTTGCCCATCGACCGCAGGAAGTTGCTCCTCGGCGGCATAACCAGTTCGGTCCTCTGCCCCAGCCAGGCCGCCTCCGGCAGCGAGGTCGACGATACCCTCCGGTCGAGTATCGCTCGGCGGAAAATTCCCGCGGTCGTCGCAATGGCCGCCAGCGCAAACAAGATTCTTTACCGGGGTGCCTTCGGTCAGCGGGATTCCTCGGGAGTACCGGTGGGAGTGGACAGCATCTTCCGGATCGCTTCGATGACGAAGGCGATCACAACCGTCGCGGCACTGCAACTAGTGGAGCAAGGGAAGGTCGGGCTCGACGAGCCTGTCGCTCAGCACCTTCCGCAATTTCGAGACATCGCCGTACTCCAAGGCTTCGATGCGAACGGCAGGGCATCCTTGGGCCCGGCCCGGACCGCGCCGACACTGCGTCATCTCCTGACGCATACCTCCGGACTCTGTTACGACAATTGGGACGGAGACATGTTTCGTTATGCGTCCCAGAATCCCGTGGGAGATCCGGCCCAAGCCGGCCCGCTGATGTTCGAGCCGGGAACCCGTTGGCAGTATGGGCAAGGACTGGACTGGACGGGACGGCTGGTGGAGGCCATCAGCGGTTTGACGCTGGAGGAGTACTTCCAGGGGAAAATCCTGCAGCCTCTGGGGATGCGGGATACGAGCTATATCGTGCAGCCGGCGAAGTTCGAGCGATTGGTGAGCAATCATCACAGAAACGAGCAAGGGTTCTTGGAGGAGGACGAGCGCAAGCTGCCGGCTCTGCCGAAATCGTACAACGGTGGAGGTGGGCTCTATTCCACCGCGGCCGACTACGTTCGGTTCACGCAGATGATCCTCAATCACGGCGTGGGCGCCAACGGCACCAGGGTTCTCCAGGCCAAGACCGTGAGCAGCATGGAGGTTAACCAGATCGGACCTCTGGCGGCGGGCAAAATGAAATCTTTCAAGCCCAACGTGTCGAGCGACGTCGATATGCAACCGGGGCATACGGAGAAGTGGGGGTTGGGATTCCTGATCAATACCACCGCCTATACGGGTGGGCGGTCAGCGGGAAGCCTGGCATGGGCAGGGCTCTATAATACTTTCTATTGGATCGATCCGAAGAGGAACGTTTGCGCGGTGATCCTGATGCAGTTTTTGCCGTTTGTGGACAAGGAGGCAATCGGGATGCTGGACGAGTTTGAGCGCAGCGTTTATCGCTCGGTCGTAGGGTGAGTGGCGGGGCTGACTGACGGATCTTTTGATCATCCCCCGGCACCCCGCTCCCTTACGGTCGAGCAGCAAGCTGCGGCTCCGATAGGACCGAAAACATCGTGGACACCCGTTGTTCACCCCAAATAAGGCGTCACGGGCGGTAGAGCCCCATCTCTAGAAACAGCAGTGGGAGTTTTTAGGGGGCAACCGTCATTATGCCAACAGGTTCCGTGTACTCAAATCGTCCTGACCTGAGTCTGTGTAGTGACACCGCGCAACAACTGATACCAACCGATCTGGACCAGGCAGCCGCCGTGGCGGCGCCTGTCCTGGCGCCGAGCCAATGGTATGCGCTCGTGGTGAAGCCGCGATTCGACAAAGCAGTGGCCAGGACGCTGGAAGCGAAAGGATTTGAAACACTCGTCCCGACGTACCGTAAATATCACACTTACGGAGCACGATCCAAAGTTACCGAGTTACCACTCTTCCCTGGATATGTATGCTGCCGCTTCGACGTCCATAGCAGTCTGCCTATCCTGTCCACACCGGGCGTAATTCGCGTTATCGGGAATCGAAGTATACCGACACCTTTGTCCGAGGTCGAGATCAACTCGCTGCAGGCAGCAATCAACGCTCACCTACCGGTCCAGCCCTTTCCGTTCATGAATGCCGGCCAAAGAGTTCGCATCACCAGTGGAGTCCTGGCCGGCATAGAAGGGATCGTCCTGGGGCCAAAACCGAGACTGCGCCTTGTTCTCTCGATTACGCTGCTCCAAAGGTCTGTCCTGTTGGAAATCGATCAAGACCAGGTATGCCCGGAAGAGGCCGTTCATTTGACGCCCTGCCTATGACGTCTCGGTTTCACTTCACGATCCGGCGGCCGACCTCCATT
>Ga0126381_100010763_pt1 | contig 10310 bp, 5 predicted proteins | sample PanSoiMetPlot_28_FD_96465 | JGI IMG/M metagenome (GOLD analysis project Ga0126381, IMG submission 96465) | Tropical forest soil microbial communities from Panama - MetaG Plot_28 | ecosystem: Environmental > Terrestrial > Soil > Tropical forest > Bulk soil | place: Panama | collected 2016-02-17 | reverse complement strand
TCCCAGATCTCGGCCCAGGAATACTTGCGGTCCACCTTCGGCAGATAGTCGAAAGCCCAGTCGTTCTGCTTGGTGGCGGCGTCGCCGTACATTGCCTTCTGGAAAGAGACGGCAAAGGCAGGAGTGTTTGACCAATAATTGAACGATTGCCACGGCCCCGGCTTGGACGGCTTGGGCGTGATGCGCTCCAGGTACGACTTGAAGTCTTTATCGGCGGGCGTGGGCACTTTCAGATAGCCGGGCAAGATATCGAAGATGCCGGCCATATCGGTGGCGCCCTGAATATTGGAATGGCCGCGTAGAGCATTGACGCCGCCGCCGGCGCGTCCTACGTTGCCCAGAAGAAGCTGCAGGATGGCAGCACCGCGGATCGTCTGTGTGCCGGAGCTATGCTGCGTCCACCCGACCGCATAAATAATGGTACCGGCTTTCTTCATGTCGCCATCCTTGCGGATGGAGGTGAACAGGTCGGCCGCTCTAAGGAACTGGTCCTGAGGAACGCCTGTGATGCGTTCCACCATCTCCGGCGTGAAGCGCGAATAGTGCTGCTTCAGTAACTGGAAGACGCAGCGAGGATTTTGGAGCGTGAGGTCGAATTCCGGCGTAGCTGGCATGGCGCCGGGCTTATCGGTGGCCCCGGCATAGTTCCAGGTGGATTTGTCGTAAGTGCGGGCAGCCGCGTCGAAGCCGGAAAACAGACCATCCTCGGGCAGCTTGAAGCCATCTTTCACGAGGAACGCGGCGTTGGTGTAGTGAATCAGATAGTCGCGCGCGATGCGATTGTTCTGGATGGCGTAATTGATGATCCCGCCGAGGAAGCCGATATCGGAACCGGCGCGCAACTGCACAAACTGGTCCGCCACCGCCGCGGTGCGGGTGAACCGCGGATCCACCACAATCATCTTGGCGTTTCGAACCCGTTTCGCCTCCACCGCCCATTTAAATCCGCAAGGGTGGTTCTCGGCGGGATTGCCACCCATGATCAACATCATGTCGGTGTTCTTGATGTCGATCCAGCCATTTGTCATCGCACCGCGACCGAATGTGGGCCCCAAACTGGAGACCGTCGGTCCGTGTCAAACACGAGCCTGGTTTTCCAGGTAGCAGACCCCCAGGCTGCGCATGGTCTTTACCACCAGGTAATTGAACTCGTTGGTATCGGTGCAGCCGCCGGTCCAGGCGATGCTTTCGCAGCGGTTGACGGTATTACCCTGCGCGTCCTTCTCGATGAAAGCATCGTCCCGCGTCTTCTTGACGGCGCGGCCGATCTCATCGATGGCCTGCTCCCACGAAATGTCCTCCCAGTGGTCCGAGCCGGGCCGCCGCACCTGAGGTTTCGTGATGCGACGGTCGTTCACGATGTCCTGTTGGAGCGAGCTGCCCTTCGGACAAAGCGTGCCGCGATTGATCGGGTGGTCAGGGTCGCCCTCCACGTGCACGACGGCCGGCGTCACGTTCTTGGCGCGATCGCCGATCGTGTGAATGATGACGCCGCAGCTCACAGCGCAGTAGGGACAGGTGGAGCGCGTTTCGGTAGTGCGGGAGATCTTCAGATCGCGTGATTGTGCGTAGGCGGGTGCGAGATCGAATCCCACTGCGGAGACTAGTCCGCCACTGGCCCCGGCTCTGAGGAAGGAGCGTCGAGTAGGTGTCACGGCCGGATTTCCCCTCTCATCGAAAATGAGCTTTGCCCCATTAGAACCCCAAAGTCCATCTGTGTCAATTCCTTCGACCGATCGGCCCCAAACACGACATCTTGACCACCGCCGACGCAACTTCACGTTTCAACGAGGTCCGCTATGCGATACGATTTTCTGATCGACATTTATGAGACGGAGCGCATCAAAGTGATCAGCGATCGGTTGTCCTACAGGTTGGCGTGACTTGTCGGGATTAATCCGCCTCGTCCGCCACCGCCTGTTCCATCTCACGACGATACTGGGAGGGCGGCACACCGACGGTCTTCTTAAACGTTCGGCTGAAGTGACTTTGGTCCGCGAAGCCGGCATGAAGCGCGATCTCCAACAGTGGTATCTCCGGCCGGCGCAGTTGGCGACAGGCGAAACCAATGCGCAGGCTGCGCACGTAGTCGCCTATGGTGCAGTTGTAGAATTTCCTGAAGCTCTGTGCCAGGTGCACCGGATGGACATCGACCGCCTCCGCAATTTCGGATAAGGTCAGGCACTTCAGGAATTCCTCACGAATCAACTCGCGCGATTGTTCCAACCAGTGTGGCGGACGCCGGTCGCGAGCGGCATTCGTACGCGCGATCTCACCCACAGCCTCCAGCATCAGGCCTTCGATCACGAGGCAAGAGGCCTGATCGGAACTCAGGAACTCTTTGTACAGCTTGGCGCCAACCAGCGAAAGCGGTCCCTCGTCAAAAACCGTGGTCGCGTCGATCGCAACCCTTGCGCATTCCTGTGTCTGGTTCATCCATGCCCCGTCGATTTCGATCACCAGCGAGCGGCCACCGGAGCCTCCGAATCGTTCCCGGTGATCCTGGTTGGGGGCATGGAAGAGCATCGTGGCCGGAGTGCAATAACGGGTCCTGCCACAGTGCGTTTCGTAGTATCCCCCTCTCAATACCATGCACAGAAGGGGCTTGGTGTGAGTGTGCACAGGGGTATGCAAATCTGGCGGATACTGGCGTTCCGAGATGCCGAAATGCAATTCTGCGCGACTCCTTATCGGACTGCCGTAAAAACCACCAGGAGACGCGCCAGCCCCGTTGTGCAGGCTGGTCATATAACGGGTCAGTATACACGGGGAGAAGCCCTGCGTCCACCGGGCTCCGCCGCAGATTTGTGTCGGACCAGCATCGGGAGATCACTAATCCGGTTCCAGAGCGCCTAATTATCTTCTAGACGCAGGCCGCAGTCATCTGTAGTGTATTCGTCAGCATCAAGAATAGGGGTTGGGATAGAGACCTCGCCGGGCTGGTTGGTCTCCTGGTTTCCCACAATGCAAGCGAGCACCCGGCATGTGCTCAATCCCATCGTCGCAACCGGTCTTGACAAATCTCGCCCGAATCTACTTAGTGAGGGGTCATTGTATGCTGTTTGCCGCCCATCGTTTCTCTGCTGTATCCGCTCTTGCGTTGTGGCTCTTCGGATCAGTGGCGCACGCGCAGGTGACTGCAACCGAGCTTCGCGGCACGGTTCGGGACACTTCCAACGCCGTGGTCCCGAATGCTGCGCTGAAGGTGCGCGACACTGCCACCGGCATCGAAAAGACGACCGTTTCAGGGCCTGACGGAGGCTTTCTCTTTCCCAATCTGTTGTCGGGAGTCTACGCGCTCACAGCCTCTCTGGCCGGCTTCCAAACCCAGACTATTGAGAGAATCGTGATCGATACCGGCCGGACCACCGACATCTCCGTGGTGATGGAAGTCGGCGCGGCGAATGTGACTGTCGAAGTATCGGCGAGCCAAGCGCAACTCGAAACCACCACCAACGAAGTAGGCAAGACGATCGACAACAAGAGCATCCTGAACGTGCCTCTTCCCGGCCGCGAAACACTGAACTTCGCTCTGCTCATGCCGGGAGTCGGCAATACCCAGCAGAACGACCGGTATAGCACTTACAACGGCCTGCCCAATGCCTCTATGGATATCACCGTGGATGGCATGAACAACAATTCTCAAAGGTGGAAGAGCGGCGGCACGAGTTTCTATGAGTTCGGGCCGAGCCGCATTGACGCCATGGAGCAGGTAACGGTATCCACCACCGGCCTCGGCGCGGACGCCGGCGGACAAGGCGCTATGCAGATTCGCATGACCACGAAGCGCGGAACCGATCAGTACCACTTCAAGGTGCTGGAGCAAATTGTCAATGAAGACTTCAACGCCAACACCTACTTCAATACCTTGCAGCACATCCCCAGGCCGCGCAGCCGCCAGAACAATGAAGTCGGGTCGTTCAGCGGCCCGTTGGCGCCATTTGTGCCTAGTCTCAAACACAAGCTCTTCTTCTTCGTCTATTTCGAGGCCCAACCGCAGCCCGGCAGCACCACGGATACCCGGAACATCCTGACGCCCGACGCTCAGGCCGGCAGATTTACTTATTTCGGAACCGACGGCCAGTCGCATACCGTCAATATCCTCACTGCCGCCGCCGCGGCGGGTTTTCCCAGCACTATCGATCCGACTATCTCCGGAATGCTGTCGAATATCAACGCAACTCAATCGCGTGCCAGCGGCTACCTGGCCGTGGCGGGCCAGCCGTATTACCAAAACATGCTGTGGAACTTCAATACCTACACCATGCAGGAATTCCCCGCCGCCCGCATCGACTATCAGTTCACTCCGAAAATCGCCTACCACGGCTCCTGGAACCTGCGCCATTCCGCCTTCGGCGCCACTTCCGGATCGCCGTACCCCGGCACCGGCTTCGATTGGAACGGCGCCAGCACCATCACCACTTACGTAGTGTCGAACCAAGTGGACTGGACGATCACTCCGCATCTCATCAACAATTTCACTTTCGGAATTCAGAGCAATCTCGAAGCGTTCAACCCCGGCGGAAGCGTCTTCCAGTGGGCCTCGCAGGGAAACCGCATCATCAATGCTCCCTCGTCCCTGATTGCCGCCTACATCCCCAACAACGTGCCCGAGAATCGCAACAACCCGGTCTTTGACTTGGTCGACAATGTCACCTGGTCCCACAACCGCCACACCTTCACTACGGGTGGCTCGCTGCGCCACACAACTTACTACGACCGGTATTGGTACGCCTCCGAACCCTTGGCATACAACCTCGGGATTGGTTCGGGAGATCCGGTAGCGACGCCGCTGCAATCAGCCCTGCCGTTCATTAACACCAGCAACGGCGACGTCACCAACGCGCTCAACCTGTACGCCCTGCTCACCGGCCGCCTCACCAGCATCACCGGCACGGAAGCAGTGGACGAGAAGACCCATCAGTACACGCCCTACACCCCGCTGATGGAGCGCTATCTGTTCAATACCGGCGGCCTCTACTTCCAGGACTCCTTCCGCGCCACACCCAACCTCACCCTGAACTTCGGAATGCGGTGGCAATTCGACGGTCCGATCAGCACCACCAACGGCATCGACGCCTATCCCACGTCGTCCAGTTTCTACGGACCATCCACAGCTAACTTCCAACCCGGGGTCCTAAACGGCAACCCCAATCCGGTGTTTGGACCGGTCCGGAATTCGTACAAGTCCGATCTCCTGAATCCTGCCCCCAATTTCGGAGTCGCATGGAATCCCTCCGGCGCGCCGGGATTTCTGGGCAAGATCATCGGCGAACACAAGACGGTGATTCGCACCAGCTACGCAGTCAATTTCTATAACGAAGGCTTGAACGCGATCACCTTCGCCCTGGAAAACAATAACGGCGCCACGCAGAACATCCAGTCCGGCACGTTGGGAAGCAGCGCACTGCCGTTCGGGACATTGCTCAGCTCCCCCACGCCCCAACTCTTCACGAATCCGTCTTCGTTCACTTTCCCTATGCCCATGTCGCTGTTCGCCTTGACGACCAGCGGAAATTCGCTGGCCTACATGAATCCGAACCTGGTGTCGCCCTACGTGCAGAACTGGACGCTCGCGGTCCAACGTCAGCTTCCGGCAAACACCCTGCTGGAAGTGCGCTATGTGGGCAATAAGACGACACACATGTGGCACTACCAGAACGTCGGAGAGGTGAACAGCTACGAGAACGGCTTCCTGAAGGAGTTTCAGGCCGCGCAGAATAACCTCGCCATCGCCAACGGTCTGACGTTGGCGCAACTTACTGCCCTTCCCGCGCCGCGCCTGACGGTGAACAATTTCGCCAATACGGGGCTGCCCGGCCAGGTTCCTCTACCCATCCTCCAGGCGGCCTTCGGCGCGAACGGCTCCAACCCTGCCCTCAGCGCCAGCCAGGGCTTCGGCAGCTCGTCATTTATCACCAACCTGGAACAGGGCGCCGCCGGAGGCATGGCCAACACGCTCGACAGCAAAACCGCGCCGATTTACTACTGCCGGCTGGTGGGATCCAATTTCGCCCCATGCGCGGCCCAGGGCTACACCGCCGCCACCGCGTATCCGATGAATTTCTTCCGCCCCAATCCCTATGCGACCGCCTTGAACTATCAGGACGACAACGGAAACACGAATTACAACGCGCTTCAGATCCAGGTGCGAAAATCTCTCAGCCACGGGCTGTTCTTTGACCTGGGTTACACCTGGTCGAAAGCGCTCGGCAATCTGCAAAATGCCACCAGCACCCAAGCCACCTACCAGTGGTACACGATGCGCAACGGCGCCCTGAACTACGGCCCCATTCCCTTCGATCACCGGCATACATTCACGGCGTTCTGGACGTACGACCTCCCCATCGGTAAGAACAAAGCCCTGAACCTTCGTAACCGGATTCTGGATTCCTTGCTGGGCGAATGGGTGCTGGGCGGCGTCGAGAAGGTGATCAGCGGCTACCCGAGCCTGCTCAGCGGTGGCCGCTCGACCGTCAATAATCTCTCCACGGCCGGCATCACCCTCGGCAACGGAGTGACCCTGGACCAACTTCGGAATCGCCTGGCATCCGTTGTGGGCAATTACGACCCGGCGTGCGCCTGCCTGCACACCAATGTGTCCGACATCATTCAAGCCAATGGCGCGCCCAATCCGGCGTATTATGGTCCGGGCGCGACGGCCGGACAGTTCGCCGATCTTTCCTACATGTACAGCAAGACTACCTTTGAAGTGGACATGAGTCTGAACAAGGACTTCAAGATCACCGAGCGCTTGCGGATGGGGATCAATTTCCAGCTATACAACGCGCTGAATCACGCGTTCCTCCCGCTGGCCAACACCAATTCAGCGGCAACCACTTTCGGAACCATCACCAGCAGCACAGCCGGAATCTACGGGAACAGAACCGGCCAGCTCCGCGCCTATCTCTTGTGGTAGGGCCGGTTGGCCGCTCCTTATTTTTTGCGGATAGGGGCGGCCTGTGTTTCGCTGGCGGCCAACGCCCGCACCTGATCCATGACGCGGTGTCCTTCATCGGCTCTGCCGGCATCAATGAGGGCGCGTCCGAGCAGGTAGAACGCGGAGAACGAGTCCGGCTTCAACTCCGTAGCCTTGCGCAGCGGCGCCACAGCCGCAACGGGTTGGTGGAGCCGGAGCCGCGCTCTTCCGAGTTGGAAGAAGCCAGCCCACATCCGCGGCTCCAATTGTGTGGAGCGCTCCAGGTATACCGCCGCTTCGGCCGCGCGGTCTACCCGTAGTAGCGCTACACCGAGGTCATAGAGACTCTCGGCGTCCGCCGGGTCTTCGCGGATTGCGGCGGCTAATTCCTTGCCGGCTGCCGGATCACTCTGTTCGACCAGAATTCTCGCCAGCGCCAGGTGCCCTCCCGGCAAATCCGGTTCGAGGCGCAAAGCCCGGCGGCACTCCGCTGTGGCTTCCTCGAAGTGTTCGCGTTCCGCATACAGCTTACAGCGGACCAGGCTCGCAGTCGCAGGCGGAAACTTTGTGAGGAATTCCTGAACCGCCGCCACGCGCTCTCTCTCCGGATTTTGGCCGAGATAGCCGGCGAGCAGCCTATGCACCAACCGCGTGTCGCGTGCGATGGGGGTCTGCGGATCGATCGCCATCAACCGGCTGAAAACTGCCAACGCGTTGGCGTAGGCCTCTTGTTTCAGATAGGCCATCGTCAGGTTCTGAAGCACGCGTGGACTACCCGGCTGAAGCTCTTCGACGCGGAGATATACCGTCACCGCGTTTTCAAGCCGCCCAGTCCGGGCGTACACGACTCCGAGGTTCAGAAGCGAGTCCACATGGTCCGGCGAGGCTGCAAGGATCTCGAGGAACCCACGTTCGGCAGCGGCATAATCTCCCTTGGTGAGAGCAGCCGCGGCTTCGTTGAAGACCTGGACCTGCGACTGGCCGAAGCACAGCCATGCGCCGATCATCATTGGCAACAGGCGCATTGGCCCATTGTATTACGCTGCTGGTTGCGGTTCACCTTTCAGGCGAACGATCTGAGCCGGCGACGAACTCCCGAGCAGCTTGAGCAGTTGGCTCCGCGTAGGAAAGGCGGCGCCGGACGGAGTCCATTTCGACCCGTTCAACAGCAGCGTCCAAGTGTGACTGGCTGGGTTCTTGAACATATCCAGGCGCGTTAATCTTCTATTCATCTGCCGAATTCTATAATTAGCTCCTCACCGAATGCGTTCCTTTTTGCCGATCGCTGGAATAGCGCTGGTCTTATGCTCTCGGACCGCATTGGCGCAGGACCGGGTCACGGTCGCTTCCACTCCGCTGACGATCACACTACAGGACGCGATGGAGCGCGGCCGGCAATATAGCCAGCAGGTCTATTCCGCCGATATCGCCGCGAAGATTGCGCATCAATCCACGGTCCAGGCGAAGGCCGCCCTTCTACCAATTGCCCAAGCGCAAAGCGGCTATATCTATACCCAGCCGAACGGCACGCCCAGCGGAGTTTTCGTCCCCGCCGACGGACCTCATGTCTATATCGATCAACTCAACGTTCATGCTGACCTCTACGACCCCGTAGCGCGCGCCGAGTACCGCCAGACCATGGCCGCGGAAGCCGTCGCCAAAGCCAAGAAGGATATTGCCGAGCGCGGCCTGATCGCGACCGTCTCCTTGGACTACTACGGGATGCTCTCGGCGCAGCGGAAAATCGGTACAGCCCACACTAGCCTCAACGAGGCGCGGGACTTTCAGGATTTCAGTGAAAAACAGGAGCGCGGCGGCGAGGGAGCCCTGGTCGACGTGATCAAGGCGCGCATACAGGTCCGCCAGAGGGAGCGCGAGTTACGGGACGCGGAGGCCAATCTGGAAAAGACGCGGATGGCCTTCGCAGTCATTCTTTTCCCCACCTACAATGTGGAGTTCAACGTCGTCGACGACCTGGAAACCGCACCCAAACTTCCCGAGAGGGCCGACGTCGGATCAATGGCCGCAAAGAACAGTCCAGACCTGCGGGCCGCACAAGCTGCCTTGGAGCAGTCTACGTTCGGCGTACGCGGGGCCCGCGCGGGATACCTGCCGAGCTTGACGTTCGATTACTGGTACGGAATTCAATCGAACTATTTTGCCATTCACAATCCCGACGGCGTGAATCAGCTCGGCTCCAGCCTCGCCGCACAGTTGAATATCCCCATTTGGAATTGGGGCTCTACCAGGAGCAAAGTTAAACAGGCGGAGCTTCAGGAACAGCAGGCGAAGAACGATCTCAGCCTGACCCAACGCACGCTTCTTTCTCAGCTCGATAGTTATTACGCGGAGGCCCGGGTCGCCTCCACCCAAATTGAGTCTCTGCGCGATTCCGTAACGCTGTCCGCGCAGAACCTCCGTTTGACGCGCTTGCGCTACGCCGCTGCCGAATCGACCGCGCAGGAAGTGGTGGACGCCCAAAACGGCTTGGCCGATGCGCGCAATGCTCTTGAGGACGGCCTTCTCCGCTACCGCGTCGCAATAGCGAACCTCCAGACCCTCACGGGAGGTTTCTAACCATGAAGAAATATTTCACTCTTATAACCGGGAGCAAGCGTACCGGTCTGTACCCGGTGTTGTGCGCAGTATGCATGATCGCTGCAAGCAGTTGCTCGAAGAAGCAGGAAGTAGCCCAGGCCGAAGCGCCCGCTCCCGTGCAGGTGACTGCCGTGACGGAAGACACGGTGCGGCGCACCGTCACGGCCGACGGCGTTCTTTTCCCCCAAAATCAATGGAACGTGATGCCGAATATCACGGCGCCCGTCGCTCGATTCCTGGTCAATCGCGGCGATGGCGTAAGACAAAACCAGCTTCTTGCCACGCTTGAGAATCGAGGCTTGGTCGCCAATGTCGAAGCTAACAAAGGCCAGGTCGAGCAGGCGCAGGCGAACCTGCAGAATACGGAAAAAGCCGCTATTCCCGAATTGATCGTTAAAGCTGAAACCGACGTCGAAAGCGACCAGCAGCAATACGACGCCGCTAAAAAGGTCCTCGACAACCGTCAGGAGTTACAAAAGGAGGGCGCGATGTCCCACAAGTTGGTGGACGATGCCGCCGTCGCCCTCGCCCAGGCCAAAGCCCAACTCGAAACGGCCAAGGAGCATCTTCGCGCGCTACAGGCTGCCGGCAAGCAGGCTCAAATCGATCAGGCGAAAGCGCAGGTCGCCGCGGCGCAGGGGCAGTTGCGCTCAGCCGAAACCCAGGTAACGTATTCCGAGGTGCGCAGCCCCGCAGCCGGCGTCATCTCCGACCGGCCGCTTTACCCCGGAGACATTGCGCAGGCCGGCACCCCGCTGCTGGTAGTGATGGACGTCTCGTCGGTGGTCGCGCG
>Ga0126381_100010761_pt1 | contig 10311 bp, 7 predicted proteins | sample PanSoiMetPlot_28_FD_96465 | JGI IMG/M metagenome (GOLD analysis project Ga0126381, IMG submission 96465) | Tropical forest soil microbial communities from Panama - MetaG Plot_28 | ecosystem: Environmental > Terrestrial > Soil > Tropical forest > Bulk soil | place: Panama | collected 2016-02-17 | reverse complement strand
CGGGATATCGTGAGCCGACGCGCCGAACGTCAACGCGAAAAATAGCAACAGGCGAACCCCGATGTTTCGGGGGGCGCGACTCCGGAAAACGTGTATAATCGCTTCCACTTGTGAAAAAGTAGCTTATCTCGGAAGCTGGAGGATGAGAGGAATGACTCGGCAACGTCGTCTTGCTGCAACTTTCGTCGCACTATTCCTTACCTTCGGAATTGCCTCCGTTTTTCTCGACAGAATGGCAAAGGCGAAGGCCGCGGGCGTGATGGCGCCGCGCTTCGAGGTCGACCCCATGTGGCCCAAACCGCTGCCCAACCACTGGCTGCTGGGCAACGCGATCGGGGTCGCAGTGGATTCGAATGATCATATCTGGATCGTTCACCGGCAGGCATCACTCGAAGCCATGGAGAATTACGGAGTGGCCAATCCGCCCGGTCCCAAGCGGCGGCCCGGTGTGGTGGAGGCGGAATGTTGCGGACCTGCGCCGCCGGTTCTCGAGTTCGACGAAGCCGGCAATCTGATCGGCCATTGGGGCGGCCCAGGCCAAGGCTACGACTGGCCAGAGACCAATCACGGGATTTTCATCGACTACAAAGGAAATGTGTGGATCGGCGGCAACGGCCGTCCCGCTCCGGGCAGTGCAGCGGCGGGCGGCGGACGCGCTGGCGCAGGCGCGGCACCGGAAGGCCAACCCGCGCCTGGTTATTTCAACGACAACATGATTCTCAAATTTACCCAGTCGGGTAAGTTCCTCATGCAGATCGGCAAGCCCGGCCGGAGCAAAGGAAGCAACGACGTCGAGAATGTGAAGGGCGCGGCTAAGATGTACGTCGATCCGAAGACCGACGAACTCTACGTGGCCGATGGCTACGGGAACCACCGGGTCATCGTCTTCGACGCCGAAACCGGCAAGTACAAACGCCATTGGGGAGCCTACGGCCATAAGCCCGACGATGCGCCTCTGGGGCGCTACGATCCCGCCGACCCGCCGGCGCAGCAGTTTCGAAATCCCGTGCATTGCGCGGAACTTTCGAATGACGGCCTTCTGTACGTCTGCGACCGCCCGAACGACCGTATCCAGGTGTTCAAACCAGACGGCTCGTTCGTGAAAGAGGTGTTCGTCGCGAAGAATACGCTGGGCGATGGGTCGGTCTGGGATATTGCGTTCTCGAAAGATCCGCAGCAAAAGTACATCTACCTTGCTGACGGCGCCAACGAAAAGGTGTATATCATCGCTCGCGACACTATGGAGATCCTGACCAGCTTTGGCGATGGCGGCCGGCAACCGGGCGAGTTTTATGCGGTGCACAGCATCGCTACCGATTCGAAAGGCAACATTTTCACCACAGAAACATACCGGGGCCAGCGCATCCAGAAGTTCCTCTATAAGGGTCTGGCCGCGGTCACCAAGAAGGACCAGGGCGTGGTGTGGCCGAAGACGTCGAAGAACTGACGATCCTTTCCGGCTGGTCAGTAGGGCCGTTGACACTGCCCCGGTAAGCGCCTACACTGGCAGGCTGCGGAAGAGGGCTAGCCGCCGATGAACGCCGATGAACGCAGATATGAGGAGAGAGGATTTATCGGCGTTGATCTGCGTTTATCTGCGGCCGGGAACTGCCTGGAAGAACTTACGAGGAGCAGACCATGAGGGATGCATTCCGTTTCGGGGCGCTTCTGCTGGCGCCCCTTGGTGTCACGGCTGCGGATGCGGGCGCTGCCCGGGTCACCTTCGCCAAGGACATTGCCCCGATTTTCCAGGAAAAATGCCAGGAGTGTCATCGCAAGGGAACGGCGGCGCCGATGTCGCTGGTTTCCTATGAGGAAACTCGGCCGTGGGCAAAGTCCATCCGAGAGCGCGTGATTACGCGCAACATGCCGCCGTGGCACCTCGATAAAACGGTGGGAATCCAGGAATTCCAGAACGATCGCTCGCTTTCCGGCTCGCAGATCGCGACCATTGTTCGCTGGGTGGACTCCGGCTCCCCGATGGGCGATCCCAAAGACATGCCGGCGCCGAAGACGTTTCCCGAGGATGAGGGCTGGCAGTTGGCCAAGGTGTATGGAGAGCCGGATCTGGTGCTCAAGTCGGATTCGTACACCATGCCCGCGCATGGACAGGACGTCTGGTTCAAGCCCCTCACCGAGGTTCCCCTCACCGAGCCGCGCTGGGTGCGCGCCGTCGAGATGCGGCCGGGAAGCGTTGCCGGGCGGAAGATCATGCACCATGTGCTCGCGCGCTTGATTCAGGAGGAACCCAGCGGTACTTCAAACGCGGCCGGACCTGCCGCCGATATTGCCGCCGCGGGCGGCATGGCGAATACGGGTTTGCTTATGGAATGGGCCATCGGCAAGAACTACGATGTCTATCGGCCCAACTGCGGGAAGCTGCTGCTCCCGGGATCGCACATCTGGTGGGAACTGCACCTCCACGCGGTCGGTCAGGAGATTCGCGATCACGCCGAGTTGGCCGTGTACTTGTACCCCAAGGGTGAGACGCCCAAGTATCGAACCTATCTCCAGTTGTTCAGCGCGACTCCTGTCTTCGGCACGGGCATCGACATTGCGCCGAATTCCACCGCTGAGAGCCAGGCGTTTCACATTCTGCGCCAGCCTGCGCGGCTGGAGAATTTTCAGCCGCACATGCACCTGCGCGGCAAGGCGATGTCCATCGAAGCGATCCTGCCCGACGGAACAACCCGGATGCTGAGCTATGCGGACCATTTCAACTTCAACTGGATGAACAACTACATCTACACCGAGGAATCGGCCCCGGTGCTGCCCAGGGGAACCATAATTCATGTCACCGCATGGCATGACAACACACGCGCCAACCCAAACAATCCCGATCCGGACCAGTGGGTCGGCTTTGGCGATCGTACGGTGGACGAGATGGCGCACGCGTGGGTCAACGTCACCTATCTCAGCGACGCGGATTATAACGAGTGGGTCGCCCGTCACAAGCCCGTTCGGACTTCGGCTTCCAGGAGCCAACAATAAGTAAGGGCATGGACGCGCAACGCGCCACCGGCGCGCTTAGGTGGGCCGTAATCGCGTTGTTCGCCTGGGCGCTCGTGTGGGCACAGCAGCTACCCTTCGAACCGTCCCACAACTTCGGACAAAGCATCACGGGCGCATTTGAAGGATGGTTTCCGAACTCCGATGGCAGCTTCAGCATTCTGCTTGGCTACTACAACCGCAATCTGAAGCAGGAATTGGAAATCCCGTTGGGACCCGACAACCGGATTGAGCCCGGCGGACCGGATCAGGGCCAACCCACGCACTTCCTTGCCGCGCGGCAGTGGGGAGTGTTCACGATTCGCGTGCCGAAGGATTTTGGCGACAGGAAACTGACATGGACCATCACCGCGAACGGCAAAACGACTTCGATTCCATTGAGTCTGAATCCGCTGTGGGAAGTCGAGCCTTTTCGTGAGGCCAGCGGCAATGCGCCCCCTTTCATTGGGTTCTCAGCGAACGGTCCATGGGTCCAGGGGCCGGCTGGCCAGACGAATTCCGTCACCGTCACTGCGCCGGAACCGGCGGACCTGACGGTGTGGGTTGCCGATGACGCCGCTGCGCCCCTCGCCGGACCCGTTCCCACAACACCCGCCGTAACCGTCTCATGGAGCAAGTTACGCGGTCCCGGCACTGTCACATTTGCCAACGCACGGCCGGCTGTGGAGAAAGCCGATTTCAAGGCGCCGCCCTCGACGAAATTCACGGGAACTGCGCACACCACAGCCATATTCGGAGAACCCGGGGACTACATCCTGCGCGTGGTGGCCAACGACTGGTCCGGAGACGGCGGCCGCGGTTTCCAATGCTGCTGGTCGAACGCCCAGGTGAAAGTCTCGGTGAAAGCGGCGCGGCAGTAGCGCGTACCCGGCTATTTCCTGACGTACTTCTTCACATCCATCGGGGAGACTTCCGCGCCATAAACATTGCCTTGCGAGTCTGCGGTAACTCCCTCGGACATGCTCGTCGCGCCCGCGCCCGGCGAAGGGTCCGGAATAAACGCGGTTACGGACCCGTCTTTGGCGCTCCCCACGCGGATACCGCGGCGCCAGCCTGGATTATGTCCGTAACCGTCTCGATCAGTCGATTCGGAATCGGTCACGTACATGACGTCGTTCTTATCAATGAAGATGCCGCTGGGCCTGCCGAACTGCTTCCATTCATCCAGGAATTTTCCGTCCTGATCGAAAATCTGAATGCGATTGTTGCCCCGGTCGCCGACGAACAGGCGTCCCCTGGAATCGAACGCCAGGCAATGCGGCACTTCGAATTGCGCTGGGCCCGATCCGTGTCCTCCCCACTGCCTGATCGGCTTTCCTTCTTTGGAGAACTTCAGGACGCGCGCATTACCGCGTCCGGGATTGTGTCCGTCGGAGACGAAAATATCGCCATTCGGAGCGATCGCGACGCCGTTCGGCTGATTGAAGGTATCAGGTCCATCGCCCGCGACCCCCGCCTTGCCAAGCGTCATCAGAACTTTTCCGTCGGGACTGAACTTGAATACCTGGTGGCCTTTTCCGTTTGCGCCCTGCCCGTCGGTTAACCAGATGGCGCCGTCCTGCTCGATCCACATACCGTGCGGAAAAACGAACATGTTCGCGCCGAAGCTGTTGAGCAGTTTGCCTGCCGGGTCGAACTCTAGTATGGGCGCCAGATCGGAATTCACGCAGGAGTTGGCGCCGCATCGTTCGGCGACCCAGATGTGGCCGTCAGGCGCGATCCGCACGGCGCTCGACGATCCCATCGTTCGCCCTTCGGGCAGGGTGAACCAATGCTCCACGGTTCGGTAGGGATTCGGTTGAGAATTGGGCTGGGCGCTCGCGTTTTGCGCGACGGCAATCCACGCGATCCACGCGAGAAGGCTCAGCTTCATCATTCGGTCCAGTCGGATGATTATACTCCCCAAGAGAGATCCGGAAACCAAAATGCTTTACGAGTGGTCAAAGCGAATCAGGTGAGGGCCGACCGCAGAATGCCGAGGGCGCGTCAACTCCTTTTGCTTGGCTTCTTCAGCGCTGCTTTGCCGCACTTAACCGCGGCCGCGACCGGAGTGGACCGAGCGGTTTTCAACGTCATCCGCCAGACCGATCCCTTGCTCGTCAACGACAGGATTCTCTATCGCAATGCGGTAACACCCGATCTCGATCTGGGCATCGCCATAGCGAGCCCGGCGAACTGGCCGCTGGGCCTCGATTCTCCGGCGATCTGGCTGGAGTGGGATGAAAAACGAAAAATCGGTCTGTTCCTGCAGGAGAAGGCGCGTCCGGATCGGGTGTACAAGCTCGCGCTCGCCGCCGGGTCTCTGGATTGCGGGGCGCGCATCGAACGCGCCACCGCGACCGACACGGTCATCTCGTGCCTGGGCGAAAAGGCGTATCAAGGGATGAACCAGAAGTTCGTGTACGACATTCGGGCCAAAGCGCTCGTCAGCCACTTCGCTTATCAACCGTTTCCCATGATGCGGGTTTTCGAGGCATCGGGCCGCATCGTGTTCGTGGGAGCTGACCGGAGCCGGTCAGTGGCAGTCGAATTCCAGCCGGGCGGATCTCCCGATCTCCGAATCCTCCCGCAACCCGAGGCCGCGCCGTGGCTGCGCCGCGTGAACACCGCTCTGCAATCCGCCGGCGCCGAGCTGAGCCCGATTCTGTATGTTCTGCCGGACGATCCCGGACCGGTTCGCTTCGGTCCCTCGGACGCGTTTACCTTCGCGCGCGGGATCATCGCCGACAGCCGCCGGAAGGAATATCCGCTGCCTCAATCCACATACGACGACTTCGCCAAAGCCCGCCCCCGGCGCGTGACGGACGGTTACGTTCGCGCGAGTACCACGATCGCGGAAAGCATTGGTCCGGCGCAGGCTGAAGGCGACAGGCTTTGGTTCGGCAAGACCTTCTACTACGGCGAAGGAAATTCCGGAGTGGGCGGGTTCGGTTATTTCGACGCGTCCGATCGCCGGTATCACCTGTTCGTTCCACCCGAAGTCGCCAATTACACAGTTTCGGCCATTAGCGTTGAACCCGATGCGGTATGGCTCGGGATCTTCACGTCGGGTGAATGGGGCGGATCACCGGCGGGTGTGCTTCGCTACGACCGCAAAACTCAGGCCACGCAAAAATACGAACTGCCGGACGCCGTATATAGTTTTGCCGTATCGGGAAAGCGCGCGTTGATGGCGACGAGTTCGGGAATCGCCGTGATTAATGGAGATGAAGTGGTTCGTTACTTGGTCGATCGCACCACCGACGGCCGCTTGCGGGTGGTGGAAGCGACTCGCTGAAAGAGGGGAGAATGCGGACATGCGCCTGTTGATGATTGCCGCGCTGTTTGCGCTGCCGTGGACGCGACTATGGGGGTGCTCATGCGCGGGCCCTGGGACGCCGTGCGCCGCGGGCCGGGAGTTCGGCGGCGGCCTTTACCGGAACGGTGGTTAACATCGCCGATCCTCCGCCGCCGATTGTTACTCCGGCCGGATCGTCAGCGCAGACTGGCAGAATCCTGGCAGGCCGGCGTGCAGGCGGCCCAATCCCACCGCTTTCGCGATCGCTGCGCACTGTGCGAATCCGAATCGGCGAAGTCCTGAGCGGAGTAGAACCAGGCCAGCAGGAGATCGAGATTTTCACGGGCTTTGGCGGAGAAGATTGCGGATATCCCTTTCATATCGGCGCGGAGTACGTGGTCTATGCGTATACAAACCCCGATGGCCATCTGGAAACGGGGATCTGCTCCCGCACGCGGCCGCTGGCGGAGGCAACCGAGGACGTGGCTTATTTTCATTCGATGGCCGGCGCAGCCTCAACGGGCACGCTGCGGGTCCTGACCGGCTTTCCCGGCCGGCCCGGTCTGCGGGGCGCCACAATCGTCGCGGAGCAGGGCGGCTCGCGTTATCGTTCGCTGACAAACGATGCCGGCGATGCGGTGTTCGCGGACCTGCCCGCCGGAAATTACCGGATTCATGCCGAATCGGATGGCGATTTGCCGGACGATCCGAAGGTTCAGGTAGGCGCGAAAGGCTGCGCTACGTTGACTCTGTTCCGATCTCTGCGGCTGGTCGGCCGCGTGACGACACCGAGCGGTGAGCCTGCGGGCCGAATCGAGGTCCAATTCCGCGCGGCGCAGGATTCGCAGGGCGGCGGCGCGATGACCGCTTCCGATGGGCGATACGAGATCCGCATCGTCAGGCCGGGACACTATTATCTGGGCGTCAGCCTGAATCACACGCCGAGCCGGGACACGCCGTATCCGCGATGGTTTTATCCGGGGACCGACGATCCCGCGCTCGCGACAGTGATTGATTTTTCGGGAAAGCCGGAGACTCGCGCCTTTGACTTCACGCTGCCCGACCAGCAGCCGCGCCGAACCATTAGCGGTTTTGTCACGATGCCTGATGGGCAGGCGAGGCCCAGAGCGAGGGTGACCGCAGTTGACGAATCTCAAAATGCCATTGCACAGGCAATCGCTGATGTGAAGGGTTTCTTCTCGCTGGAGGTATTCAGCGGAACGGCTTACCGGCTTCACGCGGTTTGGCCAGGCGAGACGCCCACCGACGCGGCCTCCGCGCCAGTAATGAACATCGCGCCGGGCAGCCATGAGCTGAATCTCCGGCTGGAGCTGACACAGCCTGGGAACTCATATCTGGAAAGTCTTCAGAAAGGCGCGTCAGTCAGGAAATGAACTTGTCTGGAAGACCGCTCCCTCGCAGTCGCGGCTCGGTAAACGGCATTTTCATTCTGTTTTGTTGCTGTGTCGTTCTTGCGCAGAATCCGGAACTCGGGCGCGTGGAACGCAACGGTAGCGCGGCGACTCTGCTGGTCGATGGTCCGCGGCCGGTAGATTCCGCCGCCCAGACCCTGGCCAGTGAATTCGGAATCCGCGTTAACGTGGAAGATCCCGTTTATATTTTTCGAGATGACGTCAAAGATGTGACACCGAGCGTTTCCCGCGACGCCCGCATTACGCGGCGAATCCTGATTCCCAAAGGTGGGAGTCTGGAGGTTCACTTTACTCTTGGCGCCGACGGAATGCCCGTGGACATTCCGGGGCTCGTGCGCAGCCTTGTCGATGCCGCCAACGCGCGCTTTCCTTTTCAATATCGGCTCGATGCGGACGGAAGCTGGCTTACAATCGTTCCGACGCGGACACGGGACCAGCTCGGCAACAGCGTGGCGCCAGTGCCGCTGCTGGACCGGCATGTGACGATTCCGCCAGGCACAAGACCGATCATAGAGAGCGCGAGCCTGATGACCACCGCGCTCTCGGCGCAGACGGGACTGCGCGTGAGTTGCTGTCAGGTGGGCGTAGCAGGGATTCCCTGGGGTATGGCTCCAACGTTCTTCGAGGCGAAGGATGAGCCGGCGCGGAGCGTACTGAAGCGGTTGTTTATTGCGGCGGCAGTCAACCAGCCCGATCGGGACTATTGGCTGCAACGCTGCGATCCGCTGCCCTCGACGGGGTGCTTTATTAATCTGGCCCACATCTCGCGCTAGCGACTCAGTCGCACCGCAACGCACGCAGCGGATCGAGCCGCGTGGCTTTTCGGGCCGGCGCATAGCAGGCGAGCAGGGCAATTCCGGTCAGGAGCAACGCAACTCCGGTCAACGTGGCGGGATCGCCGGGGCTGATTTCGAACAACAAACTTCGGATGGAGCGCGTCAAGGCAAGAGAGCCCGCAATACCGATCGCCACGCCTGCCGCTGTTAATGCGAGTCCTTCGCGCAGGATCATCCGCGCCACGGCGCCGCCGGCGGCTCCCATCGCCATTCGAATTCCGATCTCCTGTGTGCGCTGCGCGACTGAGTAATGCATAGTCGCGAAAATGCCCGCCCCGGCGAGTATGAGGGCCAGCGCCGCGAAAAGGCTTAAAAGCGTGGTCTGGAACCGGCGCGGCGCATTCTGCTCGCGCAGACGCTCGTCAAGAGTGGATATATTCCTGAGCACCGCCGCGCGGTCGATCGATCGCAGCGCATCGCGCAGCGCACTCGCGCTCATGTCCGTGCGCACCGCCAGATTCGGGGTCTGATCTCCGGCCTGCTCCTGCGTCTCGTAGATCTGGGCCATGGGCGCGCGTTCGAGGCCGCGGCTACGCACATCCCTGACCACTCCGATCACCCGTACCCATTCGTCGTTCCGCCCGCGAGCATCGAATCCCTTGATCCCTCCACCAATCGGATCGCGGCCGGGCCAATAGCGGCGCGCCATCGTCTCATTGATGATCACGACCGGCGTCATCCCACGCGTGTCCCGGTCGTTGAACAATCGGCCGCGAACCAAGGGCACGCCAAGGGCCTGAAAGTAATCGCCGCTGATGGTGGACCAACTCATCGGCGTCCACTGTTCGCGCGGTTCCGGCGCGCGGCCTTCTACGGCGCGCAGTCCGAAATTCGGGCGATCACTCGCGAAGAACATGGCGTCGATGGCTCCGGCGGCGCGAACTCCGGGCAGGCCACTAATGGCGGCGATCGTGTCGCGATATCTGTTGCTGGTCACGTTGCCCGCGAAGCCCAGCGTCGCCGTAAGCACGCGGCTGGTCTGGAATCCCGGATTAACCGCCTCGACCGCCGCAAAGCTGCGCAACAGCAATCCGGCGCCGGTCAGTAAGACCACCGCCAGGGCGATCTCCGCTACAACGAATGCGCGACGCATTCCGCGCGACTCGACGCCGTTCGTGACTCTGTTTCCATTCACCTCGCGCGAAATTCGAATCGCGGGGGCGATACCGAACAGCAGCCCAGTCGCAACCGACAGGCCAAGACTGAAAACCAGCACGGCCGCATCGATGTGGGCATCTTCGAGCCGCGCAATGTCGCGCGGGGCGAGCGCAATCAGCGCCCGGATGCCCCATGCGGCGATGGGCAGCCCCAATACCGCCGCCAGGCCCGAGAGCAGCAGGCTTTCGGTGATCAACTGCCTGAGAATGCGTTGACGTCCGGCGCCAAGCGCATTCCTCAGCGCGACTTCGCGCGAGCGCGCGGCGCCACGCGCCAGCGAAAGACTGGCGGCATTCGCGCAGGCTATCAACAAAACGAGCAGAACCGCTCCGGACAGGATGGCGAGCATGAACGGAACGGTCTTGCCGCGGATCTGCGCCGCGAGCGGCACAATCCTGATGCCACGATCCGAGTTGGCATCAGGGTATGCGGCCGCCAGTTGCCGATTGATCACCTCGATCTCGGAGCGCGCCTGATCGATGGTCACGCCTGGGCGCAGGCGTCCCGCTACGTTGCCGAAGCCTCTCTGTCGGCGCGCGCTGTATGACCGCCAGTCGAATAGGTATGCAGAGGCCGGAATCCAGAGGTCGGTCGCGCG
>Ga0126381_100010760_pt1 | contig 10311 bp, 4 predicted proteins | sample PanSoiMetPlot_28_FD_96465 | JGI IMG/M metagenome (GOLD analysis project Ga0126381, IMG submission 96465) | Tropical forest soil microbial communities from Panama - MetaG Plot_28 | ecosystem: Environmental > Terrestrial > Soil > Tropical forest > Bulk soil | place: Panama | collected 2016-02-17 | reverse complement strand
GACGCCTGCCAGTCCAACCCGAACTCGAACGTTTACCCGGATCCGGACGGTTTCCTGCGCGTCAAGCCGCTTTCGCCGGCGACGCCGCTCGACAACACGGCCGGTATCACGAAGTACGGAACGCCCGCCTTCAGCTTCCCGCTGGGTCTGACCCTGGCGACGGAGTGCGACGGCACGGTGGATCCGCTGGCCATCGGCTACATCGAAATCGACCACGCCAACTACTGCAACCTGTCCGATCCGACCGACCCGAACTACTACTTCCACAACGCGCCCGGCGTGGAGAACAACCTGTTCGGCGAGATCATCTTCACCTCGGGCAACGGCCTGCCGACGTTCGGCATCTCGACGGTCAACATCGAAGCCGACTTCACGATCGGCCAGGCCTCCCTCAACGCGGTCACGAACGGCGATCTCGCTCGTACTCACTACGCGCGCTACTGGGAAGGCATCGCCGGCCCGCCCTATCCGCCGCCCTGCCCGAACTGCGGCTCCGGCGTCGCGACGACGGACCTCAGCATCAGCGCTCCTTGGGACGTTACGCTGCTGGGCGACCAGCGCGAGCCCCTCGGACTGCGCTATGCGCTGCGCTGGTTCGACCTGACCTCGACGGGCGTCCTCACCACCAACTTCATGGTGTGGCGCGGCTCGCCGACGGCTCAGAGCTTTACGGATTTCTGCACCGACGGGGAAAAAGAGCCCCCGGTGGCGGTCACCTTCTTCGACGAAGACGAGAACACGGTCCATGCGGGCGGCTGCCCCTCGCCGTGCACCTCGCCGCAGTTCAACTTCGAGCTCGAGACCAACTACAAGAACATCACGAATTTCCAGCACCCGACCTCCGGCAGCGCCGGCTGGGTCGAGGTCAACTTCGTGAACGCGACCGCGGGTAGCGTTCTCGATCAGGCCTGGGGTGCGTACACGTTCGAGGGCTCCATCGCTCTCGAGTCGGTCCTGATTCCGGGTACGCAGCTCGATCCGAACAGCTGCGATCCGCTGGGGATCTCCGGCGTCGAACCGATCGTTCCGGTCGTTCCGACGATCCCGACGGGCTGCGGTCCTTCGGGCGGTTGCTAACGTAGGTTTCTCGTGGGCGGGGCATGGGCCCCGCCCACTTTTTTCTTGGTTGGAAGGCGCAAGCTCCTACTCCGGAAGGTATTAGTGGCTCGATTTCAAGTTCCCCCGAGGGGAACGATCGAGGGAAGATGAAATCGAACCCTCGCGCCCACTGGACGCGGTGCTCAACCCTACTCAAGTCGGAGGTTCCCGTGCTCAACGGTCGTTCCACCCCCCGCCGGCTCCTGACGGCGCTCGTCTTTCTGGGCGTCACCTCGTTCGCGGCTGCTCAGTCCCCCGACTGCGGCGTCCTTCTCGGGGTTCTCAAGACGCAGCTGCCGAACTTTTCGGGGACGCTGCCTCCTTCGGCCGACATGACGACGGCCGGGAACGCCAACTACCTCTACGTCCTCACCCAGTGGGGCTTCGCGCGCGGCAGCCTCGCGAACCCGGCGAATCCCGGTCCCTACACCCAGTTCGTCGTCGGCCTCGAAGGCGGCAGTGGCAACGGCGGGATCATCCCGATCTACTGTGACTGTCACCAGGGCTCGAACACCATGGACGTGGCGGAGTCCTCCGACGGCACGATGGCGCGCCTCATCTCCGACTGGCAGCCTCACCATCAGGACGCGGGCTCGGGCGACGCGGCGCAGCTCGTTCAGGGAAGCGGGAGCGGGCTCTCCTTCGGGAACCAGATCAACCTGCCGGACAGTGTGTCGAACGGCTCGCGCATCGCCGCCGTGGACTTTCCGACGAAGACGTTCGGCTACTTCCCGACCGCCTCCGACGATGTGCAGATCGCCGACCTGACGAGTCCGACCGGGAGCCCCAATCCCGCCAACGCGATTCAGACCACACAGGCGATCGCCTGGAGCTCGATCAACAACGGAACCGTGCCGCCGTCGATCTCGGGCGTGAAGCTCAGGGCCGCGACGGTCGTCACGTCGAGCTACAACCACACGATCCTCCTCGGCTCGGAAAAGAGCAGCGGTACACCGAAGATCCACGTCGCCGAGATCGACCCTGTGTCGGGCGCTCTCACGGAACCCGTATCGCCGGTGACCGCGAGCGGCACCCCGCTGCAGCTCGACGTTGCGGTGGTCAACGACCAGATCTTCATCTTCTCGGCCGAGAACGGGGCGGGCCTCCAGGTCTACCAGTACGTTCCCGGAACGGGCATCTCGCCGTTCGGCTCGATCCCGGGCGTATATAGTCTCGTCAAGGTTCGCGGCCCCCAGCCTTTCCCGGCGATCTTCGCCCTCCGCACGGCGACTTCCACGACCTCCTTCATCGACATCTATGACACCCGCTGGCTGACCCAGGGCGGTACGCCGCTGCTCGCGCAGTCGCTGCAGCACATGGGCGCCTCCGACGACTTCTATCTCGGAGCCGGGTTCGAGGCGCTGGTTCAGCAAACCGGCAATACGCTGACGGCGTATCTGTATCGGCAGGTCCTTTCGACCCCCCAGAACTCCATCAAGACCGCCAAGCTCGACATCTCCTGCATCGCGGCCAACCCCAACGCTCCGCCGATCCCGTACGCGACGATGACCAACAACTCCTCGGTCGCGCGCGGCGACGGCATCAACTACTACGGCGACAACTGGACCATCAAGGATGCGTCCATATCGTTCCAGCCGATCACTGAAGTCGACTGGGACTTTCACTACACCGGGACGTTCACGCCCGAGCAGATCCAGACTACGAACCCCGAAGTCCCGATCTCCCCGGCCTACTGGCCGTGCGACGAGCTGAACGGGGGCAGCCTCACGACGGGCACTGGCTGCTATCAGAGCGTCGGGTCGCCGACGGCACCGACCTCGTTCCAGCTCGCGATGGCTTCCAGGAACGTCAACAACCCGCCTCCGGCTGCTCTTACGCCATTTGTCTCGGGGCCGATCCCGGTCGTGGCGCCGCAACTCTCCCTGGTGGGCTGGAACGCCGGTACGAATACCCTGTCGGTCCTGGCGGGCAACGCCAACAACGGCGATGCGAGCGGATCGCAGGGCAATACGGCCGAGGCGAACTTCGCGTGGTCGTTCACGCCGTCCGGCTCGGCAACGGGGACGGTCGTCACGGTGCCCCTCAACGCGACGGGCTTCTCGCTGACCGCGACATACAAGGACGGCTACACGACGTCGATCACGAATGCCACGATTGCCCAGGTCGACCTCGTCGCGAACTTCTCGCTGACGCCGAACCCGGTCGTGAAATCCGGGAACATCACACTAAAGAACCTGATGCAGATCGCTTCGGCGGCGCATCTGAACTCGGTCGACTACGCCATCGCCGGCCCGTCACCCTCGAGCGGAACTCTTCCGGCGACGTTCGATGCGGTCGGCGCGACGGCCACGGTCACGGCTCCGCCGACGGCGGGCAGCTACACGATGACTCTGACCTGGAACTATCTCGACCACGCCGGGGCCTCGAGGACGGCGACGGCTCAGCTCCCGTTCCAGGCCATCGATTTCCAGCCGAGCCCGGCGCTCAGAGTCACCAAGGATGCCGCGGGGACGCAGATGGCTTCGCTGGTTCCTGCAAGCCCGCCCTATTGGGACCTGATTACCGGCACGACGTATTACCTCTGGGACGGGGAAATGCCGGCACCGCCCTCCGGCTTCGGCGCGACATTCTGGAAGAGCTCGGATTCGAACCCGTCGATCAGCAGCGGCGACACGCAGATCGGCGCGAGCGGCGGCACCGGACCCGTCAACTTCGCGCCGGCAGCCTGTTCGTCGGGCTGCTACATCAAGGTCCAGGTGGCCGGAGTCGTGACCGCGTCGGCCTACAAGGCGTCGTCGGGCGGTGGAGGCGGTGGTGGCGGCGGCGGAGGTGGTGGCGGCGGAGGCGGTGGTGGCTCCGCGAGCGTCTCGCTCCTTCCCCCGTCGCCGGCATCTCCGACGGTCGGTGAGACGGTGATCTTCGCCGCGACGTATACGGGCTTCACCCCGACCAGCTATCAATGGGATTTCGGTGACGGCTCTGGCGGCTCGGGTGGCTCCGGCGGGTCCGGCGGTTCCGGCGGGTCCGGCGGCTCGGGTGGCGGAGGCAATTGCCCCCCGTTCGTTCCCGGATGCTCCGCGGATACCACGGCCTTCACGGCGGGGCCGAACCCGAACACGCATGTCTACACGGCGACGGGAACCTACACGGTGACGGTCCAGGCCACCGGCGGCGCCGTCACGAAGACCTCGTCCATGTCGATCACGGTCGGCCAGGCCGGACCGCCTTCCGGCGCCTACACGATCTCCGGCGCCTCGATCGGGACGGGTGGCCGCTTCCAGGCGATGCTCGGCCAGCCGGTCACATTCAGCTCCTCCGAAACGCACGCGGCGTCGTGGGCGTGGGACTTCGGCGACGGAACGACGGGGTCCGGCCAGGTCGTGACGCACACGTTCAGCGCGGTCAGCTCTCCCAACGTGGTCCTGACCGTCACCGGCGATGGCACGAACACGATCGGCACGACGGCCGCCGCTATCCCGTTCGCGGTCCTCGATCCGGGCGTCCTCTACCTGGGTACCAACGGGCGATACCAGGTCCGGGCGACCTGGTCGAGCAGCGCGCAGAGCTCGAGCGGCAGCGGGACGGCCGTCAACCTGACGTCCGACACGGGCTACTTCTGGTTCTTCAGCGCCTCGAACCTCGAGGTCGTGATCAAGGTGCTCGACGCCTGCTCCGTGGACGGCCACGTCTGGGTCTTCGGCGGCGGACTGACGAACCTTAAGGTCAGCCTGACCGTGACGGACACGCAGACGAACACGTCGAAGACGTATACCAGCCCGGAGGGACCGTTCCAGCCGCTCCAGGACACGACATTCGAGGCGTGCTCGACCTCGACGTCGGGAAGCGCTCATGTCGCCGCCTCCGCGACGGCGGCGACCCCGAGCGTGACCCTCTCGACGCCTTCTCCGGCGAACCCGCTCGTCGGCGACACCGTCTCGTTCACGGCGACGCCGTCGAACTTCACCGGGACACCGAACTATTCGTGGGACTTCGGAGACGGATCGAGCACGTGCCCGCCCATCCTTCCGCACTGCGGCGGCTCGCAGATGACCCCCACGGAAACCCACGTCTACACCACGGCCGGCACCTACACGGTGACGGTGACGGCGACGTCCGGAACGCAGACGGCGACCGCCACGCAATCCGTGGTCGTGTCCCCGTCGGGCGGACTCCCGCGTCCGTCGGTCGACTACTCGATCAGCGGTGCGACGCTCGGCTCGGGCGGCGTCTGGATCGCCCCGGTCAATCAGCCCATCACGCTCACGGCGAACGAGACGCACGGCACGTATCTCTGGGATTTCGGGGGCGGCGTCACGTCCACCGACCAGAGCGTCACGCACACGTTCGCGACCGCCGGATCGGCCACGGTGACGCTGACGGTCACGGGCGACGGGACCAACACCCAGGGCACTTCGTCGATCGTCGTCCACTTCACGGTCAACGATCCGTACACGCTCTACCTGGATGGCGGACGGTTCGCGGTCACGACGGCCTGGACGACGGCGGCGCCCGGCTCCGGTCCCTCGTCCGGTCAGGGCACGATGGTCGACCTTTCGAACGACACCGGCTACTTCTGGTTCTTCGATCCGACGAACGCCGAGGTCATCGTCAAGGTCCTCGACGCCTGCTCGGTCGACGGCCATTTCTGGGTTTTCGCCAGCGGCCTGACGAACCTCGGGGTCACTCTGACCGTCACGGACACCCAGACGGGCACCTCGAAGAGCTACACCAACACCGACGGCGACCCGTACGCCCCGGTTCAGGACTTCCAGACGTTCAACTCCTGCAGCTCGGGCTCCGGCTCGGGCAGCTAGGCCTCCGGCTCCCGCTTCCCTCTCCCCCGCGCGGGGGAGAGGGGGGCTAGAATCGCCGCATGTGCGACGGCAGCCCGACGGCGTCCCGGCCGGGAGCGGCGGCGCAGATCGCCGCCGGTTCGGCTCCGAGGGAGTAGGCTCGGGGCAGAGCCCGTCCGTCATGACCGAGCTCGCCGTTTCGGCCGACCGCCTGTCGAAGACGTACCGTGTCTACGCGTCCGCCGGCGATCGCCTCCGAGAGATCCTGTTCCGCAGTGTCCGCCACCGCGAGTTCCGGGCGCTCTCGGATGTGTCGTTCGAGGTGCCTCGCGGCGGGGCGCTCGGCGTGATCGGCGAAAACGGCGCCGGGAAGTCGACGCTCCTGAAAATCGTCGCCGGTACGACGCAGGCCACTTCCGGGCGCGTCGAAAGGTCCGGCACGGTCGCGTCGATCCTGGAGCTCGGCATGGGATTCCATCCGGAGTTCACCGGGCGCGAGAATGCGCGGATGAACGCGGCGTTGCTCGGCCTCTCGGGCCCCGAGATCCGGCGGCGGCTCCCCGAGATCCGCGACTTCGCCGAGCTCGGCGATTTCTTCGATCGGCCCGTGCGCACGTACTCCTCGGGCATGGCGCTGCGCCTCGCCTTCGCGGTCGCCACCCACGCCGACGCCGACGTCCTGATCGTGGACGAAGCTCTCGCCGTCGGCGACGGGTACTTCCAGAAGAAATCCGTGGATCGGATCACGGACTTCCACCGGCGGGGCGGAACGCTCCTCTTCTGTTCGCACGCCCTCTACTACGTCGCGCTCCTCTGCGATTCCGCGATCTGGCTCAAGAACGGCGAGGTCGCGAGCCGCGGCGCCGCGCTTCCGGTGGTCCGGGCGTACGAGGCGTTCCTCCAGGAGAAGGAGCGCTCGGCCCTCGCGCACGACGAGCTCGCCGGTCCGGCGGCGTCCCCGGCGGCGACCGACGGCCGCAAGCCGGCGCGCCTGACCGAAGTCTTCGTCCACGACGGCTCCGGCTATCCTCGGACCGAGTTCGCGGCGGGCGAGTCGCTCGCGGTCGACGTCGCGTTCGAGACCGACGATCCCGCGCTCGCGTTCCACGTCCGCATCGGCGTGGACCGCGAGGACGGCGTGCAGACCTTCGCGCTCGACACGCGCCGGGAACCCTGGGCGCCTCTGACGGGGCGCCGGCGGTACCGGCTGCGCCTTCTCGTGCCGGAGCTGCCCGTCTCGCAGGGGGACTTCCGCGTCTACGCGTACCTCGGGGACGAGAAGGCGCTCCACGTGCACGACCTCCGGATCCTGAAGCCCGGCTTCACGGTCGCCTCGCGCGATTACGTGGTCGGGCTCGTCGCACCCCGCCACATCTGGCTCCTGCCGGAGGAGGACGAGGCGGGCGCGGCGGAGATGCGTCGGTCGGGCGGCGTCGCCGCGTCCTCTTGAGCTTCGCCCTCGCGTTCCTCGATAGCCCGCGGCCCCTCGACTACGGGGCCCGCCTCGGACGCCTGCGCTGGCGACGGGCCGCCGGCGCTCCGGCGGGCGTCGAGTGGATCATGGCCGCGCCGGCGGCGGCGGCCGTCTCGGGCGCGGCGGAATGGATGGTCGTCCTCGACGCGTCCGCGCTGCCTCTATTCCGCGCCGGCCCCGCGATCCCCGCGGGGAGGGTGGCGGCGGCGGTCCACGCCGTTCCGGACGGTCCCGCGGTCCACACGCTGCGCGAGCTCGAAAGCGCCGCGATCACCGCGTCGGCCGGGACGGACGGAGAGCCGCCCGCGGCCCTCGCGTTCCGGACCGCGGACTTCCCGCCGGGACCCGGAGAGACCGTACGGCAGTACCTCGAGCGGCTGCGGAGCCCGGGCCTGGCCGCCGTGGTTCCCGGCTTCGCCGCCCTGGTCCTGGAGGAGTCGTCGGAGCGCGAGCGGCCGGAGCTGACCCGGCGGCTTCCGGACGGGCCGCTCCGGATCCTCGACGCCGGCTGCGGGGCCGGGGCGTCCATCGCCGCCGCGAGATCGCGGTCCCCCGCCTGGACCGTCACGGGCGTCGAGTCGGACACTGAGAGGGCACGGCGAGCGCGCGGCCGGTGCGACCGTGTTCTCGAAGGCGACCTCCGGCGGGTCCTGCCGTCGCTCGCGGCGGCGGGGGAGCGCTTCGACGCTTTCGTCTTCGCCGACGTCCTCGAGCACCTGGAGGATCCGGTCGCCGCGCTCTCCGAGGCGCTCGCCCTGGCGGCGCCGAACGCGCGCCTCCTCGTCAGCGTGCCGAACGTCGGCCACCTCTCGATCGCTCGCGACCTGCTCGCGGGCCGCTTCGATCCCGTCCCGGCGGGCCTGTGCGACGCCCGTCACCTGCGCTGGTTCACGCGCGCGTCGCTCGCCGAGGCGATCGCGGAGGCGGGCTGGTCGGTCGTCACCATCGAGAGCGAACCGGGAGCGCCGCCGGCCGGCCCCGAGGCGTTCCGCTCGCTGGCGTCGGGCTGGCCGGACGCCGATCTCGAGAGCCTCGCGACCTACCAGTGGGTCGCCGTCGGCGCCGCCGGATGACTCCGTCGGTCTCGGTCGTCGTCGTCAACCACCGCAGCGCTCCGGAGGCCGCGGCGTGTGTCGCCTCGTTGCGCGACGCCTTCGCGCGCGAGGGCCTCGCGGGCGAGGTCGTCCTCGTCGACTGCGGGTCGGGACCGGAGGAGACGCGGACGCTCGCCGCGCTCGCTGCGGACGCCGAGGTTTTCCTTCCGGACAACCGCGGCTACTCCGGCGGGGCCAACGCCGGGCTCGCGAAGGCTCGGGCCGCCCGCCTCGTCGTCTCGAACGCCGACGTCGTGTTCCTCCCCGGGGCGCTGTCGGCGCTGCTGACGGCGCTCGAGGCGGCGAACGTCGGTGCGGCCGCGCCGCTCTGCTTGTGGGACGCGGGCGGCCGGTTGCGTCTGCCCGCCGACTCGGCGACGGGCTTTTTCGGCGAGCTCGGCGTGCGGCACTTCGCGCCGTTCGCCCGCGAGACCTTGAGGCTCTGGGAGCGCGGCGGCGCGGCGCACCACCTGCCGGGAGCCGTCCTCGCGGCGCGGCGGGACGTGTTCGACCGGGTCGGCTGCTTCGACGAGCGCTTCCTCTTCGAGTACGAGGAGACCGAGTGGGAGGACCGCGTGAGGGGGGCCGGGCTCGGGCTGCGTTTCGAGCCGCGGGCGCGCGTCCAGCATCTTTTCGCGAGGAGCGCCTCGCGCAACCCCGACACCGAGGCGCGACGCGAGGTCTCGCGGCGCCTGTACCGCGACCGCCGGTGGGGTCGGATCGGACGGCTGCTGCTCGAGCGCGCCGCGGCGAGGCCGCGCCGGGCGCCGGCGTTTCGGCGGGTCGAGGAGCCCGCGGTGGCGGCGAGACGGGATGCCTGGATCGCCGTGTCGACGAACCCGACGCTGATCCCCTTCGCCGGCGCCCCGCTCGACGCCGACTTTCGCCTGCCTGAGGACGTGCTCGCGTCGATCCGCCCGGGCCCCGTCTACCTGCGGACGTTCCGGGCCTCCGACGGCCGGCCGCTCGACACCTGCGTATGGGAGAAACGGTGAGCGGCTTCGAGATCCGCGACGCCGCGGCCGCGGACGCTCCGGGTATCCGCGAGCTCTTCGAACGCGTCTTCCGGACGCCGCTCTCGGACGCCGAGTGGCGCTGGAAGTTCGAGCAGGACCCCGACGGCTGGTACGGCGTGGTCGCCGTCCTCGACGGCCGCATCGTCGGCAACTACGCCGGCTGGGCGATGGCGTTCGTGCTCGACGGCTCGCCCGCACGCCTGTATTCGGTCGGCGACGTCGCCACCGAGCCGGAGGTGCGGGGTCTCGGCGGCCGGCGGGGTGTTTACCGCGCGATGACCGAGGCGTTCTACGCGCGTGTCGGACGCGACGTCCCATTCTGTTTCGGGTTCCCGAACGCCCGGGCGTTGCGCGTGAGCGAGCGGATCGTAGGGTCCCGCACGCTCATGCCGATCGGCGTGAAGGCCGTGCCCGCGGAGTCCTTCCCGCCACCTCCCGCCGACATGGAATCCGGAGAGTTCGTCGACGAGGCTTTCGATCCGCTTTGGGAAGCCGGCCGGCGCGGGCTGACGCACGCCGCGGTGCGCGACCGCGCTCGCGTCAACTGGCGCTTCCACGCCCGGCCGACGCGCTACTACCGCATGGTATGGAGGCGGCAAGGGAGGGAGCTCGCGTCTTGGGCCGCGCTATCGGTCGTCGGCGAGGAGGCCACCGTCGCCGACTTTCTCGGCCGCGAGGCCGACGGTTCGGATCTTCCGACGCTCTTCGCCGCGGCCGCCGACGAAGCCCGGCGCCTAGGTGCGCGGCGGCTCGTGTTCTGGGAAACGCCTTCGGGACCGGGCCGGGAGTCGATCGCGAGCCTTCCCGGGGAGCGCCGGGACGCCGGCTTTCCGATGATCGTCCGGGTCTTCGACGACGACGCCGTCGGCCGGGTC
>Ga0126381_100010759_pt1 | contig 10311 bp, 10 predicted proteins | sample PanSoiMetPlot_28_FD_96465 | JGI IMG/M metagenome (GOLD analysis project Ga0126381, IMG submission 96465) | Tropical forest soil microbial communities from Panama - MetaG Plot_28 | ecosystem: Environmental > Terrestrial > Soil > Tropical forest > Bulk soil | place: Panama | collected 2016-02-17 | reverse complement strand
GATCGTGGCCTTGATCCGGTCCGGGTCGACCTGGCGCAGCAAGGCAAACAGCTCGGGGTCGGGTATCGGCGGGATGATGGCGGCATCGGCGGTACCGGCCAGCGCGGTGCTGATCAGCGGCGCGGCGACCGCGGTGGCAGCCGAGGCGGTCAGAAATCTGCGGCGGCCCATCCGGGCGGACCCGGCCTGCGCCTGAACATCCTGGTTCTCCATGGGCACGACCTAACGACGTATTCGATCAGATGTCAACAATGCCGCGCGTGTAACCACCAGCTTTTGACCGGATACGGCTGACGTGGAAGGTGAACCACGGACCGTTAGGTCATAATTGACTTTTTGCCGAACGGGCCGTGGTTCGTGCACCAAGAACCCGATAACACCTCAGCCACCGTGCATCACCCGCGCGAACTCGCCGAGGGCGGCGATGTGCGCCGCCGGGCTGTCGAGCTTGCCGTGCGGAACGCGCTGGTAGCCGGTCCCCGACTGCATGGTCTGGACGGACAGGATGGTCCCGCCCGCCGCCTGCCACGCGGGAACCTCGTCCGCCCAGGCGCCCGGCCCGAGCGCGTAGTCGATCATGGCGTCCATCGGGAAGGCGCCCGGGTCGCGACCCAACGCCTCCAGCAGCTCGCGCAGCCGGGCGGCCCGGCGGTGGGTGCGCGGGCCCGCCGAGCCGAACACGAAACCGTCCCCGATCCGCGCTGCCCGGGCCAGCGACGCCTCGGACCCGCCGCCGAACCACACCGGAATGCTGCCGCGGCCCGGCCGGGGCAAGATCCCGGCCCGGTCGATGCGATGGAACTGGCCCCGGTAGTCGAGCACGGGCTCGCGCCAGAGCCTGCGCAGCACCTCGACTTGCTCGTCGAGCCGCCGTCCGCGGCCGGTGAACGGCATGCCCAGGCTTTCGTACTCCACCGGGTTCCAGCCGGTGCCGACGGCCAGCACCAGCCGCCCGCCCGACAGCACGTCCACCTCGGCGGCCTGCTTGGCCACCAGGGCGGTCTGCCGCTGGGGTAGCACCAGGACCGCCACCCCGAGCTCGATGGCCGAGGTGCAGGCGGCCAGGAAACCGAGCAGGACGAACGGCTCGTGGAAGGGGTCGTCCTGCGTGTACGGCCCGATCAGCGGCGGGTCGCGATCGCCGTGGACGGCCCCGAGGACGTGGTCGTAGGTGAGCAGCCGCCGGTAACCGAGCCCCTCCGCGGTCTGCGCGAAGTCGCGGATCACCGCGGGGTCGGTCCCGATCGCCGTGGTGGGGAAGACGACGCCGACGTCCATCGGCCTCACCGCGCGACGACGGCGCGGTTGCCGTCCCGCCAGACGTAGGCCTGGACCCGCTCGGTGATCTTCCAGCCGCCCGCCGTCCGGGTGAGCGTGTCGGCGTACCGGCCCGCGATGATGTACCGCTCGCCGCCCGGGGTGCCGGCCCGGACGTGCTGGGCCTGGAAGTAGCACACCGACCGGGCCGTGTCCCCGTCCACCTCGGCCACCATGGTGCCCAGCAGATGCTGGGTGGCGGTCAGCGGGGCCAGCGCCGCCCTGGTCCGCTCGAGGATCGCCGGAAAGCCCTCCAGCCGGCCGCCGGGGTGCACGAAGACGGGCGCCGGAGCGAAGCAGCTCTCCAGCAGCCCCCAGTCCCTAGTGTCCAGGGCGGTGGCGTAGCGGGCGCACAGCTCGGCGATCTCCTGCCGGTCGGCCAGCCGCCGGATCGCCGCGGCGTCGGGATCCCCGGTCATGCCGTCACTCCTCGCCCGCCGGTCCGCGATGGTGCCGCACGTGGTGCGACACGTCCCCGTACAGGTCGCCGATCACCTCGCGCCGCAGCCACCGCCAGCGGCCGTCCACCCGCGCGAACTGGTCCTGGTAGCGCCCCGCGAAGATCGGCTGCAGCGGGAAGTCAGGCAGCGCCTGCAGGACGGTGACGTAGGACCGCGCCACGGCGGTCCCGTGCGCCTCGTCGACCTCCACGGTCAGGTTGGTGGTCATGTGCTTGGTCCGCGGCAGCCCGTCGTACAGGTGCACGTGGTCGTCGATCCAGCGGCGCGCCGCGTCCGCGCCCGGCTCGGCGCGATGCCACCGCCCGTGCTCGAACTGCGCCGCGAACTCGTCGAACTGCCCGGTGTCGAACAGCTCGCAGTAGCGGTACACCGCCGCGGTGATCTGCTCCGCCGCGTCAGCCATCGGCGCCCGTCTTTCCCTGCTGGGCGGACCATTCCTGCGGCTCGGTGATGACCACGCACTCGAAGTGCGCCAGCCCGGCCTGACCGTCGCTGGTCAGCCGGGTGAAGTTTTCCGCCCAGGCGTGGTCGAACTCGAACGTCCGCCCGCTGCGGTCGGTGATCCGGGTCGGGTGCGAGACGTCCCAGACCTCGCCCTCCACGTGATAGTCCCCGCGGTACACGCCCTGGCCCAGGCCGTCGTCGAAGCCGCCGAAGTACCCGCCGCCCTGGCAGTACACCCAGCCCAGGTCCTCGGCCTCGTACCGCCGGACCGTGCCCTCGGCGTCGGTCAGCTGGAACACCCCGGACCGCAGCCGCCGCCCGCCGTCATAGAACTGCAGGTCATGCTCGACGGCGGTGACCGGCACACTGCGGTCCGGCAGCATGATGGCGCCTTTACCGGACGCCTTGCGGCCGCTCGGGTCGATGAAGTAGAAGCCGCCGTGGCCGGGCATGTCGAACAGCACCCACTGCCGGACGCCGGGTACCCGCCGCTTCGCGCCGACCGTCGGCGCGGCGTACAACCGGGGGCCGCCGCGCCCGGCCTGCGATCCCCACGAGTGGTTCCGGAAGAACGAGTCCGTCGCCGCGTCCAGCCCGAACCGCTGATCGCCGATCCGGACCCACCCCTCGCACTTCCCGGTGATCTCGTACGTCATCCGCTCGCTGATCAGCCGGCCGTCGATGCGGGTCACCTCGGCGGGATCCTCGTACGGCACCGTGCTGCTGCGGCAGGTCACGTCCAGCGCGAAGCCGAACTCGTTGTCCGCCAGGACCAGCCGCACGGCCCGCATCGGCTCGAGGATCTCCAGCCGCAGCGGGCCCACCGCCAGCTCGTCCATGTGCGGGCGCAGCCGCCGCGACAGCCGGATATTGTGCTGCCGGCCCGCGTGCCGCAGGCAGACGAACCCGTCGAGGACGTCGTTGTTGTGGTAGAGCCGCAGGGACGACGTCAGGCATACCTGCCCGGCCTGGTCGCTCAGGCAGACGTAGTGCCCGTCGTTCCACTGCGGGTCGCTCCCCGCGACGCCCGCGAACGACGCGGTGATCTGGTGGTACGGGTACTCGTCGAACCGGAGGAGCACGCTGCCGTCCTTCCTGTCGGTAGGCCTACCTTAGCGAAACCGATCACCAGAAACTATGCGGCCGTCGCGGCTCAGCCGGACCCGGCGAGCGTACCGGCGATCCAGTCCGCCAGCTGTTCCTTGAACGACGTGTGGACCAGCTCGATCCACAGGCCGCCGGCGAACGGGTGATAGCTGAACCGGGCCGGGCGCCCGTCCCGGTCGGCGTCCCGTACCCGGGCCACCAGACCGGACTCCTCCAGCGCACGCCGGCCGGCGCTGAGGTCCTCGGCCCAGAAGCCGACGTGGGTGAGCGCGAGGCCGTCCGCGCCCCAGATCGAGCCGTGGCGCTCCTGGACCAGCTCCAGATAGGGCGGACCCTGTATCGAGTAAGTCACGGCGATCTGGGCCTGGCGCCGCTCGCCGTCGACCATCACCTCGGGGGTGCTCTCGTGGACCGTGGCCCAGCTGAACCCGAACGTCGCGGTGTACTGCGCCATGGCCGCGGGCAGGTCCGGCACGATCAGGCCGATGTGGTAGAGCTCCAGGCCCTGGCCGGGAACACCGAGGAAGGTCATGCGCGGCGGCCTCACTGAGATTTCGGAGCAGCCCATCCGATAACCGGACAAACTGTTGATCCACTATAGTTTCTACCGGTGACGGGTGCAGCTCCCCGGCACGGTTTGGAGGTGCGCGGTGCCTGATCCCTCGCTGCTTGCGCAGCTGCTGGACCGCCAGGAGATCACGGCCGTGATGGCCGCCTACGCCCGCTGGGCCGACCTGAACCAGCCCGAACGGCAGGCGGCGACCTTCGTCCAGGATTGCCGGGTCAGCTATCACCCCGGCGACTGGATCGCCGGCCGCGAGGCGCTGACCGAGCAGCTGCGCGCCGCGCTGGCCAGATACGTTCAGACCAGCCACCACGTGAGCAACATCGAGATCGACTTCGAGGGTCCGGACACCGCTGCCGCGCAGAGCGCGGTCATCGCCTGGCACCGCCGTCACGACGGGTCCGAGTGGACCCTGTACGGGCGGTACGTCGATCGCTGGACGCGGACCGAAGCGGGCTGGCGGCTGGCCGAGCGGGAGCTACGGGCCGCGGGCGCCGTCGGCCGGGACGACCGCGAGCTCCCGCCGCTGGGCCGCGCCTGCGGCACGCCGACCTGAACGGCCCGGCACCACTTCCCACCACCGGAGGCCCCATGCGATCGCTTGTCCTGGGCGGCTCGACGTTTGTCGGCCGCCGCCTCGCGCGCCAGCTGGCCGGGCAGGGGCACGAGGTCGGCGTGCTCAACCGGGGCCGGACCCCCAGCGAGCTGCCCCCCGACGTGCGCCGGTACGTCGCCGACCGCACCGATGCCGGCTCGATGCGCTCGGCGCTGGCGGGCACCGAGTGGGACGCGGTCTTCGACGTGTCCGGATTCGTCATGGTGGCGGGCGGCTCGCCGTTCGCCGACCTGCTCGCGCTGTTCGACGGGCGCACCGCCGCCTACGTCTTCGTCTCCTCGATCATGGCCTACCAGCCCACCCCGCTGATGCCGTGGACCGAGGACCAGCCGACCTCGGCCGAGCCGGTCACCAGCTACGGCGGCTTCAAGGCGTTCGCCGAAGCGGAGGTCCGCACGCGGCACGAGCTGACCGGGTTCCCGGGGAGCATCGCCCGCCCGGCCGCGATCTACGGCCCGGACAACAACATCCTGGACATGGAGACCGCCATGTTCCTGCGGCTGCGGCGCAGACTGCCGGTGCTGTTGCCGCACGGCGGGCTGGTCACCGGGAATTACGGTCACGTGGACGACCTGTGCGCGCTGCTGCTGGCCATGGCGCAGGCTCCGCAGGCCGTCGCGGGCCAGGTGGTCAACGCGACCGGGCAGGCCATCACTACGGCCGGCTACGTGCACGCCCTGGCCGAGATCGTCGGCGTGGAACCGGAAATCCACCTGCTTCCCGACCAGGCGCTGGGCCAGGTGCCCGGCCCGCTGTTCGGCCATCTGTTCGGCGCCCGGCACCACGGGGTGATCTCGACCGAGAAGGCCCGGCGGCTCGGGCTGCCGGACGAGCGCGGCTTCGTCGAGGGGCACCGGCAGACCTACGAGTGGTTCTGCTCCTCGCCGTTCGCCGATGCACCGGACGCGATGTCAGACCCGGTCTGGGGCGCCGGGTACGACTTCGCGGCCGAGGCGAAGGCCGTGGCGCTGCTGTGACCGTCTTCGTCGAGGACGCGGTGCTGCGCGACGCGCAGCACCGCGCGGAACGGCTCCCGCTCAGCCCCGCCGAACGCAGGCGCTGGCAGGAGGTGGCGGCCTACCGTGCCACCCGCCGGCCCGACCCCAACCCGGAGCGCGCGGCGGTGCTGCGCGATCTGCTCGGCCTGCCCGGCGCCGACGACCGGCAGGTGCTGGACGCGGCGGGCCTGCTGCTCGGCAAGGCGGTGACCGGCGACACCGGGTCCCCGGAACCGGCCCGGCAGGTGCGGGCGCTGTGCTCGCAATGGCTCGACGAGGACGTCAAGGCGGCCGCTCCGCTGCTCGAGCTGTTCACCGGTCACCACCGGGACCCCGAGGGCGGTCCGCCGGCGGCCGACCCCGAGCTGGTGGGCCGGCTGGCGGAGTTCATTACCGAACGAGCCGGTCGTGGCGTGCGGCTGGAGCAGGTGAACGTCATCTCGGGCGGGTTCAGCCGGCTCATGCTCGATGTGCGCTGGACCGGCGGGCACGGCGTGGTGCGGATCGAGCAGGATGGCATGTTCGGCACCGAGGGCCGCCGCGAGGCGGCCGTCATGCGGATCCTCAGCGCGCACGGTTATCCCGTTCCCGCCGTCCTGTGGGAGGAGCCCGACCCGGGTGTGCTCGGCCATCCGTTCTTCGTCATGGAGTACGTCGACGGCCGCGCCCGGACCGACGACGAGGGTCTGGACGACGTGCTGCGGGCGATGGCCCGGCTGCACGGCCTGGATCGGCCGGCGGTGGATGAGATCGCGGCGCTCGACGGGCTGGCGCCCGGCGGTGAGCCGGACCAGGCGATCGCCACCCAGCTGCGGCACTGGCACGAGGTGTACCGTTCGGCCGTCAGCCGCCCGATCCCCCTGCTCGAGCAGGGCTTCGCGTGGCTGCGCGTCAACCTGCGCGCCACCGGGCCGTCGGTCATCGTGCACGGCGACCCGGGGCCGGGGAACGCGCTGCAGGGTTCCGGCGGCGTGGCCGCGGTCATCGACTGGGAGTTCGCCCACGCGGGCGACGCGGCCGAGGACTGGGCCTACCTCGCCCTGATCCGCGGCCGCCGGCTGGGCTCCCCGCAGTCGTGGCAGGCGCGGCTGGCCGTCACGGTCGGCGGCGAGTACGGCGCGTCGGCCTGGCGGGCCTGGGAGGCGTTCAACCAGGTCAAAGGCGCCTGCGTGAACCTCACCGCCCTGGACGTCTTCCGCCGCGCGGCCCGTCCCACGCCCGACCTGCTGGCCATCGGAGTGGCCGTGCACCTGCGCTTCCTGCGCCGCGCCGTGGAGCTGACCGCCCCGGACGGCGCGTCAGCCGCCGCGCAGTGACCGCTCCCGCGACCCCGCGTCGTGGTAGTCCGCCTCGCGGACCACGGTCAGCCCGTCGAAGATCAGGTACGACATCCCCTCGACGGTCCAGCGCCGCCCGACCAGCTCCGGCCCCAGGTCGGCCCGGGCCTGGGTGGCGCTCATCGTCCACAGCAGGGCCAGCCCGTCCGGGCGGGACCAGAAATCCCCGGTCGGCTCCAGGACCAGATCGGGGTAGCGCTGCCGGCCGTGCTCGAAGTAGGCGCGGATGGCGGGCCAGCCGCGGTGCTCGCCGCCGATGATGTCGTAGAGCACGCCATCCTCGGCGAAGTAGCGCCGCGGTCCGTCCAGGTCAGTGCCCGACCACGCGCCGAACAGCGCGGTCGCGACCTCGATGCGCCGTCCGGCCAGAACGGGGTCGGTGTCCGCGGTCACGCCGCCCTACGCCTTGCGTTGCGCCGCGCGAGCGCGGGCCGCCAGGGCCACCGCGATGATCAGGGCCGCCCCGTTGAACAGGTCGTTGATGTAGCCGGGGGCGCCAGCGAGCTGGAGACCCTTCACTCCGGTGGCGAGCAGGAAAATGGCGATGAGGGTGCCCGGCACGTTCACCCGGCCCGGGAACACCTGCGTCGCGCCGAGGAAGACGGCGGAGAACGCGGGCAGCAGGTAGGGCCCTCCGACGTCCGGGCCCGAGGAGCCGAGCTCGGCGGCCAGCATGACGCCCGCGAAGGCCGCCACCAGGCCGGAGACGAGGAATGCGCCGGTCGTGATGCGGCCGACCCGGACACCCGCGAGCCGGGCGGCCTGCGGGTTGCCGCCGATGCTGTAGAGGTACCGTCCGGCCGGCGTGTACTCGAGCAGCCACCACAGGATGATCGCGATGATCACCATGTAGTAGACCGGCAGCGGCAGCGACAGGATCTGCTTCTGGCCCAGCGCGGTGAAGTGCGGGCTGATGCCGTTGGCGACCTGGAAGCCGCCGGTGACCCACTCGGTCCCGGCCAGCAGGATGCTGCTCATGCCGAGCGTTCCGATGAACGAGTCGACGTGCAGCCTGACCACGATGAACGAGTTGACCAGCCCGACCAGCAGCCCGAACGCGAGGGCGACGAAGATGCCAGGGATGAAGCTATGGCCGTTGGCCTGGAACCAGATGACAATGCAGACAGCCATGCCCAGCGTGCCGGCGATGGACAGGTCGAACGCCCCGCAGGCGACCGGCACGATCAGGCCCATGGCGACCATGGCCGTGATGGCCTGTGACCCGGCGATGATCCGTGCGTTCGTGGCCGTGTCGAACAGGCTCGGCACCCACAGCGAGAAGATGATGATCAGCGCCGCCCACACGTACAGGCCGCTGAACCGGTCGAGGCCCAGGGTGACGACGATCTTCCGCCGGGTCGGCGCCGACGGCGCCTCGGCCTTGCGTTCGACGTCGGCTTCGGCCGGCGTCTGCTTGTTGACGGTCATCGGTGTCCCCAACTCTTTCAAGCGGCGTCGGGTTGGTCCCGGCCGATGGTTGCGGCGGTGATCAGATCGTGGTCCATGCGGCTGCCGGTGATCTCATCCGCGATTCGCCCGCGGCGCAGGACCAGCACCCGGTGGCACAGCCGGACCAGCTCTTCGTGATCGGTGGAGACGACCACCACGGCCGCGCCCTGGGCGGCGGCCTGGTCGACGAGCGCGTGGATATCCGACTTGGCGCCGACGTCCACACCCTGCGTGGGCTCGTCCAGGACGAGGACCTTGGGATCCATCCGCAGCCAGCGGGCCAGCACCACCTTCTGCTGGTTCCCTCCGGACAGGTCGGACATCGGGAACTCGCTGTTCCGCGGGCGCACGTCGAGGCGGTCCAGCCACTTCGCGACGTCCGAGCGCTCGGGACTCTTCCGCAGCAGGCCGCCCCGGAAGTGCAGGCTCGGACGGACCACCGTGATGTTCTCGCGCAATGTCGCCGCCATGAACGCCGCGTTGGCATGCCGCTCGGCCGGAACCAGGCCCATGCCCATGGCCATGGCCCGGTCCGGGCGGAGCTTCGGCACGACGGCGCCGTTGATCTTGACCTCGCCGGTCCGGTCGAGGCCGCCGAACAGCACCCTGGCCAGCTCGTCCCGGCCGGACCCGGTGATGCCGGCCACGCCGACGATCTCGCCGGCGTGCACGGCGAAGTGAACGTTGTCCAGCACGTCACCGCCCAGGCCGCTGATGTCCAGGACCAGGGCGCTGCGTTCGGCCGCCTTGGCGTCATGTGCGACCTGCTCGAGCGGGCGCCCGATGACCAGCTCGATGAGCTGGTCCTCGCTCAGGCCCGGCACCGGCCGGGTGGTGACCAGCTTGCCGTCGCGCAGCACGGTCACGCTCTGCGCGAGCTCGAACACCTCGTCGAAGTGGTGCGACACGAACATGACGGCCACGCCGGAGTCGGCGACCCGCCGGGCCAGCTGGAACAGCCGTTCGGCCTCAGCCGCCGGCAGGTTCGCCGTCGGCTCGTCGAGGATGAGGACCTTGGGCGGCGTCTGCCGCGGGGCCAGCGCGCGAGCCACCGCCAGCGCGGTGCGCTCGCTCATGGCCAGCCGGTCGACCGTGAGGCGGACATCGAAGTGGTAGCCGAGTTCGGCCAGCGCGTCGCGGGCGCGCTTACGCTCCTGCCGCCAGCGGATGCCGCCGCGGAAGCTCGGGTACCCGCCGCCCAGGGCGAGGTTGTCCACGGCGTCGAGGTTGTTCACCAGACCGAGGTCCTGGTGCACGAACCGCAGTCCGAGCGCCTCGCTGGCCGTGCCATCGCCGAGGGGCAGCGGCTGCCCGTCCACCTCGGCCGCCCCCTCGTCGGGCAGGTGGAACCCGGCCAGGATCTTGATGAGCGTCGACTTACCGGACCCGTTCTCGCCGACGAGCGCGCGTATCTCGCCCGGCTCGACCGACAGCTGCATGCTGTCCAGGACCCGCGGCCCGCCGAAGCTCTTCGACATGTCGGTCACGGTTAGCGCGGGCGTCATGCTGCCTCCTGAAGCCCGGAGCGGCGAGTGCAACTCGTAGCGCGACGTTAGGCGGGTACCAACTAGAACTCTCTATCTGGAGCTTAGGCTTCGCTGTCAGGCACGGCCAGACCCCGCACGGGGCAGGTCATGGCTTACCGCAGGCGCTACAAAGTTACTGCCCCGCAGACGGTCAGGTCAACGGGTCAGCGTTCCGGCGCCCGGGCGCCCGGGCCGGCCGCTCCCGTCGAGCTGACCCTAAGGAAATCTACAGCTGGCAGGCGGATTGACCCTCGACGGTGCCACGCGCATAACATCTTCGCTTCGGTGCGAAGCCACTATAGACAGCCGGGCCGTCGCATCCTAGGTTGAGAGCCAACTCAGTAACCCTTAGTGGAGTCTTAACCTAGTTGAGGCTCAACTGCTCGGCATTTCCGGGCGCCCGCCAGAAATGAGGCGCGTATGAGGAGAACTCTGGCGGCTGCCATCGCGGTTAGCTCGGCGTTGGCCATAGCCGCATGCAGCAGCAGCAG
>Ga0126381_100010758_pt1 | contig 10312 bp, 9 predicted proteins | sample PanSoiMetPlot_28_FD_96465 | JGI IMG/M metagenome (GOLD analysis project Ga0126381, IMG submission 96465) | Tropical forest soil microbial communities from Panama - MetaG Plot_28 | ecosystem: Environmental > Terrestrial > Soil > Tropical forest > Bulk soil | place: Panama | collected 2016-02-17 | reverse complement strand
CAGCGTTGATTTGCCGGCGCCGTTTTCGCCCATTAGCGCATGGACCGTTCCCTTGCGTGTGCGGAGTTGGACGTCACTCAGAGCACGTACGCCCGGGAACGTCTTGGTTATACCCTCCATCGTAAGGACGTAATCGTTATCCATTGCTTGATTCCTCTGCTCGTTCCTACGACCGCTGTCTGCTGGTACGAGGCAGACAGCGGTCTAGGTAGGAGTTATTTCAAGAATTCCTTATAGTTCTCCTTGGTTACTCTCTGGTAAGGGATCCAAATCTTGCCATCGACCACTTTGGGATTGGGTTGTTTCTTGGCCAACAGATAGGCAGCGTTGATCGACTCTACGCCCTGGCCAACCGGATCCTGGAACACGGTGTCGTTCAGTTCACCTTTGTCCATCGCCTCCAAAGCGTCATGGCTGGCGTCCGTGCCGCCAACGGGGATCTTGCCTTGTTTTCCGGCAGCCTTGATTGCTTGTATTGCCCCCAGCGCCATCTCATCGTTGTTGGAGGCGACTCCATCGATTTCCTGACCGGAAGCCAGCCAGTTTTCCATAATCGTTTTGCCCTGCTCGCGCTTCCAGTTGCCGGTCTGTTCGCGGACTATCTTGATGTTCGGAAATTTTTCTTTGATGACTTTCTTGATTCCATCCGTCCGGCCGATCGCGGCTTCATTGCTCAGCTCGCCCATCAGGATGACCACGTTACCCTTACCGCCCATTGCTTTCCCAAGCTCCTCCATGTTCATGATCCCGGCGTCAATCGAGTTGGATCCACAATAGACGACCCCCTTGGGCAGGTTCGAAGGCAGGCGGTTGATGTAAACCAACGGCTTACCGGCTTTAACGACAGCCTTAGTCATCGGGCCGGTAGCGGCGGTATCAACCGGAAGAATGACCACAGCATCCATGCCCTGGGCCAGGAAGTTTTCCACTTGGCCCGTCTGTTTGGCGGAGTCATTGGCGGCATCGACAATGGTGAGGTCGACGTCGTTTTGATGCTCCTGTCCCCACTTGGTTATGGCATTTCGGACGAGGGTCAGCCACACATCGTCGAACAGAGCCATCGTGACTCCGATCTTAACCTTCTCGGCGCCGAGAGCGGTGGTACCGCCCTGCATCATTGCCATCAATGGAATGGCTAGGAGTAAAATCTTCGAAAGCTTCACTGCGTTTCTCAGTGGGGCTTTGGCGAACACGGCACGCTTGATGCGGGCCGAAATGTGCTCTTGGTGAATAAGGGACTGATTAGGGACTCTACTTTGAATGGACATGGTCTGCTTCGTGTTATGAATTTGGGGGACACTCTAGACGTAGCTACCTCCGTGATTTTCGATCAAGAACGCTGGACCTACGCCGGAACGCGTTACTGATCTCCTTTTGGGGATACAACGACGGAAAGAAAACCGACATTGGAGGGGACATCGTACTCATGGTTGGGGGCAGAGGAGTACTTCGTTTGATTTCGGATCGATTATAGAATGAAAGCGCATTAGTCAAGCCGAATTCTTGGACGCCCGAACGGATTTCGCCCTTCTTCTTGCAATCTCTCTTGGGGGCTTTCCGAAATGAATGCAATGCATCGCAGAACAGCAAGACGCCAGGCTTTCGAATCGAAACCATTCTCGCTCGCTCTGCAAAGCGCTTTATTTGCAGGATTCTCCATCTCATTTGTTCGGTTACTTAAAACCCGCTCGAGGAACCGCGCCCTCAGTGCGTGATCCTTATTGGGAACTCATACCTAGGCTCCGCTACGCTTCATCTTAGGCTATATTCACTCCGCAGCTCTGCCGGGACGTTATGCGGATACCCATCCGCCGGTGGTGCTCGATTTATCCATTGCTTCAAGAATCTCTTGATTCCGTGCGCCGAACTCGAAATCCGGAAAACAGTACTCATCCCGCCCGATGGCCTGCACCAGGTCGTGCACTTCAAATACCTTCATATCGAAGTAGCCCAACCCTCCTCCGGCGAAGTCAAAGCCAAAGAAGGCTGAATACTGTGGGACCTGCGAGCCGCAATAGATAGTAGTGAAACCTCGATCACGCTTTGCTTCTCTCATTCGGAAGACCTGCAGCTCATTGAACCTCTCACCGTTATTCACGATCGTCCCGTCGGTACCGCAGACTTCCCAGAAGACGCCGAAAACGCGACCCGCGCAGATCCGCGAGGCTTCAATCACACCCGCAGCGCCGGAAGAAAACTTCACCAGAGATTGGATTTGATCTTCGTTTTCAACGGTGCGTTTTTTTGCATCTGCTGTCACTCTGCTCCCATAGCCGGCGTCGAAATCCGGTACCGGGCGTTCTGTGAAAATCGTCTGGGCCTGCGCGGCGACAGCCGATACATCGCCCATTAGGAATTGCGCGACCGAAACAGCGTGTGCGCCGAGATCGCCAAGGGCGCCGCTTCCCGCTAACTCTCTGGAGCATCGCCAGGACCAGGGCAAGGAAGGATCATTAAAAAAACCTTGATCAAATCTGCCGCGGAAACGGACCAACTCGCCGATTTCTCCGCGATCGATGATTTGCTTGGCCACCAGCGCCGCTGGGGTTTTGATGTTATTAAAGGCCACCAGCGTCTTAACGCCTGCCTTCCTGGCTGCCGCTGCCATGCGCTGGGCATCTTCAAGTTTTACGGCCATCGGTTTCTCACAATAAACATGCTTGCCTGCCGCAAGGGCAGCCAGAGCCGGTTCGACATGCAGATGATTGGGAGTAGTGATGTCGACAACATCTACATCGGGGTCTTCAATTAACCGGCGCCAATCGCCGTAAGCTTTGGCAAAGCCCAGACGGGCTCGTGCCTTTTCCGCCAGCGCGTCGTTCTGATCCGCGATAGCATACAACTCGGGCTTGCGAGGCAAGTCTCGATATAAGATTCCAGCTCGGCGGTAGGCATCCGCGTGAGCTTGTCCCATGAACCCAGAGCCGATCAGGCCAATATTTAACGATTTTGACATATGTTTTTTCCATGCGTCAGGAGATGACTTTCCCGACATAGTGATAAGCCTTTTCCGTAAATGATCTGGGCGGCGCTTTCGCGGGGTCTTGCTCGGCTTCTACCACAGCCCAGCCGTGATACCCTGAAGTCCGGAGGAACTCTCCGATTGCAGAAAAATCGACGTCGCCATCACCGGGAACAGTAAACATCCCTTTCCTGACGGCAGAATTGAACGACCAGTCATTTTTCCGGGCCTGTTCCAGGATTTCGCGACGGACATCTTTGAGGTGGATGTGCACGATTCTGTGGCCCCATTTTCGGATGATCTCAGCATAATCGGCGCCGGCGGCATAAGCGTGTCCGGTGTCGAGCAAAAGCCCAACCTCGTCTCGGGTAGATTTGCAGAAAGCGTCGATCTCTTCTCCGGTCTCCACTAACATTTTTAAATGATAGTGATAAGCCAAGGTAATCCCTGTCTCCTTGAGCCTGGTTGCGAATTCGCCAAGCTTGCCAGCGTACGCGGACAAATCGATTGTTTTCAGATGGGGACGCTTGCTCAAAGGCTCGTCCCAAGGCGAACTCCCAGTCATTAACCCGCATTCGCCGTAGACCAGTATCCGGCTGCCGCACTCTTTCAGCAGCCGGACATGATCGGCCGCCGCATTCCATTCTTCTTCCACTGAGCGTTCAGTCAGGAAACCGGAATGCCAGCCGCCCACCAGCCGAAGCCCGTAACCCGAAAGGAGCGGAGAGAGTTTCTCGGCTTCTCTGGGAAATTTTCTTCCCAGTTCGACTCCCTCGTATCCGATTTCTGCAGCGTCTTGAAGACAGGTTTCCAGGGGGATGTCGCCGCCAAGCCCAGCTAGCACATCGTTGGTCCAACTTAATGGACTAACTCCCAATTGAATTCGATTCTGCTTACCCATAGTAACAGCCTAACTGGCAATCTTTATTGGTTGTCCTGTCTTCATCGACTCGGTTGCCTTATCCGCGATGAGCTGCGCCTTTAAACCGTCCTCGAGCGAAGGACTGGGCGGCGTTCCTTGTTCTACCGACTTGAGGAAAGCATCAATGGCGTCGTAGTAACTCTGTTCGATACGCTCAAACCAACCTGGATGAAGTCCGTCGCTACAGACTTGACGTCCTTTGTAGAGGGAGAGTCCCCGGAAGTTTTGCCGTTTGGATTCCAGCATTCCTTCGGAACCGAAGACCTCAATCCTTTCGTCGTATCCATAAGCAGCGCGTCGCGAGCTATCGATTTGACAGAACGCTCCGGATGCCAGGCGCATGGATACTATCGACGTATCAATATCGCCTGCCTCGCCGATTGCCGGATCAACCAGGGCGTCGCCTATCGCGTAAATATCTACCGGCTCATCATTTGTCAGCCAGCGTAACAAGTCGAAAAAATGGATGGTTTGGTCGCGGAATTGGCCTCCTGAACCTTTGATGTAAGAAACCGGCGGCGGTTTAGGACCGCGGTTCGTCAGCTGCACGATTTCCACTTTGCCGATCTCTCCCTGAGCTAAGGCTTGCTTGACAGCGGCATGGCTGGCATCGAATCGGCGGTTGAATCCAAGCATGACAGGAACACCCGCTGCACGAACCGCGCGGACAGCTTTTTCTGCCTCCGCATAATCCAATCCGATCGGCTTCTCGCAGTAAATCGCTTTTCCCGCATCAGCCGCGCGACGAAGATACTCGACATGGGTGTCGGTAGGTGTGGCAATCAATACCGCCTGGATATCCTTGTTATTAAATATTTCCGCCACATTGCCGGCCACGGTCGCGCCGGTAACAGCTGCGACCTTTTTTGCAAATTCGAGGTTTGCATCACTCACCGCCACCAGTTCGGCACCGGGATGTCGTGCGAGATTTTTCGCGTGGACTGACCCGATAAAGCCAGTCCCAATGACAGCAACTTTCAGCATTTATTGCTCCTTCTTGATTTGTTAAGTGTTCGCTTTCGATTCTTGTATTTCGGCGGCGACGCTACGTCGCTCTCCAAAGCAATTCAGTTTGGGTTAGATCGTTTCGACCTGTGTCCAGACGCCACCTTTCGCGTACGAACCCATCGCACTTTCTACAAAGGCTATCCCGCGTACTCCGTCGGTTACGCCCGGAAAAGAGAGGTCGCTTCTGGCATATGGCTGTCCCTCGGATTTGGCCAAAAGGGCATCGGCAACCTCTGTGTAGAGATTGGCAAACGCTTCAAAGAATCCTTCCGGGTGGCCGAGGCCAACGCGGGTCCAGCGTTGGGCATCTGCCGACAGCCACTCCGCGCCTTGCGCTAACAGCTGAGGCGCGCCGTCGACCGGGCAATAGCGCAGGTGATGCGGATCCTCATGGCGCCATGCCAGGCTACCTCGGTCCCCGTACACCCGAATCCGAAGTCCATGCTCATTTCCGACTGCAGCCATTGAAGCCCAGAGAGTCCCCCGGGCGCCGTTGGAAAATCGGAGCAGTAGATTGGCGTTGTCCTTGATCGCTCTGCCTTCGACGATCTGGTTCATTTCCGAAGCCACCTCCGTAACCTCCAGTCCGGTTACAAATCGGCTGAGCTGATGTGCATGAGTGCCGAGATCGTACAGTACGCTGGCATCACCGAGAACATTCGGATCGGTCCTCCATGCAACTCTTGGATGTCCCTCTTTCTCCAACAGCTTGGCTGCCCAACCAGACGCGTGTTCCGCTTGAACAACCTTCACCTTCCCAATGTCACCGTTCCTGACCATTCGAGCCGCCTGCCTGACCATGGCGTACCCCGAGTAGTTATGAGTAAGACAAAAGATCAGCCCGTTTTTCTCGACCAGTTCCTTAAGCGCCTTTGCTTCGGCGAGCTTCAAGCATAACGGCTTGTCGCAAATAACATTGATTCCGGTCTCCAGAAATTTTCGGGCTATCTCATAGTGGCTAGCCGTATCAGTTACGATCACGACAGCATCGATCCTGTCATTCTTCCGGCCGGATTCCGCTTCTGCCATCACGACATAGTCCGAGTAAACTCTGTCCACAGGAATGTTGAGCTTCCTCGCGGCAGCCAGTGACTTTCCGGGATCACGCGAAAACACGCCCGCGGCGATCACGTATCTATCGTCAAGCCGCATCGCTATCCGGTGAGTCTCGGCGATCCCGGCGCCAGGTCCGCCGCCGACCATTCCTACTCTCACCTTTCTCTTTTCTTCTGTTGCCATAGTTTTTGCGAGGACTTGGGCTTCAGTTACTCAACGCGATTTCGATCATAGTGCTGCGCTGACTGGTTCAACTTGCCGGCAAGGTGTAATCGCTCGGTTCTTCGATCATTGTGTTCTTCAGCAAATCTATCGATCGCCGCATTCCTTCCAAGCGAGATAAAACAATGTCTTCGTGCTCGATGGACAACCAGCCGTCGTAACCCTTGAGACGAAGCTGATAGCAAAATTGCCGCCACCATTGTTCACCATGTCCGTAGCCCAGGGTGATATAATTCCAGGCCCGATCTTTTACTTGCTCGTGCCCGAGGGTCTCCAAGCGGCCGGTCAGACTCAACGCTCGATCGTTTAAAGATGTGTCTTTTGCGTGCACGTGATGGATGGCGTCGCCAAGAGCATCGATTGCCGCCAGAGGGTCGGCCCCCATCCAAAACAGATGACTCGGATCGAGATTAGCGCCCACGATTGCCCCGATCCGCTTTCTCAACTGGAGTAGGGTCGGTACGTTATACACCAACTGGTGCCCGTGGAGTTCGATGCAAAGTTTGGTTACGCCGCAATCTTTGGCGAAGGCGGCTAGCTTTTCCCAGTAAGGCACCAGTTTTGTTTCCCATTGCCAGTCAAGAATTTCCCGATTCTCCAACGGCCACGCGCAGGTAACCCAATTCGGTCTCCGGTCCTCCGGCCCGCCAGCTGGTAAACCGGACATCAACACAATCGTGTGAACACCCAGCAATTCGGCGACCCGAATGGTATCGTAAACAACTTTGCTCTGACGTTCTCCATCCACCGGATGAAGTTGATTGCCGCTACAGTTAAGGGCCGCCAGAGACAAACCGTTTTGCTCAAACACGGACAAGAACTGCTGCCGTTCGCTCTTGCTTTCCAGAAGAGATTTCAGGTCGGCATGAGGGGCAGCGGACCAGTTCCCCATACAGATTTCTAACGCTGCCAGACCAAGGCCGGCTGAGGTTTTCGCGGCCTCTTTGAATGACAAATTCCCTAGACTGTCGGAAACGGCGCAAAGCTTCATTTGTAGGTTACCAGTGTTGACGGGGGGATGAGAGCTGAAAGCATTCGGTTGCGTCCGGGAGCGCTAATCGATCCGACTATTTGCTTATCTCTGCTTAGAGCCGGCTGAAGGCATTCTGAGGACGTGGCGAGACAAGTGACGACTGAGTGATTATGATGCATTTGGGGCGGCGGTGCACATTTTAAGTATCTTTTTGAATCATGTCAAGAAATTATATGAAATTTTTTGAGATATATTGAGCTATTAATCTGCTGTCAGCCACTTGGAGGCGCTGATATTTTCCTGACTACGTCTGGCGCCGCTAGACGGCGCCGCCGGGAGCTAAAGTGAATTCGGTGACCACTTGAACCGGCAGGTAATTCAGCTCGCGAACCGCCACACTATCCTGGGTTAAATCGGTCAATACTTGCCTGCCGGTTCGAATCAGCGACTCGATATTTTGCGAAATCAGAAAATCGATAACTCCTTTTCGCAACAGTGGTTCAGTGACCTCGTTGGTTTCGTGGGCTATGTAGAGCGGCCGCCGGTCAAGACGTGCCTCTTCAATCGCTTTCGCCAGCCCGAAGTTTCCTCCCGCGACGTTGTAGATCCCGGTGATGTCGGGACGATTTTTGAGGAGGCGAAGAGCGGCCTCATAGGTCGCCTCTCGCGAGTCGTCCCCTTTGACAACTTCGACGATTTCTATCTGCGGAAAGCGTTGTCTTAACAGTGATCGAAATCCAATTTCCCGATCTTCCTGGCACAGATAAGAGAAATAGCCTACCACCACTGCGACCTTCGCATCCCCTGCTCGCTCCAGACATCGGCCGAGAATAAAGGCTGCAAGCTGGCCGGCGGCTCGGTTATCGATTCCGACGTAGGCGTCACGAACCGTCGCTTCCAGATCCGACACTAAAGCGACAATGTGTTTGCCCGCACTCCGGAACTCTTTGAGCGCCGATTTGACCGGCTCAATGTTCTTGCTGACCAAGGCCAGTCCATCCAACTTCCTGCCAAACGTCCGGATGAGTTCGATCGTTTCCTCATCCGACCTGCTGGCAGCAGCCTCCAGAGTTGTGGCACTGCTCTCTCCTTCCTTTAGTTTTTTGACCGTCTCCAGCACCGACTTGGTGAACGTCTCACCGGCTTGAACTACCATTCCGAGCGCTCCCCGTTTTTCGAAAGAGTCCGGTTTGGCCGGCCCCGCCTGGCCATCATTCTCTAAACGAGCGAGCACCCGAAGCACATGGGCATGTGTTCGCGGATGAACCCCTGGGCGCTTGTTGAGCACCCGATCGACCGTGGCCCGGCTCAACCCGGTTGCCGCGGCAATTTCACCTATCTTTACACGTCGCTGCACATTCATGGCATTGTCGCTCTGGTTTGTGGGGCGATTCGAGTACTCTTACTATGTCAGCTTGATCATTAGACAGAACGCGCTGAACCCACTTCCAGTAAATCTAACGCTATTATACACCTCAAAATAAATCATGTAAATGAGCGTTTTCATGAGTCATTATGATGCATCCGTGGTCATCGAGCGGGATCGAGCGGGATCGAGCGTGGAATTGAGCGGTTCCGTGCGCACCTCCTGGCTCAGCAAGACTTTGGCGTGAGTTTAGTCGAACGCCTCGCTCTAACAAGATCATCCCACCTTCCGGCGCCTCGTTCGATGCCGCTCGATGCCGTTCGATCCCGCTCGATCCCGCCCGAGCGCCATCTTGACCTTCGCGTCGTTGGCCCTAAGATTATTAACGCTGGGACTCTGAATCTCTGTTTGCGGGCAACGCCAGAGTCAATGTGAGCTGTTAAAAGCGACCCCTACCTGGAACAGCATATGCCAATCGATACCCGCTTCCCAACTAAACTTGATACTGTTGCCGACGTCCCGGAGCCGTTCAGCAGCGCCTTAAAAGAGAGCCTGCCATCAGGAGAGCGAATCCGGCTACTGGTGCACGCACCAGCCTTTGTCACGGAGGAACAAAAATCACCGGCCACGGTTCTTGCAGTGACCGATCAAGGCTGGCTCCTGGCTTCAGAGACCGAAGAAGGAGGCGGCACGCTCGAGAAAGCCGACTTTAATGAGACCTTGTTTCTTGAGCTGACGTTGATTTTCCTTTTTGGCCAGCTACAAATTGGCTTTGCTGCGGTCAGCACCTCGTACTCTGGCACAATTAAGTTCGATACGGTCGAAGACGAGTTATATCGTGAAGCGATTGATTTAATACTGGCCGGCATCGATCCGGCGCTGGCTGGCGAAGCTGGAAAGGATCCAGGGGCGGCCTCGATGTTGGAGGGGTGGCCGATGAAAATCCGGAATGAGGCGGAGCGTTTTTCGCCGAAGGGGCAGCGGTTGCTCGGTGCGGTTCAGTGGCCGGCTGTTTTTGGCGCTCAGAAGAACCAGCTTGTTCCGCACGGCGCCCTATTGATCGCCGAGCGGGAGCTGGTGGCGATTTCGGAGGAGAAAGAACCTTCGCCGGAGTCCCCACTGGAAGCCCTTACGTCAAAAGAACCAAGGGAAAAATTTGGCGGGATCTTCACCTTTGTTCCTCGCGTCAGGATAACTGACTTCCATGTGAGCCACCAGGAAGGCATCGATGTTCTTGCCCTAGAACTGCAGGCAGCTCACGGAGGTCAGAGGCTGGAGTTCATGTTCGCGTCCGAACAGGAAATGGCCGTCCGGAAGGCGATGGAGCAGATGTTGGGGTCTTAGCGCTCTGTAGGGCGGCGGAGCTTGTCCCGCCGTAGAGCGACGAGAAGTGTCTGAGGCAGCGGCCGATCGGAAATCGGCCGCCACCTGGCATGGAAATGTATCCCTGGAGAGCGTGCTCCGCGCAAATTTTGGCAAAGGCTTTTCCTTTCTTGGCGCTCGACACTGGTTAGATTGCTCTGGAGCGGTCGCAAAGATTTTTCGTGCAGAAGCCGCAGAGGAACGCACAGGGTTGGATTTAGCTTTTCTTTCCTTGCGTTCCTCCGCGTGCTCTGCGCGAGTCAAGGCTTTAGTGCTGGCTTTTCAGTCTTCACTTAATTAACCGAGTTGCTGGATGGGGTAATCGAAACGTGGTAAGGCCCGTGTTCTCCCAATCAGCTCGCTTTTTGACGACGGTATTCTGTGTAGGTTTCTTCTGCGCGGGTCGCCAGCGAAATCGACTTCTGCTCCTTCGCGATTCTG
>Ga0126381_100010756_pt1 | contig 10313 bp, 6 predicted proteins | sample PanSoiMetPlot_28_FD_96465 | JGI IMG/M metagenome (GOLD analysis project Ga0126381, IMG submission 96465) | Tropical forest soil microbial communities from Panama - MetaG Plot_28 | ecosystem: Environmental > Terrestrial > Soil > Tropical forest > Bulk soil | place: Panama | collected 2016-02-17 | reverse complement strand
GGAAGCCGGGCCGGCTGCGGAAGGTTTCGCTGAGCACCTCGGGACCAAGGCTCGATCCGCCCATCCCGAGCAAGAGCACTTCTGTGAACCCGGCGCGCCGCACATCCTCGGCAAAGTGCTGGAGGTGCGCGACACCCTTCAGCTGCTTGTCGACGATCTCCAGCCACCCGAGCCAATGAGCCTCGTCCGTCTCCGTCCACAACGACGCGTCGGCGGCCCACAATCGCCTGACTTTCCCACCCTTGCGCCAATCTTCGAGCGCTGCCTGGACCTCCTTGTCTAATTCCTCTGGCAGCTTGTAGCTCATAGCGTTCAGCTTGGCACCGAGCACGGTGCCGCGCTTTTTTTGGACGGCAGCGTAGAGATGGTCGGCGGCGTCAGCGAACAACCGCACACCGTCATCGACAAGCTTTGCGGTTACCGCGTCGATCGAGATCCCCAGCGGCGGCAACGCGTCCATCACTGCCTTGGCGACGCTGATGTCCTCTCCGAGGCTTGGGCGCAGCCGGCCATGATCGCGGAACGCGTCCATCGTCGCTGGCGGGATCGTGTTAACCGTGTCGGCGCCGATCAGCTCCTCGACATAGAGCACGTCGCTATATGCCTTGTTCTTGGTTCCGGTGCTCGCCCACAGGAGCCGCTGGGTCTGCGCGCCTTGCTGCGCGAGGCGCTGCCAGCGCTCGTCCGCATAGATCTTTTTGGAGAGCTCGTAGGCCAGCTTGGCATTGGCGATGGCGACCTTGCCCTTCAGGCCCTGCAGGCGCGCCTTTTGAGCCGGGTCGGTGGCCGCCGCTATCTTCTTGTCGAGCTCGTCATCGACGAGCGTGTCGATCCGGCTGACGAAAAAGCTTGCCACGCTCGCTACCTTGTGCGGGTCACCACCCTTTTTGGCGAACGCTTCGAGTCCCGAGATGTAGGCCTCGGCGACGTCGGCATAAACTTGCTGCGAGAACAGCAAGGTGATGTTGATGTTGATACCCTCCGCAATCATCGCACGGATCGCTGGCAGCCCCGGTTTTGTCGCCGGGATCTTGACCATCAGGTTTTCGCGCGCGACCTCGTGCCAAAGCCGGCGGGCCTCCTCAATCGTCCCGCCAGTATCCATCGCCAAATAGGGCGAGACCTCGATGCTGATATAGCCGTCGCGCCCCTGCGTCTGGTGGTAGACCGGGCGCAGGGCGTCGGCGCCATTCTGGATGTCGGTAACCGCCAAGCGCTCGAAGAGGGCGCCCGGATCGAGATCGCCAGAGGCCTGCAAGGCGGCGATCTGCGCGTCGTAGTCGTCGCCGTGGCCGATTGCTTTTTCGAAGATCGACGGGTTCGAGGTGACTCCGCGCAGCCCGTCCTCGGCTATCAGTTTCGTAAGGCCTCCACTCTTCAGCAAGTCGCGGCTGACGAAGTCGAGCCACACCGATTGCCCGTATTCCTGAAGTGTCTTCAAAGGGTTGGCCATGAGCGCTACTCCTGGCGCGCCAGCTGCTGCCTGGCGGCCGCATAGACGTTTTCGCCGGTAAACCCAAATTTGACCAGCAGCTCCTTTAACGGTGCCGAGGCGCCAAAGGTCCGCATCCCGATTATCGTGCCGCGCAGTCCGGTATAGCGCTCCCAGCCGAGGGTGGAAGCCTGCTCAACGGCGACCCGCCGAGTGACCTCGAGCGGTAAGACAGCGGTGCGATAAGCCTCGTCCTGCTGCTCGAAGACTTCCCACGAGGGCATGCTGACGACCCTTGCGGCGACCCCCTCGGCGGTCAGTCTCTCGTACACATCGACGCAGAGTCGTACTTCGCTTCCCGTGCCCATCAGAATCACGTCTGGCTTGCCGTTTTCAGCATCCGCAAGAATGTAAGCGCCACGCCGGACACCGCTCGCCGGGGCATAACGCGTGCGATCGAATGTCGGCAGGTTCTGCCGGCTCAGGATCAGGCAAGCCGGCTCGTGCTTGAGCCCGAGAGCGACGCGCCAGGCTTCGACGACTTCGTTAGCGTCCGCCGGACGCAGGACGACGAGCCCAGGAATGCTCCGCAGCGCCGCCAGCTGCTCGACCGGCTGATGGGTCGGTCCGTCCTCGCCAACCCCGATCGAATCATGGGTGAACGCGTAAATGACCGGGAGCTCCATGATCGCACCGAGCCGGATCGGCGGCTTCATGTAGTCCGAGAAGATCAGAAAACCGGAGCCGAAAGGCCGCAATTTCGACAGGGATAGGCCGTTGCAGATCGATCCCATTGCATGTTCGCGAACGCCGAAATGAAAATTTCGGGCGCCATATTCGTCGGCCTCAAAATCACCGGCGCCTTCGAAAGTAAGCCTCGTTTTTGTCGACGGCGCGAGATCGGCGGCGCCGCCGAGAAGCCACGGCAGACGGGGCGCGATCGCATTCAAAACTCGAGCCGAGGAGTCTCGACTGGCGATTCCGTTCGGATCGGCAGCGAAGACCGGGATGTCTTTGTCCCATCCTTCGGGCAGGTCGCGGCGTTGCATCCGTTCGCATTGATCGGCAAGCTCCCGATGGGCACTCCTGTAGCGCTCGAACAGGGTCATCCAGTCCGCCCGCAGCTTTTTGCCGCGGGCGCCGAATTTCCCGGCGAAGTGCTCGTACACGCCCTCCGGAACTAGAAATTTCGCGTCATCGGGCCACCCGTACGACCGCTTGGCGAGCCGTACCTCTTCCTCGCCCAACGGTTCGCCGTGCGCGCCTGAGGTGTCCTGCTTATGCGGCGCGCCATAGCCGATGTGACTCTCGACAATGATCAGGCTCGGCCGATCGTCGAGGCGCTTGGCGATCGCGATTGCGTCGGCGATCCGCTCGCGATCGTTGGCGTCACTGACCCGCTGCACGTGCCAGCGATAGGAGAGAAATCGCCCGGCGACGTCCTCGCTGAAAGCAAGAGCGGTATTGCCCTCGATCGTGATGTGGTTGCTGTCGTAGATCCAGCAGAGGTTGCCGAGCTGCAAATGGCCGGCGAGCGAGGCAGCTTCGCTGCTGACCCCCTCCATCATGCAGCCGTCGCCGCAGAGCGCGAACACGTCGTAATCGAATAACGTGAAACCCGGCTTGTTGAAATACCGCGCGAGCCAGTCCGCCGCGATCGCCATGCCGACGCTGGTAGCAATCCCCTGGCCGAGCGGCCCGGTCGTCGTCTCGACCCCCGAGGTCAAATGGTATTCCGGGTGACCCGGGCACTTGCTGTCGAGCTGGCGGAAATGCCTCAGATCATCGAGCGATACGGTGGGGGTGCCGAGCCGCTCGTAATTCTCGTCGACCGCCCTGACGCCGGTCAGGTGGAGCATCGAATAGAGCAAGGTCGAGGCATGACCGGCGGACAGAACGAAGCGGTCGCGGTTCGGCCATATCGGATCCTCTGGATCGAAGCGAAGAAAGTCCTGCCACAGCGTATAGACGACCGGCGCCATCGCCATCGGCGTCCCCGGATGGCCGGATTTCGCCTGCTGAACCGCGTCGATGCAGAGGGTGCGAATGGTGTTGACGCAGATTTCGTCGATCGAACCTCGTGGGGCCATCACATCGTCCCTCCACAGCTTGCCATATTATCGGCTCGACGAGGCATTATAGGCTCGATGAGGCGGGCCGGTCACGCGTCAGCCAGAATTTTCAAGACTGGCCCTGAACAGGACGGGGCCCGTCGGCCCCGGCGCGGTTGAGCCGCCAACAGGTTCGAGCGAGACCTCGAGCTCGCCCGCGCCCGCCAACAGGCGCGCATTCTCCGGTGTCACCGCTATCACCTTACGCTCCGATTGGGGCAATAGGCCGATGGGATGTGGCGTTGCGACATCGGATGCCAGGAGCCAGAGCTGGTAGACATGGTGCGCGGGGGGCGATTGCGGGCGCAGGCTGTCGGCGGCAATCTGATGTGCGGCTCGCGCGAGGCGGATCGCCCATACCGGATGCTGCTCGCCGTCACGCACGATCGCGATGACCGGCATGACCGAAAAATTCGCCGGTTCGCGGGCAATCATGGCGGCTACGAATAGGGCCAGCGACAATGTGGCGAGAACCACCGTCACCCAACGCCAGAAGACAGCGCTGTCCCACAGTTTCCCGAACACGATGCTAATTCCTGCGCGGATCGAGCGCGTCCCGCAACCCGTCGCCTAGCAGGTTGAACGACAGCACCAAGGTGAAGATCGCGAGCCCAGGCCACAGCGCCATCCATGGCGCCTGCGAGAGGAAGTGGCTCGCGGTGTTGAGCATGCTGCCCCAGCTCGGTGCCGGCGGCTGCTGGCCGAGACCGAGGAAGGAGAGAGCCGCCTCCGCGATGATCGCTCCTGCGATCGCGAGCGTCGCCTGAACGATGATCGGCGCCAGCACGTTGGGCAGGATATGGCGCAACAGAATGCGGCGGTGCGGGTTGCCGACCGCGCGCGCCGCCTCGATGTAATCCTCGTGCCTTACCGACAGCACTTGTCCACGCGTAAGACGTGTGAAAATCGGGGTCTGGGCGACCCCGATCGCGATCATCGCATTCGTCAGGTTCGGTCCGAGAAACGCGGCCAGCGCGATCGCTAGGATCAGAAACGGGATCGCCAGCATGGCGTCGACCATGCGCATTATGAGACCATCCACGGCGCCCCCGAGATAACCGGAGACGAGCCCGAGCGGCACCGCGACAGCGAGCGCGATCGACACCGAGACAAGGCCGGCCATAAGCGAGGCTCGGGCTCCCCAAATCAGACGAGCGAGCACATCGCGGCCGAGGTCATCGGTGCCGAAAAAGTGCAGGGCGGAAGGTGGTTTGCGCACTGCGCGCCAATCGGTAGCGAGCGGGTCGTAGGGTGAGACGAGGGGCGCCGCGAGAGCGAGCACAATGAAGAATATCACAACGGCCAACCCAATCAGCGCCCCGGGTCGCCGTATCAGCCGACGCAGTGCAATCAACCACGGCCGCTCGCCGGCATCTACAGAGACCGCGTCGAGACTGTTGGCGGTCATCCGCGCAGCCTCGGATTGACTAGCGCATAGGCAAAATCAGCAACAAGGTTGAGCAGGATAAAGGCGAGCGCCGTGCATAGCACGACTCCCTGCACGACCGCATAGTCGCGGTTGAAGACCGCATCGACGATCAGCTTGCCGAAGCCGGGTATTGTAAATACCTGCTCGGTCAGCACCGCCCCCGATAGCAGCTCGCCGAATTCGAGCGCGCCAAGCGTGATTACGGGTACCAGCGCATTGCGCAGCGCGTGATGCAATACCACCTGTGCCTCGCTCAACCCCTTGGCGCGGGCGGTGCGAACATAATCGGCGCTCAACACCTCCAGCATCGCACTGCGGGTATGGCGCATCAACACCGCGGCGAGCGCGTTGCCGAGCACAAAAGCCGGCATGATTAGCGTCGCGAGGTTACGCGACAGGCTCTCGGCAGGACTGACGAAGCCCGAAGCCGGCAACAATCCCCATTCAACCGAAAACAATAGGATCAGCAGGATTCCCAGCCAGAAATTGGGGATCGACCGGCCCCACAGCGCCGTCATCGTTGCGGCATAATCGACCGCCGAATCGTTCTTTACCGCTGCCAGGATTCCCATCGGCAGGCCAATCGACAAGGCGATGAGGATTGCCAGCACGGCGAGCTCGGCAGTTACCGGCAGTTTCTCGAGGATAAGATCGCGCACCGGACGCTTGATGCGGATCGACTCGCCGAGATCGCCCGCGAGCACGCCTTTGAGCCAGAGGACGTAGCGGACCGGAAGCGGCTCATCGAGATGGTATTTATGGCGCAGGAAGGCGACTACCGCCGGGTCGCGCTCCTCGCCGGCAAGGGCCAGCGCCGCATCACCCGGCAGCAGCTGTTGCAGCCCGAAGACCAGCACCGAAACAAAGAACAAGGTCGGCAGCGCCAAAGCCAGCCGGTGCAGTAGGAAGGTGGCCATAGCTCGGAGTCTCTGTTCGTCTCCGGATCGGTCTCCTATTCCAGCCGCAGCCCTTGGGGACGGATCAGGCCATCGGGGTAGGGGGTGAAGCCGGACAATTTAGCGCTCGCCGCGTACAGCCACTTGGCGTGGTAAAGATAGATGATGGGCAGATCCTGGAGAATGTGCTGGGCGACAATGCGGTAATGGGCAAGGCGCTCTACTCGGGCATCGACAGCGCGCGCTGCATTTAACTCGCGATCGACCTCGGTGTTGCAGTAATGCCCATCGTTAAACGGCGAATTGCAAGTGACGAGATTGTAGATGTTGCCGTCGGGATCGATGCGGCCGGTCCAACCGAGCATAAAGGCCTCGAAGTCGCCTTTCGCCGCAAGCTGCAATGCCGAGGCGAACTCGGTCGCCTGAATTCGTATGTCGAAACCGCTCTCTTTTGCCATGGCCTGGATGACTTGGGCGGTTTGGAGGACAACGGGGTTATTAGTAGCCGTCATCGTGATAACCGGATTGGGAACAGCTGCGGCAGCGAGCAAGGCCTTCGCCTTGGCGATCTCCCGCGCCGGGATCGGCAACTCCTTGACGTAATACGGGTTGGTCGGCGAGACCCATTGGTTTCCCGGCTGGTTCTCGCCATTGAACACGACCTGGTTTAGCGCCTCACGGTCGATCGACAGCTCCAGCGCTTGGCGCACGCGCGCATCTCGCCCTAATGGTGACTTCGAACGCTCGCCGTTGACCACATTGATCGTGATCCCCGAATAGCCGATCCCGTTGACTGCTGCGAGCCTAAGATGTGGGTCGTGACGCACGGTGTCGATGTCGGTTGCGGCAACTTGAGTGAAATCGAGCCCGCCCGACTGCAGATTGGCGAGGCGCACGGTCGAGTCCGGGACCGGCAGATAGACAATGCGGTCGAGCTTGATCTTGTCCTTGTCCCAATAATCGGCAAAGCGCTCGACGACGATACGATCCTGAGCGACGCGCTCGACGAATTTGAACGGACCGGCGCAAACCGGATGCGAACCGAAATTCTCACCCGCCGCCTGTGCCGCCTTCGGTGATATTATCGTTCCAGCGGGTCCGGCTAGTTGAGCGAGCAGCGGCGCGAAGGGCGCCGAGAGCACGAGCTTGGCCGTGTGGTCGTCGATAATCTCGATGCCGCTGATCGCACTGATGTCGCTCTTACGGGTCGATCCTGGTGTCTTCAGATGGCGCTCGATGCTGTATTTGACTGCAGCCGCATCGAAGGGCTCGCCATCGTGAAATTTGACACCGGGGCGGAGGTTAATGACCAGCCCTTTTTTGTCGTCCGTCCACGCCCATTCCGTGGCGAGCTGCGGCACGATCTCCAGCTCGAGGCCGATATCGAACAGCTTATCGCACAGTGCGGTACGAACGACGCCACTCACAAAAGTCCGGGACAGCGTCGGGTCGAGAACATCCGGGTCTTCTGCAAGCCCGATGCGCAATGTCTGCGCCGCCGCTGCGCCGGCGATCAGCGTCGAGCCGAACAGGCAAGCTGCAATCAGCGTTTCCCGATTGATCACTTCCGATCCCTCCCGTTCGTTACCTTAGTGCTGGGGTCTAACTCCAATTCCCCTTCATTCCAGCCGCAGCCCTTGCGGTCGGATCAGGCCATCGGGGTAGGGGGTGAAGCCCGACAATTTGGTGGTCGCGGCGTACAGCAGCTTGGCGTGATAAAGATAGATAATCGGCAGATCCTTTAAGGTGCGCTTGGCGACGTTGCGATAGTGCGACAGGCGCTGCGCCCGCGCTTCAACCCCCCGCGCTGCCTCGAGCTCGCGGTCGACATCCTGGTTGCAATAATGCGGCGTATTGAGCGCCGGCGGAGCCTTGCAGGAAACAAAATTATAGATATTGCCGTCCGGGTCGACGCGCCCGCTCCAGCCGATTTGATAGGCCTCGAAATCACCCTTTGCGGCAAGGTCCAACGATGATGCGAACTCGGTGGCCTGAATACGGATGTCAAAGCCGGTCTCGCCGGCCATGGACTGGATGACTTGTGCCACCTGCAGAGCTTCGGAGTTGTTCGGCACCATCCAAGCTATCCCCGGCTTGGGCACCGCCGCCTCGGCAAGTAAGCGCTTTGCCTTGCCGACATCGCGCCCCGGGATCGACAGATCCTTCAGGTAATAGGGATTTGCCGGCGAGACCCACTGATTGCCGGGTTCGAACTCGCCGTTGAACACGACTTGGTTGAGGGCCACGCGATCGAGCGACAGATCGAGCGCCTGACGCACCCGCGCATCCTGTCCCAATGGCGTCTTCGCTCGCTCGCCATTGGCGAGGTTGATCGTGATCCCGGTATAGCCGAGCCCTATGATAGTGGCGAGCGCTAGACGCGCGTCCTTGCGCACGGCGTCGAGATCGGTCGCTGCGACTCGCTCGATCATGTCGAGCCCGCCCGACCGCAGATTGGCGAGCCGCACGGTGGAGTCCGGGATCGGCAAATAGACGATGCGGTCGAGCTTGATATTGTCCTTGTCCCAATAATCGGCGAAGCGTTCGAGGACTATGCGGTCCTGCGCGACGCGTTCGACAAATTTGAACGGGCCGGCGCACACCGGGTGTGAGCCGAAATTCTCACCCGCTGCCTGTGCTGCCTTCGGCGACACCATCATCCCCGCCCGGTCCGTCAGCTGGGCCAGCAACGGGGCGTACGGCGCCGACAGCACCAGCTTCACGGTATGGTCATCGATGATTTCAACGCCGCTGACCGCACTGATCTCACTTTTGCGGTTGGAGCCGGGCATCGACAGATGGCGCTCGATGTTGAATTTGACCGCGGTGGCGTCGAGAGGCTCGCCGTCCTGGAACTTGACACCTGGGCGAATCTTGACAACGAGACCCTTGTTGCCGTCCGTCCATTGCCATTCGGTCGCCAGCTGCGGGACGATCTCCAGCTCCGGACCGATATCGACGAGCTTGTCGCACATGGCGGCGAAGACGATGCGGCCGACATAGGTCCGCGCGAGCGTCGGGTCGAGGATGTCCGGGTCCTCGGCGAGACCGATACGCAGGGTCTGCGCCGAAGACGGTAGGATCGAAAGGGTCGCGGTCGCCGCGATCAGGCAGCCGGCCGCAGCCCGTTTCCAAGACTTGGTCATTCCTGTCTCGCTCCCTGTTTCCGTTCGTATTGACGCTGCGCAATTCGGCGGGTGCAAGTGTAGAATTGGGGTCTGATCCTAATTCGCTGATTATGAGAGGCTGCGGGGCGATGCCTGCAACGGGGACAAAGCGGGTCGGTGTGATCGGGGCCGGGATGGTCGGCGTCTGCGCGGCGAGCTGGCTGCAGCGCGATGGCCACAGCGTCTTTCTGGTCGAGACCGGAGAGCCGGGTCACGGCGCATCCTTTGGCAATGCCGGCTGTTTAAACGGTTCCTCGGTAACGCCGGTATCGATGCCTGGCGTGATCAGAAAGGTGCCGCGCTGGCTCCTGGACCCTCTCGGTCCATTGTCTCTGCGCTGGAGCTACCTCCCGACGATCGCTCCTTGGCTCGTTCGTTTCATACGCGCAGGCAGCACGCCGGACAAGGTGCGCGCTCAGGCTCGCGCCTTGCGACCACTCGTCGGACCGACCCTCGAAGCGTTGAGCCCGCTCGTCGCCGCTGCCGGCGCCGAGGATCTCGTGCATCGGCTCGGCCATCTCTATGTCTATCGTTCCGCAGAAAGCCTCGAAAAGGACCGGCTCGCCTGGCAATTGCGGCGGGAGAGTGACGTCGAGATCGACGAATTCGACGCCGACGAATTGCGCCAGCTCGAGCCGGCCCTGTCGCGCGAATACGTACGCGGCGTGCTGGTGCGCGAAAACGGACACACCTCAAACCCGCTCGGGCTCGTCGAGCGCCTTCTCGCGCAGTTCTTGCGCTCGGGTGGCGAGCTCGTGCATGCGCGGGCCCACGGATTTCGCCTCGATGGCCGCCGGCTAACGGCGATCCAAACCGACACCGGCGAGCTCGCGGCCGATGCCGCGATCGTTTGTGCCGGCGCCTATTCGAAGCCGTTCGCCGCCGCACTTGGTGACCGTGTGCCGCTCGAAACCGAGCGTGGGTATCATTTGATGATCCGCGATCCCGAGATCATGCCGCGCATCCCCACGGCGGATGCCGACGGTAAGTTCGTCGCGACGCCGATGGACACGGGGCTGCGCTTTGCCGGCACCGTTGAACTCGCGGGGCTCGCCGCGCCCCCTAATTGGCGGCGCGCCCGGATATTGCTGACGCAGGGCCGCAAGATGCTGCCGGGTCTGCCCGACAACCACCCCGACGAACGGCTCACAATGTGGACGGGCCACCGGCCGAGCCTGCCTGACTCGCTGCCGGTGCTCGGCCGCTCGCGAGCCACGCCGGACGTGATCTATGCCTTTGGCCACGGGCATGTTGGCATGACCGCGGCGCCGATGACCG
>Ga0126381_100010755_pt1 | contig 10313 bp, 10 predicted proteins | sample PanSoiMetPlot_28_FD_96465 | JGI IMG/M metagenome (GOLD analysis project Ga0126381, IMG submission 96465) | Tropical forest soil microbial communities from Panama - MetaG Plot_28 | ecosystem: Environmental > Terrestrial > Soil > Tropical forest > Bulk soil | place: Panama | collected 2016-02-17 | reverse complement strand
GCGGACTGGCGCAAAAACTACTTTGCAACATCGGCGCCTCTTCCGGCAGGGGACTTGGTCATCTCGGGCGTCGGTGGGGGCGAGCACGGCGCGAACGGATTCGTCGCAGCTCACGATCAGAAGACTGGCAAGGAGATCTGGCGATTTTCAACCGTCCCGAGGCCAGGGGAACCAGCATCAGAGACATGGCAAGGGAAGGATATCGAGCATGGCGGCGCTCCGACCTGGTTTACCGGGAGTTACGACCCCGAGCTTGACATAGTCTATTGGCCCACTGGCAATCCTAGCAGGGAGTATAACGGAGACCTTCGCCAGGGGGACAATCTCTATTCCGACTGCATTCTGGCGCTAGAGCGCAAGACCGGACGACTGAAGTGGTACTATCAATTCACACCGCACGATTCGTGGGATTGGGATGCTACGGAAACGCCAGTGTTGGTGGATGCCGAATGGCAGGGCCAGCCTCGTAAGCTAATGCTGCATGCCGATCGCAACGGATTCTTCTACGTGTTCGATCGCCGCGAGGGCACCCTCCTTCTGGCCAAACAGTTTGTGAAGTATCTGACCTGGTCAAGCGGGATCGGCCCCGACGGGCGTCCCATCAAGCTTCCCGGCCAAGAACCCACCCCCCAGGGCACGAAAGTGTGCCCGTCTCAGGATGGGGCGACGAATTGGTTCTCCCCTTCGTTTAATCCCGCAACCAGCCTCTACTATGTCCAGACTTTTGAAAAATGCAGCCTTTACACAAAGAGCGACTCGGGCGATTGGAAGCCCGGGAAGGCTTATTTGGGCGGGTCGCAGCGTACTACACCCGACCCCGAGCCACAGCGGATTCTGAAAGCGATAAACATCTTTACGGGCGACATTGCTTGGACGCTGCCGGAGCCAGGACCCGCCAACTCGTGGGGCGGCACCCTCACCACTGCCAGCAGACTGGTGATTTTTGGCGAGGAGGGCGGAAGCCTGATGGCGGCGGATGCGGTCAACGGGCACCCGCTGTGGAGTTTCCAAACCAATGAGACTTGGAAAGCGTCGCCTATGACCTATATGTTCGATGGCAAACAATTCATCGCCGTGGCTGCGGGGCCCAACATTATGGCGTTCGCGATCAACTCGCGGTAGCTTCGCAGGTGCTGGGAACAGGTGCTTTTCGTGAAAAGGCGCAAAAAAGCCGGGGGTCACCTGTATGGCCGGTTTTGCCGGTGCTCGGTGTCCTCACCCAGGTAGGTGCACTTCCACTCCAGCGCTCTTGAGATAGGCGCTCGCCGTTTCCTTACGCACACCAGTAGCTTTCAATGCGCCGCACGCCCCAAGAAACACGCAAAACAATCGAGGACGAAGGCATAGCGCGGTAGAACCAACGGCAGGTGCAGCCGCACGGCCAATAAATCGTCGATGAATACTCAGCTCGAGTTTAGGAGGAAATAGGAACACCGATGGAACTGAGTAGAGATCAAATCGCAATGGCAATTTGGCGAAAGTGCCTGACGATCATGGCCTTGCTTTTTTGCGCACAGGTCGCTTTTGCTACTCCGCGTACCTTTGATCATTCCACGGCATACTTGCATCCAACTGTACAAGATCCGGCCCCACCAACTTGAAATGTGCTGACGTTCAGCGCGAATGCATTCTGACTGTGGAGCGGATCATTTGAGGGCAAGCATTTGGATTATTGCTGCCATACTGATCGGGCCAAAACAGCCGGCCCCACTCACTAAGTCCGCGCATGGCACGCTGATAATAGTCAGCGCCACAAAATCTTCAATCGTTATAGCCGCGGACAGCGGATTAGTACAGAACGGCAAAATAATCTCAACCAAGCAGCAAAAGATTATCCCAGCAGGCCATGATTCGGCGTGTTTTCTTGTGGGTTTGGTATATGGGGCATTTGCGGGCCATGCTGAGCGCGAGAACTTACCAGCTACCGTGCGTGCATGGGTAGCCAAACATCCGCATGCTGGCGTTCGACAAACACATCAGGGCTTAACCGACGCCATTGCAACTGAGCTGGCGGACGTTAGAGTTCCTGGTCTTCAAGCTCTCTCTACGGTATCGGTTGGCTGTATCGGATTTGATGGCGGCACGCCTGTCATAGTCAACAGCGACATTTACATGCAAACCGATTCTCGACCGCATGTCATCAAAACCGACCATGTTCTGCTACCTGGACTAGTAATCCCTGTAGGTTGGGCAAGCACGGCGGCTGAAATGTTGCGGGGTGATGGGGCCGCGCTAGAGTCCTTTAAGAGCGAACCAATTGTGCGTAAGTACCGAGAAGCGAGCCGAAACGGCAGGTTAGCTTCGCTCACAGAACGCGACTTGCTATCCGTTAGTTCGGCATGTCTCAAGGCAACGGAAACACGTGCAGCGCAGAACTTTGACCCAGATGCATCCGAAGTTTCCGCACCAAACCATTTTGCGGTTATTGACAAGCAGAAGGGGTTCCGATGGGTACAAGTAAAGTGAAGGATCGAATGGCAAGCATCTCCAATCTGCCCCCGCGTGGAGTGATTGTTCCCCAGTTGTGCCCCAACCATTACGAAAGATGGAACGATAGTTTCCGAGTGCCGGACTGGAATTCAGACGCTGACGTGCTCACACTTGCTGGGCGGATTCTCTAGCTGATCAATTCGCGATCCTCACTCGATCGATATGGCCTTTCCGGCCTCACGGATGATCGACCGTAACCAAATGTGCGCCGCATCAGTATGCATTCGAGGATGCCAGGCCATCAGGTACTTGAATGTCCCGAGTGCGGCAGGAGCCTCGACGATCCTGAGTGACGGATTCGAAGCCTCCAATTCCGCAATGCGGCGAGGGACCGTTGCGACCAGGTCAGTTCCGATAAGGCTCCGCATAGCGGCCGTATGAAAAGGTACAACCATCGGGCAGTGACGCTTGGCGCCGATTGTCGACAGCCTTTTTTCCGGGATCGTCTGGATTCCGCGAACGATGTTGATCCCGATGTGGTCGGCAGCGAGATATTGCTTCAGCGTTAAAGCCCGTTTGAAGCGGCTTTCCCTTGCCACTACGCACGCGAACTCAACCTCAAAGATGACCTCCCTGGCGAAATGCGCAGGCGCGGTGCCATCATCGGCGACGAGCAGCAAATCTATCCTCCCTTTCTCCATCGCTTCAAACTGCGCATCGTGTAGCGGAACGAAAATAAACGACACCTTGCTCGCTGACGGAAGCACGGCGCGGCACAACCGTGGGCAAACCACATGCGAAGCGTGATCGGTCGCCGCGATACGGAAAGAAGTCTCTTCGTTTGCCGGGTCGAAGTCCGCGCTGCTGAGTAGCCGATCCAATCGCGGTAGTGTTGATTCCAATTCGTGAAGAAGGCGTTGCCCCTTTGGAGTGGGCTCGTATCCAGACGAGGTACGGATCAGCAGGTCGTCATGAAACATATCCCTTAGACGTTGCAGAGCGCGGCTTACAGCCGGCTGGCTGAGGAACAGGCGCGCGGCAGCGCGAGTTACATTGCGTTCTTCTACAAGGGCGCTGAAAACAACCAACAGGTTAAGGTCTGCCTGACGAAGATGTGTGATACGCATGACTGATATTTACATTATGCATTGGATTTATGCGTTCGGAAGCGTGAAATTGCTTCTTGCCGGCGGCGCCCAGAGAGAACGGGCCTCGGCATGGAGGAGAAGCTAATGAAGAAAGTCGCGATTGTAACCGGGGCCTCTCGCGGAATCGGCCGCGCCGTGGCCAAGCGGTTGGCTGAGGATGGATTCTCAGTTGTCGTGAATTACCTTAGCAATACGGGCGAGGCTGAGGAAGCAGTCACTGAAATCAAAGGAATAGGTGGCGACGCGGTTGCCGTAAAGGCCGATGTTGCTAACCCGGCTGACGTGGAGCGGCTCTTCGAAGAAACAGCGAAGAAGTACGGCAGCATCGACGTGGTCGTTCACAACTCGGGAATCATGCCGCTTTCGCCCATCGGCAAAAGCGATGTGGATCTTTTCGACAAAGTGATCTCCACAAACCTGCGTGGCACGTTCCTGGTGTTAGCGCAAGCCGCGCAACACCTTGCCTCGGGCGGCAGGATTATCGCGTTTTCCAGCAGTGTGCTGGCACGGTCTTTCCCGACTTATGGTCCCTACATTGCGTCGAAGGCCGGCGTCGAAGGCTTGGTGCACGTGCTCGCAAACGAACTGCGCGGACGCAATGTCACGGTCAATGCGGTAGCGCCAGGGCCGGTCGCGACCGAACTCTTTCTGAAGGGTAAAAGCGAAGCGCAAGTTGCGGAGATGGCCAAGTTGCCGCCGCTCGAGCGCTTGGGACAACCGGAGGACATAGCGAATGTTGTGTCTTTCCTGGCCGGTCCGAACGGTGGCTGGGTGAACTCTCAGGTTCTGCGTGCTAACGGCGGCTTCGCGTGAGCCGTTTTTGCCTTTGGAACCTACGAAGAATCAGAACACGAGGCGCTAAAGGTTGGAAGGAGAAGCCAAGATGAAACAAATAATTGTCATCACCGGGGCCTCAAGTGGATTTGGCGCATTGACGGCGCGCGCATTGGCAGAAGCAGGTCACACGGTCTACGCCAGCATGCGTCAGACAACAGGACGCAATGCGCCACAGGTAGAAGCAGCGAAGAAGTTTTCCGACGAGAATCACGTTGATTTGCGTGCAATCGAAATGGACGTCGCTTCGCAGGAATCGGTCGATGGGGCCATTCAGCAGATCATGAAAGAGAATGGCGGGCTCGACGTTGTGATTCACAATGCGGGGCACATGGTATTTGGTCCAGCAGAAGCGTTCACACCGGAGCAGCTTGCAGAACTTTATGACATCAACGTGCTCAGCACACAGCGAGTAAACCGCGCCGCTCTACCTTTGTTACGCAAAAAGGGACAGGGCCTGGTAATTTGGGTTGGCAGCAGTAGCACCCGCGGAGGAACTCCCCCATACTTAGCGCCTTACTTTGCAGCAAAAGCCGGCATGGACGCGCTCGCTGTCAGCTATGCTGCAGAACTAGCGCGTTGGAACATCGAAACAGTAATCGTGGTTCCAGGTGCGTTCACTTCCGGCACCAGTCACTTCGCGCACTCCGGTTCCCCTGCAGACAAAGCGCGGTTCAGAGAATACGAGTCTGGTCCCACGGTCAGGCTATCCGAGCAAATCATGAAGGGATTCGCCTCCACAGCACCAGAAAACGCCGATGTTGCGGAGGTTGCCAGAGCCATCGTCAGAGTTGTTGATCTGCCGTTCGGTTCTCGTCCGTTCCGCGTCCACATCGATCCGGCTCAGGATGGGGCCGAGATCGTCAATGGAGTTGCCGACCGTGTTCGGGCCGAGCTGCTACGAAATATGGGTCTTGCGGATCTTCTCAAACCAGCGGGACGACGCGTGAAAGATTGACGAAGGGGTAGAAATCACCGGGCGGAACGCAGGTTCCGGCGGCAACCGCGGAGCGCGCCTCGGTGGTGTTACCCATATGGTTAACAGAAGATGGTACTTTCGTACTCGTGCGCAATTGGGCGCGGTTCGGCGGCGATGCTCTGGTCAGTGTGCCGTCAGGCTGGTAAGGTCGGCGTAGAGCTCAACGGTAGGCCTGTCGAGTCAAACTTGCAAACAAGCTGGCGCAACGCAGGTGCAAGCCGTTGACGGGGGAGTCGCCGTGAACAAACAAGACGAACGTGAATTGCTTGCCGCTTGTCTGGCGTGGGCGTGTCGTAATCAACCGGACATGAAGAACCTCGCCAGACTTCTCACACTCGCCATCGCTAACTCAGCGAGCACAGCCAGTCCTGAGTGGAAAGATATGTGGGCATACGCTTGTGAGCTCGCCGAGGAATTTCGAGATGAACATGACGAAAAGCATTTCATGCCCATGCCCGTCAACAGCCGCGGCTGAGTGTGCCGTTTGTGTACCGCTTGATGGGAATTCGGGACAACTTCGGGATATTTAGACAGCGGAGATTCCGTCGATTTTCCGTGTAAGCGACACCAGACGAAGCATCTAGTGTTTTCCCCTCCATGCTTTGCAAGCACGTCTTCATTTCACATAAGTCGTGGAATCGGCGTCGTTTAGAGTGCTGTTTCAGCATGCGCGCCGCACGAACCTTCTCAGGCCGGCGCAGACTCCCGCGAATCAAGGAGGCAAGTGAATGAAAAATGTAACATTACGTGATTCCACAGTGGCTTGCTGACTGTTGGCAAGTCCCTTTGTTTTCCGTGGCTAGAATCTCGGGCGAAACACAACAGGTATTCCGTTGCCATCCCTGAGCCAAGTGTCCTCGGCGACGATCTGCTAGGAGACGGGACTATTCCTTCAGAGAGCTCGGGTCAGAAAGATTCTTAGGGCTTTTCTTGTTCAGTAGCGCAATCAGCTCTTGCCCGGAAGCAGGCACCGCAACCGCACCTTTACGCACGATGGCCTCGGCCTCGATTTTCTTCCCGTAGAGCGCCTCGTTTGCGCCATTATCCGGTCGCGTGGTGGAGCCTTCAAGCGACAGGCCGGCGAAGAGTCCACGGTTACGCGAATAACTGAGTATCTCTGCACGCAAAGTGGCGTCCGTCGCGCCCTCCGCCGTGCGTCCCTTTGGGCCAGCGGCTGCAGACGCGTCGGCACCGAGTCTGACCTTGCTATGGAGAATGGCCTTTGCACCACGCGGGTTCATGACGAGCAGGACGAAGTCTGTCGCCTGACCGCCGAGCTGCAAACCAAAGCTCCCGCCTTCCAGAGCCATCATCGTAGGCGCACCCCAAGGACCCGTAAAGTGTTCGCCGGTGCGGCAGGTCATCGCACCACGACCGTAGCTTCCGCCAAAGACAAAAGCGCCTTTGAGAACAGACGGAAAAATGATGACGCATTCTGCTTTGTCGAGCAGGTCTTGTGGAAGGTCATCTGGAATGTCGAGAATCTCCTTGACGACCGTTCCGCAGTTTTCCAGACGATGAGTTTCTTTTCTGTTGTCGTTTGCGGTTAGGGGCAAAGCGACCACGGAAGACGCCATCAGCAAAGCAATCATTCGCTTCAACATGCTTCACCTCGTTGTAGTTTTTCTGGCCTACGGCATCATAGAGCACCCCAAGGATTGGCGCACGATCGGAAGTGAATCAATTGTTTAGCTCCTGGTTGATTGTCGAACGCAAAAAGGGACTAGTTGAAGTTGTAGCCAATCTCCCAAAGGAATTGGTGATTTCCCGCTGTTATACCCACATTCCCGATCTGATATGCCGCGTATAACGTAAGCTTGGGAGTGAGCTTGACGATGCCACCGGGGTTCACGTACCCAGCAGCGTGGTTCCCTGTGTACCACTCGGCAGCCAACGTCACACGATTACTTACTCGTTGCTCGAGCGTGAACTGTCCCCCGGCTCGGTTGGCACTCGCGACAACGTTTCGCGTAAAGTCGTAACCTCCAAAGCCAATGCGAGTCCCATGCTTCCACTCCTTCGCGAAACATGCGTAAAAATAGCTGCCCGCATTGTAGGTCCGCTCGCGGACAGGAAAAAATAGGTCGTCGCCGAGGTAAAACAGCCATCCGGAAGACTGCTGGTCCCAGATTCGCCACTTTACAGCCGGCGAGATTTCCAGTTGGCCAATGGTGGGCGCACTCAGTCCATTGAAGTTGGCGCCGACCTCGATCTGGTGTCCTAATCCCACAACCACACGGGGGGTGAAGGTCGCAAGGGGATCCACGGGGCGTGCCGTGCCGTCCAGTTCGAAGTACACTTTGCCCTTGTCCAGAACGTCGGCGCTCGGGACATCAAAAACGGTTTGTTGCCCGTAGGCGCTGCTCGCTGCGAAGAGCACTAGAAGCGGCAGGTAAAACTTCAGGGACCTGATTTGTGTAAACCGCAAGGTGACTCAGCTTACCTTACTTTGCCGCTGTGTCGAGATACCCTGAGAAGGTGAAATACATCTACTTCGATAATGGCTTCAACGCGGAACCTCCACATTTCAAGACCGCCGGTTTCAGCCTCCTGGCTGCCTCTCCGCTACTAACACGAAGTCCGAGATTGGTCGGAGCGAACATAAGATGCAGATTGACGACCAGGCAGCCGGAAGAGGAGCTTGGGAGGCACAATCAGTTCACCCACAAGCGTCGGTATTCTCAGTGGGAACGCTCGTTCCTCTGTCAACCCTGTGGCACTGTAACGGAGCAGGAATAGGCTTTCCTCAAAGGTCGTGTAAGGCGGAGGCTAGGCATGTCGCTAAGGCTTTACCCTCCGGGCAACTCGGGAAGCAGGGAGGGAACCGCCCTGGCGCCGACACCAACCCGCTGGAGGACCAAGAAGATGCTGTCGAAAGGGTTGAGGTCGCATAGCGGCTGGCGTGGTTTTGCCACGCCAGCTCGTACGGCAAGAAACACTGATTCTGCAAAGCGAGCCAACGAGCCCGAGCAGGGGAACACTCTTGGCCATCACCCTACTGTCTGATTAGACGCCCTTTGATACACCATCGCTTCACCGACCTGAGGAAGTTTAAGATTGTGCTGCAAGCGGCGGAGGCTCATTTTCCGTTGAAGATCGGTCTGGCCATCTCCTCAGCGGATGCAGACTCCGGATGCTCGGCCTTCCAACGCATTGCAGCGGTGATCCGAGTGCGGCCGCTGGGGTGATCGAAGAAGATGAACTCCTCGATCGGACCGGGATCGAGCTTGCGATATTCTCCCAACAGCATATCCACATTTGCCTCGCCGTCGGGTTGTTGAGCGGTATTCAGGCCGTACATGTCCGCCTCATATTCCATGGTCCGCGAGACGGTATTGGTTACAGGCGTCATGAGAAAGAAGTAGAGGGAGAGCACGATCACTGCCAGCGGCAGCACGGCGACATCGGTGATTCCTCGGACATCCCACTTCTCACCCCAGCGTATGAGACTGGAGTTGATGCTCCAGCTCAGGAATGCGAACCCGATCACGACCAAAACTCCATTCATAACCAGTCCCTTGTAAGCATGATTGAGTACGTAGTGGCCCATCTCATGTCCCATGGTCGTCTCGATCTCGGGCAGCGTGCAGCGCTTTAGCAGATTGTCATTCAGCGAAATTTGTAGCGTGCCGGCGAACCCACTGACGTTGGCGCTCACTCGATTCGACTGCCGCGAAGCGTCGAACTCGTAGACGTCGCTGGCAGGAATGCCGTTCGCACGCGCCAAGCTGAGAATCGGATCCTTGATTCGCGGATCTTGCAATCTCGTGTACTTGTTGAATAACGGAGCTATGTAAACCGGAGCAATCAGAGTCACGAACGCGGCAAACACGATCGTCAGAGTTGCGCCCCACACCCACCAGCTTTTCCCAAGGCGTCTCACCAGCCCAAACAACGGCACCATGAGGATGGCTCCCAGCACTACGCTGACAATCAGCATCACCATCTGATCCCGCATCCAGGGGCCGAAGGTCTGATTCAGAAGGCCGTACTTGTGCTCGCGGAAGTAACCTTCGTAGACGCTGAAAGGGAAGGTGACTAGGGAAACGACGACAATGAACTGAATCCAGTAGAGTACGGTCTGGAGAGGGCGCAAGCGGGTGAGGCGTTCGGCCAGATTGCGCATTCGCGCCGACCATCGGAACCGCAGGAGCAACCACATCACGATTACCGTAGAAAGGAAGTCCCACAGGAGCAGCCAATAGCCGCCCTCGAAATAAGCGTCGGAGCGGGCGCGTTGTCCGGGCGGCATCTTGGCCAGATATGTGTCGACGGCTGCCCTGACATCGAATACATGGGCAACCGCCGCTTGGTTCGCGAGAAGTGGAACAGACGGAGCACCGGGCGTGCCTGTCTGCACGGATTCAAAAACGGCGAATAGCAGAATCGTCAGAAGAGCAAATCGGCCTGCTCGAACCATTACGACCTCCCTCGATTTTCTGAAGGAGTATACGCCGATGGCTGGGCGTCGCTCTCGCTCTCCGGCGGTTTACCGTCCAATGTCGAGGCTAGTGCGAGGCGAGCAGGGTGGGTCGCGCTAGTCACCCGCGCTTCAGAACTCCGCATAGTAACTTGCCTTAGGGCCGGGCGCTCTCCACTGGCGTTTGATAACCTGAATGAACAAAGGTTTTCTCCAACGCTGCTTTGGCCGCGGCGTGGTTTTTCATCGCGTGGCCAAAATCGAGTTAATTTCGATTGTAATGTATATGGCGGATCGGCAGTTGCCGCGGCGGTTCGCACGCTCATGGGGCAGGCGCGATGCCCAACGTGGTCAGTGCGCAAGTCATACAACGCGCCCGGATCGGGCGTTCGCGGCATAACGTAGATTTCTGAGGAGTGCTGTCAAGTAGAAATTTGATTTCTTCCCTGGAAAATTAACCTCCTCCCCCCAGTTTTCACACACGTTTTTCACAACGCCGCCG
>Ga0126381_100010754_pt1 | contig 10313 bp, 6 predicted proteins | sample PanSoiMetPlot_28_FD_96465 | JGI IMG/M metagenome (GOLD analysis project Ga0126381, IMG submission 96465) | Tropical forest soil microbial communities from Panama - MetaG Plot_28 | ecosystem: Environmental > Terrestrial > Soil > Tropical forest > Bulk soil | place: Panama | collected 2016-02-17 | reverse complement strand
TCGGGTCCACTACTGAAAGATCGCTCATTTCAGCGTGTTGATGCAATCTTCATTCCAAGTCTGGTCGCGGGGCCAACAGTTCGGCCACTCTTGAATCTCACACTCCCCATTCATGAACACCGCCTGAACGTTCTCCTGCGTTTGCGATGACAGGAGTTTGACAGATGCCAACAATTGATCGGAGATTTCCCAACACCAGAGTGTTTACGGGCAGAGAAACCAACTCATTTGAGAACGGCCAAGAAAGTGCTTGACCCACCGTGTGGCTGCGGCTGTGCCTTTGAGCCAACAGTAGACGCGACAGAACGAGGCTTACGAGGAGCAAACAAAAGACAAATGGCAACTTCTCCGGCACCGGCAACAATCCCATCGCCTACGATAGCGCCGAAGGTGGTCGAGCCGCCGCCTTCACGTCTGAAACCTGCCTGGCAGAGCTATGGAACACCGCTGATCGTTCTCCTTCTGGCGATCGCCATCATGGTGACGATTACCCGCAACTGGGACGGCTGGGAGGGTAGCCACGTCGAGCAGGTCACCAACGACGCATACGTACGAGGAGACCTCACCCCGCTCAGCACAAAAGTTCCAGGCCTGGTCCGTAAAGTGAACGTCAACGACTATCAACAGGTTCACAAGGGCGACGTCCTGGTTCAACTCGACGACGATGATTACAAGGCACAGTTGGCACAGGCTGCCGCCGGAGTTGAAGCCGCAAAAGCTGCCCTCGAGAACAATCGCCGTCAGCGTCAGCTTCAGGATTCAAAGATTGAACGCGCGCTTGCTGGAGTCGACCAGGCCAATGCTGAGATCGTGGCTGCACAAGCCGGAAAAAACGCCGTAGAGGCGGACGTCACACGTACCCGCGCAGAGCGGAATCGTCAGGAAGCGCTGATTAAGACCAATTCCACGACTCAACAAACAGTGGAAAAGGCGGTAGCCGATGAACAGAGATTCACCGCGCAATATGCAAGTCGCGACGCCGATTTGGCTCAAGCTCACACTTTGCTGCGTAGCAATGAGGCGGCGACAGAAGCGGAGCGGCGTGGCAAAGCCGTCCTTGAATCGCAGGACATACAGCTCGTCGCAGATCTGCATGCCAAAGAAGCCGCGCTCGAAGTCGCACGAGTGAATCTGGGCTACACAAAAATTCTTGCGCCGGCCGACGGCACAGTCGGCGAGCGGCAGGTCCGCCCTGGACAACTCGTTTCTCCGGGAACGCAGGTGATGACCTTTGTCGAAAACATAAGGTGGATAGCAGCAAACTTTCGCGAAACGCAGTTGACCAACATCAAAATCGGCGACCCGGCAGAGATTCGCATTGACGTGTATCCGGGCAAGGTCTTCAAGGGAAGGGTGCTCGAGATCGCGCCCGCGAGCGGTTCACAATTCGCCTTGTTGCCGCCGGACAACGCCACGGGAAACTTCACCAAGGTCGTGCAACGAGTGCCGGTGAAAGTCGCTCTCGAGGATTCAACCCTGACCTCTCAACTACGGCCAGGTCTCTCCGCACTCGTCACTATCCGCACACGGAATAAATGATGGCCGCGTCCACCATTGCAGCACCGGGCACAGCCCCAATCCGAATTGCGCAATCCGCTGCAGCGGCGATGCCGAGTGAGTTGTCAAAGAGTCCGCTGCTCGGGATTCTGGGTGTAATCATCGGTGCCGGCGTGGTCTCACTTACGGGACGCATGATTTCGCTCGGTCTCGCCGATCTCAAGGGCGGTCTGGGATTCGGTTTTGATGACGGCGCGTGGATCAGCAGCGCATACAACATCGCCCTAATGTTTGTCGGACCGTTTACGGTTTACGTCGGGGCTTTGTTAGGACCACGAAGAGTCCTATTCTTTGCCGCGAGTTCATTCACCGTGATCTGCCTCCTAGCTCCGTTCATCCACAGTTACAGTCTGCTGATCATTGCCATGGCTTTGGCCGGGCTTACCTCAGGCACCTTCTATCCCCTGACGCTGACCTTTGCCCTGCGCAATATCCCACTGCGATTTCTTCCTTACACCGTCGCATTGTATGCGACCTCTGTGGATGGAGCTGTCAATATCGCGCCATCGCTCTACGGCTGGTACCGGGAGCACCTCTCGTGGCACTGGATGTTTTGGAACTCCGCGGTCATTACGGCGTTCATGATGATCTGTGTTTACATCGGAATTCCCAAAGCGGCGGCAAAGAAATCAGGTTCGGCTCCAAGCTTTGCCGGTTTTCTGTACTGGAGTGCGGGACTGGCAATGCTATACGCAGCGATCGATCAAGGCGAACGGCTCGATTGGTGGCGCTCCGGCCTTTTCAATGGATTGTTCGTCGGGGGTGCGTTTCTGGTTGTCTGCACCCTCGTGAGACGTCTGCGAATGCCCAACCCTCTGGTCGCAGTGCCCTACCTTCGGCAGTGGAACACGATATTGCTGGGTATTGCGCTGTTTTTCTTTCGATTCTGTCTCGTGGCAACAATCATCCTGATTCCGCAGTCGTTGGCAATCCAAGGATTCGTTGCCGACCAGATTGGCCCTGCTGTTATTTGGAGCGCTCTCCCCTTGATCTTAATCGCGTTCATTGCCGGGCTCCTACTGGCCAATAAAGCGGATTCCCGTCTCCTCTTGGCCGCAGGTTTCACTTGCATGGCGTTCGCCTGCTATCTGAATGCTGATCTCACTAGCGCATGGTCGGCCTCGAGCTATTACCGCACCGAACTACTCATGGGGGTTGGGCAGGCGTTCGCGTTTATTGGCCTGGTCGGAACCATCATTTTGCAGGGGATTTTCTCAGGAGGGATGTCGAAGCCGCAGTGGATTTTGACGTTCTCCGCCTTCTTTCACACTGTGCGCCTGTTCGGCGGAAACCTGGGTGCCGTTTACATGGGGCACTTCATCGCACAGCGGGAGAAGTTGCATTCGAATCTCCTCGGGCTGCACGTGCAGAGTGGAAATTGGATCACGGATACCAAAATCCACCAGCTGGCAATAGGACTGTTTTCAAAATCATCCGGAATTACTGCAGCCACAGGGCGCGCAGTTGGAGTCATCAGCAGCCAGCTCCGTCTTCAGGCGTACACATTGAGCATAAACGATGGGTTTTACCTCGTGACTTGGGCGTGCGTGGTCATGCTGATGCTAATAGTCATGCTGCGCAGGTCTCCGCTGAATTATGGCGATCTCACTGCAATTCAGGAGCAACTGAACGTCCCTCAGGATGCGAAATCATGACTCTCCATCAAAATCCCTCAAATCGCGTGTTCCGCGGGGGAGTGACAGTCCTCATCTCCCTTTTCAGTTTTTTGCCGTTTGCCCTGGCGCAGCAGCCAGAGTCGAACGTCCCACATCGCCTCAATCTGCACGATGCTGTCGAACTTGCGTTGAGGCATAACCATGTTGTGCGTATAGCTGCCCTTCACGTCGAGGAGGAGCAGCACGCTAAGGAAGTTGCCAGAAGCGCGTACCTGCCGAATCTACGGAATGACAGCGTGTTCGCCCACGCAACTGACACACAGTTCATCGAAATTCCCGCAGGTGCATTCGGAACCGTGGGAGGTACTACGATTCCCCAGCATCCGTTCAACATCAATCAAGGCGATAAGAACTTCATAAGCAGTGGCACGGGGTTGACCCAACCACTAACCGAACTGTTCAAGATCAGAGCAGGAAATGACGTAGCACGCGCCGACCTGAAAGCGAGCCGCGAAAAGGCCCGTGGAGTTGAGAACGATGTGGCGCTGAAGGTACGGGAACTCTACTACGACATTCTAGTAGTTCAGTCAAAGCACCAGGCCATCGAAGCAAAGATTCGTGCCTTCGATGACTTGCAAGGTGAGCGCGTACAGCAGGTCAAGTACGGCAGCACGCTTGAAGTAGATCTGATCGAGAGTAAAGCACAGTTGCTGCAGGCGAAACAGGACCTTCTGACGACGGAACTGCAACTCTCGGATTTGCGATTGAAGTTTAACGATGTCGTAGGATTTCCGCTCAAGTCTGAGATCGCCCTTGATCCTGCTGTTCCCGCCCCGTCCGAAAGCTGCGAGCGCGAGCAATGCATAAAAATCGCTTTGGACTCCCAGCCGGAAATCAACGAGGCACGGGCCGAGGTTGAGAAGGCGTCAGCAGGAGTGCGCGCGGCCAAACGCGAGTACATACCCGATATCGAAGCATTCGCCCGCTACAGCTACCAGGAAAACGTGCCCTTTCTCGCCCGCAACTTTGGTACGTTCGGCGTTCACTTCGGATACGACCTGTTCGATGGGGGCAAGAAGCGGGCGACGCTTCGCGAACGCGACGCGCAGTTGGCACAAGCCAAAGAAAATTTGGCTCGGATTAGTGATGAGATCGAAGTCCGAGTGCAAACCGCTTACAACAAGCTGGAGCGCACGCAACAGATGGTCGCAGTCTCTCAGCAATTGCTGGCAACTCGCCAGGAGGCGCAACGGGTTTCGGTACAGCAGTTACAACAGGGCACTTATCTGCGCTCGCAGGCGGACGCTGCCGCTGCCCAGGAGTTCGAGGCCCAGACTCTGCTACTGCAATCACAACTCGAATACGCACAAGCACAGGACGAGCTAACTGACGCAATCGGACAAACGGCAAGGTGATTGCATTCACAGATCGGTGCCACGCGCGAGTATCGCGCGGTAAGGGAACCGAATAATCAACGCATGCGTGATGTTTTCAATTCGGAATGGGTCGCAATAGTGGCCGCGGTGGTCGTCCTACACGCATGCGGTTTCGCCCAACAAGGCGGTGACCTACAACAGCAACTCCAGGAACTCAAACAACAATACGAACAGACCACGAAAAACCTGCAACAGCGGATCGCAGTACTCGAACAGCAGATTCAAAAGGAGAACGAGGCCGCAGGCCAACAGAAGCAGGTGGAGAGTTCAAACGAAGCGACCGTGTCCGCTGCCGAACTCGCTGCTGAAAATGCGGTCAGGAAGGTCATCTTCGGAAACGCAAATAAAGTCGGCGCCCAATATCAGGGGCAGATCCCATCGGTTCCGACCTATGATCTTTTGCAGGAAGCAGAAACCAAGATTGCCGGCTTACAACAGCAACTCGGGACGTTCGAGTTCCATGGATACTTCCGGTCCGGTTACGGACTGAACAGTGAGGGCGGTCAACAGGTTGCTTTTCAGGCGCCGGGCGCCGCCGCAAAATACCGACTGGGAAACGAAACTGAAACGTATGGCGAATTCATTTTTGTCAACAATTGGGTGAACCCCGAGCACGACTCCAACAAGGCCTGGTTCAAAACCGAGGTCATGATCGAGGCAAACACCACCGATTCAGCCAGCTACTCAAACTTCAATCACGGCATCGGCAACGATCAATTTCGCTTGCGGGAAGTCTTTGTGCGAGCGGGCAACATTTTTGAGAGCCAGCCGAATGCGAAATTCTGGGCAGGCGAGAGATATTACCGGCGCCAGCATATTGAGATCAACGACTTCTATCCACTGGATATGAGCGGCTATGGTGCAGGTTTTGAAGACCTGAAGCTTGGAATCGGAAAACTCGCAATAGGTTACTTAGCCGGAGCGCGCCCGGATATCCAGACCGCGGATGGCAACTACGTCAAGAGCAATATTGACATGCGTTTCTACGATGTGAAGGCGCCCGGCGGCACACTGGCTGGATGGTTTGATTTTGCTACAGGCAAAGGTGGGACAACGTCCGCTGGCGAAATCATTCCAACCAGCAACGGATACGCATTCGGAATACGCCATCAGCGGCTCGAATGGCATGGTGGATATCACGCCTTTGGCATTCAGTATGGCACCGGGCCAGCCAGTAACTTCAGCACATCCATTGATGACCCGACTCGGTTCATCAACAGTACCGCTCGATTCCTTGTCACGGAAAACATTTTGTTCCAACCCAACGACAGATTCGCCATCATGCCAATCTTTATTCTGCAACGATCAAGAGACGGCAATCCGCAACACGGTTGGGATCAATGGGTGTCGTTCGGGGCCCGGCCGGAGGTCTTTTTTAACAAGTATCTTTCTCTTGCATTTGAGGGTGGTTTCGATCACACCCGCAGTAGTACTGGGCAATACGATGGGTGGCTACGGAAATTTACGATCGCACCCCAAATTGGAGCGGGGCGGCAATTTTTCAGCCGTCCTGTTCTGCGAGCATTCCTCACTTACGGAGACTGGTCGAATGGATTGCGTGGTCTTGTAGGTGGTATTCCATTCCAGAATCGCACCAACGGGATTACTTACGGAGTACAGGCAGAAACGTGGTGGTAGGAGAAGAAGGATGGCAACTGGAGAAATAACGAACTTACGGACTTCTGCTGCTACGGTGGAGAAACCTGCGGAGAACTACAAGCGCCCTCTTGCGATTGTAACCACATTGTTTTTCATGTGGGGCTTCCTCACTTGTTTAAACGACATTCTCGTGCCGCATCTCAAGTCGATCTTTGATTTGAGCTATGCGCGCGTCATGCTAATCCAGTTTGCATTCTTTTCCGCCTATTTTTTGTTTTCGATTCCATGGTCGAAGGTCGTGAACGCAATCGGATACCAGAGAACCATGGTGGCAGGATTACTTTTCATGTCGGTGGGTGCGTTCTTGTTTTTGCCGGCGGCTTCTTCCGCTTCGTTCCCACTCTTCTTGGGGGCGTTCATCGTCCTTGCAGCTGGTATCACGGGCCTGCAGGTAGCAGCTAATCCTTACGTGGTGGTGCTCGGAAAACCAGAAACCGCTTCAAGCCGCTTAGATCTGACGCAAGCATTCAATTCTCTGGGCACGACGATCGCTCCTAAACTTGGAGGGTTGCTGATCCTTGCTGCCGCTCCCTTGACCATTGAGGAAATGAAAGCTCTTTCGCCGGCGGCGTTGCACTTATACCGCGTACAAGAGGCCGCGTCCGTAAAGATGCCGTACACAGTGATTGGCATTGCGTTGCTTCTTCTCGCGGCCCTTATCGCGACATCAAAGCTGCCCACAATTCCACACGCAGAATACCGCCCTGAGGCAAAGGGTGCCGATTCGGTCTGGAAACATCCCAACCTGTTTTTTGGTGCACTCGGGATTTTTGCCTATGTAGGCGCAGAGGTCTCCATCGGTAGTTTCCTGGTGAATTATTTCAGCCAGGCAGACATTGCGGGGCTGTCGGCAAAGAGTGCCGCTGGCTACGTGTCGTTCTATTGGGGAGGCGCGATGATCGGGCGTTTTCTCGGTGCCGGACTATTGCGGAAGTTCAGAGCCGGGCACTTGCTGGGGGCGTTCGCGATCTGTACTTCATCACTAGTCACTTTATCGATGTTGACGCACGGGCACTTCGCGATGTGGAGCATCCTGGCCATTGGTTTTTTCAATTCCATCATGTTTCCAACGATTTTCAGTCTGGGAGTAGCTGAGCTTGGCCCTTTGACGGGTAATGCGTCCGGCATTCTGAACATGGCCATAGTGGGCGGCGCAATCATCCCTCTGATTCAGGGTGTAATTGCCGATCACATCGGAATTCATCATGCATTCTTCGTTCCGGTGATCTGCTACCTCTACATCTTGTACTACGCCCTGAGTGGATCGAAACCCAACAGTGAACGATACGCGACAGCTTAGAAGGGTGACTAGGAGTTGACAATGTTGATTGCAGGCGACATCGGCGGAACGAAAACTGACTTGGCGATCTATTCGCCCGAGTCCGGACCGCACACGCCCTTGGCTCAAACCACCGTCCATAGCGCCGACTATCCGAGCTTGCAGGCGATGGTCACAGAATTTCTCATTAAAGTGAACGTGGCGGTGGATGTCGCGTCATTCGACGTTGCAGGCCCTGTAATCAACGGTCGCGCGAAGACAACAAACTTGCCGTGGGTTTTGGATGAAGGCACGCTGGCGCACGAATTGAATTTAAAAGCCGCTCACCTGATGAACGATCTCGAAGCGGTCGCACGTGCGGTCCCGGCTTTACGCGTCGAGGACATGATCACGATTACCAAAGGAGAGCCGGTCTCGAATGGACCCATAGCCGTGATTGCACCGGGTACCGGCTTGGGAGAATCGTTTCTGACCTGGGACGGCGCCGAGTACGTTGCTCACGGCTCCGAAGGCGGGCACTCCGATTTTGCTCCAACGGATGCACGTCAAATCCGCCTGCTGCAATATCTGCTTCCGCGTTTCGGACACGTGGGAATAGAGCGTGTCTGCTCTGGAATCGGCGTTCCCAACGTCTACGAATTTTTGCGCGATGAGGAAAACATCGCCGAACAACCGGAGAGTGCCCAGTTGATCGCATCGGCCAAAGATCACACTAAAGCCATTGTTGAGGCAGCTCTCGATCCGCAACGACCAAGCGAATTGTGCCTGGCAACGGTCGATCTGCTTAGCTCAATCCTGGCGAGCGAGGCTGGCAATCTGGCGTTGAAAGTTCTGGCAACGGGCGGAGTTTATTTGGCTGGCGGCATTGCCCTTCACCTCGTGAAGTTCTTGCAAGAACCAAAGTTCGTTCAGACATTTACGAGGAAAGGCCGATTCAAGGATTTAATGGAGCGAATTCCGATTCACGTCATCAGTACACGGGCAGCTCTTCTTGGGGCTGCCACATTCGGGCTGCAGAGCCTCAATAACGTCAAGAAACGAGACGAAGAAAGAGCATCCCTCGCGGCTGTTTAGTTGTCGTGACGAGATGCCAACAAGAATGAGAAGGAGATCAGAATGGCAGCAAGCCCTCAACCACAAGTGAAGAAGCAAGCGACCAAACAATCCGCGTGGAAAGCACTGACGGCGCACTACAAAAAGGTTTCAAAGGTCCACCTGCGGCAGTTATTCGCAGATGACCCAAAGCGCGGGCAGCGCCTGGCGGTGGAAGCGGTCGGTCTATATCTCGACTATTCCAAAAATCGTGTCACGGATGAAACTCTCAAGCTCCTTCTCCAACTTGCCGCAGAATCCGGTTTGCGAGCACGAATCGACGCCATGTTTAGGGGGGAGAAGATCAACATCACTGAAAAGCGGGCGGTGCTGCATGTAGCCCTGCGTGCTCCGAAGAGTGAGTCGATCTTTGTGGATGGAAAGGATGTAGTGCCCGAAGTCCATGCGGTGCTCGACAGGATGGCTGACTTCTCGAATCGTGTTCGCAGCGGCGAATGGAAAGGGCACACTGGAAAACGCATTCGAAATGTCATAAACATCGGCATCGGCGGCTCCGACCTTGGTCCGGTCATGGCATACGAGGCGCTTAAGCACTACTCGGAACGCTCGATGACCTTTCGCTTTGTCTCTAATGTCGATGGAACCGATTTCGCCGAGGCGGTGCAGGATCTGGATCCAGCGGAGACGTTATTCATCGTTTCGTCAAAAACGTTCACCACTCTCGAAACCATGACGAATGCTCAGAGCGCTCGCGCCTGGTCGCTGGCCGGACTAGGCGGTGATGAAAAGTCGGTCGCAAAACATTTTGTCGCCGTTTCGACCAATGCAGCGGAAGTCTCAAAGTTCGGTATTGACACCGTCAACATGTTCGGATTCTGGGATTGGGTTGGCGGACGCTATTCGATGGATTCAGCCATTGGTCTTGCGACGATGATTGCAGTTGGTCCCGAGAACTTCCGCGCAATGCTGAGCGGCTTCCACGCAATGGATGAGCACTTCCGCACAGCTCCATTTGAGGCCAATCTGCCTGTTCTCATGGGCCTGCTAGCGGTGTGGAACAACGATTTCCTGGGCGCAGACACCGTCGCTGTATTGCCTTACGAACAGTACTTGAAACGCTTTCCAGCCTATTTGCAGCAACTAACGATGGAAAGCAACGGGAAACATGTCACGCTCGATGGGAAAGCCGTCAAACACGAGACCGGCCCCATCTATTGGGGTGAACCCGGGACCAATGGCCAACACTCTTTTTATCAGCTCATCCATCAAGGCACGCGTCTTATTCCCTGCGACTTCATCGGATTTGGAAAGACCGTAAATCCGCTGGGCCACCATCATGACTTGCTGCTCGCCAATGTTTTCGCTCAGGCGGAAGCTCTGGCATTAGGCAAGACGCCAGAGCAAGTGAAAGCGGAGGGTACTCCGGACTGGCTGGTCCCGCATCGCGTCTTCGAAGGGAATCGCCCCTCCAACACCATCCTCGCTGAGCGGCTTACACCCGAGACATTGGGCATGCTGATCGCTCTTTACGAGCACTCTGTCTTCACGCAAGGCGTCATTTGGAACATTGATTCATTCGATCAATGGGGCGTCGAGCTCGGAAAAGTCCTGGCTCAACGCATCATCCCTGAACTCGAGAATCCCGCGGAGCCCGTGCTGAATCACGACAGCTCGACCAACACACTAATTTGGCGTTACCGCAAACTTAAGGAG
>Ga0126381_100010752_pt1 | contig 10315 bp, 7 predicted proteins | sample PanSoiMetPlot_28_FD_96465 | JGI IMG/M metagenome (GOLD analysis project Ga0126381, IMG submission 96465) | Tropical forest soil microbial communities from Panama - MetaG Plot_28 | ecosystem: Environmental > Terrestrial > Soil > Tropical forest > Bulk soil | place: Panama | collected 2016-02-17 | reverse complement strand
CATCACCGCCGTCGCTTTTGGCGGCAGCTCGGGCCTGAACGTGGACCTCTCGGTCGATGGCGGCGACAACAACGACGACTTCATCGGCGGCTTCCTGCAGAACTATTCGCCCGAAGCCATGCAGGAATTCGTCGTTCGCTCTTCGCAGTTCGGCGCGGAAACTTCCCGCACCAACGGCGGCAGCATCATTCTTTCCACGCGCCGCGGCTCCAGCCAATGGCGCGGCAGCGCATCCTATTACAATCGCGGCAAGAATCTCAACGCTCGCAACCTGCTCGATAATCCCGACCCCGATCCCAAGCAACCTTTCTCGCGCCAAAACGGAATCGCCACTCTCGGCGGCCCGCTTAAGCGCGACAAACTTTGGTTCTTTTCTTCCTACGAATACATCGACGAAAACGCCAGCGTCGCCTACAGTTCCAATACGCAACTGGAATTCAACGCCCTCTCGCAACTCGCCGCGCAAGGTCTCATTCCCGGGGTTTCTGCCATCGCCGTCCCCAGCAACGTTCCTGTGCCGTTTCGCGATAGTCTCTTCGATGTGCGTTTCGACTGGGCGCAAACCGTCGATTCACAATGGTTTTTCCGGGCCTCCCTCGATCGCAATCACACTCAAAACGACCTCGTTCAACAGGCCGCTCTTCCTTCCACCGGAGCCGCCAGCACTTCCAACTACTACAACGTTCTGCTCGGTCAGCAGCATCGCTTCTCGCCCAACTGGTCGGGCGCGCTCACTCTCGAAGCCGGTAATTTTCATCACAGCAAAGCGCGCAATTCCAATCTCGGCCTCTCCTTGGCTTTTCCGTTCAGCGCGAATTTTCACACCACTTCCGGCTTCGAAACCTTCGGCGACAATCAGTTCGCCGCCGTCTTCTCGGCCTTCCCCATTCGGCGCGACCAGCAAAAATATCAATTCCGCTACGACGTATTCCGCAGTTCCGGCCGGCACGCCATCCGCTTCGGTGTCAATCTCATCCACGAACCGGTGCTCCGTGGCGCACTGGCCTCCAGTGCCGAACATCTTGTCCAGTTCACCCAGGATCCCTCGTTCTATCTAAGCCATCCCGCGCAATTCATCGCCGATTTCAATTGCTCTATCACTGCTCTTAAGGACACCACCTGCACAGACACGGATGCCGGCGACGGGGCCTTCGCGCAATCGCTCCGCCGTCTAGGCTTCTATGCCGAAGATTCCTGGCGCGTCACGCCGTCCTTCACTATTAACGCCGGTTTGCGCTATGACACCACTTTCGGCATGTTCATCGCCTCCGGCCGCAACCAATCGCAAAATCCCGCATTCTCCACCCTCAACGCGCTGAACGTTCCACTCGTCAGCGGAATCCCTCACGATTACCGTAAAGCCTTTGCCCCGCGCTTTGGCATCGCCTACGCTCCCGGCGCTTCGCAACATACGGTTTTCCGCGCCGGCGTCGGCCTCTACTACAACGACCTGGCACAAAATGGCTGGGTTGACGCCTTCACCGACGTCAACCAACCCATAGCGCCTTGCATTACGTATGAGCTTTCCAATCCGGCCTGCCTTCCCAGTGGCGCCGACGGCGGCCAGGGCGCGCTCATCGATCCTCGTTACCATACGCCTTACGCTCTGCAGGCCAGCGCCGCCGTCGAACACGATTTTTCTTCCGGCATGCTCAAGAACTGGCGCCTCAGCCTTACCTATGAACACCAACAAGGCGTTCACCAGTATCGCCGCTACGAATTCATCTCCGGCTTTTCGCTGCCCGCCGACGCGCCAAACATTTCCCTTTTCCGCACCGACAACCGTTCCAGTTACAACGGTCTTGCCGTCCAACTCCAGCATCGCTTTGCCAACCGCTTCGAACTCACCGCCAACTACACTCTCGCAAGTGCTACCACCTGGGGCGCCGTCGTCGGCGAGCTCTTCGATTACGTCAACGGCGTCTCTAATCCGCTCAACGCTTTCGGTCCCGGCGATCATGGTCCATCCGGCGAAGACATTCGCCACCGCTTCGTCCTGATCGGCACACTGCAGCTTCCCTGGCGCTTCGAAATGTCAACCATTTCGCAGTTCGAAAGCGCTCGCCCCTTCACTATTGCCACTCCCGCCGACATCTTGAACGACGGCTTTTCCGGCAACGATCGCGCTGTAGTGAACGGTGTGCAAACTTCGCTCGATCAATTCCGCGGCACTCCCTTCTATCAAGTCGATCTCCGCGTCAGCCGTAACATTAATCTCACCGAACGTCTTCAACTCCGCCCCTTCGCCGAATTCTTCAATCTTTTCAACCGTCAGAATCCCGGCAACAATTACGTCGGCGATATCTCCGCGCTTCCTACTCCCGTCAACGATCTCGGCAACGCCACCGTCTTCTGTCTCGATGGCCCCACCTGTACCCAGATATCCCCCATCACCAGTTACAAGCAACTCCGCGTCCCAGCCGGCGCCCTCGGCGACTTCTTCGGCCCCGGCACCACCGTCGGCATCCCCTTCGCCGCCCAACTCGGCATCAAGCTCACGTTCTGATCTTGCGAACCGGCATTTAAACAAAGCATTCACGATGGCGTAAGATCTGGTTTGCGATTTCCTCCTTACCGCCTGGGCGCCTCGTTACGCGGTCCAGGTCAGTTTTTCCGCCGTCATCTTTCGGAAGGAAATCGCATTATGTTTACTCCGCAAGGGCAGGAAAATTCGGGAGACTCGCTAACTAAAGAACGCAAACTTTCCTCAGCATGCAGTTCACGCTTGGACAACGCAAACGACATCAGCAAGTCCAGCGGAGATCTGTTGTGGCTCGGGACCAGCGGACCAGTTGCATGCGCCGAAAATCGTCGGTGCACATGGTGTGGCTGCAGCCTGGAGGCTATCTCCAACACGTCTGACGGCGCCGCATTCGCGAAACGCTGGCGCCCGCCGTATCACTATCGTAATATGACACGGGCATAATCCCTCGCAGAGGTTCACCATGATTCCTTTCGACGGCGAATTCGCCGAGAACTACGTCTACCCCTTCGCTCACGGCGCCTATGACGCGGTTCAGCCCGCCCCGGGTTATACACCGGGAACCAACGCATTCGAGATCCTCGCTGAGCTTCCCGAGGAATTCCAATTCAGGGCTGCGGCAACCCCCAAGCACCATAAGCCGCTGCAGAGCATGCTCGATCACGCGCGCCGGCCGCGAATCACCGACCCCAGCAAAGCCACCAGCAGCGCGGTAAAGCAAATGCCGCGGCCTGCCGAACCGAATTTACACTTCGGCTGGGTCTGCGTGGACGCCACGCACAGCCGGCTGGTAGTGGCCTTTCGCGGCACGGAATATTTTCAGGACTGGCTGGACGACTTCGATTTCGCTCCCGCTCCCTACAGCTCGATTCCCGGGCGTGGCACCGTCCACCAGGGTTTTCAACTCGTTTACCAAGCCGTCCGCGCCAATGTAGGAAAACTCGTTCAGGCCAAAGGTGCCGGCCTTAAGGAAATTCTCATCACCGGCCACAGCCTCGGCGGGGCGCTCGCGGCTCTCTCTGCGCCCGATCTGCTCAGCGATGTGGCCTCCCAGCTATCTCCCATCGTTTACACCTGGGCGGAGCCGCGCGTCGGCCATCCTGATTACGTCCGGTTTTTTGATAGCCGCGTCAACATCTGCTATCGCATCGTGAACATTTGGGACGTCGTGCCACACCTTCCGCCCGTACTCGCTCTTTACGAACATGAAGGCTCGTCGCTGCATATCGACAGCGGCCTGCATTTCGATATCGTCGAAAATCACGTCCTGATCACCGGCTACGCCCCCGGCATCGCCGGGTGGAACAAACATCACCCCGCGCACCTCGCGCCCCTTGTCGGCAAGACCGTCTGAAAGTCCACAGCTTGCTGATGCAGATCGTATCCATTCTCTTTAGGGATGGAGCGAATTCTTCCGTTCCTTCCTGCGTGGCTTTTCAAAGATCTGGCGAACAAGTGAGCGCTGGCTTGATGTCAACGACCGGCGTGCCGTCGATCACTTCGATGGGACCAACGCGTAGCCGGTTCTTCACAATCTCGCGCACAGTGACGCGATGCAGCCCAATCGGGTTAGGCCGGTCCGGAGATCGCGTCGCGAACACGCCGGTCAGCGGGCGGCTGTGGTCGGATCGCGGATGAACTTTCAAAACATCGCGTTTGGCTTGATGCAACCAGGTCAAGACAATCAGTTCATCGCCAGGCCGTAGCCCTTCAAAACCCCGCGCCGCGAACGATCTCACTTCCAGCCACGCGTCCGGCGCGCCCTCCGACCCTTGCTTGGGTGCTTCACTGCGTACTTTAATGGTGGATCGAATCACGCCAATCGGGCGCAGGCGCCCGCCTTGGCGATCCTCCGCGGTGGCTCCGGTGCGCTTTCGCTCCGTCTTCTTGCCCATGCGGACTCTCCTGTGCTTCGAGAAACGTTCGTCGATTGCGCCTCGACTGTCAATTTATAAAATATCTCAGGGACGGCTCCGACCTCAGTCGGGCGGTTAAGGCGCAGCGACGCATCATTGGCCCAGGCTCAGCAAGGTCGAGCCTCCTCTAGCTCCTCAGGGCCGAGCAGTTCAATCTCAACAATCTTTATCTTCCGCGACCGCAAAGCCCAATACCGCCGCGGTTCACACTTCTTTGTTTTCAGGCAGCCCGTTTCATTGGTCTCCGCTCTTTCGCAATTCTCGCCCCAAAAATTCTGAGTTGTCCCCTTCCGCTCGAACGCATCATGCCGCAAGCACCATCAGCGCTGCCAAGACACCATTCGTTTGACCGCCCTATCCTGCGACCCCTAAAATGGATTTGCCAGCCGCGACCGAAGCCAGCAGCCTCAAAACGGATGACCAAAAACCGCCTCCATGTTTGAGAACCTTACAGAGAAACTGCAACGCACCTTCAAGAATCTGCGCGGCCAGGGCAAGCTCACCGACGAGCATCTCGATGCCGCGCTCGGCGAAATCCGCGAAGCCATGCTCGAAGGCGATGTCGCTCTCCCGGTTGTTGACGAGCTTCTTGCCACCATTCGCAGCAAAGCGCTCGGCAGCGAAGTGATGCTGCAGCTTTCGCCCGATCAACAAGTCATCAAGGTGGTTCGCGATGAGCTCACCACACTTCTCGGCAAGCACGCTAAACCGCTTTTTGCTTCGCGGCCTCCTTCCGTGTGGATGATTGTCGGTCTGCAAGGTTCCGGAAAGACCACCACCAGCGGCAAACTCGCAAAATGGCTGGCCCACCATGGTCATCGTCCGATCGTAGTTTCCACCGACGTGTATCGTCCGGCCGCGCGCGAGCAGCTTGCGCAAGTCGCCAAAGCCATCAACGTCAGCCTCTGGCCCGGCGCGGGAACCGACAAGCCGCTCGAAATTGTTCGCGGTGCCATCAAGGAAGCCAAACTTTCCGCCAGCGACGTGGTTATCGTGGACACCGCCGGCCGTCTGCACATCGACGATGACTTGATGAAAGAGCTCGGCTATCTGAAAAAAGAATTGCAACCTAGCGAAATTCTGTTCATCGCTGACGCCATGATCGGCCAGGATGCGGTCCGCTCCGCCGGAGAATTTCACAAACGCCTCGGCTTGACCGGCGTCATTCTCACCAAGCTCGACGGCGATGCACGCGGCGGCGCGGCGCTGTCCATCAGCAAAGTGAGCGGCGCGCCGGTAAAATTCGTCGGCCTTGGCGAAAAATACGATGCCCTCGAAGGCTTTTACCCCGAACGTATTGTGTCCCGAATTCTCGGCATGGGCGACATCATGTCGCTCATCGAACGCGCCGAGCAGGCCGTGGATAAAAAAGCCGCGCTCGATCTCGAACGCAAACTGCGCACGGAGGGGTTTACGCTCGAAGATTTTCGTGATCAGCTCCGCCAGATTCGCAAAATGGGTCCGCTCGACCAGCTGGTGGACATGCTCCCGAAAGTCGGCCCGCTGCAAAATATTCCCAAAGACGCTAGCGTGGATGAAGGCAAACTGAAACAGGTCGAAGCCATCATCAACTCCATGACCAATCAGGAGCGGCTGGACCACAACGTGATCGACGGCAAACGCCGCAAGCGCATCGCCAAGGGCAGCGGCACCTCCGTCCAGGACGTGAACCAGGTCCTTAAGCAATACATGCAAATGCGCACCATGATGAAACAGTACGGCGCCCTCGCCGCCCGCGCCAAAATGAAAGGCCTTGGCAAACTCTCCGGCCTATCGTGAAGACCAGACACATGGCAGGAACCTCGAGCCACCGCAGCCTTCACAAAGCGGTATGGGGCCGAGCGCAAAGCAGCTCCGCATTAGTCTTGCGTTGATGAAAGAGCACCGCGAAGTCCGTGCTGCTTTAGCTCGCCAATCGGGCCCTGAAACGGAAGCAAATTCGAACGCAAAAAAGCTCATCGCACGGAAAGCAAGATTGAGTCTGCAGCCTGGAGCGATAGTTTACCTTGATCGAGGTCGCTGCGATTGCAAAGCAGGATAACCGTCACCTGATCGCGAACATAACGAAAAATTGCGGTCTTGAATCCCATGGTGTCGCCGTAGTGCCACATCAGCGGATGCCTATCCTGCAGATTTAGGAACCAGCCGAAGCCGTAGGCGCCGGCATAGCTCCGCAGGGAGCTGGGAAGGTCTTCGGCGAGTTTTGATTCCGCACCCGGAGGCAGTTTCGCCGGTTGGATTGCGGGAAGAAATTCTTTTTCGCTCAGCAGCGTGTGCTTGCGCAGAGCGTCGTCCCACTTCGATAAATCTTCGAGGTTAGAGTAAATTCCACCATCGCCTTGCGTCGCGGAAGTGGAACTCTGATCGGTTTCTACAAACACATTTTCTTTTTTCGAGTGACCGTATGCGCGATTGGCAACTTCGTTTTTCCCCCTTTCAAAAAGCAGAGTGTGATCCATTTTTAGCGGCGTGAAAATTCGTTCGCGCAGAAATGCGCCGAAGGGTTTTTCAGAAACTTTCGCTACAACTAAGTCCAGGACAACGTAGCCGGAATTGCTGTACGCCCACTTTGTTCCGGGTGGGAATCTCCCGTGTGATTCCTTTTCGAGCAGCTGCAAAACTTCAGCGTCGTGGATTTGTTTTTCCGGCGACCAGATTGGCCCCTTAGCTTTTTCCGACGCGTCCATCAAATCTTCGTAGTCTGGCAGGCCGCCGGTGTGATTCAGCAAATTACGAACCGAGATGGATTTTCCGTACGCGGGAAATTCCGGAAAAATGTCGGTCAACGAATCGTCGTAGCCCAATTTGTCGTCGTGCACTAGGAGCATGATGGCCATCGCCGTAAATTGTTTTGTGAATGAGGCAAGGCGGAAATTTGTTTGCGCGTCGATCGCAACTTTCGCGCGCAGATCGCGCACACCGTAGCCTCTTTCAAAGACAACCTCGCCATTTTGTTTTACCAGCACCGCGAACCCGGGAGCATCGGGCGCCGCAATTCCCGAAAACACTTGATCCATTTGGTTGGTTAGTTTCTCGGTCGAAGATTGCGCGGAAAGCGTACAGGCCGTGACAGGCAAAAGCAAAACTGCCAAGGGCAAGCAGTGAATTCTCACGCGGAAGCTTTCGTCGCGTTCAGTCCGTGCGGCACCATCGGAAGACTGCGGAGGCGGATGCCGGTAGCGTCGAAAATGGCGTTGCCGATGGCCGGGGCCAGGCCGACGATGGGAGTTTCGCCGGCGCCGGCGGGCGGAAGATCTTTGCGGTCCACTAGGATGGCTTCCATTTGCGGAATGTCGCGGAAACGCGGGACGCGATACTGCGCGAAATGGGGGTTGCTGATTTTGCCGTTGTCAAATTCGATGGCTTCAAATAGCTCTCCGCCCAGGCCCATGATGTTTGCGCCGATGACCTGGTTGCGCAGGCCATCCGGATTCACGATTGCGCCGCACTCGAACGCAGTGACCACGCGAACCACACGAATTTCACCGGAATTCTTATCGGCTGCAATTTCCGCGAAAGTCGCGACATAGCCCCCTTTTTCCACGCCGCCGCCCATTCCAGACCCCTGGCCGGCTTGATTTTTCTTTTGCCGCCAGCCAAATGATTTTGCCGCGCTCTCAAAAACTGAACGCAAACGAGAGTCCGTCAGATTCTTCATGCGAAATTCCAATGGATCGATTTGCGCTGCGTGAGCGAGTTCGTCCATCGCGGATTCGCGCGCAAAATGATTTGCGGTGGCCGCAAGCCCGCGATAGGAACCTTGACGCAGCGGCGAATTCACCGGATGAAACTGAATCAACTGGTTGGCGACGTCGTACGGGGTCAGCATGCCGGAGCTACCGGAATTGTAATTATGAAATTCCCAGGCAGTCAGTTTCCCGTCTGCCGCAATTCCGCCTTTGATTTCAATTACACCGGCGGGACGGAAATACGACCACGTGAATTCTTCTTCGCGGGTCCACACAATTTTAACGGGACGATTTGCAGCACGAGCCAAGCGAGCGGCCTCGAGCGCTGCGTCCGCGGTGTGTTTTCCTCCGAACGCCGAACCGGTATCCGGAACAATGACTCGCACGCGATCTTTCGGGATGCGCAGCGCCGCGGACAACTCTTCTTGCACGCCGAACGGCCTTTGCGTTCCGGTCCAGACAGTCAGTCTTTCGTCCTTCCACTCGGCCACTGCGGCACGCGGCTCCAGGGGAGTGTGCGCGATGTACCCGACAGTATAGGTTTGTTCGAGTTGATGCGCGGCCTTTGCCAAGCCGGTTGCCGCGGAACCTTGTTCGTGTGGTTTTTGATGTTCTTCCATGTCGAGATTTTGTTTCAGGTAAGAAAAGAGCACTTTGCTGGAAGTCTGCGGCTGGGTTTTCCATTCGGCGTGAATCGCGGCAATTGCTTTTTCCGCGGCGCGTTCTGTTGGCGCTGCAGCCGCGATAAAATCCGCGTCGCGGACAACCACGACTCCGGGTGCCGCTTGCGCCGCGGATAAATCGGCGGAGACCAGCTTTGCGCCAAATGCCGGAGGGCGCAAAACTTTTCCGTGCAGCAAATCTGCGGGGCGAAGATCCGGCGTGTACTGATGCTGGCCAGTGACGAAGGCGCGAGCGTCGATTTTGGGCACCGCCTTTCCGGCGACGGTCCATTGCGCCGGCGGTGTGATGGGGTCGCTGTCGGGCATGTCGTGCGCCAGCGTTTTTCCCTGCGCCAGCTGTGCATAAGTCAGCGTCGCCCCCGAAGCGGGATTAGTAATTTTTCCTTCGTTCGCGCTCAACTTGTCCGGCGTGGTCTTCCATTGGGCGGCGGCCTGTTCGAGCAATAAATCTCGCGCCGCGGATGCAGCGCGGCGAAGCTGGGGCGACATGTAGGGAGTGGAGCGGCTGCCGAAAGTGCCCATGTCGAACGGCGTCAGCGCGGTGTCGCCCATGACCATGCGAATGCTGGAGAGCGGAACACGGAGTTCGTCCGCGACGGATTGCGCCAGTGTGGTGCGAGTATTTTGGCCGACTTCGACTTTGCCGGTGAAGGCGGTCACCATGCCATCGTCGTTGATATGCAGCCAGGAGGTAATATCTTTCGGCTGGTCTTGATCGGGGCGGCCATGCCGGACACCGGATTCTTGCGCTGAAACGGGATCGGCCGCCACGGTGAAGATGGCAATTCCTGCGCCCATCACTTTGAAGAAGTCGCGGCGTTGCAGGTTGAATTGGTGCAGCGTCCCGGAGCGAAGTTCGTACCGCTCTGGTTCTATCGCCAATTGTTCAGGGGCACGGCTCATGATCTGCTCCCGTGCATGGCTTTGGCGGCCTGCTGGACGGCGGCGATAATGCGCGGATGAGTTCCGCAGCGACAGATATTTCCCTGCAACGCCTGGACGATTTCCAGCTCACTCGGGCTGGAATTGTTTTGCAGCAAGGCCACGCTGCTGACGATCATTCCAGAGGTGCAATAGGCGCACTGGAACGCGCCTTGATCAAGGAAAGCCTGCTGCACGGGATGTAACTGGCCGTTCTGTTCGAAGCCTTCGATGGTAACGATGGATTTTCCCGCCCCGTCGGCTACCGAGAGTTGGCAAGAGCGGCGCGGCGTGCCATTCAGCAAAATCGTGCAAGCGCCGCATTGCCCTTCTCCGCAAGCGTACTTGGTTCCGGTCAGGCCAAGTTCTTCGCGCAGCGCGAAGAGTAGCGAGGTGTTCGGTTCGCATGCGAACGCGCGGCTTTTCCCGTTGATTTCAGCGTGGACCGCAGTGGCCATGGACCCCTCACAGGCGGGGCAGCAATATGAGTTTGCTCTTGTGAAAAGCGGAAGACAAGAGACGGAGAAGAAAGCGACGATCGCAGAGAAGGGCAAGAGGACGCGGCCACACTTGCGGTTGGCACCGTTGGTCCGAGCAGGTTGGCAAAAGGTGTTGTCGGTTCTT
>Ga0126381_100010751_pt1 | contig 10315 bp, 19 predicted proteins | sample PanSoiMetPlot_28_FD_96465 | JGI IMG/M metagenome (GOLD analysis project Ga0126381, IMG submission 96465) | Tropical forest soil microbial communities from Panama - MetaG Plot_28 | ecosystem: Environmental > Terrestrial > Soil > Tropical forest > Bulk soil | place: Panama | collected 2016-02-17 | reverse complement strand
TCGCCTTCCAACGATGCTTGTGCCACAGACTGACCCGTCTCCTCAACACAGTCCGCTGAACTTGATTTTCATCGATGGTGGTGCGCCAAAGGGCGCATGATGTCTCGTTAGAGATTTGAAATTCTCCATGCAAACTCCTTCATGTTCCATAACCGGCATTTTATGCTTTGTGTTCCGCTAAAGCCTCATGGTTCTGGCTAACTCCGCTTGGGCGGCTAGCTGCCGGGCGAGGGCAACCTTCCGCCGTTCTTCCGCCAACCTCGCGTTTTCGAACTGCAATGAAAGCCGTGAGGACTGCAACGCTCGTCAAGGCCAACAGGAGGATGACGGCGGCTCAAGCAACGGCTTTGAACCGACGGTTTTGACGGACGTCCTGCCCATCCAGTTCGTCTTTGGATTGATGGTGCAGTGGGGCGGCAATGTCGAGGACCGCCGCCCGAAACTGTGAGTGCCGCAGTGAAGGATTTCTTGCTGCCTCTCGCCCAACGCCGTCCAAGAACGATCTTAATTCAATGGGCGGAGCAAGACGTCATGGCGGTCTCAAAAGAGCGTCACGTCTTGAAACCGACCTTTTCGCTGGAAGCCGGAGGGTGCTGCACTCTGTCGGGAATATTTCCGCGCTTGCTCCAGTCCCCTATCCAGACAAGAGGAGGTGGCATGCAGGAGGCCTTTTTCAATACAAACGCCCCGCCAGCGGCGATTCTTACTTTGTTGCTGGAGATCTCGATGGCGGTTGGATTGACGTTCGGAGCGTGGATGGCACGTCGCCGCCAGTACAGACTCCACGCATGGTGCCAATCCCTGATCGTACTTCTAAACCTTGTTGTAATCGCAGTTGAAATGCTTCCTTCGTTTCAGACTACCGTGCGTCCGAAAATACCGGAGAGATTGGGGCATTCCTACTACGGCCTCGCGACCGCTCATGCTGTTCTCGGAAGTATCGCAGAGGTAGCCGCTCTCTATTTGATCCTGGCCGCCGGAACAAAAATCCTGCCGGAGCGATGGCGTCTTGCCAATTTCAAGAGCCGAATGCGCAGCCTGTTGGCCGTTTGGTGGCTCGTACTGTTGTTCGGGGTGGCGACGTTTGTGCGATGGTATGTGCCGCTCAGGTAGATCGCGTGTTCGTGACCCTTGGAGCGGTGGGAGACCAAGGTCGGTCACGCGTGTGCCGACTGGAGTCGAAATCCGGGTCTGATCAGGGTCCGTTAGCAACGGTGAAATGTTCTATAAAATGGCAGTGAAGTTCCAGGACGACTGAAAACAAAACCGATGATGATTCAGCAGGGGCTATTTTGTATAGGGGCGTATACGACTTCCACGCGCCTCCGCCATATTGTCAAGGGCATAAACGACATAGGCTGGGAGCGGGTGGGCAGAAGTGGGCAATAGGCGCCTGTGCTATTGTCCCACAACGTATTTTTCCTTCGCTGCAGCTACGCGAGACGAGACTCCGGTCAATAAGGTCGAAAACCATCAGGAGGCTTCCGTGAAAAAACAGCCAGAGGGCATATCTAAATGCGGTCTCTTTGTGTTAGTGCTCAGTGTCGGTTTCGCCCTCATTAGTTCGCTAGGATCTTTGACAGCTTATTCGAGGGCCGCCCCAACCCATAAGCGTACCAAATGGCATGTGACCGTCGATGTCACGAGCAGTGCGTCATCCATTGACATTCATTACACGGTTGACCCTAAACCGCTGGCAAGCGGCGGTGGCTGCCCAACAGCGACCGGAGTCACAACCACCGGAGACCTCACTGTCTGCCAAAACGATCTAATCGAATGGCAGGGCAAGTCGAAGGGTCATTCGAATGAATTATCGATATTCACCCCGGATGGTGTTATGGACAAGAAAGGTTACGGCGCATCGAATGGGGCCACAACAAGTCCGGCGGGGGTTGTAAGTTCAACAGCGGCCGTAGGGAGCGAGCACAAATATTCTGTGCAACTCTTCGACGCTGACGGAAACCAGCTTTATCAAAGCCCTGACCCCAAAATTATAATCGGTGGCAAACCCGACTGACTCCAGCCGAGTCAAGGGATTAGATTGATGACACATGCCCCCGACAGATCGCGAGAAAGCTGGATTTCGCGGCCACGTTAGGACTTGCGCCGAAGAGATGAACTATCCAGCCGGAAAATTTGTAATCACGACCGAGTTCACTCTCGATGGAAAGCTACTTAGTACACGACACCTAAATCCGGACGGCTCTCAGTGGGTTATGAGCCAAACCTATGACGACACTGGTCGCCTCCTTAAAACCAGCGCCGGCAAGTTAGGGGAGGTGAGTGAGGACACGATCCGCTCTTACGATGATGAAGGGAGACTCTCGCTCATCACGAACAATCTTAGGAACGGTGATCGCACTGAATTCCATTACGACGAGCGAGGTCACAAGACTTCCATCCAATACTTCGACCCTCAAACCTTGCAGCGTTTTGAAGACGGCAACGTCGCCGTTGCTGGTTCTCTTTGGGACGCTGCCATTTCCGGCATCGGCGTCCCTATGGGCGGCACGATCACCACGAGTTATAACCATAGTGAGCTGCCGACTGAAGCTGAGATTCGTAAGGCTGACGGACAGACTGTCAAAAGTTTCGTCCGCACCTACGATGCTGATGGACGCGTTCTTGAAGAACGATCGGTTTCGAAAAATGTTGCCCGGGGGTTTGCCGATCAGCTCCTCAAAAATATCCCGCCTGAAGAAAGAGATAGGGTGGCCCCTGAGGAAATCGAAAAGTTCAATCGAACCCTAGCAGCGATCTTGGGCGACGAACAGGTTTCGACTACGTCATACGCGTATGATTCCCAAGGCCGCGAGATAACAAGCCGTCGCAACCACGTGAGTTTCGAGAGCGTCACTTCGACGACGTACAACGATCGTGGTGAAAAGGCAGAGGAACGGAAGGATTTCGTCGCGAACCCAGCGTTTATTTCTGGTGCCCGTACTCGATTGGAAAGGGCTGGTCTTACACAGAACTCAGAAGCTGAGAGTCCTCTACGTTCACATCAGCTGCCTGAGATTCCCACCGCTCGATTCGGCTATGAATACGACAGCTACGGCAATTGGATAGCGCAAACCGTCGGCAATGCCTCGGAGCCGGATGGGCCAACCACAAAGCGCAGCCGCAAACTCACATACTTTGACGCCGGAGACGGCGGACAGTAAGCGCTAATCCTTCATAATCTGCCACTCGTAAACAAGAGCGGTCTGGTCGTCTTTGTGGCCGAAGTCGACTTGTAGACGCAGACCATCCATGTCTTCCACGACGGCGCGGATGGTGGCCTGCCCTATTCGTCCGCCGCTTAGCTTGACGACAACGTGCTGGCCGATTTTGTATTCGGGATCGCTCACGCCCTTCTTCTTTTCGCTTGAAGCATCTCATGCCGGCCTTCGGCTTGCGAATCGATAGAGCATTCGTCCTAGGGAAACTGTGCTAGAGAAACTATGCGGTGCTCTTAGTAGGCTAGAACACAGTAACCAAGTCGGGACGAGAGATGTGGTGGGAAGGCTGCGTACTCGTCCCGTACCACTAGCGAACTTTCAACTGTTTCCCCTGCTGTCGTACATTCCCCCGCGTGCCGGCCCGCAAAAAGCCGCCTGATAATCGCCAATTCAAGGTCGATGTCTCAACTCTCGGTGCGCTCAGCCATCGTTAAGTCAAACCCGAGCAGTGTAGATTGCCTAGCATCCTGCTGCGCTTGCTCGAAAGGAGAGCTTTCGGACTCGTAAGGAGAATCAACACGATTTCCTTATTCAACGGCGAAGCCGACTCTGGCCGGGTGGAGGCCAGCCGCGGAGGGCATGGTATTTCTCGCGGGGCTCACCAGTCCAGCCGTTGACACCGTGAAAGGGAAGCCAAACGGCGTGGACGTATATCAGCGGCACAAAGATGATGGCGAACCAGATGAGCACGCCGAGGCGACCGAAGTAGTGCCAAGCTATTGCAGTGATTGACAGGGAGACCACGACCTTGAGCAGGCGGCGCCACAGTGGCTGTTCTGGGTCGAAATGCCAAAAGGCGACGTTGCCGACCGCGAGAAAGATGGCCATGAGGACGAGGCTGATCAGCATAGAGGTAGTGTAGGAGAAAATCGGGTTGAGGTCGGAACGGACTCACAATTGCGCCCAAAGTTACATTGAGATTCTTTTTGAATGCCGGCTTCGGCGGGGAGCAGTACGGAGTTAGCTGCCCTAGAGCAACCTCAGATTTTTTATGGTGAGGGCGCGGGAGTCTTATACGAACCTGATATTTCAAACTATGGAAAGCCGGCAGCAATTGGTGCATATTTGGGGTTCTCCATACCTGGTACGAAAATCGAGGGCGCGGTTGGACCGTATATCGAGAATCCGAGTATCGCCGGAGCTTATTCGTGCCCTGGTGGATGATTAACGGAGCTTATCGTGAATCAAAATGGTGCAGCGCTAACACTTTTGCTCTTGTGGGCGAAAGGAAATCTATTTGGAGGGAGCCTCGGTCTTTTTGCAGGTGCGTGTGGAATACTGTACGGACTATTCGTGAAACACTTCAGGACATACGGTTTCTATGGTTTCACGTCAAAAGAACCCGAGATGATAGAGCCGCGGTGGTACCACCGAGTAATCGTAGTAGTCGTGTCCATGCTTGTGTTCAAAATGTGTGGTAGAACGCTTATTGAGAATCTCTAATCGAAAACCCTGGCGGGTGGCGCGAGACAAGCAGAGTGATCTTCATCCGACTACTACTTACACGCCGGGAATATCACTATCTGGTGAAAGCGCGGCGTCCTCAAAAAACGCCAGGCATATCTCACTTCGATACATCAAGCACCCTTCCAGGTTCGCCCTACGGAAATTCGCCCCCGTTGCCAGCAAGTAGCTATGGACATACGTGGAAAAGAAGACCAAGACCAAAGTGAGGAAGTGAAGAAGGCAAAGGCTTTGAATGCCCAAGCAGTTCATGGGCGCGCAGGGATGCTCTATTTGATGGAAAAACACGGGTTGCTCAAAGATTGGATCCAGAATGGCGAGCTAAACGAAACGGTGCTACGCGTGATGGCTGAATTCCCATTGGAGCCTATGAAACCGGGCGTTCTTCAAAAAGCGCCGTACTATGAAATCTTAGAGGAGATAAAGAAAGCCGGCGGCGATCCTGTGCGTCGGTAAGATCGATGATGACCAGGTTGGCGACTCCGGTTAGAGCTTACGCACGTACCGGACCCGCTGACCCTCCGCAACTTCGTGCACCCCTTCTCGGGCGAAACCTGCTTTTTCGGCGACGCGAATCGAGCGACCGTTCTCCGGCGCGATCTGCAAGACGATTCCCTGCGCCTCCGTGGCGCTGCGAAGATATTCGGCCACGAGGTCGATGGCACGCCCCGCGAGTCCCCGTCCTCGCCATGCGGGGAAAATTCCATAAGAGACGTTGATTTCGGCAGGATTACCGAGAAGCTCTAAGTTCGCTTCGACAAAACCGATAAGCTGATCGTTACCGCAATCGAAGACACCGAAGGCGCGACGCGAGCCGCCGGTGCGCCATTGCTCCTCAAACTTGTCGATGGTGGTTTGCACCGTGGCAGCCGTGCTGCGTCCACCACTGAGCCATTTCGCCATTTCCTCATCCTCGCCGGCTAAATGGGCAGCTGCATCCGCTTGCATCAGCGGACGTAATTGGATGACGCCGTCGGTGAGACTCGGTATCTGAGCGCGTTCCATCGCTTATTGTAGTTTGGAGCCACAGTCATCGCATGCTTTGCCCTGCAAACCCTCGAACCCTTCTCTGGCGATGACAGGCACCATAACGAGGGCGGCCAGAGGGTCGGCCCACCACAACCCGAAGACTGCGTTTAGAAGCAGGCCGACGAGAAGGATAGCCGAGAGATAGGTACAAAATTCGGCTTGTTTAGCGTCTGCTTGCATTGCAGCGCTACCAAGCATGTGTCCCACCTTTCGCTTCGCACGCGAGAGGAGCGGCATCGCAACTATTGAAACACACGCCAGAATTATGCCCGGAATGCTGTGGTCCGGTGGACGCTTGAACCACAGGTCCGTAGCGGACTCGTAAGCAATGTACGCCGCTAGGGCAACAAAACAGATTCCTACTACCTTCAGTGCACGCTTTTCGTTTCGTTCCCGGTCGCGCTCGTTGGCATCGACCGACATCCTCCACAACAAAACTGAGCCGGAAGTGACTTCAATGAAACTGTCGATCCCAAATCCCACAAGAGAAATGCTTCCCGCGATAAGCCCGGCGAGAACGGCAACTAGACCCTCGACGGCGTTCCAGCCGATCGTGAAATATTCGAGCCGTCGCCCGCGCTGCACCACAGCGGGCCGCTCCAAAGACAGGCTTTCGCTCGTCTTTACAGTAGCGTCTAACTGAACCACGGCCAGCGCCTCGGTTGGCCCGTGAGCTGTTGTTGTTGAGCCTTCATTGCGTGTGAGCCGCTAATATCTCTGGCGACCTCCGCGACCGGATCGCCCTCCAGAAAATCCTCGTCCGCCGCCAGAACGATTCCCGAAGCGGAACTCCTGGGCACGGGCTTCATTGACCTGAAGCGCTCGACCGTCGATATCCAAACCGTTGAATTCCGCAATAGCCTTTTGGGCGTCATCTGCCGGTCCGAGTTCCACGAATCCAAAACCGCGTGAGCGGCCTGTGTCCCTGTCCGTGATAATTCGGACGGAGGCAGGGCTATAGCCTTTCTCGGCAAACAACTGCAGCAGACGTTCATCGGTCATCCTAAACGGGAGACCACCAACATAAAGCTTCGTCATAAGTTTTCCTTGATTTCGATTTGATCACCCGTCAGTCGACAATAGCGGCAGGCGAACGACGCTTTAAGTTTGACAGGCTTTTGGAGCCGTGTCAGTACAGTGACTCTAAGAGGAAGGATGATCGATCTTTGCTCAAACAGGCCATCTCTTCAAAGGATAACCATCCTTTCTTCATGCATGACCCGGATGAGCGTAAGAGCGTCGGCAAGTGCTTGTTGTTCATTTCGGCTACCGATATCCATATCGGAGTCCAGCTCCTGGAGCCTTTCGGAAACCGCCTTCTGAGCCTTCTGCAGCTTTGTGTAGAGTACAGGTGGGTCAAACTCATGAATCGCGTCCTCGAGTGGACCCTGCCATCGCGGATATTCCAGTTCATGGTTCATATAGTCTCCGTCCCAAACTTCCGTTAAGGAGGGGCGGAGGTGCGCGGCGATGGGTATGCGCAACAAGTCCGCCCCGGGGCCTTTTAATAGATTCGGGATGATGACGGCGGTTCAGGTGACGGTCAATCCCGCCGAGGTAGTAGACAGCACAGTGTGCATCAGCTCAATCGTCACCTTCGTCTTCGTCCGTTGAAACGCTAATCAACTTTAGCTTTGTGGGATCGCTGATCGCGTCACTCACTTGAACCTGGGCATCGCACAATCTGCACTTCGCTCGTTCCCATAGTTCTAATCTACTGATCGGGGGATCGAAGAGAGTACTGCCGCAATTGGGACAAGAGGCTTTCATTGAACCTCGAAAAGAGAATGCCGAACTAATGTTAAGGCACGATAAAGTCCGGACGTTTACGTCGAGCTGCTCGTTTCGCCATAAAAAATCTCACAGGGAGCTTGGGCCGTAACTCGGTCCAGGCCTCCTGACGTCGCAATCGTCGCAGTCATAAGGCTACAGGCCCAGCAGCGATCGCAGGCCGAAGGGCGGCACGAGCTGCTCATACGTAAAGGTAGGTAGGTGAAGCGGCACCGGCCGGATTCTTTACGCGCAGCATAGCGAGGGCGAAGGCAAGAAGTTCTTCAAGGAAATATGCGCGCGGGACCTGGAGGGGATTGTGGCGAAGCTACAAGGACGACGCGAACAGCTGAAGGTTAAGAACCCTGGATACACGCAGGCTGGGGCTGTCATGAGTTGCTGACGGCGAGAGTTCAGCGAGGGTTGCCAGACTTTTTGTTGCACCAAAATTGTACAAACTCCCACTAAAGTACCGTAAGACAGCCCCATTCCGCATGAAGTAGCCTAACGTAACTACATGGGCAATCGACTGGGAGAGCACGCGCGCTTCCGTGGGCATCCGCAAGAAATAGAGGGTCAGTCTGTTGAGCGTTATTCAACGAATTTTGCGCTCGCCTTTTGCTCTCGTCCATTTGCTGCATCGCTACCGCTCAAGGAGATTCAAAAATGTCGTACCTCAATTCAGTGACTCTCGTGGGATTCGTCGGTGCTGATCCCGAGCAACGTCAAGCGAAAGGCAACGGTTTGAAGTTCACCGTATTCTCTCTCGCCACATAGCACTGCCAAGTTGAATTCGGCCCAGGGCACTTTATCGGTTTCCGGACGCGTTTCCGTCGGAAACGCTGGTAATCGCATCCCTTTTGGTGGCAAAGTGTATCCCATCTCCTATTATGCAATCTACTGTGAACGGCATCCTGAGCCAGACCTCATCGCTTTCACTCCTTAACAAGAGCGTTGCGGCGATCATTGGGATTGCGGCGATTTACCTGACGTTTCGCGTTCTCGAAAGAACGCTTCCGCAACACTTCGGTCAGGGCAGTGTACGCTACAGAGCCCGCAAGTTCATCGTTTTTTGCGGTTACGTCACGGTCCTTCTGTTCCTTGCGATTCTGTTTGAAGATCGGCTGGGCCGGCTCAGCTTTGCCCTCGGTATCATCGGCGCAGGCCTCGCCGTGGCGTTGCAGGACGTGATCGCCAGCATTGCCGGCGCTTTCTCCATCGGTTTTTCGTCGCTCTATGCCGTAGGAGACAGGGTCCAGATCGGCGATACTCGTGGCGACGTGATCGACATCGGCCTTATCCGAACCACGCTGATGGAAACGGGAAACTGGGTCAACTCCGACCTTTACAACGGCCGCATCGTGCGCATTCCTAATAGTGCCGTCTTAAAAGGGTCCGTCTTCAATTATTCGCAGGGATTCCAGTTCATCTGGGACGAAATCAAGGTGGTGTTATCGATCGCGACCGATAGTCAGTTTGCGAAAGAGACATTTTTGCGGCTGGCTAGAGAGGCGGTGGGCGAATATCTGGGCGAGGCCAAGACTTCCTGGAAGCTGATCAGCGACAATTATCGAAGCGCTAATCCTCCGCTGGAACCCGCCGTCTCGCTCGCTGTGAATGCCGGCGCGCTCGAATTCTCCGTCAGCTACGTCGTCGAGTATACGAAGCGAACCATCATGAAAGACCGGTTGTTTTCGAGGATCGTGGAGGAAATCGCGAAGAGCGATGGCAAGCTCCAGTGGAACTCTTCGACCCCCACGGTGATCGTTAATCAGCCGATGCCGTCGGACAGCCACAACGGGAAGTCCAAAGTCGCGGCGATATAGGCGTGCGACGTGCCAACGAGTTTTTTCACCGCGACAGGTTGGCCGCCGACAGAGGCCAACCGCCAAGAACGCTGACGCCACAAGAAAATAGCCTATTACAAACAAGATTTTCCCTTCAGAAACGATTGTCTGTCGCCAAATTCAGTATTTTCTTTCCGACTGTGGGTCCCGAAAACTCGATAAAGCTTTCTCACACCGTGAGGTTTCTATCCTCTTCACGGGATACATCTTGTGGAACCGCGCGAACGCGATCGCAAAGATAACGAAGGACATCAGGCTGCCCTCTGGCCCAATCGACCCGCCCGAAAGCCATCGCGGGCCATGTAAGTTGGAATTCAGCAAATGCCCCGTCGCGAGCATTCCCATCCGGCACCGAGTAAATAAACGTCTCTGCATAATCGGATGCCGCATGGGATTAGCTCAGGGAATTTGCCTGAAACTGAACGACAGAGCGCCATTGAAGCGCAAGCGCGAGCGAAAAATGACATTCTTGTGACCTCACGGTGACGACGTAAGACACCTTATCTTCATCGAAGTTTGGTGGGCTGGCGAACGCGCAGCTGAACGGGTATTAGGCACTGGCTTGCCGCATAGATCTGGGTAAGTGGACTAGCCCTGAACAGATTCTTTCTACAGGAGACTACCGAATGTTTTCCAAGAAGCTCATCACCTCGATTGGAGGATTGTTGATCACCGCCAGCGCAGTGCTGGCTTTTCCCGAAACACCGCGGAGGATCGAAATTAGCGCGAAGAAATTTTTCTATAGCCCAAACGAGATTACGCTGAAGAAAGATGAACCAGTGGTACTGGTGTTCCATAGCGAAGACGGAACTCACGGGTTCAAGCTTTCAGAGATGAACATTAAGTCCGACGAGATCAAACAGGGAAAAGACTCGGAGGTGTCTTTCACTCCGACGCAAGTAGGACACTTTGTTGGAAAATGCGCGCATTTCTGCGGCAAGGGCCATGGATCGATGACCCTGCAAATCGACGTGGTGGAGTGAG
>Ga0126381_100010749_pt1 | contig 10316 bp, 7 predicted proteins | sample PanSoiMetPlot_28_FD_96465 | JGI IMG/M metagenome (GOLD analysis project Ga0126381, IMG submission 96465) | Tropical forest soil microbial communities from Panama - MetaG Plot_28 | ecosystem: Environmental > Terrestrial > Soil > Tropical forest > Bulk soil | place: Panama | collected 2016-02-17 | reverse complement strand
CATCCAGCCCGACGATCAAACTGCCGTTATCCTGGTCGCGAAACAACAGCTGCGAAATTCCGAAGACGATGAGCGGATAAACTCCGCACCAGACTACGGCCAGCACAAACGTCGATGCGACTGCGCCACGAATGTGGGAGAAGAATTCTTTCATTTCGTTAGGCCAAGTGAAGCGCAGTAATGATCAGATCGATTAGTTTGATTCCGATGAAGGGCACAACGAGGCCGCCGAAGCCGTAGATCAGCAGGTTGCGCTGCAAAACGGCGAGCGCGCCCATCGGTTTGTAAGCGACGCCGCGCAGCGCCAGTGGGATAAGCGCGATGATGATGAGCGCGTTAAAGATGACCGCGCTCAGGATCGCGCTAGTGGGACTGTGCAGATGCATGATGTTCAGCGGCGCGATTGCAGGAAATGTGGCCATCAGCATTGCCGGGATAATTGCGAAGTATTTTGCAACGTCGTTCGCAATGCTGAACGTGGTGAGCGAGCCGCGCGTGATCAGCATCTGTTTTCCGATCTCAACAATGTCGAGGAGCTTCGTCGGATTGGAATCAAGGTCGACCATGTTCCCCGCTTCGCGCGCCGCTTGCGTACCTGTGTTCATGGCAACACCCACATCAGCCTGCGCGAGTGCCGGTGCGTCGTTCGTGCCGTCACCGGTCATGGCGACCAGGTGGCCCTCCGCTTGCTCCTGGCGGATACGTTTTAATTTTTGTTCCGGTGTCGCTTGCGCCATGAAATCGTCCACGCCTGCCTCGGCCGCGATCGCCGCGGCAGTAAGCGGATTATCTCCGGTGATCATCACCGTCTTAATTCCCATTTTGCGTAGCTGCGTGAAGCGCTCTTTGATTCCGCCTTTGACCACGTCCTTCAGCTCAATCGTGCCGAGCGTCAGCAGATCGGATGCGACGACCAGCGGCGTGCCGCCACGATGCGAGATCTCGTCCACCGTTTTCGTGACCGGCTGGGGAAAAATCCCGCCCGCTGTTTCGATAAACCCGCGGACCGCGTCGGCCGCGCCTTTGCGGATGCGCATGGTCGGTTCGGCGCCATTGGCATGAAGATCAACACCGCTCATCCGCGTTTGAGCCGTGAACGGCACAAACGTCGCCTCTAACTCGTGCATCTCTCGCGCGCGCAATCCGAATTTCTCTTTCGCCAGCACGACGATCGAGCGTCCTTCCGGCGTTTCATCGGCTAGCGAGCTCAACTGCGCCGAGGCCGCGAGATCATTGGGCGAAACGCCTGGCGCTGCATGAAAAGCGACAGCCATGCGATTGCCGAGGGTAATCGTGCCGGTTTTATCCAATAACAAGACATCGACGTCTCCTGCTGCTTCGACTGCGCGCCCGCTCATCGCGAGAACGTTGCGCTGAAGCACACGATCCATTCCCGCGATGCCAATCGCGCTGAGCAATCCGCCGATCGTTGTTGGAATGAGACAAACGAGCAGCGAGATGAGAACCGGAATGGAGAAGTTCGTCGCCGAATAAATGCCAAATGGCTTCAGCGTGACGCAGACCAAAAGAAAGATGAACGTCAATGCGGCAAGCAGGATCGTGAGCGCAATCTCGTTAGGCGTTTTCTGACGGCGCGCGCCCTCGACCAAGGCAATCATTTTGTCCAAAAATCCGGCACCTCTGTCAGCCGTGACCCGGATCACGATGCGATCGCTCAGCACGCGCGTGCCGCCGGTTACCGCGCTGCGATCGCCGCCGCTCTCGCGGATGACCGGTGCTGATTCACCGGTGATCGCAGCCTCATCCACGCTCGCTATGCCTTCGACGACGTCGCCGTCCGCCGGAATGATGTCACCAGCTTCGCACACGACGAGATCGCCCTTCTGCAAAGCTGGAGCGGGAACTTTCTCTTCGCGCCCATTTTGCAGACGCCGTGCCATTGTATCCTTTCGGGCCCGGCGCAGGCTGGCGGCCTGGGCTTTGCCACGGCCTTCCGCGACTGCTTCAGCAAAATTGGCGAACAACGCCGTGAACCAGAGCCAGATCGCCAGTTGCGTTACGAAGCCACGCAGTGCCGGCTCCGCCGTAAAAATTCCGACGGTAGTTAGGGCAGCGCCGACCATCGTCACGAACATGACCGGGTTTTTCACCATCAGCCGCGGATTCAGCTTCTTGAACGCGTCGCCGATAGCCGGACCAACAATGCTCCAGTCGAAAAGCGATGCAGGTTTTTGCGTCATAAATTTCGGAGCTCGCCGCTAGAAAAGTTTTCCCCCCTGCATGAGGAAGTGCTCAACAATCGGCCCGAGAGTCAACGCAGGGAGAAAGTTTAGCGCGCCGATCAAGAGCACAGTTCCGAGAAGCAAAATCAGAAACGTGCCGCCGGAGACCGGGAACGTGCCGACGCTTAGCGGCGCGACTTTCTTTTGCACTAACGAGCCTGCCAGCGCCATGATTGGCACGATCATCAGGAATCGGCCGAACAACATGTCGAGACCGAGCGTGGTGTTGTAGGGCGGCGTATTGCCTGAGAGACCGGCGAATGCGCTGCCGTTGTTGCCCGCACCGGAGCTAAACGCGTAAAGAATCTCGCTCAACCCGTGCGGACCGTTGTTGTTCAATCCGGCCAGGCCCCATTTGGCGACAGCAGCCCAGGCAGCGAAACCCAGGATCGAAATGGCCAGGATCAGTAGCGAGAGCATTGCCATCTTCACGTCGTACGCTTCGATTTTCTTACCGAGATATTCCGGTGTGCGACCGACCATTAGACCGGCGATGAACACCGCGAGCACAACGAAAACCAGCATTCCGTACAAACCGGCGCCGACACCGCCGAAGATGACTTCGCCGAGTTGAATATTGAACAACGGCACGAAGCCGCCGAGCGCAGTGAACGAATCGTGCATCGCGTTGACCGCACCGCAGGAGGCATCGGTGGTGATCGTGGCGAAAAGCGCGGAATTGAAGATGCCGAACCGGACTTCCTTCCCTTCCATGTTGCCGCCGGCAAGGCCGAGACTCTGATGGATTGGATTACCATTCGCCTCAGCCCACCAACACAACAGCACGCCGCTGACAAAAAGGATCAACATCGCGGCCCAGACGGTCCAGCCGTGTTTTTGATTCTTGACCATCCGGCCGAGGTAGTAAGTAAGGCCGCTGCCGATTGAAAAGATCGACAACATCTGAATGAAATTCGAAAGAGGGGTGGGATTCTCGAATGGATGCGCTGCGTTGGCATTCACGTATCCGCCGCCGTTAGTGCCAAGCATTTTGATCGCGACCTGTGACGCCATCGGACCTTGCACGATGTTCTGATCGGTTACGATTTGCTCTTCTGTCACCGTTTTACTGTCTGGTCCCTTGATCGTCTCGCCTTTGTCATTCTTCTTGTCGACCTGGACCTTCATCGGCTCGACCAGTGTGGCCTTGGTGTAAGGGTTGAAATTCTGAATCATTCCTTGCGAGACGAGGAAGACCGCAAACACGAGGCAAATCGGCAGCAGCAGATAATACGTGACGCGAACGAGATCGACCCAGAAATTGCCGATTGTCGTTGCAGAATGCCGCGCAATTGCCCTAACGAGTGCAGCAGCGATGGCAATGCCTGTGGCGGCTGAAGCGAAATTGTGAAACGCGAGCGCGACCATCTGCGAACAGTACGACATCGTCGATTCGCCACCGTAGTTCTGCCAGTTGGTGTTGGTCGTGAAACTGGTTGCGGTGTTAAACGAAAGATCGGGACCGACTCCGGCCAGTTTTTGTGGATTCAGCGGCAGAAAGTATTGCAAGCGCAGGATCGCGTAAGTGAACAGGCAACCCACCAAACTGAAGAGCAGCATTGCAAGGGTGTACTGTTTCCAGTTGTGCTCTTTGGTAGGATCGACGCCCATTACACGGTACGTCACCCGCTCGACGGGCCGCAGCACCAGGTCGAACCACGTTCTACCGTTCGCCTCGAGCACACGCATCAGATAAAGGCCCATCGGCTTCGTGATTAGCGCGAGCGCGATCAAATAAATCGCGAACTGAATCCAACCAGACGTTTCCATTTTGCGGTTAGAATTTTTCAGGCCTGATCATGGCCACGAGCAGATAAACAAACAGCAGGAGCGCGATAACGCCGACGATGACGGTTTCCATTTGTACTCCTACAGCTTTTCGCAAAGCAGCGTGTACAGCGCGCCCACAATAAAAAACGCGACAATTGTTCCGACAAAAATTAAGTCACTCACGAGATTACTCCTTCGCCTTTTCACAGAACCGAGAGTACAGCCCGTTCACACCCAGAATCAGAACAATGAAGATGATGATGAATTCGCTCATAAGACTGCCCTAACCATGAGCGAACTTTCGCGACAGTGTTAGTTAAACTGCTGCGTAAAGGTATTAAAAAAACATTAACGCCAGCCAGGATGAAGCTCAGTGCTACCGCGAGAAGAATAAGATCGACAGCAGCGCAAATACTGGAAGCAGAATTGGAAGCGCAAACTTCCAGATGTATTCGATGAAGCTCGGGGTGCCTACACGTGCGTGCTCGGCAATTGTTCGCACAAGCAGATTCGGCGCATTGCCGATATAAGTAAGCGCGCCAAAAAAAGTTGCGCCCAATGAAATTGCGATCAGGTCCCGGCCATTCTGAGACAAGAACCTCGCGACGTGCGATACATCGTTAGTGTTTAAACCGTAACGCCCCAGAGCAGCGGCGAAAAACGCAAGAAACGTCGGCGCGTTATCCAGTAATGCCGAGAGCAGCCCCGTCGCCCAGAAGAATGCCAAATAGGAGTTCAGTCCCAGGCTTCCGGCTGAGCCTTCCATGAATTCCAAAACCGGAATCATGGTTCCGAAAATGCCGAGAAAGAGCCACGCGATTTCTGCGAGCGGCGTAAACGTAAAATTATTGGCCTCACGAATTCGCGCGGGCGTTCCCAGATAGGACCCAAGCGCGATCAGAATTACCAGCGGTTCGCGCCAGCCAGCCGGCACGGCAATGAGCGCAGCTAAAATGGCAAACAGAAAAATGAAATTGTGCGCGCCCTCGCACCGCCATGAACTCAGCTCCGCCTCGTGAATGGTTTTCCTGTTAGCGCGAAAATTGATCAAATCGAGAATAACGAATATGACGAGAACGATTCCGACTGTTATCAACCATTGCTGCCAGCAATGTTGCAGGGTCCAACTAAAGGGTACGCCTTTAAGGAATCCGAGGATCAACGGTGGACCGACCGGCAAAAGTGCGCCGCCGATGTTGCTCACCAAAAAAATGAAAAACGCGATGTGCATTGGCGCGATGCGCCCGCGATTCATCGCAATCCATGGGCGAATGAGCAACATCGACGCGCCGATTGTCCCGATGAGATTTGCCAGAAGCGCGCCGAAGAAAAGAAAAAGAGTATTTCGTAACGGAGCGCTCGGCGCTTTGGCACGCAGATGGATTCCGCCCGCGACGACGAAGAACGACCCGACAACAATCATGAAGGTCGCATAATCGATCGCAGCGTGAACAACGCGCGCGGACTGGCGAACGACAAGGAGATAATAAAGACAAACAATCCCAGCGAGCAGGATGCAAAGCTTATGGTAATGACGTTCCCAGTGACGTTGCGCGATCAACGGCCCAAGGGCGATTGCGAACAACAAGACCCCGAACGGCAACATGATAAGTCGATTCGGGGCCGCGGTTACGACATCCAAAAGACAAATCATCCTGCAATTGGACTTATCGTGACCCGACCCGTCAATGAAACTCGAGTGCTGCAGCGCCGCTTTCGTTTATCTCGCTGCCGCAGAACGTTGATGTATTGATCGACAGGTGAAGTCACGCAGGGGATCGGTCGGAACAACCTTGCTAGCAATTTTTTTTGCGGCGGGCGCCCTCGTCTGCTTTACCACAATCCTGGCTCTGGCGTTCCCTGGAAGTTTTTTGGAATTGCTATGGCATTTGAAACCGGAAGCGCGTCTTCAGTTTCTACAGATCGGCCCCGGTTTCTCGATTGCCCTAATGACAATCGTCGGAAGCGCATGTGCGGCGAGCGCGATTGGCCTTGCCAGAAACGCTGAGTGGGGACGAAGACTCGCGCTCACCATTTTAATGATCAATCTGATTGGTGATTCGCTAAATGCTTTGCTCCGGCACGATGCAAGAACGCTAATCGGTGTGCCAATCGCAGCGTTCATGATCTGGTATCTGCTGCGAACGAGGCGAGGATGAAGCTGACGGGATTATCGCAAATCACGATTGTGCCCGCAAATGCACGGCTACCTCGATCTCGGCAGTTTGCGGGAACATGTCAAGCGGCGTGACAGAATCGATTGTGAATTTGCCCTGCAAATCTCTTAGGTCGCGCGCAAGCGTCGGCGGATTGCATGACACGTAAATGAATGTTTGGGGCGCAAGATCGGCAATTGCTTGGCGAACGGGCGCGCTCAACCCGGTGGCAGGTGGATCGACAATGAGTGTGGTAGAGGAGAATGACCTCAATCTCCCATTTACTGTTTCATTCCCACTCGCCAGACGGTTCAGGTGAACCGCCGCTATCTTTAGCAATTCAGTTTCCAAGTCGCCGGCGATGTACGTCTCCTTGTCAGTCGCGTTCTCTTTTGCGGCGGCAATTGCAAAACGGTCCCAGTCAATTCCGATTACGCGTTCAAATCTGTCAAGCAAGGCTTTCGCAAAGAAACCGGCACCGCAATAAGCATCGATCAGCAGTTCTTGATTCGGCGGCACCAGACCGACAATCAAATTGCGAATGGAGTTTGCGACGGCATCATTCGTTTGAGAGAACACTCGCGGCTCGGCTCGCGCGCGCAATGCGTAATGTCCATCACGTAATTGTGATTGCGCTCGTAGGTCCGCCAGTGCGCGATTGACTTCCTCGCACGCGATCGGGCAGCGTTCGATATCAATCAAATGATGCGAATCGCGTCGGAAAAAACCGATGACACCGTCCTGTGCGTGCACGGTAATGCGGTTGCGATACGCGTACTGCCTGGAAGACGGGACAGTCGGCCGAACGGAAACATCCTTCAGTTTGCCTACTCTCTGGAGAGCATCGCGCACCTGTCGCCATTTCATCGAAATCTGGTGTTCGTAATCGATATGCTGATACGCGCAGCCGCCGCATCGACCGAAATATGGGCATTGTGAAACAACCCGATGCGAGGAACTTTCTTTAACCTCGACCAAGTCCGCTTCGGCAAACCGTGTCTTTTCCCGGATGATTTCCGCAGAAACAAGTTCGCCCTCAATCGTGTAAGGAACAAAGACCACTTTGCCCTGTTCCCGCGCAACACCTTTTCCGCCGAAAGCGATGTCTTCGATTCGCAGATCAACAAGGCGCATTTCATTGATACCCTGCTTTAGTTGGCTCTCTCCGCCAATGATGCGGTTTCCATAATGAAAAAGCTTTGAAGGCGCTACGCGCAGCCGGCGCGTTGAACCCCGTTCTGAAAGGCTGTGTTGATTAGAGTTCTCCGCAACGTCGATTGCCTGACGAACTGGTTACGTTTGGCCAAGCGTCCGCTCGATGGCGGCTTCGAGGTTGTCGAGCTTGACCGGTTTGATGAGATGCTCGGAAAAACCGGCCCGCAAACTTCGTTCGATATCACCATTATTGCCAAAACCGCTAATTGCAATTCCGGGAACATTGGAGATCGCGCGCAATTGCATCATCAGATCCATGCCGGTTCCGTCCGGCAGTGCGATATCGCTGATGAGCAGGTCGAATTTATTGCGCACGGCAGCTTCCATAGCCGATCGCACGTTGTGCGTCACCGCGACCAGATGCCCACGACGCGCTAGTAATTTCTCTAGCGCAGAGCAGGTGTCCTCGTGATCATCAACGAGCAGAATTTTTAAAGCCTGCTGAGACCGTTGACGACTTGTTCTTGTAGGGACGGTTCCTGCTCCGGAAGGTGAAAGGGTTGGCATTGAAAAGATGAACGTCGATCCGCGGTCGCGGCCGTTGCTCTCTGCAGTCAAGCTGCCGCCATGTGCTTGCGCGAGAGATTTTGAAATGGCCAGGCCGAGACCGAGACCGCCAATGCGGTGCTCAAACGAGCGGTTGCCTTGTTCGAATGGATCGAAAATTCGCTGTATGACTTCTGGTTCCATGCCGATCCCGGTGTCGCTCACGCTGATCGTTAGTACGTCTGGCGACGGATTGAAGGAAGAAATGCCAATCTCACCATCCTCCGGTGTGAACTTGATTGCGTTTTTAAGCAGGTTCCAGACGATTTGTTGCAGTTTTGCCGCATTTGCCGCTGCGTAATGCAAGTTCGCCCGCAAACTGAGATTCACCTGAAGTCTTTTGGATTTTGCCTCGGCGCGGCAAATCTCCACGACATTCGCAACCGCCGCATGCACATCGGCTGGAGCGAAACGCAATTCCATTTTGTCTCTGGTGATTCTGGTGAAGTCGAGTAGGTCGTCGATGAGTTGTGTTTCCAATTCGATGTTGCGATGTATCATCGCCAGCGATGCTCGGGCAGCTTCAGTTTGCATCGGCTCAGTTTCGAGTGATTCCAACGCAGAGATCACCGGAGTAAGTGGCGTGCGCAATTCATGCGAAAGCATCGCCAAAAAATGGTCCTTGGTGCGATTGGCAGTTTCCACGACTGATTTCTGCTGATGAAGCTCTTCCTCAATATGCCGTCGCTCGGCCATGCCAGCGGAGAGGGCCATCGCCGTTATCGTCAGCACGGCGATCCACGATTGCAGACCCAGCAGCGACTGATTTTCCGTCTCTCTCACAAATGGCCCGAAAGCGTGCAGCGTTCCCCACACCGCGATAATCGATAAAATGAAAATCCCAGTCGCAGTTTCGCGTTGGGTGAAGCGAAAGGCCATCCAAATCACAACCGGTCCGCAAATGAAAGTGACTGGATAGTTTTTCGCTGAAATTTCCAGCCATCCGGCAAAGACAACTGCACTCAACAGCACTAACGACAGAAGGAGAATGCCAACTTCGACGGCTTCCTTTTTTTTCCAGCGCTGTTTGGAGGCAACGCTCCAGAGAAGGACAAGCGGAGTGAAAACAAGATCGCCTGTCGTATCGCCGAGCCACCATGTCAGCCAGATCACGCCGTAGTTTGCCCAATGTGCAAAGCCCGCGAGAGCAAGACTGGTGACACCAAAGAGAGGGCTGATCACCGCGCTAATTGCTGCTGCGAGGGCAAATTTGAAGACGCCTTGGGGACGACCAAAAACATTTCTGCCTTCAGCGAATCGATTCACCAGCCACGCGCCAGCCACGGCTTCGAGAGTATTGCCGATGGCGATGGTAAACGAAGTCGCGAGATTTCCCGCGGTCGTAACGTTGACCAGGAATGCGCCAACTAGGATTGCCGGCCACACGCGATAACCTAGCAAAAGTAATGCGGCCAGTGCGATTCCAGCGGGTGGCCATACTGGCGACGCACTTGCATTCAATGATGCCAGCATCAAACCTAGTTTCCCGGCTATGAAGTAGCTGACCGTTACGATGCCGACGAGCGGCAGCCCAGAAAGACGTCGCGATGGCATGGTCTCAACCGCTTTAGTCGCAGTTACTTTGGCGCCGAGGCTAAAGCGGGTCAACGCCTTCGTTCGCCCGAAGCCTTTGTGGCTCCCCACTCGCCCGATCTTTGCAGCAAGAGCACGAACGTTCCGGTGCAATCGTGCAGCGACCGCCAGATGATCAACTGACTACGGCATTCTTGTAGAGTGCGCGCTAATTGAAATCGTGGTGCGTGTCGCGCACGTAGGGATATTTCGACTCGTTACCAACCTCGGGCGGGAATTCCGCGTACCCGGCGTGAATGTAAGGAATGTCCGGCGGCAGCAAAGGTTGATAACTGTCATGCCAGATCGGAAACGGAAAGGTCAAGATCTCGATAAGACCTGCCACGTGACGCGCGGCTGCGCGCCCTGCTCCCCGCCAAACGCCATAACCAGCGCCCGCGGAATTCCCTTCCGTTTGATTGATTTGGTTAACTGTCACAAAAAACTCGGTCGGAGCGATGACAAAATTCGAAATTCCGCGACCGAGCTTCCGTGTCGGACCATAATCATTCGAAGGTGGATCCTGAATATCGGCGGACGCGCGGACCGCAAGGCTGATAATCGCAATGAAGGCAAAGATAATTTTCATGGGGGTTTCGAACTAGTTAAATAATTCCGGACAACAATGGCAATACTTATTTTCGCCGTTCGGCCTGTGCACCGTTTTTGGTCTTCAATATGGAAAGCGCAATCGTAACCCCAAGAATCACTGCAATGATGCCCAGCGAGACCACCCGCGGTAAGGGTAGGTAATCTGCGGCGATCATTTTGATCCCAACGAAGCCGAGCACCAATGCCAGTCCTGTTCGCAGAT
>Ga0126381_100010748_pt1 | contig 10316 bp, 10 predicted proteins | sample PanSoiMetPlot_28_FD_96465 | JGI IMG/M metagenome (GOLD analysis project Ga0126381, IMG submission 96465) | Tropical forest soil microbial communities from Panama - MetaG Plot_28 | ecosystem: Environmental > Terrestrial > Soil > Tropical forest > Bulk soil | place: Panama | collected 2016-02-17 | reverse complement strand
TGGAAGATGGGGATCATCAGAAGCAGCGCTACATTGGATTAGAAAAGAGAGCATTCTGGAACCAACAGATGAACTTTTAGACCGGATAAGATCTAAGGGAAACCTGTTTCGTGTTCTGGATCATGGAGATACTGCACCTACTTGTTGTCTATGGGTTGCTGCTATTGATGGTGTCTATATATTCTATCGTGAATATTATGCCGCTAGTAAGATTATCAGTTATCACAGAAAATCTATACACGAACTATCTGCTGGAGAAAGCTACCAGGGAAATTATGCTGATCCACAGATATTTAAGAAAACTGCTCAAAAGCAAGGTGGCTTCTGGTCAGTGTCGGATGAATATAGAGATGGTGACCTGGAGGCTCCTGAACTATTGTGGACACCGGCAGATAATAACGAGTTTGCTACCAGAAATAGAATTAATGAGTTATTGTATACAGCGAGTAGATTTAGACACCCGATTACTAGAGAATCGCCTTCGCCGGGTATATATTTTATTAGACCAAGCTCGACATACATACATGGATGCAAAGAAGCAATCAGGCAAGTTGGAGCACAGAGGAAGCGTCTCTTAGGAACTATCGATGGCAAGTCTATGTATTCTGATGATAGGGATGAGAATATTGTAGATCATGCTTATGATTGTGTTCGCTACTTTATTGCTATGCATGGTTCAAGTCCGCGGTTATCACATAAGAGGCCACCTAAAAATTCATTTGCACACTTTAATGCTTTGTTGAAAAGACATTATGAGAGACAAGCGGCATCAGTAGGATAGGATAGTATGTTCCCATCTGATATTCTTATATTAATGTCAAAGATATCTCCTATGCCACAGGCACCTGGACCGATCATACAGGGGCAGCAACAATCTTTGCCTACTTTTCAGAATCCCTTTCAGATAGGACAGGGACAGGGAGGACAGGGAGGACCTTCAACCGGTCGAAAAGATCTTATTAGCAATAATATAAGTAAAGCTGTCAATATGTATATGGGCATGAGGAATAAACAGCAACAAGATCCTAACCAGCCTAACCAGCCTACGATGCCTCAATATTCTCAACCTCTTCCTACAGATATGCCTGTTCTACAAGTAAGACCACCTTATGGACAAGATGCTCCTTTAATGATATCTCCTGATATTATGGATATTTTAGGTATTGGTGGTGGGAGTGGAGGGGGTATAAATGGCTGATCAGGATATTGAGTCAAGGAAAATAACACCTACTGTACAAAATCCTGGTGCTAGTGATAGTCCTGTACCACCATCTTTAATGCAGAAAGTATGGAATTTTTTTACTAGTGATCCTAGTGGTATGGGATTAGTAGATCTACCACCTGCTATCGCTGTAACACCAGCGACGGTTCCAATCTTTAAAGCTGCTATGGAGAATGCACCTAAGATTACTGGTAATCCTTTAGTTGATAAGATGATAGCTTGGATGAGTACTAGATATCCTAGATTTACAGGGCAAGTACCTATTAAAGAGGCAGTGCCTGTAGCTTCTCCAGGTATGAGTGGACATTTTGTTTTTGATCCTGCTACAGGTGTAGAGACTTTACCTGCTAATGTATATGGGCAATGGAGTGTTAATGCTCCAGCACAAAGAGCTATAAGTGGTGTGCGTGGACAAGTTACTGTTAATCCTTTAATGATTGCTGCTACAAAGGGTAATATTGATGATACTATAGGTGAAACTATTAATACAGCAGCCCATGAACTCACACATGCTAGACAAGGTACAAGATATGCTAATGCTTTAAAAGTTGGCAATGCTAATATGTGGCCTGAACTTCAAGGTGTATCAGGTTTAGAAAATATGGCAGGTACACCATATGAGAATCGCATAGTAGAAAAATTTGCTAATCAGGGTGGTGCGACGGCTAAAGCTTCTTGGATGAAATATAGAGCATTATTAGAATCAATTGGTGAACAAAGTCCTAATATACCAATGATGGATGTGCTAGTGGATATGTACAGAAGGGGAGTGGCGATACCTAAATAACATGCCAGACTATAGAACAGTAAACGGAGAATTAGACAGTCCATGGGTAGCGAGAATACTGGGGGCTGATAAACTCTTTAATGAGTGGGAAGGAAAGTTTAAATGTAAGCTACTTGAAGAGTACTATGAAGGATTCCAATGGAAACAGCGACGTGACTATCCTACTACTAATTATAATCCTTACACACTTAATTTGGTTTATTCTACTGTCAAGATTAAATTAGCAGGTATGCTGTTCCAAAGACCTAAATATCTGGTAACCCCGCGGCCTGGTAATAGTGATTGGAATTTAGACTTTGCTGTACAATCTTCTCAGCTCAAAGAAGATGTTCTCAATACAATAGTACAAAATCCTAATGTTAATTTCGTCCAACACGTTAAAAGAGCAGCATTAGATTCTTTCTTCCGGTTTGGAATCTTAGAGGTAGGATATGCCAATGATTGGAGGAATCCACAGAAGATAGATCCTGAATTGAAATCTTGGGATGATACTAATGTTACTGTTGAGGAAGATAAGATCGTACATGATAATCCCATTCCGGTTAATGAAAGATTTTATATTAAGCGTATATGGCCCCATCGCTTTCGAGTATGTGCTACTGATGCTACTGATCTTAATGATTGTGATTGGGTTGGGTATTATGATTTTTATTATAAGAGGGTCCTGAAGAATACTAAAGGATTAAACTTTCCGGAGGAGGGTCAAACTGATGGATCTTATATTAGTGCTGAATATGCTTCTGGTTTTGTTGGAGGTGGTTCTGGTTATGTTAGTAACGATGATGTTTTGCGAACTCTTTATAATGCTGGGGAAGTCTGCAAGGTATGGCATATCTGGGACATGATTAAAGGTCGGAGGTTAATGCTACTTGATGATTATAGAATGTCCGAATTATGGTCAACACCAGTTGAAAGACTTCCTTTCATTGATCTTCGATGGGATTATCGCATCAGGGGATTTTATCCTTTACCTCCAGTTTTCCAGTGGCTCTCTCCACAGGATGAAATTAATGAGGCTAGGGAACAAGTGCGTTCTTACCGTAGAAGATTTACCAGAAAGTTCCAATCTATAAAAGGTCAGGTTGATGAAGAAGAGAAAGAAAAATTCTCAAGCGGACCTGATGGTATTATTATTGAGGTTAAAGTTCCTGATGCTATTAAGGCTATTGATAATCCTGAGATCGGCCCGACATCAGAAAATGCTCTTGTGCTTGCAAAGGATGATTTTAATACAATTAGTGGAACTAGCGCAGAGGCTAGAGGACAAGATACTGATAGAGAAACTGCTACTCAAGCTAAAATTGTCCAATCACGTGCTGTGATACGTGAATCAGCAGATCAGATGGATTTTACTTCCTTTTTATGTCGTGTTGGAAGGGAATTATTATGTCAATGCCAAGAAAGATTAGTAGAAGGATTATGGATTAAATATACTGCTAATCCATCCGGCCCAAATCCTCAACAGATGCAAATAGAGGGACCGGTTTATAAATATGTGACATCTCAGCAGGTTGATGACGGATATGATTTTGACGTTGATTTTGATATTCAGAATGCTACTCCAGCTGCTATGCAACAAAGTCAGACCTCGTTTGTAAACTTTATCAGCATTTTAGCCCAGTTCCCTGATGTTAAAATGTCACCAATGTTAATACGTGAAGCGGCGTACAGGGTAGGATATAGGAATGAGCAGGTTATAAAAGAAATGCAGGATGTAGCAGTACAACAAATGCAAATGCAGGCTATGCAACAAGCTGCACAAGCACAAGCTGGACAAAAAGGTAAGGCAGGTAATAATCCTCAAAATCAGGCTAAAGCTAAAGTAGCACAAATGGGAACACCAGGGACTAGTGATATTAATGAACAGCTTGCTAATCAGATTCAGTAAGGAGGATAGATGGTTACAATAAAATTGCTTATGTACATTGTAGCATTCCTCTTATTACTATTAGAGGCTCTAGGAGTGAAGACTACAAGAATAATATTAGGATGGCTAGGTCTTGCTATATGGGTTCTAGCATTGCTATTGGCATGATAAAGAGAAGGAAAGGATACTAAGATGCCCGAAGTAGAACAAAAAGATACTACACTTACAACCGCGGTGGAAAAGGCTATTGAGTCACAAGATAAAAGTGATGTAATAATAGATAAGGAGGAGGATACTGAAAAGCCTCAAGAGGTTGAAACTTCTCCTCAGGATGATGAGGATACTATAAATGGCCGCCTTCTAGTACAATCACTTAAAGATCCTCAAAAGGCTGCTGCTATTGTTAGATATCTTGCTACACAGTATGGTTATACTAAAGAAGATATTCAGACTAAACAAGATGTTAAGGAAGTAAGTAAAGGTATAGAAGGAATATTGGAGAAACATCTTGGTGATGATTTCAAGTTTTTGGCGCCTAAGCTCGGACCTGCGATTAAAGAAAGTCTCGAAAGTATGTTACAAGGTAACACGGAGACGGCTAATCTTAGGGAGAGACTCGAAAGGCAAGAGTTTAAGGATATACAAAATGAAACTTCTAATGCGCATGTTGAAATAGCACATGAATGGTTTGGATCAGATGAGATGCCTGATAATGTTGTTAAGGCTATGTCATCTGCTATGGATGACTTTCCTCCTACAGATCCTAATATGTCCCCCGCTCGATATTATAAGAAAATCTTCTCAATGGTAGCTGGTGAATTAGGCTTACAGAAGAAGGAACAAAAGCGCCAAGATCGTGTTGAACGTAATAGACAAGATTCTGGTGCAAGATTTTTAACCTCGCAAAATAGGGGCGTTGTACCGGATAATGCCGCGACAGGCGCACGAAAATTATCACTTAAAGATGCTGTCTCACTAGCTATGGAACAAGTTGAGCAAAGTTCTAAAAAGTGAGTAAGGATGAGGAATGGCACTGACTTTTGGGAATCAATCAGCTCCAAATAATATAACAACTTATTTGGATTCTGTATTTTCTACTAGTCTTGCTAATTACAGAAAAACACTTATAGATAACATTGGAGCAACAAACAGTGTTCTCTACGATCTAATCAAAGGTGAATCATATGAAGAAGCAGATGGCGGAACATATATTGCTGAAGAGCTTATGTATGGCTTGGCGCCTGCGGACTCATATGATGGATATGATGAACTATCTACTTTACCCACGGATGGTATTACTCAGGCGCAGTTCGAGTGGCGGCAGGTGGCTAGTCCAATCGTATATAACACAAAAGAAGTAGTTCAGAACGAGCATAAGATCATTAACTTGGTTAAAGCTCGTATCCAGCAAAGTGAGTTAGGCATACAGGAAAACTGGGCACAAGCTTTTATGTGGGGCGCTGGTGCAGGTAATATGCAAACTCCTAAAACAAGCACGGTAAATGGATCTTATCACGTAGAACCTTTACCTAAGCTTGTTTCCTATAACACTGCTGGTAATGATACTATTAGTGGTACTGCTGCTACAGGATCAGCATTAACAGTAGGAGGAATACCTGAAACACCTAATGCTTGGTGGCAGAATCATTGGGGCACAAGTGCAGCGACTACATACTCACAGTTTATGTATGAATTGGAGGGAATGTATAACCTCACTACTCTTGGTACTGGTGGACCTCCAACACATATGCTAATGGATCAAGTTACGTATCAGAACTTTATCCATGCATACTTTGCTGTCTATAAGGCTAATGCTGATGCGCTGAATTTCGAGTATCCATTTGTGGGGAAGAAATACCTTAATGCTAAAGTCATCATGGACGATAAAGTTCCTGATGTCTTTTCTAATAGACCTGGTTCTCAAGTAGGTGGTGTAGTGAATCCTGGAACGTATACTTATGGGTCGTGCTATTATATTAATTCTAAGTTCTTTAAGATTCGTTATCATCCTTCCAGGAACTGGGATATGCTAAAAGATGAGAATGGCAATACTTTTGCCAAACCAATTAATGGTGATTCACGTGTCGGACATGTAGGTTGGATGGGCAACGTGACCGTTAATAATAGAAGGAAGCATGGGGTTCTAGCTAAATTTGCCAGATCCTACGCATCGTAAGGAGGAATAAAATGAGAACAAAACTTGTAGAATCAAATAAACCTGAAAAGTATATTCACTCCGTACGAAATGTAGATACTAGCGCTGCTGGTGCTACTATTCCTACAGGAAGTCCTTTGATTATGAATTTAGGTCCCACTCCACAACCTCCTGCATATACTAATGGCTTACCTGCCGGGTGGGAAGATGGATTACAAGTGCTTTTACCTGCAACTGCTGGTGGAAATAATAGCCAACTATACTATTATGGTGTAGCAGTTGGACCTATTATATACCAACAGTATGGTGAAGCTATGGTGCATGGAATGTGCATGGCTGCTGTTGTAAGAGGAACACGTTCTGCAACAACAGTATCATGGGCTTCTAGTGCTACTGGTGCTGTTAGTGGTGATGCACTTGTGTGTGATACTGCTAATAATGCCTTCAGTACTGCTACTATTAGTCCACTTTCAGGATTTAGTGTAGCACCAATGGTATGTGTAGATAACTTTGCAACAGCCGCTGGTTCTGCAACTAATGCTACAGATACTAGAACTGCTGCGACAGTTTTAGTACGTGCTTTTGTTCGTCAGATGTAATGCTGGATCGTGGTAAACCTCCACTTGTTAGGTGGGATGCTTATCTAAAAAGTAATATTTAGGCATCCCACCATTTTTTGAGAAAGGGCTTCCATGAAAGAAAGCCGTAAACAACTAAGAATCGTCGTGGGTACTAATTGTCTTACTGAGATTCAGTATCCTTCATATACTAATCATATTCAATTTTGGTATAGACTAGGTAAGTCTTATCCTAATATTGATTTTATACTATCAAATCCCTCCAGGATGAGTATTGATAGAATGAGAAATATGACAGCTAAAGTTGCTATAGAGGCACAGGCTGATTATATACTCTTCCTGGATGATGATGTAATTGTACCTCCTAATTATGGCCTTCAGATGCTTTTAGACTGCAATGCTGATGTTGCATCAGGTAAGATATGTGTCCGCGGTTGGCCTTTTGACTATATGTCATTTTATAAGCACAAGAGTGGCACGATCCGGATGGATAAAAGACTTCCGAAGAAAGGTATTTTGGATAGGGAAGCAGTAGGATTTTCTTTTGCCCTCTTGAAGGTAGATAAGATAAGAAAGATGCCAGAACCATACTTCATAACTGGTCCACATCAAACTGAAGATGTATATTATTGTATGCGTCTCAAACAGATGGACCATGCTGCTACTATCAAGGTTAATTGTGAATGTGAATGTGGACATATCTTGTGGCCTGAGATCGTTATAGAAGATAATAGGAATGCATATCAAAAATACTATATGGGTATTAATAAAATACATGAAGATTCTCCTGATGTAGAAGAAATTGATAGGGGAGAGGCGTACTTGAAGAAGATAAAAAAGGCTGCTAATCATGAAATTAAACCTAGGATGCGGAACGACAAAATTACAGGGGTATCTTAATATTGATGCTGAAAAGTCTTGCAAGCCAGATCTTGTGCTGGACTTTGTTAAGAAGAGGCTGCCACAAAAAGATGGTATGGTGGAAGAGATATTGTTCTTTCATTGTATAGAGCATATTCAGAAGAGTAAGCATAGAGATATCTTACTGGAATGCTCACGGGTATTGAAACCGGGTGGCAAGATCTACATTTCGTTCCCAGACTTTTGGGAGTGTGCTAAAAGATGGCATGATAATGTTAGTGGTCAAAAGAGATTTTGGGAAGCCACATTATATGGTAGACAACTCTATCCTGGTGATTTTCATGTTTGTGCTATGGATACCGCTGAACTTATTTTAATGTTGTATGAATGTGGGTTTGGTGGAATAAAAGCAGTACCAGAGACGGATGAGCCGTATAATAAGCTTGTCACAGCAGTTAAAGTACGTGATGCATTACCAACGTATGAGACTTTAGTTGCACAAGATATTAAAAGTATGAAGGTGGTAAAATGCCAATAACAGTTACACATGCATTTGTAAGTCCTAAGACAGAGCAGACTGATCCTACTATTGTAGGACCTAATGAATGGAATGCACAACATGTAGTCACTGGATATGTAGATCCGCCACCTCCTGTAGTTCTGCCTACTGTACCTTATCTTGTTACGAGTGATTATAACTTTGCTGAACAATGGTTTACTCAACCTCTTAGTGCTGGCGTGCAGGCTACAGTTACTATTAGTCCTGTTCCTAAGGGTGTGTATGGTAATGATGCTAATCATTATCTTTACATTTCACCAGTTTCAGGGCAGGGAACAGGCACTGCTGAAGCTGTTCTAATCCAAGGTGGCACTGCTAATGGTGGTGGTACGAGTGGAACTATAATTTTTACTCCAGCTAATAATCATACTGGTGTATGGAGATTAACATCAGCTACAGCAGGTATTCAGGAAACTCTGCGTATGTTACCTTATCCCGGTGGATGGGCTATTATACCTGCTGGTGGTTGGTCTATTTTTGCACCTATCACTGTTAACACAAGTGGAATTAAATTACAAGGTGCAGGACGTATAAATACTCAATTGAACTACCAACTAACTGCTGGTGCATGTTTTAGCATTCCAGGTTCTAATGATCAAATCACTATGTCTGATTTTCAGCTTAATGGTTCTGGTGGTTCAGCTATTGGTTTGAATCTTGTTAATCAATCTAATTTTAACTGTCAACGGATGGCTATAGTTGGTTTTGCTACTGGTGTAAGTAATACTGGCAACAGTAATACACAGATGAGCTTATTCAGGGATATGAATATCATGAATAACAGTGGCGACGCTGTGTATATAGATACTACTATTGATGGTGGAACATGGGAACGTATTGTTATCGGCGGTCCTGGTAATGGTTTTCATATTAGAGATGCTGTTGGTGCTCATATTACTCATTGTTATACTAATGGTTGTGCTATAGGAGCATTAATAGATCCTGTAAGTCCACGCAGTGTTGGCGTTATCCAATTTGTAGATACTAATTTTGATGGATTTTCTGGTACATCTAATATGGGTATTAGACTATCGCCAGCTTCTGGTGCTACTATTAATACTGTGATATTCCAAGGTGGTGGAGCTGGAGGATTTAATTATGGTTTTATGATGGATGGGGCAGGCACGATCTGGGATATTACATTTAGAGATATGTTAATACTTGCTAATAATGTTGTAGGTGGACAAATAGGTCAAAGTACTCTTGCTAAATGTGATAATATACTTGTAAAGGATTGTTATTTTGAAGCTAATAGTGCTGGTAGTCCAGGTGCTAATCCAGGCTTGAATATTCAATATGCTACTAATGTTCAAGTGCATGGAGGAGTATATTGTGCTGGATCTTATGCCAATGGTGCTAATACGCAGGGTTATGGTATTACTGTTGCTGGAGCTACAACTAATGTTCAAATTTTTAATCTTAGGGTCAACCCTAATGTCGCTGGAAGTATTCAGCAAGCAGGGACGAATACGAACCTTGTGATACAGAATGTATTATGATTCAAAAGACTACTAATGATATAGTCAATAAGCTGGCTACGAAGTCATTAGACTTACACGGGAATAAGTGTATTAATGCAGGGGATGCGCAAAATCCTAAGGATTATGTAACGCTAGGACAGCTAGAGGATAGAATCAATCAGCTACTTGCTAATCCTGTCTACTTTAATGCTTTACAAGGTAAAATAGACCCTTCACAAATACCTGCTAACATGAAACCTCCTAGTGTGCAGCAGGTTGTAACAGGGTCTAGAGCTTTAAGTACAGTATATCAAAATACACATCCTACTCCATTATATGCAATGGTGACGATTCAACTACCTACTACCAGCTTTCCTGCTACTACATATGGTGTTAGAGTTTTGTGTGATGCTAACGCTAGTCCATCTACTACTATTGGTAACTATGTTATAACTAATTCATACACATCAACTTCTGCTGGTAACCTTACTGTATATGTACCGGTCACTTTTATAGTATTACCTAACTGGTATTATAATGTGCAAATATCTCAAGCGAGTCCTGTAATTCAGTGTTGGACAGAGTGGTACTAGTATGGCTGTCACTAGAGGACAAATAAAAGCTAATCTACAGGCTAACTTGTTTGAGTTAGGATTCAATTTCTATTCTGATAATGATATGAATGATTCTATCCAGGATGCATATGATGATATAGCTATCTTGACACAATGTATTCAAAAGCAGATAACTGTAAAGTGGATTGCACAACTAAGCTATTATGATTTCATGGAAGATACCAGGCTTGGTATTAGTGACTACTTAGGAAC
>Ga0126381_100010747_pt1 | contig 10318 bp, 3 predicted proteins | sample PanSoiMetPlot_28_FD_96465 | JGI IMG/M metagenome (GOLD analysis project Ga0126381, IMG submission 96465) | Tropical forest soil microbial communities from Panama - MetaG Plot_28 | ecosystem: Environmental > Terrestrial > Soil > Tropical forest > Bulk soil | place: Panama | collected 2016-02-17 | reverse complement strand
TCATGACCACCGCTGGCAAGCTATGGATGGCCGGCGTGAGCCTGTCATGGGACGGCTTCCACCAACACGAGCATCGAAAACGTGTGCCGCTTCCCACGTACCCATTCGAGGGGCAGCGCTGCTGGATTGACGCACAACCCCGGCCGGAGGAAGCCGCTGCAAGCGGAAAACTGGTTAAGACATCCGATATCGATCAATGGTTTTATACGCCGACGTGGAAACACAGCGTCCGTCAACTCGGACCCGACCCTGGCCCGTCAACCGGCCGGTGGTTGATTTTTAGCGACGAGTGCGGCCTGGCGCAGGATTTGGCTACCGCTCTGTCACGACGCGGCGTTGACTTCTCGATTGCTATCAATGCGACCTCGTTTTCGGCTCAAGGCCAAGCATTCACTCTCGACTTCGATGCCGCCGAGCAGTATGACGAGCTCTTCCGGAATCTGGACCAGAGCGGCCACTGGCCGTCGCGAATCATTCATCTCACGAACGTCGTGGATCCCCTTGGATCGCGGGCTTCGTTTGACGCTTCCTTTTTTGGCCCTCTCTATCTTGCCCAGGCAATAGGCCGCACCGGCAAGCCCAGACCGGTGGAGATCGTGTTCGTGTCAAACTACCTGTACGACGTAACCGGAGATCGCGTGATGGCACCGGAACGTGCCACCATGCTTGGTCCCTGTCGAGTGATCCCCCAGGAGTATCCAAACTGCTCCTGCCGCCATGTGGATATCGAATTCACACCAGGCCAGCAGATCGAAGATTTGGTCCTATCACAGCTGATCGTAGACTTCGGGACAGCTTCCCCCGATGCCGTCGTGGCGTGGCGGATGGGCCGGCGTTGGGTACAACAATTTGAACCGGTCCCTCAGTGGTCAGCGGATACTCTCAAGCTGCGGCAAGGCGGTGTCTACCTGATTACAGGTGGCCTCGGTGGTATCGGCCTCGTACTGGCCGAGCACATGGCACGGGAAGCGCAGGCGAAACTCATTCTCACCGGAAGACGCGAGTTCCCGCCCCGCGACCAATGGACGCGACGGCTCGACGCGGATACCGGTGAAGACGCGATCTCGCAACAGATCCGGAAAGTGCGCGAGTTGGAGGCCTTGGGAGCGGAAGTGCTTCTGCTGACGGCTGACGTTTCCGACCGGACAGCGATGCGCCACGCGATAGACGCTGCTCAACGCAAGTTTGGGCGCATCCACGGTGTGATCCACGCCGCCGGCGTACCTGGAGGCGGCGCAATTCAACTTAAGACGCACGCAGCCGCAAAAGCGGTGTTGTCACCCAAAGTCACCGGCACCATGGTGTTATCGGAAGCTTTTGCCGACACGCCGCTTGACTTCTTTCTGGCCTGTTCATCGCGTGCTTCGATTCTGGGCGGCTTTGGACAGGTTGATTATTGTGCGGCGAACACTTTCCTGGACGTATTTGCGGCGCATAGCCATACCGGCACGCGGAATCGGATTATCTCTATTAACTGGGATGCATGGCAACAGGTCGGTATGCTGGTCGCGAAGGCGAAGGAGTTCGAAACGCGATCCAAGCGTGAGCCCACCGCGAAACAAGAGCACCCGCTATTCGACCGCCGCGAGTCGGAAAGTCCCGACTCCGAAATCTACTCGACAACTCTCAGCCCTCTGACGCACTGGGTTCTCGACGAGCATCGGATCGTCGGTAACGCGGTCATGCCGGGAACGGCGTACCTGGAAATGGCGAGAGCGGCGACGGAGAAGTACGCAGGCGATTCGGTGATGGAGATTCGCGATGCGTTTTTTCTCAGCCCGCTGGGTCTACGCGATGATGAAAGCCGCGAGATGCGCACGATCATACGGAAGGATGGTTCCGGTTATGCCTTTCGGGTCACGAGCCGTACCGCTGACGATTCCGAGTGGCGCGAGTATTCGAACGGGCGGGTCGCGTTTGAGCCGCGAGGGCCGGCCAGGCGCAACAACATTGCCTCCATTCTCGAACGCTGCAAGCTGCGACATGTCGCCGTCACCGATGACACCAAACGGGACGAAGATCTGGGCCCGCGCTGGCAGGCACTGAAACATGCGTATGTCGGCCAGGACGAACATCTCGCGATCCTGGAGTTGCCGGAGCAGTTTGCCGGCGAACTGAAGGTGCTGAAGTTGCATCCCTCGCTTCTCGATAGGGCCACCGGCACGGGTAAGGAATTTCTCATCCGGCAGGGTGTTTATCTGCCGATGGGCTATCGGCGACTGCGCATTTACGCTCCGCTCGAACGAAAAATCTATGTTCACGTGCAATTTCGGCCGCAGGAGGACGTTACCGGCCAGACCATTACCTTTGACGTCGTTTTCATGAATGAACAGGGAGACGTATTGGTCGAGATCGAGGCGTTCTCGCAGAAACGCATCAATGACATCACGGGCCAGATCAAGGTATTCGCCAACCGACAATATGGCCGCGGAGAAGGAGCCGATAAGGCTCAGAAGAGCGCCGATTACGGTGACACGTTGGGCTCCGTTTACCAACAGCAACTTGAACAGGGGATTACGCCAGCCGAGGGTGTCGAGGCGTTTCGGCGCATCCTTGCGCTGAAGAGCCTCTCTCAGGTAGTCGTATCCGCGCGGGATCTCCACGCCTCGATGCGCGAGACTGCGAATCGGCAACCACTCAACATTGTCGGTAAAGCCACCGCTCAACCCGGCGCGGAGCAGAATTCGCAGCCGAAAGCGGTTTCGCCCGCGGCGCCGAGGTCAAAGGAGGATGCCGAGCAACAGATCGCCGGCATTTGGCGATCCGTTCTGGGTGTCGACGAAGTTGGTATTTACGACAATTTCTTCGAGATCGGCGGAGACTCAATTCAGGCGATCCAGATCATCGCGCAGATCAACGAACTTGGCTATCAGCTTACACCGCAGCAATTATTTCAATATCAGACAATCGCGGAATTGGCGGACATCGCGGCATCGCACGAGGCGACGCCGGCCGTTTCAAATGCAAACACAATACCGGCTGTGCAAACGCACATCGACCAGCCTGCCGTAATTCGCGAGGAATCCGAACCAACGATCGAAGACTCCGTAACAATGCCTGTGGTTAATCTCAACGGTGCCGGCAGTACTCACGATTCCAGTCCGGACAGCGAGCGTCCGATGGATTTCAGCCTCTTCTATTTTGCCGACAGCGGTTCCGGTTTGAACGCCGACAAATATCACCTGTATCTAGAAGGCGCGAAGTTTGCCGACGCTCACGAGTTCCATGCCATATGGACGCCCGAGCGGCATTTCCATCGCAAGGGCGGACTCTACCCGAATCCATCGGTTTTAAGCGCGGCCGTCGCGGCTATTACGCGGCAACTGAGGATTCGCGCCGGCAGCGTAGCCATGCCGCTGCACAACCCGATACGCGTCGCCGAAGAGTGGTCGGTTGTCGACAACCTCTCAGGCGGCCGTGTTGGCGTGTCATTTGTGTCCGGCTGGGTTCCCAACGATTTCGCGTTCTTCCCCGAGCGTTATGCGAACAAGCGCGTGGAGATGTTCCGCGGGATCGACCAGGTTCAGAAACTATGGCGCGGCGAAAAAATCGGTGCGACGGATGGCGCCGGAAAGCCGACCGAGATTGGAATCTTTCCCACACCCGTCCAACCGGAGTTGCCGATTTGGCTGACTTGCAGCGGAAGTGCTGAGATGTTTGTCAAAGCTGGAGAAGCCGGCTTCAACATACTCACTTCTCTCCAGCAGCAGACGATCGATGAGGTAGCTGCCAATCTGCGACGGTATCACGAGGCCCTCCTCGCGGCGGGATTCAATCCGAAAACCCGCAAGGTTGCGATGATGATGCACACTTTTGTAGGCCCCGATGAGGGACGGGTACTTTCTACGGTGCGCGAACCGCTGTGCAATTTCCTGCGATCGCATCTTGACCTCATAAAGACCTATACCGACAGTCTGGACATTAACGCCGGTCTGGAGAACCCGGAGTTGATCGAGTCCGTCCTGGCGTTCGCATTCGAGCGCTATTACAGGACCGCTTCCTTAATCGGCACTCCTACCAAGTGTCTGCCCATGATCAACCGCCTCCGCGCAATCGGTGTGACGGAGGTCGCCTGTCTAATCGACTTCGGTGTGGATGTAGCGGAGGCCCTCGACGCGCTAACGTACTTGGATGATCTCAGAAAACTCGACCAACGGGAGATAACGAGGGCGAAAGAGGTTGTCGAAATGGCGTGACGGAATCCTGCACCTTCCGCGGTTATGCGTTATACGATAGTCGCCGTCTCGGTTTCCGTGGTGAGCCTTAGCTGGTGGCTCATCCGAAGCTGGGGTCTGCAAAAGCCGGCGGACGTTGCAGGTGCGACAATGGCGACCCTGCTCCAGGAACTCGGCAGGGACCCACATCCGGACCTCAACGGAATTGTTGTGACTAGGGGTGGCAAGCTGATCGCCGAGGCCTATTTCAATGGCGAAGATGCAGACACGCTTCACGATATCCGTTCCGCCACCAAAAGTATTACGTCGCTCCTGGTTGGGGTTGCGATTGATCGTGGCTTGATCAAGGATGTCGACACGCCCATCGGCAGGTACCTTCCCGGAGTCAGCGGTGAGCGCAGCCGCATCCGCATACGAGATCTGCTGAACATGCGTTCCGGATTGGCGGCGGATGACAGTGCGCCGGATTCTCCAGGTCGAGAAGATCGACTTGACGAATCGCCAGATTGGATTAGGTTCGCGCTATCATTGCCGGTCGCCCACCCGCCGGGTACCGTTTACGCCTACGCATCGGTCAATGCATTCCTGGCAGGCGCCATCGTTGAACAGGCGTCGCAGATGAGCCTGGATCAATTTGCGGCCGCGCACCTGTTCGCGCCTCTTGGGATCGGACGTTTCACGTGGCGGCATGGACCGCAAGGGCGTGCATCGGGTCAGGGGAATTTGCGCATTTCCGCACGTGACGCGACGAAGATCGGTCAATTGATGCTTGATCGTGGCCGTTTCAACGGAGTTCAGGTCCTCAGTGAAAAGTGGGTGCGGGAGTCGCTTGTGAAACAGGTCTCAATTGCGGCAGTCGACCCTTATGCGGACGGGTATGGATTCATGTGGTACACGAAGCGGCTTCGGACGGGCGCCACTTCGGTGAACGTCCACTTCGCCTCGGGAAACGGCGGCAACAAGATTTACATCATTCCAGAGAAGAGGATGGTGGTGGTGATCACTTCGAGCGCGTACAACACCAACTATGGTCAAAAGCGCTCACAATCGGCCCTGCTCCGGATCCTATCGGCCGAGACAGGCCGTTAAGGGTTCAAACTCTGCCAGGAGCTCGATATGGAGGAAGCGTGAGTACGGTATTACAGGACCTTCGGTTTGGTATTCGGAATCTGCGCAAGAATACGGGCTTTACGCTAGTTGCAAGTGGCGCACTGGCACTGGGAATCGGAGCCGTCTCCACCATTTTCAGCATCGTGTACGGCGTCTTGTACAGCCCTCTGCCCTTTCCCGCGGCGGATCGCATCGCGATCATCTATATGCGATTTTCGCCGCAGAACATGGATCGCGGGCCGATGTCCATCGCCGATTTTCTCGACTGGAGAAATCAAAATCGGGTGTTCGACACACCGGCTGCGTTCTCAGTCGGTGAGTTCGATCTGGCCGGTTTTGGTGAGCCGGAGCAGGTCATCGGGGCACGTGTCACGGCGGGCTTTTTTGACGTACTTGGCGTCCGGCCGCTCGTTGGACGATACTTTCAATCGAATGAAGATAGTCCTGCGAGCCAGGCGGGCGTGGTGTTAAGCGAATCGCTTTGGCGGCGCCGTTTTGGCGCGAAACGGGACGCAGTCGGCCGGGCGATCCTTTTGAACGGCACACAAGCCGAAATCATCGGCGTGGCGCCCGCCGTATTTCGTTTTCCTCGCGCGAACACCGAGCTGTGGACGAATATCCAGCTCGTACCACCGACGCGGCGCGGTCCTTTCTACCTACGCGGCCTGGCTCATTTGAAGCCTGGGATCACTTACAAGCAGGCGCAACTTGAACTCAACGGCCTTGGCCACCGTATTGAAAGCGAGAACCCTGACGCGTATAAGGGGCTGACGCTCCCGGTGGTTCCTCTGCGGGACTCGCTAGTGGGTGATGTGCGGCCCGCGCTGCTCACGATTTTCGTAGCGGTAGTGTTTCTGCTCCTCATTTCTGTACTCAATGTCGCGAATCTACTGCTCGCCCGCGGCGCCGTTCGCGAACGGGAAATGGCGGTGCGGTTGAGCGTCGGCGCGACACCCGGTCGCCTGATCAAACAACTACTCACCGAGAGTGTCTTGCTGGCATTGCTTGGCGGGCTTATGGGTGTGGGAGTCGCCTGGGCCGGTCTCAAGCTGTTCCTTGCGTGGGATCCCGGCGACCTGCCCAGAATTGAAAACATCGCGCTCGACATGCGCGCGCTAGCCTTTACATTCCTGATTTCGATCGCGTGCGGAACCTTGTTCGGCCTTGCGCCGGGGATGCAGAGTCGCCGCACGGACTTGAACCGCATGCTGAGAGACGCCAGCCGGACTGCGACCGCCGGAACCAGCCGGGCGCGTTTCTGCGCCGCTTTGGTTGTGGCTGAAATCGCAATGTCCCTGGTTCTGTTGATTGGCGCCGGGCTGTTGGTCAAGAGTTTCATGGCATTGCAAAGCGTGAAGCCGGGTTTCCACGCGCCTCCGCAGAATATCCTGAGCATGCAGATTTCTCCCGGAGTGAACCGGTACGCTGACGATCAGGCTGTTGTTCGTTTCTATCGATTGCTCGCCGGGCGCGTGAGGCTGCTGCCAGGCGTCGGCAACGCGGAGTTGACCGACACGCTGCCGCCGGATCGCGAGGCTGATTCAGATACGTTTCAAATCGAGGGAGAGACTGCAGGTTCCAACAACGTTCATCCTGCGGTGACCGTGGCGCAGATTGGTCCGGAATACTTCCGCACTCTGGGAATACCGTTGATTCGAGGACGTTACTTCTCCGATCGCGATTCGGCACAGTCCGCGCGAGTCACCATCGTCAGCGAATCGTTCGCGCGTCTCTTCTTTCAAGGCACGGATCCCATCGGCAGGCGCATCAAGGAAAGCGGGCAGAATTTGAGCAAGCTACCCTACATGGAAATTGTCGGCGTCGTCGGCGATGCCAAGTATGAGGGAATGGCCCAGCAATCTGATCCGGCCTATTATATGGCCTACCCGCAGAGTCCCTCACTTCGTATGTACCTGGTCGTGCGTTCTCAACTGTCGCCCGGAACACTTGTGACGCCCTTGCGTAATGAGGTGCGTAAGCTAGACCCCGATGCAGTCATCCGCCAAGTCGGTACCATGCAGCAGGCGATGTCGGATTCTATGTCTCAGCCGCGTTTCCAGGCCGCGTTGCTGGCACTCTTTGCGGGACTTGCGTTGTTATCGGCTGCGCTCGGCGTATACGGTGTGATCTCATATGCCGTGGCACAACGCACGCAGGAGTTCGGCGTTCGCATGGCTCTGGGCGCAGGCCGAATGCGGGTCTTGATGCTGGTGGTCCGCCGGGGTCTGGTCATGGCGGCCATCGGGATTCTCATCAGCGTCCCTTTCGCATTGGCCGTCACTAGAGCACTTTCCAGTTTGTTATTTGGCATGAGCGCATCCGACCCGCCGACCTACATCGCGGCCTCTCTGGCCCTCACCGCCGTCGCAGTTCTGGCCAGCGCGATTCCCGCGCTACGAGCAACGCGGATCGACCCGCTTGTGGCTCTTCGCCAGGAATAAGGAGAATTCCAATGATTACGGAGGTCCCGGAACGCGTATCTAACACGAGTTCTAAGGGGTGGCTAGGTGCGGCCATGTTTTTCGCATTCTTGGTGTGCCTGATCGCCATTCTTTTTCCTGACCGGGTCTCACCCCAACCTGCACCCGTTTCGGCGCCGGCGGACACGTTCTCGTCCGGCCGCGCCATGCGCCACGTTCGACAGATCGCTGCCGTCACGCACCCGGCCGGGTCGGTGGATGGCGCGCGTGTTGCCGCATATATCGCGTCAGAGCTGTCTGCCCTCGGGCTGCACGTCGAATTGCAGAAGGCAACGGTGGTGACCCCGCCGGAAGACGGCGAGATTGTGGCCGCACGAGTACAAAATGTGTTTGCCAGAAAGGCTGGCGTGCACAGTACGGGTGCGGTACTGTTCGTCGCTCATTATGACAGCGCCGTGACAAGCCCTGGTGCAAGTGACGACGGTGCCGCGGTAGCTGCCCTCCTCGAAACTGCGCGCGCGCTCACGACAACGCCCGCGCTGAGAAATGACATCTGCTTTCTGTTCACGGATGCGGAAGAACGTGGCCTCTTCGGTGCCAGGGCTTTCCAGGGCCATCCCGCCCTTCGGACTGTCAAAGCGGTTCTGAATTTTGAAAGCCGCGGCACCAGCGGTCCATCGATACTCTTCGAGACCGGACGGAACAGCGGGTGGTTGGTACGGCATTTCATCGAAGCCAGCCCGAACGCTTTCGGAAACTCGGCGGCGCCTGCGATCTATGAATTGTTGCCGAACGATACCGATTTTTCGGTCTTTCGCGACAAGGGGCTGCCGGGGTTGAACTTTGCATTTATCGAGAACTGGTCAAAGTATCATACTGCGCTTGATTCCATTGCGAACCTGGACGAACGCAGCCTTCAGCACCATGGACTGTATGCAACGGCCCTCGCTCGCAGGCTGGGTGACGCGGATCTGACCCACCCGCCCGCGACAAATCTGGTGTTCTGGAACCTGATCGGGCCTTGGATAGTCTCCTATTCCGCGGGATGGGTCCTTCCGCTCGCCTCTCTGCTGGCACTAGTCTTTCTAGGCACTGCGGTAGCAGGCTTGGGCCGCGGACGCCTCACCATTCGAGGGCTGGCAATCGCTGCTGCCGCTGCTCCTGTTGCCGTTATGCTTGCCACGGGCTTCTGCAAGCTATATCTCGACACGGTGGTTGGCGGTATAGATGAGGGTTTTCTATTGTACCGATCGGGTCCATACCACTGGGCCTTTGCATGCCTGGCTGCGTCCGCAGTGGTGATGCTGTTTCTCTTTGTCGTGCCGCGCGTGGGGGTCTACAACACCTGGATGAGTGTGTTGCTTTGGTGGACTCTGCTCGCACTGATCACGTCTTGGCGCATGCCCGGCCTGAGCTACGTCTTTGTTTGGCCCGCCTTGTTGAATGTGGCTGCTTGCTACGTCACGATGCGCGAGTCCAAACCGAACGCGATACGCGGATTGGCGCCAGCGTGTGCGGCAGTCGCGCTTGCCGCGATGATCCTTGTTCCAATGGTCAAAATGCTCGGCACAGCGCTCGTACTCTCCGGATCCTACATCTCTGGAGCCTTCATCGCATTGTGTTTGCTTTTACCGGCGCCTCAGATTGCAGCCATGCTCGGCTCGCGCAAATGGCTGCTGCCCGGTTTGCTGGTTCTCGGTGTTCTGGTGGGATCGTGGTTTGTTCGCAGGATGCCGCTCAACGACTCTGCGCATCCTAAGCACGACCGAATCGTGTACAGCCTGAACGCAGACAGTGGCCACGCCCGATGGATCGCCTCTCAAGCCGGCTCGGACCAATGGGTCGCAGACATTCTGGGACGAGGTGTTCGGACCGGCGATGTGAGTGAATTTCTGCCCGACTGGTACTCCGCGGGTTTTCCACCGAGAGACCGCGTCTTATCGGCCACTGCTCCGAAGCTGGAAATCCCGCTTCCTTCGATTGAGGTTCGGGAAGAGCCGGCAGGGGGCCAGCGCGTGATCAACCTGAAGGTCAAGTCGCAGCGCCATGCGGCGCGACTTGCGGTGCGTCTCGAAGCGCCGCGGGGCGTTGCCATCCTTAGCGTCGACCGTCAGCACCTGACGGAAGCGATGGCCAAAGCATCGACTATCCAGTTCGTTGGACCGGGGGACGAAGGGCTGCAAATCGAATTGAAAGTATCCCCGGACCGGGTTTCCGTCCAATTGCTGGACTACACTTACGATCTGCCTGCGGCGTTGCGGAATTTGGAGCTACGACCGCCTTATATGATTCCGACCATGTCCAGGGGCGATGGCACGTTGGTGTACCGCTCGTTGAAACTCTAGTTCGCCCCTCCTCCCTCGAAACCCCTCACCTTTCGCCACCTGCCTACCTCATGCAAGCAACGGCGTCTCTTCGAGCGCCTCCAACAGCGCTGCGGCCAGGAAGTTTACTTCGGGCGGCCGCATGATGGAGTGGTGATCGCCGTTCAGCTCCTTTACGGTCAGGTCCCGCGCCAGAGATTTCCACCCGTTGATTCCGGCGTGCCCCGCGCGGAACAAGTAGACGCGGTCCTCATATAATCGAGGCTGGTAAGATCCGAACAAGCGCAGG
>Ga0126381_100010746_pt1 | contig 10318 bp, 11 predicted proteins | sample PanSoiMetPlot_28_FD_96465 | JGI IMG/M metagenome (GOLD analysis project Ga0126381, IMG submission 96465) | Tropical forest soil microbial communities from Panama - MetaG Plot_28 | ecosystem: Environmental > Terrestrial > Soil > Tropical forest > Bulk soil | place: Panama | collected 2016-02-17 | reverse complement strand
TCGGGAAGAATATAAGTTGAAGTTTGAATCTGGATGGCTCCGGATTTTTTGAGCTTACGCCAGATCGCGACGCGCTCCGCGGAGTGAGTGGCCGGAAGTCGAACCAAAAGAAGCAGCCATGCGAGATTTTTCTTTGCCGGCATGTGATATACACCTATACTCAATTGTTACACATGTAACAAATGAATTCGACACCTCGAATCCTGCTCATCAGCAATTCCACGGTTTATGGTCGCGGTTACCTCGATCACGTCGAGCAGGAGATCAAAAGTTTTCTCGGCACCGCACGAAAGGTTCTTTTCTTTCCGTTCGCACTTTTCGAACGCGACAGTTATGCAGCCAAAGCGACTGCGCGCTTCGCTGCAATGGGCTACTCCCTCGAAACGGCCCATGCTGTACCCGATCCACACAAGGCGATTGAACAGACGGATGCGATCTTCATCGGGGGCGGCAATACGTTTCGTTTGTTGAAGGCACTGCAAGATCTCGATTTGCTGGACCCAATTCGCCGCAAAGTGAAAGGCGGCGCGCCATACATCGGCAGTAGCGCCGGCTCCAACGTCGCTGGCCCTACGATCAAAACCACCAAAGACATGCCGATTGTTCAGCCACGCTCGTTCGATTCGCTCGGACTCGTACCGTTTCAGATTAGTCCACACTTTCAGGACCCAGATCCCAATTCCAGGCATATGGGCGAGACCCAGGAGGAAAGGATTATTCAGTTTCTTGAGGAGAACGAAACGCCCGTGGTCGGAATTCGCGAAGCTGCCTGGCTGATTTGCGAAAACAACGCCGTCACATTGAAAGGCGAAGCCGGTGCCCGAATCTTCAGACGCAACGAACTCCCGATCGAAGCAAAACCGGGCGATAACATTATCCATCTCGTCGGAGGACCGAATGGAAACTAGAAGAACGCTGTTGCTTGGTCGCAGCGACGTCGAGGAACTCTTGTGTCCGACGGAATGCATCGGTGCGGTCGAAACGGTCTTTCGTCAGCAAGCCGAAGGAAAAGTTCCGCCGTCGGGAATTCTTGGTGTGAGAACGCAGACCGGTGGCCTCCACGTTAAGAGTGCCCGCCTGACCGGTGCGAAAAACTATATCGCAGTGAAACTGAACACGAACTTTCCTCAGAACCACGCGCGTTTTGGTCTGCCAACAATTCAGGGCGTAATCGTGCTGTACGACGCTGACAATGGTCGAGTACTCGCGGTCCTGGACTCGATGGAAATCACCATCAAGCGCACTGCGGCTGCAACGGCCGTTGCAGCGAAATACCTCGCACGGAAAAATTCGTCAGTCGCGACTATCTGCGGTTGTGGCGAGCAGGGCCGCGCTCACCTTCGGGCGCTTTCTTTGATGTTTCCGCTCAGAAAGGTTTACGCCTTCGACATTAATCCAAACGCCTCGCAGTATTTCGCTGCCAAACTTTCGCGCGAAACTCAGTTCGACATCGAGCCTGTCCGCAGCATGTCGGGTGCGATCCAACGCAGCGACGTCGTTGTTACCTGCACGCCTGCGACGGAATTTTATGTTCACAAAGGAGACGTCGCCCCCGGAACGTTTATCGCTGCCGTCGGTGCGGACGATTCGCACAAACAGGAAATCGATCCAGCGCTTTTGTCGTCGGCGAAAGTTATCGCAGACAATCTCGAACAAGTTTGCGCGATCGGCGATACGCAACATGCGATTGGAAAGGGTTTAATGCGGAAAGAAGACGTTTACGCTGAACTCTCCGAAATTGTCGCGGGTCGAAAACCTGGGCGGACGAGCGATGATGAAATCACCATCTTCGATAGCACTGGCGTGGCGATCGAAGACGCTGCTGCCGCAACGCTCGTTTATGAAAAAGCATGCGCCGCAAAAATCACGAACAGTTTCGAGTTCGCTGCCTGAATATGAAATGGATTACGCGCGAGAGAATCAAGGTTGATCGTGTCGCTTGTCCTTGGCTAATCAGGAACTTCATCGATCCAGATGCGGAATTCGTTTTTTTATCGAGAGATACCGACTGGTCGAAGATTGACACGGGGATTTTGTTCGACGTGCCAAAGTGCGAACTCGGTCATAATGGCAAGGACGTTTCGTTCAATTCGATTTTAAAGAAATACAAGCTGCGTGAGCCCGCTCTTCTTCTGCTCGGCGAAATCGTACGCGCGGCGGATTCGCATCCACCCGAGCCGCATGGAGCGGGCGAAGGTTTACGCTGGATCGCGAACGGCTTCAGCAAACTGGGCTTGAGTGATCATGATATCCTCGAACGTGAGTTCGCTGTTTACGATGCCCTGTACCTGGAATGTAAAGAGCATACATCCGACGCTCGGAAGCCAATGCGCGCTCCTTCGCTTTTTGAGATCGCGAGCATAACGCGCTGACTCAAACAACTTGAAAACGAACGTTCAAATAAAAGGGAGGACGACTAACATGAAAACATATCTGCTGAGCCTTCTAATCTGTTGCGCCACCATCACCGCCGCATTGGCCGCGGCACTCGATACCGCAAAAATCGACCAACTCACCGGGCTAAAGGGGAAAATGAACGAGAAAGAAGGCGTGTACAAGGTGACGTTTCCTCGCAATGACGTAAAGGTCGTTGTCGATGGATGGACGATGCCGCCATTCATGGGACTCGGAACGTGGGCCGCATTCACATCGACAAACGATGGAGCAATGGTGATGGGCGATACGGTTCTGTTTGAAGATGAAGTCAACGCCGCGATGTCTGCTGCGCTGGACAATGGTCTTAACGTCACTGCGCTTCACAACCATTTCTTCTTCGATCATCCAAAGGTGTATTTCATGCATATCGAAGGCGAAGGAGCCGTCGACAAATTGGCTGGTGCGATTAGAAAAGTTTACGATGCCGCCAAACAAGCTCGCGCAACAAGTCCGACTCCCAAGGAATCGTTCGGCGCGGCGGCATTGCCGGACAAAAATTCGATTACTCCTGCGCCGCTGAACGAGATCTTCGGAACGCAGGGAGAATCGAAAGACGGTATCGTCAAATTCACCTTCGGCCGCCCAGCGACAATGCATGGCGTCAAGATCGACAACACCATGGGCGTGAACACCTGGGCGGCCTTCGCCGGCAGCGATGACAACGCTATTGTCGATGGCGATTTCGCCGTGACCGAAGATGAATTGCAACCAACGGCGAGATCGTTGCTCAAAGAAAAAATAAACATCGTCGCGATCCACCAGCACATGACTCACGAACAACCCCGCATGATGTTCTTCCATTACTGGGGCCGTGGGCGCGCCAAGGATTTAGCTCAGGCAATCAAAGGCGCGTTTTTGGTTGCGGGTCTGCAAGAAGTCACATCACCGGTCCACAATTGAAGCCAGTGTTCAGCTCGAAGGCAGTTTGCGGGGTCGCGCTCCTTTGCTGCTGTGCAGCAGGGACGAGCAATGCCCAATCCGCGCCACTCAAACTCAAACAAACGATCCCATTGCCGGGCGTTGAAGGACGGATCGACCATTTCGCTGCTGATCCATCAGACCAGCGATTGTTCGTCTGCGCGTTAGGAAACAACAGCCTCGAAGTAATCGATTTGAAAAAAGGCGGGCGCGTCCACTCGATCACGGGTCTCGGCGCGCCACAGGGAGTGGGATACGCCCCTGAAGCGAATCGTTTGTTTGTTGCCAATGACAAAGGAGGTATTTGCAAAATCTACGATGGAAAATCATTCCAAACGGTCGGAGAACTGAATTTTGGAGATGATGCCGACAACGTTCGTTACGATGAAGCGAGAAAAAAATTCTATGTCGGATTTGGCAGCGGAGGTATTGCCGTTGTTAACGCGGCCGACGGGAAACAAGTCAGTTCCATTAAGCTCAGCGCGCATCCTGAAGCTTTTCAGTTGGAAAAAAAAGGTAACCGAATTTTTGTCAATGTTCCCAACTCGCGTCACATCGCGGTAGTCGATCGCGATAAGGGAGGGGTAATTGCGAAGTGGAAAACGGACCTGGCCTTTTCGAATTTTCCCATGGCGCTTGATGAAGCGAATCATCGATTGTTTGTCGGCTGCCGGCTTCCGTCCAAGCTAGTCGTGCTCAACACCGATTCGGGCGATGTTGTTGCAAAGGTCGATACCTCCGGTGACGCCGACGACGTCTTCTACGACAGTAAACGCAACCGCGTTTATGTGATCTGTGGCGCCGGCAAGATCGACATTATCGAGCAAGTCGATCCAAACACTTACAAAGCCTTAACGAAGGTAGATACAGCAAATGGCGCTCGCACCGGCTTCTTCTCTCCAGAACGCGACACCTTATTCGTGGCGCTTCCGCATCGAGACTCGCAACAAGCAGAAATCCGTTGTTATCAAGTCGAATGATTTAGCACTTACCCTCACGGTTTGGATGCGTTTGTGAAATTAATGTTGTGAACGTCGATTTTTATTTGCGCAGCAGAAACAAACCGACGATGGCGAACGCAATCCCGGCGATTCGCTGCCAGGATGGTGCTTCGCGAAAAAACAAGATCCCGGCCACAGCCATGATTGCCGCGCCGCCCGCCAGAATGGCAGGAACGGAAGAAAGCGGACCGCCTTTTTGGAAGAGTAGAAAGAATACAATTGTTCCTGTGCCTACGCATATACCAGTAAGCACGGAATAGATGATTCCGTTTGGACTCGCCTTCTGATCCCAGCGGTTCGCTAACCATAGGAATGCAAGATAGGCCAAGATCGACAAAGCCGCGGTCGCTTCTACCACAAAACCTCCGAGACCTTCGCCAATTCGGTCGGCCGCCATCCGGGTAAAAATTTGATGTGTGCCATAAAGCACAGCAGCAATGACCGCATACCAAAACCAAGCTGCCACAAGGTGAAAGTGTACATCCAACAAAACCCGTCCGAAAGAGCGTATCCAATCTCTTCCGCCGCTTGAAACGATTTACTCCGAGAAAGATATGAGACGCAGCGGCACTGCCGTCAGAATGTTCAGCGAGGGGTATCAAAGATATGCTGGCGCTGACGATTCCTAAACAGACGTTAAGTTATGCGCTCGATTTCTCGCTACATCATCGTGGGCTGTTACCTTGGCCTGATTTGCGGGACGGCGCTGGGCGGAAACGCGTATCAGTTCTTAACCGAGATACCGATCGGAGGCGAAGGTGGCTGGGATATTTTAACAATCGATCCGACGGCGAATCGTCTGTATTTATCCCACAGTACGAAAGTCGTGGTCGTCGATTTGAATAAAAACGCCGTCAGTGGCGAGATCGCTGACACGCCAGGAGTTCATGCATTCGTCGCAGTGCCGGAAGTGCAACGCGGGTTTTCATCGAATGGCAAGGAATCGAAGTCGAGTGTCGTTGATCTGACATCGTTGAAAACGGTTTCGAAAATCGATACCGGCTCAAATCCCGACGCTGTTGTGTACGAACCGCGTGGTGGCGAAGTCTACGTTTTTAATCACACTGGCAATTCGGTCACGGTTATCAACGCGAAGACAGCGACTGTATCAGCGACGATTCCACTTGGAGGAACCCCTGAATTCGCGGCTGTAGATGAGAAAGCGGGACGCGTTTACTGCAACATAGAGGATAAGAGCGAGGTCGCAGTCATTGATGCGAACAAACACGAAGTCGTTGCGCACTGGTCGCTTGCCCCGGGAGAGGGTCCGAGCGGCATCGCCCTCGACGCGAGGCATCACCGATTATTTTCGGGGTGTCACAACAAAATGATGACCATGCTCGACACGGAAAGCGGAAAGGTGATCGCCACTGTTCCGATTGGCGCCGGCGTCGACGGTTGCGCGTTCGACGATTCGATGCAGCTCGCCTTCGCGTCCTGTGGCGAGGGAACCACCACGATTGCGAAAGAAGAGATGCCTAACAAATTTGCGGTCGTACAGGTACTGAAAACGGAACGCGGCGCGCGAACGATGGCGCTCGATCCACTAACCCATCGGATATATTTGCCGACCGCGCAGTTTCAACCACCGCCGTCCCCATCTCCCGGCGCTTCCCCCGGCCGGCCCGCCATTGTGCCTAACACTCTCAAGCTCCTCGTTTACCGTCCCACGGAATCGGTGAAACAGTAAAACGGTGCGACGATTAGCTATTGCGATGTTAACCATAGCAGTGGCGCGCGTTGCATATGGACAAGGCGGACCACCGATGATCACGGATGATCCCGGCACACCTGGCAACGGCAAATGGGAAAATAATTTCGCGACCGTATTTGAGCATCGCCCAAATGAGACCTCTCTTGATGTGCCGGAGATCGACCTGAATTATGGAGTGGGTGAGCACATTCAGCTCACGTTGCAAAATGCACCGGTACTTATGAAGCGCAGCGGCCACGGCTTAATTGGCGGAATAGGTGGAACTGAAGCGGCGGTGAAGTGGCGCTTTCTAGATGAAGCAACTGCCGGTGTCGACATGTCGATATTTCCACGGGTCTTATTCGATGTTTCGCAGTCATCAGTGCGCCGTGGTCTTGCTGATGACGGTACGCGCCTTCAAATACCATTTGAAATTGCGAAGACCTTCGGCCGGTTGCACCTCGGCGCAGAGATCGGTCCGCGAGCGAGTACCGTTGGTCAAAGTCAATGGTTAGACGGAATTGTCTGCGGGTTCGATCTTGCCAAACCAACGATGCTCATGGCAGAGCTTCATGACGAATCGCGAATGAACTTCAGCCGCGATGTGCTCACGCTGAACTTCGGCTTGCGCCATGAGTTTACCGAGAACTACATACTGATTGTTTCGATGGGCCACGAGCTCCGGTCACCTGAGCGGACTGCGCTCATTGGCTATTTTGGGATGCAATTTGTTTACTAAATAAGATCAATGCGCTTTTGAAGCGGGCCTTTGGGGAAAGATCAGAATGAACGCGACGATCACCACCACGAGCGCGAGCGATGCAGTGTAACGGCTCAGAGCCAGGCCGCCTTCTGCGACCGGCTTGTCGAGAAAATCGCCAAGGGTGGCTCCGAGCGGACGGGTCAAAATGAATGCAGCCCAAAACAAAATGACGCGGGAAAAGCTCGTGAGGTAGTAGAGAAGAGCGGTCAACAAAAGTAATCCCACGAAAATCGCGGCAGCGCCGAGATAACCCATTTCATTCGTGTCGGCCACCCAATCGCCAAGCGCCGTCCCCAACGTCTGAGAGAACATGATTGTCACCCAATAAAAAATCTCCACTTTCGGCGTATTCACCGTTTCGATCGATATGCTCCCCGTGGACCATCGCCAGACCAGAAGCGACGTAATCACACAGATCAGCAAGATAGTCGAACCACCTGTGTAGCCGATGCCGAGCGATCTCGTGCAATAATCGGCTAGCGTCGTGCCGACGGTAGTCGTCGCGACAATCGTCAGCCAGTAAAGAAACGGGTGAAATTTTTCGGATTTGATCTGCACCAGGACAGCTACGATAAAAATGACGCCGAAAATTCCCGTTCCGATAAGATATCCTGTGCCCTTCGCTTCAGGGGTCGTTTCGCCGAGCCACGACATCGTTACGGCGTCGCCGCCGGTTTCACCGAGCGTTGTCGCGAGAACCTTAATGATCCAGAACAGAAGCGTGACCTGCGGAACTTTACTAACAATGTTGTTAAGGTTTGAGTCACGCGTGTTCATTCGCTTGTGTTCGAGTCGCCGCGGCGCGCGATGATCCTCGCGATGCAGCACAAACTTGGAAGCCCGTAATCAATAATCGGCGGTGGCGCGTGAAAGGGCCGTGCTGATGATTGCTAGCGCAATTAGGAACGTTGAATAACGGCTTGGACGCGTTTTGTGCCGAAGTTCATTTTTCCAAAAGTGAGCGCGCAGCCCGATTACCCTTTTGTTCGCGTCTGGCGTTCTTTGAAATCGGCGAGAAAACCCAAGAGCTGATCAGATAGCTCGCGCCGAGTAACGTACATGTCCTCCGCGATGTGCCATGCAACTCCAAACCCGGTACTATTGCTTGGATATGCCATTGTACTGTCCGTCGGAAATCGACGAGGTGTCTCCATTTTCAGCAGTGGAACGCGCATCCGGTCCATCCTGCGTTTCAGAGCTGCGATACGGCTGCCCAATTCGTCGGGCAAAGTCGTCGCGCCTATGCGCCAACGCTGGTCAAGAGTGCGGACCAGCTCGTAGGCAGCGAGCACCCAAAAATAAGACAATGTGAATCGATCTGCCAGAAGGGCAGTCTCCCGCGACGAAGATGACTCTTCCTGATTGAGGGCTGCGAAACGAGCGTCTTCGCGGATCAGATGGCAATCGAATCGACCCAGTCCCTGAATGAGAGGAACCATGAACTGATCGATCGCACTGGCTGCGGAGGATGCGTCAAGCCACCGTCGATAGCGATCATCGAGCATAGCGCGACAAGAGTGAACAAATGACGTGTGTTGGCATTAGGTAGGAGCGCCACCTGAACAGGTAGAAAGGAGATTTTCGAAGGCCCGTTCCCGCAGCGCGCCCGTTTGCGCTTCGGCTTGGTCAAAGAAAATGCTTTTGAGAATTTGTCAAGTTGCCCGTCAACACAGCTGCGTCGTTAAGACGCCATAACGGCATTTCTGCCAAACAGCTCATAACACTTTCTTTGCTGCAACAAGAGAAGTGACGGCTGTAAGCAAATCTTGAACAACAGTGTGCAATCCGAGAACATTGCGCGTGAACGGGTTCGCGCGCGTTACGAATTTCTTCGGACTGAAACGCAATCTCGTAATCCTGCTCATCGCGATTTTCGTCATTGGCGCAGGCGAAGAACTCTGGATGCGTTTTGTGCCGAAGTATCTGCAAGTGGTCGGCGCAACGGTGTTCGTTATCGGTCTTTATGATGCGCTCCGCACTTTGCTTGGCGCCGTCTACGCCTATCCCGGTGGAGTAATTGTAGATCATTGGGGACATCGACAGGCATTTATCATTTTTAACGTTATCTCGATCGCCGGCTATATGCTGGTCCTCCTCATTCCGCATTGGGCCGCAGTGATTGCCGGAATGTTTCTGTTCCTCTCATGGACCTGTTTTTCACTTCCGGCGACCTTGTCGCTCGTCGGCGCGGCGCTCGAAGCGAATCGCCACTCGATGGGCGTTGGTGTCCAAATGGTTGTTAGGCGATTACCGATGATGATCTCGCCGATTTTGGGTGGGATCTTGATCGACCACTTTGGAGTTATCGGTGGCGTTCGAATTGCGCTGATCATCTCGATCCTTTTTTCCGCAACGACCATTCTCGTTCAGCGCTCGGTTCGTGAACAATCGACCGACGAAGGCCGAGACGTAATGGCGTCCGCTGTGAAGTCGAAGCGATGGATGTTTTGGCAAAGCCTGCGCGATTTCGATATGCCTATGCGTCGACTGCTTTTGAGCGATATCCTGGTGCGCTTTTGCGAACGTATCCCTTACGCCTGGGTCGTCATCTTCGCGATGGATTACATCGGCATGAGTGGACGACAGGTTGGCGTGCTCACGGCTATCGAGATGCTCGCCGCCACCTTGTGCATCATTCCCACATCACATTTCGCCGACAAATACCGGCGCGAGCCTTTTGTTATCGCAACATTCGTCATGTTCACTTTGTTTCCAATTGCGCTGCTGATGTCGCGGAGCTTTTCTGCCCTGGTCATTGCGTTCACCATCCGGGGTCTAAAGGAATTCGGTGATACGTCCCGTAAAGCACTCATCATCGGCTACTCTGAACCAGAGCGGCGCGGACAAATGATTGGAGCGTACTACCTGGTTCGCGATTTAGTCGTGAGCACGGGCGCTATCCTTGGCGCGTACCTGTGGAAACTAGGACCAGCACTGAATTTTCTCGGGGCAGCGGCCATCGGGGCAGCTGGAACAATTTTCTACATCAGAACGAGTCGTCGGAGCAGACAATCAGTTTTGAGCGATTTAAAAAAGGAGCTGGAGACGCGGCGAACTCGCTGGAATTAGCCTTCAGTTATTATCAGCCATTATTGTTAATTCCTGTCGCCAACCGCAACGTCACGAAACCAGATCTGTCACTTAGCGAGTGAAGTTTACAGATTCCGCGACTCCTCTGATAATGACCTAGTAGGAAATGTCCGTGCTACTTTTTCGAATAGCAGCTGTGCTTTGTTTCCTTGCAGTCGCGCTGGGAGCATTTGGAGCACATGGTTTGCGATCAATGCTTGAGGGGCGGGGGATGATCGACGTCTGGAACAAGGCGGTGTTTTACCAGTTTATACACGCAGTCGCGCTTCTCGCGCTTGCGCTCTACGGAAACATCAACCGCGGCGCGTGCTTGCTGCTGCTTCTTGGGATTTTGCTGTTTAGCGGGAGCTTGTATTTGCTTGCTTTGACAAATCTTCGTTGGCTCGGCCCGATTACTCCCATAGGTGGTCTTTGTTT
>Ga0126381_100010745_pt1 | contig 10318 bp, 7 predicted proteins | sample PanSoiMetPlot_28_FD_96465 | JGI IMG/M metagenome (GOLD analysis project Ga0126381, IMG submission 96465) | Tropical forest soil microbial communities from Panama - MetaG Plot_28 | ecosystem: Environmental > Terrestrial > Soil > Tropical forest > Bulk soil | place: Panama | collected 2016-02-17 | reverse complement strand
GATTCCGGCATGTCTACTTGTTTGACCTCGACGTTCACCACCTTCACGCCCCAGGGAGCGGTGTGGGTATCGAGAATGCTTTGCAGGCGCAGGTTGATCTTTTCGCGGTGAGAGAGCAATTCGTCGAGTTCCTGCTCACCCAGCACTGATCGCAGTGTGGTCTGCGCGAATTGCGAGGTCTGGTAGACGTAATTCGAAACTTCAACCACAGCTTTCGATGGATCGATGACCCGCAGGAAGATGACCGCGTTTACTTTCAGGGTGACGTTGTCACGCGTGATGATGTCTTGCGGGGGAACTTCCAGAGCTTCCTGCCGAAGCGAGACACGGACGATACGATCTACCGGTGCGAAAACGAGAATGACACCGGGTCCCTTGGCACGAGGCAAGAGGCGGCCAAGGCGGAAGATGACGCCACGTTCGTATTCAGTGAGGATCTTGATCGAGCTCAAAACGTAGATGACGAGGATAATGGTCGCAACGACCGGCAGCGAGATCATGGTCTGCATCTCCAAGGCGGTTCAGGAAAACGGTAAGCTGACAAATGAATTCTACTGTAATGGCGCGAATTCAAGAGATACCTGAAGTCTATGTTCCTATTACCTTGCGAGATGCTGACCCACTATGAAACCGGCGCGGGAGCCGGGCTCGTTTCGGTAACAGTAGCCGATTCAACCTGGAGTCGCAGGCCTTTCACATCACGCACTAGGACCTTCGATCCGGCGGCTATGGGTGCATCTGAAATCGCATCCCACAACTCTCCGTGAACGAAGACCTTCCCCAACGGAGCCAGAGCCGTCTGTGCAGTACCGATCTCCCCAATGAGCCCCTGCACACCGGTCACGACTTTGTTTCGTCGAGCGCGCAGCGCAATGCTCATCAGGAAGGCGGTAATCAGGCCCAATGGGATGCTCACGGCCAACGCGGTGACGAGGTGGACTTGCATCTCCGGAATAGGAGCATCGATCAACAGTAACGCACCTAACGTGAGCAAGACGATCCCGCCGGTCGTAAGGACGCCGTGTGTGGCGAATTTAGCTTCGAGCGCAAATAGCGCAAATGACGCGGCAATCAGCGCCAGCGCCGCAAATCGCACGGGTAACAGGTTCAGGGCGAATGCGGCGACGAGGATGAAAACTACTCCCACCGTTCCGGGCACAACTGCGCCGGGATGATTGAACTCGACGTACAGCGCCAGTAAGCCAATCGCTAACAGGATGAACGCGACGTCGGGATCCATCAGGTAGTCGAGGATCCGCTCTTTCAGCGTGAGGTCATACATCTGAATCGACTGCCCAACCAGGTTCAGCGTTGCGGTCTGGCCATCGAAACGTTTGAAGGGTTTGCCTTGCATCTGTTTGAAGAGGTCTTCTTCGCTGCTGGCGACGTAATCGATCAGGTGTCCGGATAAGGCTTCCTGTTCGCTGAAGGATTTGGATTCGCGCACAGCACCCTCAGCGGCGTCAACATTGCGGCCACGTTTGGACGCGACCGAACGGATCAAAGCGGCGGAATCGTTCTCGATTTTCTTCTTCATGTCGTCATCGGTCTTGACCGTCATGGGACCGATAAGCATGACCGGATGTGCCGCTCCTGCATTTGTTCCGGGAGCCATTGCCGCCACGTCGGCGGATTCGAGAATGAAGATTCCGGCAGATCCGGCGCGGCTGCCGGTAGGCGCAACGTACACGATGACTGGAACCGGAGAGGCGGTGATCTTTTCGATAATCGCGCGAGTAGAAGTAACCAATCCGCCCGGAGTGTTCATCTCCATGAGCACGGCGGAGGCATTGCGGGCATGCGCTTCGGCAATCGCGCGGCCGATGTATTCCTCAGTAATCGGCTGGATCGTATCGTTGACGACGATTTTCAGAACCTGCGCGGGCGCGACAGTATTGGCGGTAAGCAGAAACCAAAAAGCTGCCAGGACGAGAATTGGACGGGTGGCAAACCACGGCTTCATCAGTTGGGCAGCGGCTGCGCTTTCTCCGCGAGCTTGGCTGCTACGGCGCGCTTCAGCGTGAGAGCCGAGGAATTGGCCGGGTCGATTTTCAAGGCACGATCAAGGCTCTCCGCGGCAGCGTCCGTCTTATTGTCTCGCAAATCAAGCCGGGCGAGTATGAGAAGAGGGTCAATGAACACTCGGATACTGAGGGCGGCCTCAGCTTCGGCCCGGGCGCCGGCGAGATCGTTGCCGGCCTCAAGAGCGCGCGCCAGGGCAGTGTGGGCCTCGGCGTTCTGCGCATCGGCTTGAACCGATTGGCGGAACTCTTTCTCCGCCTCGCCAACGAATCCCTGCGTCAGAAGCTCCTGCCCGCGACTCAGGTAAAACTGTGCACGTGTGGCGGAATCAGCGTGAGACAAGCGTTCTTCGGCTGCTGACTGGATACCCACCAACAACTGGCGGAAGGTGTTTTCGTCGTAGTTCTGTTTCAGGCGTTGAGGTGGAATGTCGGCCATTTTGGGGGTGGGCAAAGATGATGGACTCGCGCTTCCCGACACCACCGCCAACATTGATTTCGCCTCCGCGTCAGAGGGGCGCAAGTCGAGGCATTGCCGCAACTGCTGAATTGCACCATCTCTATTCCCGATCCGATAAAGAGCAATGCCCAGGTTGAAGTGATAGTCGGGATCATTCGGATCCTGCTCGACAGCTTTACGGAATTTGTCCGCAGCCCTGTGCTGGTCTCCGAGACGAGCCGTCACTACGCCTATATTGTTGTCGACTTCCGTGAGCGGAAGCCGTGCTGCCACAAACGCAAATGCCGATTGAGCCGCCGAGAAATCGGCGACGCGATACGCGCAGAGCCCAAGATAAAAGTTCGCCTCGCGAGCGACAGGATCGGTTTCTGCAATATGGTGAAAAGCGTCGATGGCCTGATCAAAATTCCGCTGTTCGAAATAGGCTTTTCCAAGTTGCAGCCAGGCTTCGCTGTAACCGGGATTGAGGCGTGTGGCTTCACGAAAGTGGACTACTTTTTCACCGCTGGTCCCGGCAAGAATTCCCCGGACGTAATTTTCCAATGCGTCCAATCGCACAGGCGGCACACTTTCCATGAACAGAGACTTGTTGGGTGCTAGCCCCGGCCGCAGCGTTTGCAGCAGATCCCAACTGAGAGCAGTCTGGATATTGATCAGATCGGTAAGCGGTCCGGACTCACGGCACTCGGGCAGCAATTTCTTGTGCTGCATATCCAGCCATTGAGCGGTCGTGGTGAACTTCCTTCCATCGAATTCGTAGCGGCCAAGCACGACGTGGTCGACGTCCAACTGTTCCATCAGCCTGTACATGGTTGCTCGGGTGGCGTGCAGCTCCGCTGGGATCCCGGCACGGTCATAGGCGCGCAAGCGGTCGCCGCGGGTGAGAAGGAAAATTCCCGGTGCCGAGAGACGAGCGGAAAGAGTCTCAGGAAACGCTTCGCTGACCCATTCGAGGCCCGGTGCTCCGGTCGCATTCTCGAAAGGCATGACGATCGCGGTGTCGCTGGAAAACTCCGGGGTTTGAGATTGTGCGGAAGACGGCCGGGGACCTAACAGCACAATGACGAAGATGATCGAGGTAAGAGTGCGCAAGGCACTCTGATTATATCGGGCGCCTCAAATGCGGCCTATCTGACGGCGCCATTCGTATGGACATCCTCGGCCCGCGATGGCACAGATTCCTCGGTGGGATGCATGCCGGACCAGCCGGGTAACTCAGTACTGCCGGTGATCAAGCGCGCCCCCCTTTCGTAAGTCACGTAGGACCACGCCCATTGGATGAACACGATAATCCGGTTGCGGAATCCAATCAGGAAAAAAATGTGGATGAAGAGCCATGCCAGCCAGGCGACGAACCCAGAGATGTGAACCTTTCCAAACTGCGCGATAGCCGCGGCTCGACCGATCGTGGCCAGGCTTCCTTTATCCCGGTACTTGAAATCCTCCCGAGCCTGCCCAGCCATATCGCGTGCGATCGTCTTGGCGACAAACGTCCCTTCCTGCATGGCGACGGGAGCAACGCCAGGAAGAGGCTTGCCATTCTCGTCTTTGAGGGAGGCCAGATCGCCAATGACGAAGACTTCTGGATATCCGGGGATGCTGAGATCCCTGCGTACTTCAACGCGGCCTGCCCGATCGCATGGGACTCCGAGCTTTTTGCCTAATGGGGAGGCGGCAACGCCGGCGGCCCACAGAATCACCGGGGCGATCATGCGGGTTTCTCCGAAGATCACGGCGCCGGGCTCGACCTTGGTCACCATTGCGTTCGTGTGAACTTCCACGCCGAGGCGGCGAAGTTGGTCTTCAGCGCTGCGTGAAAGGTCTTCTGTGTACGTCGGCAGGACGCGAGGACCACCTTCCAACAGCAGGATGCGGGCGCGCTTGGGATCGATCGAACGGAACTCCTGAGAGAGAACGTGGCGCGTAATCTCAGCCAGTGTTCCCGCAAGTTCGACGCCCGTGGGTCCACCGCCGACCACGACAAAGTTCAAGGGCTCCGTGGCTTCGCCGGCTACTGCCTGGCGTTCTGCCAGCTCAAACGCCAGCAGAATGCGACGGCGTATCTCAAGAGCATCTTCGATTGTCTTAAGACCGGGCGCGTATTGCTCCCAATCGTCGTGGCCGAAATACGCGTGCGTGGCCCCCGCTGCCACCACGAGGTAGTCATAAGGAATGTTCTGCTCGCTGGTCTTGACGATGCGATGAGCGAGGTCGAAGTCCTGCACTTCTTCGAGCAAGCTGATGACGTTCGAATCGTCACGAAAAATCGACCGGATCGGTGCGGCGATCTCTCCGGGAGACAGTCCTGCGGTTGCGACCTGATACAGCAACGGCTGGAAGGTATGGTGGTTCTTGCGATCAACGATGATGATCTGGACAGGCTCCCGCAGCAAGCCTCGGGCTGCCCTCAGGCCGCCGAAGCCCCCACCGACAATCACCACTCGCGGCATGCTCTTGCTGTTCATGGGTTCTAGTTAATAAGATTGTTGAAATGGCCGTGGGGTCGAAAAGTTTTCCGCACCAAAATACGTCTGCGCTAGTGACGGAATCCCAACACGTTACGAGTTCTTCCGCGCAACGACAAAACTGGATCCTCGGGATCGAAATATTCATCGTCTTTGGGCTGCTGGAAGCCGTCATGTGGACGCCGCGCAGTGTGTTCCACAGCTGCCTGATTGTGCTCGAAGTGGTGATCGTAGTTTGGCTGGGGCTGCGCGGACACTCGAAAGCCGAATTGGGTCTGGTCTGGCCTTCTCCCAAGGCGACGCTATGGATCTTGTTTGCGGGAACGACTAGCGCGCTCGTAATTCCTCTGGTTGCGCTGGCCACGGGAAATCCGGTTCCCGCCAATGCGGATTGGCCGCGATTTCAAAATCTCTGGCCTTATGTGATCTGGGCATTCGCCCAGCAGTTCCTGTTGCAGTCGTTCTTCTTCGTGCGGGTGGAATCGTTGCTGGGATCACGCTGGGCCGTGATTGCAAGCACATTGCTGTTCACGTTCGCACATTTGCCGAATGTGCCACTGACCACGATGACTTTTGTGGGGGCGCTGTTTTTTACCGAGCTGTTTCGTCGTTATCGAAGCATTTATCCGCTGGGTGTGATTCATGCAATGCTCGGCATCGCGATCGCCTATAGTTTTCCGAACAGCCTCATGCACCACATGAGAGTCGGCCTTTCCTATTGGCAGTTTCATTGAGGCGAACTCGTGGAGAGCGACTCGAGGGCTGCGATTCGCAATTTGGCCTTCATCTACTAAGATGGGCGGGTTGTCAGGATTGAATCCTTGCCAGGCCCAGAGCTAACAAGAGCAATTGATCCAGGACCACCCGGGCAAGCGGCTTCCAATCGCCACGACGGAAGCGAGCCCTCTCATCGCTGGCGAGATTATCTCTTTCCTTCTACGGGCGATCTCATCTTCATTTTATTTCTGGTGGCTCTTTCAACGGGCTCGCTTGCAACGAAGATGCTTGGGGACGCCGGCATCGGGTGGCACATCCGCACTGGCGAACTGATCCTCGAATCGAAGTGGGTTTCGCGGGTTGATCCGTTTTCTTCCACGATGCATGGTCAACCTTGGTACGCGTGGGAGTGGCTCTACGACGTTGCGGTTGGATTGCTCCATCGGGTGGCTGGGCTGAATGGCGTCGTCTTCTTTAGCGCACTAGCGATTGCTGCAACGTTTGCCTTCGCGTTCCGAAGGATGATCTTTCGCGGAACGGGCGTGGTGCTGGCGGTCGGGCTGGTGTTGATCGCTGCGGTCGCGTCGTCCGTTCATTTTTTGGCTCGTCCCCACGTGTTCAGTTGGCTGTTGACCCTGATCTGGTTCGAGGTTTTGCGGGACTACGTTCGCGAAGGGAATGCACGGCGCCTTTTCTGGTTGCCGGCGTTGATGCTGATCTGGGTCAACGTGCACGGTGGATTCCTGGTGGGATTCGTTTTGCTTGGCGCTTATTGCCTGGGGCTGGTTTTGGATCGTGTTGTCGGGGAAGGCGCGTCAGCAGGGAATGGAACTGGCGAGAAGACTTCATTGCAAAAGGCTCAGTTTCTAGCCGTGGCGGGAACCGGGTCTGCGGTCGTCACTCTGGTGAATCCCTACGGATACCGGTTGCACGAGCACATCTATCGTTATCTTACCGATCGCTTTCTTATGGATCACATCGACGAATTCTTATCGCCGAACTTCCATGGACTTCCGCAGAAATTCTTCGCCATCCTGATTCTGCTGGGGGTGATTACGGCGGCAGTCGCGCGGCGGAAAATCGAGATCAGCGAACTGCTGGTGATGTTGTTCGCCGTGTACTCGGGACTCTATGCCACGCGCAACATTCCGGTTTCAGCACTGTTGCTGGCGATGATTGTTGGTCCGCATCTTTCGCGCGCGGGAGAAGGGTGGGCGACCGGCGAGGGCGTAGCGACCATTTTGACTCGTTATAGTGCTGGCTATCTACGGTTTGAGGAGCGGATGACGGCGCTCGAGGTCTCGTTAAAAGGCCATTGGCCGGCGATTCTCGCGATTCTTGTGGGTAGCGGGATTTGTCTCCAGGGCGATCGACTCGGAGCCAGCCAGTTCATGAATGCTCAGTTCGACCCCAACCGCTTTCCGAAACAAGCAGTCGACTGGCTCGAGAACGAGCGCGTGCGGGAGCCCGTGTTTTGCGTCGATTCGTGGGGTGGGTACGTAATCTATCGCGAGTTCCCAAGACTTCAAGTGGTGGTTGATGACCGGCACGATCTTTACGGCTCGGAATACTTAAAGAATTACTTGAAGATCGTCCGCGTCGAACCTGGATGGGATCAAGCTCTCGAGCGGACGCACGCATCGTGGCTCCTTTTACCGAGCCAGTCTGCTGCCGCCACACTGCTCCGTCAGATTCCGGCGTGGAAAGTCACCTACGAGGACAAAACCGCCGTTGTGTTCCATCGAGTGGATTGAAGGTTAAAGCGCAAAACGTAGGGGTACAGGGATTCTGCTAAGTGCGCGTGTCAATATTGAAGCCGAGGATCACATTGACTTCGACCGGCTCGCTGCCTCGTTGTGCGGGAATGAACTTCCAAGAGGCCAAGGCGGCAAGGATGCGCGCCGTCCCTGCGCCTGGATCCGACTTCAAGACCTGCAGATTCTTCAGCGACCCAGAGCGGTCAAGCACGCATGCGATTACTACGCGAGACGAACGTTTGATCCCATTGGCGGGAAGATCGGTCCGGAGGGGCTGCGGACTGGTTAGCTCAGTCCCATAAAGATGCGCTGCCGATGATGCATCGGCAAACTGCATGACTACGGTGCCGTCGACGGTCGGGAGATACTTGGTGTAGACCTTGTCCCCTCGAAGCAGACCGTAAAAGTTGAAACCGCCTCCCGAGCGCGGAGTTCCTTCGACTGTGATGTCCAAATCGCTGCGTCCACGGCTGGCAGGCGAGCGGCCGGGAACAAGCGGTTCATTTTCGTTCGAGCCGAAGCTCGGAAGCGTGATGGTGCTTCCTCCCTGCACAGATGCCCCCGGGACGGCAGGCTGCCCGTTCGTCCCCGAGCCGGCGCCGCCAGTTCCCGGGTAAGGCGAAGTCCCATTACGCGCATTCGGATCAGAGCCGCGGCCCGTACCGCTCTTGGCGGCTCCTGAACCTTCGCCCGACAACCCGCTGCCCGGACCATTGCCGTGCCCGATTCCCGCGCCGCCTCCCGATCCGCCTAAGCCGGTTTTCGCGTTTCCTGAGGGCGACTCTGCCAGGGAACCTGCGGATGCGTTTCCTGGTAGGCCTTCTTTCGATCCGGGCTGAGTTGAGACAACGACACCCTTACCACCGCCGCTGCCACCCGCCGCTGTTGGAGGCGCGAGCGCTGTCCCGGAATCGAAGGCACCCCCGATCCCGTTGCCCTTTGTGCCCATTCCGCGGCCCGTAGAAGCGCCCGACGCTCCACTCATGCTGGGCGGAGGCGGCACGACGCTGGGGTTCCCGAAACCCCCCGGACCCTTACCGGAGAGCGTTCCGTCCGCGCTGCCCACGCTTGGAGGAGGCGGAACGATTGCATTCGCGCCTGGAATTCCTCCCCAGCTGCCGTGCTGGTCCCCGGAACCTCTTGATGCGCCTGATCGTGCGTCGCCCGAAAGGCTCGGGGGAGGCGGAACGATGTTGTCTGCCAGTACCGTGCCGAAGCCGCCAGTCTTGTCAGCATGACCACGACCTCCGCCGGAAAGGGCAGAGCCGCCACTGACGCTCGGTGGTGGCGGTACGATCTGGGCGGTGGATGCCGGTCCAACGATCGCTTGCTTGTCCAAAGAGCGTCCGCCGATTTGGACCGGCGGAGGAATCACCTTGGGATCCGATAAGCTCGCGCCCGTGACCTGGCGCTGGTCGCGATCCACCTGCGACGGCGGCGGGGCAATGACTGCCGGCGCAGGCAAAATCATTTTCGGATTCTGGACGCTATCGCGCGTCGGCGAAGACACCGGAGGCGGCACAATCATCGTGGTCGCAGCCGAAGGCCCCCGCAAAGGCGGCGGTTGGCGCCGCACGTCAGAGGGCGCGGGCTGGATGATCGGGCTGTTCATTGCGACCACCGAGCGCGACTGGTCGCGGGGAACATCCTTCGCCGCGGGCTCGATGACGACAGGAGTCAGGCCCATCGTTTGACGCGTCCTCTCTGCAGAGGCGCTGTCAGGAGGTGGGGCGATCACGGATGCGCCTAGTCGCGGGGTGTCCCGATCGAGTTGACGCATCACAGAGGGCGGAGGCGCAATGATCCCGTCCTTGCTAAGCGTCGGAGTGACTGCTGAGCGCTGAATGCCTTCGGCGGGTGGAGGACCGGGAATGGGTTTGAACGCCAGAAGATTTTTAACGGGATCCGCCGAGATTGGCAATTTCAGATCGGGCGCGTCCACAACCTTCTCGGTCGCTGCATTGCCGCGCGCGACGCGAATCGCCTGGGTGTGGTGGAAAGCTTCCTGACCTCCGGCGCGACCGCTTTTGCCGGCCTGGGCGCCGCCTTTGTCGGCGATCTGCGGCAGTTCGTCTGCAGAGAAATAAATGACGTCGTACTTCGGTGGGGCGGGAGGTACATAGGGATGCAAACTGGCGAGCTTCGCCGGAATCCAAATGAGTGCTGCAAGGAACACGGCTTGCAGGCCCCAGGACGCGAGCATGCCGCGAACCGGGAAAAGGCCGGTTTGTGCCTCGCCCGCGAGGCGCGCCTGTGATTTGCCCATGGCTGGGCCAATCGAGGAGACAAACTCCTGCCAGGGTGACGACCATTCAACCAGCAGTTTTGGGCCTTCAATCATGCTGGCTGATGGTCTCCTGTCTGAGATGGGTGGATTTCAAGCTCGTCTCCGATTGTAGTGCCCGTGGCGTACAAAGTGTTCTCCGGTAGTTCTAGCACTGACGACGCGCGGAACCGGATGGGCGCGAACCGCCATGGGCGAAGCGCCGTCTCTACATGAACGACGATGTGGTCAGAATCCAGATAAGCGACATCAATCGGAAAGCGCATGCCCAGCGTATGGACACCGCGGCAGGGAGTGATCCAGAGTCCGTGTCCGTCGCCAAAGTCATGCGGTCCTTTGCCGATCAGCCCTCGAAGCCGGGACCAGTGCCCGTCGGCGATGACCAGGCGTGTGGCGAGGAACTGGCGGCGAGTGCGGTTCAAAGCGTAGCCGCGAGAGACTGACTCCGACATCGGTACTCCTGACAGGGTCGTCGTTTGGAGCGCTGCCCCTCTAGGACGAGAGCGTGCGATACAAACTGATAATGGCTGGCCCCAACGTCACGACGATGATGGATGGCAGAACGAAAACCACCAGGGGAGGAACCATCTTGATGGTCGTTTTGGCAGCCTGCT
>Ga0126381_100010744_pt1 | contig 10319 bp, 11 predicted proteins | sample PanSoiMetPlot_28_FD_96465 | JGI IMG/M metagenome (GOLD analysis project Ga0126381, IMG submission 96465) | Tropical forest soil microbial communities from Panama - MetaG Plot_28 | ecosystem: Environmental > Terrestrial > Soil > Tropical forest > Bulk soil | place: Panama | collected 2016-02-17 | reverse complement strand
GAGCCGCACCGGAGGCATGTCGAGGATGGTCGGGATCAGGTAGTCGGTGAACGACGGGTTGCGCACGGCGCCGTCGGCCAGCTGGATCTCCTCCATCACGGCCAGCCCGAGCCCCTGGGCGATGCCGCCGTGGATCTGCCCCTCGACCGCCTGCGGGTTCATCGCCTTCCCGACGTCCTGCGCGGTCGCGATCTCCACCACCTTCACCAGCCCCAGCTCGGTATCCACGTCGACCACGGCGCGGTGCGCGGCGAACGCGTACTGCACATGCGCGTCGCCCTGCCCGGTCTGCGGATCCAGCGGGTGAGTCGGCCGGTGCCGCCAGGTGACGGTCGCCTCGGCAGGCAGTCCGCCAGCCATGGACTGCGCCCGGACCTGCTCGCACGCCGCCCGCACCGCGCCGCCGGTCATGTACGTCTGCCGGGACGCGGACGACGAGCCCGCGCTGCCGATCGAGGTGTCGGCGGGCAAGATCACGACCTGCCTCACCCCCAGCTCGGACCGCACGATCTGGGCGAGCACCGTCACCAGGCCCTGCCCGACCTCGGCCGCGGCCGTGTGCACCTGCGCGACCGGCTCGCCGGAAACCAGCTCAAGCCGGACCCGCGCCGTCGAGAAGTCATCGAACCCCTCGGAGAAACACACGTTCTTGATGCTGACGGCGTATCCGACCCCACGTGCGACCCCCTCGCCGTGCGTGGTGTTGGATACGCCGCCGGGTAGCGACCGCAGGTCCCTTCCCGAGGCGGGCGGCAGCGGCCGCTCCTGCACCCGCCGCAACAGCTCGGCCACCGGTGCCGCCGAGTCCACCAGCTGCCCGGTCGGCATCACCGATCCTTCGCGGACCGCGTTGGCCGCCCGCAGCCCGACGGGATCCATGCCCAGCGCGGCGGCCAGCTTGTCCATCTGCGATTCATAGGCGAAACACGCCTGTACCGCGCCGAAGCCTCGCATCGCCCCGCACGGGGGATTGTTGGTATAAAGCGCCCGGCAATCCATAACGACATTGGCTACTTCGTACGGGCCGATACCGAGGGTCGCGGCGTTGGCGGCCACGGCGGTGGAACTGGACGCGTACGCGCCGCCGTCCAGCACGATGTCGGCCTTGACGTACACCAGAGTCCCGTCCGCGGACGCGCCGTGCTCATACCGCAGTGCGGCGGGATGCCGGTGCACATGACCGAAGAACGACTCTTCCCGCCCGTACACGAACTTGACCGGCTTGCCGGTGCGCAGCGCGAGCAGGCAGGCGTGGATCTGCATCGACAGGTCCTCGCGGGCGCCGAACGCCCCGCCCACCCCGGACAGCGTGATCCGCACCTTCTGTTCGGGCAGGCCCAGGCTGGCGGCTACCTGGGCGCGGTCCACGTGCAGCCACTGGGTGGCGACGAACAGGTCGACGCCGCCGTCCTCGGCCGGCACCGCCAGGCCGGACTCCGGGCCGAGGAACGCCTGGTCCTGCATGCCGACCTGGTACTCGCCGGTCACTACCACGTCCGCGGTGGCCCGCGGGTCGCCGCGGCGGATGCGCACGTGCCGGACCAGGTTGCCGCCGGGGTGCACGAGCGGCGCGCCGGGGGACAGCGCGGCGCGGGCGTCGGTGACCGGCGGCAGCTCCTGGTAGCCGACGACGATCCGTTTCGCCGCCCGGCGTGCGGTCTCCGGGTGGTCAGCCGCGACCACCGCGACCGGCTCGCCCTGGTACCTGACCCGGCCGGCGGCGAGCACCGGCTGGTCGGCGTGCTCCAGGCCGTAGGTCAGCCGGCCGGGCACGTCCTGGTGGGTGAGCACCGCCGCCACGCCCGGCACCCGCAGCGCCTCGGTGATGTCGATGCCGGTGATCAGCGCGCTCGGGTGCGGGCTGCGCAGCGTCGCGCCCCACAGCATGCCGTCCAGCCACAGGTCAGAGGAGTAGGCGAACTCGCCGGTGACCTTCTGCCGTCCGTCGGGCCGTTCCGCGTTCTCCCCGACCCGGCCGGGAGCGGTCGCCGGTTCCGCCGTATGCGTCATCGTCCGGCCTCCGCGAGCAGGCGAGCGCGGGCGCGGCGGGCGTCGCGGCTGGCGGCGGTCACGTCGGCGGTGCGCAGCTCGCCGTCCTCGACCACTGGCGTGCCGCCGACGAGCAGCAGCTCGAGCGGCGCGGCCGGAGCGAAGACGAGCGCGGCAACCGGGTCGCTGGCGGCGGTCGCGTCGTGCCCGAGCGTGTCAAGACGCCACAGCGCGACGTCCGCGAGCATGCCGGGCCGGAGCGCGCCGAGCTCGGCCTCCCGGCCCAGGCAGCGGGCCCCGCCGCGGGTGCCCAGCCATAGCGCCTGCCGGGCGGACAGCGCGGCCGGCCCGCCGTCGCCGCGCAGCCGGGCGACCAGCAGTGCCTGCCGCAGCTCACCGGCCATCGATGCCCCTTCGCTCGAGGCCGGGCCGTCGACACCCAGGCCGACCACCGCGCCGGCCCGGAGCAGCTGGCGCACCGGCGCGATGCCGGAGCCGAGCCGTCCGTTCGAGCTCGGGCAGTGCGCGACCGAAGTGCCGGTGATGGCCAGTCGCTTCGCGGCGGGCTCGTCCAGGTGCACGCAGTGCGCGAGCCAGACGTCCTCGCCGAGCCAGCCCAGGTCGTCCGCGTACTCGGCGGGCGTCTGGCCCAGACTTTGCCGGCAGTAGGCGTCCTCCTCGCGGGTCTCGGCCAGGTGGGTGTGCAGCCGGACCCCGGTCCGGCGGCCGAGCGCGGCGGCCTCCCTCATGAGCCGCTGGGTGACGGAGAACGGGGAGCAGGGCCCGACCGCGATCTGGAGCATCGAGCCGGGGGAGGGATCGTGAAACCGGCTGATGGCTTCCTCGGTGGCGGCCAGCGCCGCGTCGGTGTCCTCGACGATCTCGTCCGGCGGCAGCCCGCCCGCGGAGCGGCCGAGGTCCATCGATCCGCGGCAGGGATGGAACCGCAGGCCCACGCCCGCCGCCGCCTCGATCTCCGCTTCCAGCGCGCCGGGCCGTGACGAGGGGAAGACGTAGTGGTGATCGGTGCTCGTGCTGCATCCGGACAGCGCCAGCCAGGCCAGGCCAGCCGTGGCCGCGGCGTGCACCTGCTCGGCGTCGATCCGCGCCCAGAGCGGGTACAGCTCGCTGAGCCAGTCGAACAGCACGGCCTGCTGCGCCATGCCCTGGGTGAGCCACTGGAACAGGTGGTGATGGGTGTTGATCAGCCCGGGCGTGGCCAGGCAGCCGGTGCCGTCCACGGCACCGGGCAGGCCGGACGGCCCCGCGCCGACCGCCGTGATCCGGCCGTCCTCCACCACGATGTGGCCGCTGTCGTACTCGGTTCCCGTCGAGCCGTGGTCCGCGCCGTCCATGGTGGCTATCGCGCAGCCCTCGATGACGAGCGGGTTCATCGCGACGCCGCCAGCCGTACCGCGTCGAGGATCTTCTCGTACCCCGTGCACCGGCACAGGTTCCCGGCCAGCCCCTCGCGGATGTCGGCGTCGGACGGCACGCCCTCGGTCCGGCGCAGCAGGTCATGAGCCTGCATGATCAGCCCGGGCGTGCAGAAGCCGCACTGCACCGCGCCCGCCTCGATGAACGCCCGCTGGAGCGGGTGCAGCCCGGCCCCCTCGGCCAGGCCCTCCACGGTGACGATCTCGCGCCCGGCGGCCTGCCCGGCCGCGACCAGGCACGAGCACACGGGGACGTCGTCCATCAGCACTGTGCAGGAGCCGCACTCACCCTGTTCGCACGCGTTCTTCGAACCGGGAAGGGCGAGCCGTTCGCGCAGCACGTAGAGCAGGCTCTCGCCCTCCCAGACGTCATCTGCGGTCGCCGGCGAGCCGTTGACCGTCATCGTCACCCGCATGGCACTCCTTCGCGGTAGGCGTCCCAGGCCCAGGCCGCCGTGCGGCGGGCCAGCACGGCCAGGGCGTGCCGCCGGTACTCCGCCGTGCCCCGCACGTCGTCGATCGGCCGGGCCGCCGCGGCCACCAGCTCCCCGAACTCGCGGGTCAGCGAGTCCGCCAGCGGCGCGGGGGAGTCCCAGGCCAGCCGGCCGGCCAGGAACTCCTCAGCCGCCGGAGCCCGCAACGGCGTCGGCCCGGCCGACCCGATCCCGGTACCCACCTCACCACATCTCGGATTATCCGAAATCGGAATATCCGAGGTCGGCGGGCGCAGTTCGAGGGCGAACGCGCAGACCGCGATGACCATGGCGTTCCTGGTGCCGACCTTGGCGAACTGCTGCGGACCCGGGGCCGCGGGCACGAGCACCGCGGTGATCAGCTCGTCCGGCTCCAGGGCGCTGCGCTTGGGACCGGTGAAGAACCCGGCCGCCGGGATCGTCCTGGTCCCGCGGACCGAGGCGACCTCGATGACGGCGCCGGCCGCGAGCAGCACCGGATGGCAGTCGCCGGCCGGGGAGGCGGCACCCAGGTTCCCGCCGATCGTGCCCCGGTTGCGGATCTGCGGTGAGCCGACGGTCCGCGCGGCCATGGCCAGCCCGGGCAGCAGCGAGCCCAGTTCGCCGATCAGCCGCACATAGGTCACCCCGGCGCCTACCCGCAGCATCCCGTCCTCGCGGGACCAGGCGGTGAGCTCGCCGACCCGGGTCAGGTCCAGCAGGCCCTCGGGGCGCCGCGCGTCGAAGTTGATCTCGACCATGACGTCGGTGCCGCCCGCGACCGGCACCGCGGCCGGATGCTCCGCCTTCAGCGCCAGCGCGTCGCCCAGGGACCGGGGTTGCCAGAATTCCATCGGGCTACCAGGCCCCGCCCCAGACCGCAGAGCCCGCAGGGGGCGCGTCGTCCCGCAGTATCGTGCCCTCGATCAGCCCGTACGGACGGTCCGCGGCGTAGAACACCTCGCGCTTGTTCTCCAGCCCGTAGGGCGACATGTCGACTTCGAAGTGGTGCTTGTTCGGCAGCGACAGCCTGATCTCGGCCACCGAGGGCAGGCCCTCAAGCACCCGCTTCCCCATGGCGTACAGCGTTTGCTGGAGCGAGTAGCTGTGCGTCTGCGCGAACGCGGTCAGCAGCAGGTCGCGCGCCGTGCGGTACGAGGCGTCCCACGCAGCCGGCTCGGCGTAGCGCCACTGCGCGTTCACCGCGGTGGCGAGGATCCGGTCGTTGGTCTGCGCCAGCGTGGTGTACCGGTCTCGCGCGAACCCCCAGAATTCCGAACCCGCCGAGTTCAGCACGACCAGATCTCGCAGCCCGGACACCACCCACGACTGCTCGCCGTCGAACGTCGCGATCGACGTCCGCACCTCACGCCCGGACCTGGCGAACGAGTGGCCGGTATCGGCGATCCGCTCCCACTCGTACTCTTCCAGCGACACGCGGGCCATCGAGATCGCCGGCTGGCTGGACACGAAATGCCGCGCCAGCAGCAGCCCGAACTCCTCGATCTCGGCCACTCCGTACTCCGCCGCGAACGCGTACACCGTGTTCTTCTGCGCGTCGGTGGTCAGCACCGCGGAGTTGTCACCGGTCAGGTGCGTGGCCTCCAGCGCACCGGACAGCGCTACGCTGACCGACAGGTCGCGCACCGTGTGGCTGCCGCTGTCTGACCGGTCCACCCGGACCAGCCGGATCTCGGCCTTCCCGTACTGGTTGCCGCCCAGCACGATCATCGCGGTCAGCTCCCCCGGTAGGTCGAGTATGCGAACGGGCTCAGCAGCAGCGGCACGTGATAGTGCTCGGTCGGCGAGGTCACCTCGAACGTCACGCAGACCTCCGGGTAGAAGGTCGTCACCCCGTGCGCCGCGAAGTACTCCCCGCTGCCGAACGTGATCCGGTACACCCCGGGGGAGACCATGCTGGGCAGCCACACCCGGCCGTCGGCATCGGTGTGCCCCGTCTCGGCCTTCAGCCAGGTGTCCTCGGCGGTCCTGCGCTCCAGCCGGACCGCTACGCCCGCGGCGGGACGCCCGGTTACCGCGTCGAGGACGTGCGTGGACAGGGTCACAGGCTCAGCAGCTTCTTCATCCGGAGCCGGGTGATCTTCAGGAGCTCCTGTCGAGCCACCGTCCGTTCGGTCAACGGGGTGTTCTCCAGGCGCGCGTGCAGCCGGTCGAGCATTTCCTGGCCGGAAAGGCCGCTCGCGCAGATCAGGAAGACATGGCCGAAACGCCGTTCATAGGCGGCATTCCCCGCGGCGAGGGCCCGCCGCACAGCGGCGCCTGCCGCGCTCGCGCCGGCTTGCTCGGCCTCCGATATGCCCCCGGTCCGCTCGCCGATCCGCGGGTGCGCGTTCATGGCCTCAACGATATCGTCCCAGGTCATACCCTCGAACGCGGCGTCGATCGCGGCATAGAGCGCGGCCTCGCCCAGATAAGGACGGGCGGTCACGATCCGCGTCGCGAACGCCTTCGACTCGCAGCAGGACAGCACGGCGAGCATCGCGGCGTCCCCGGGCGCCGTGTTGAACTCGCTCAGACTCGCCATGCCGCCCATCCAACCAGGGCGGTAAGCACGGCCGGTAGGTCAACCTGGCTGAATCCGGGTAACCCACCTCTAGCGCTTTTGTAGCTTTCGCTAAACAATCGAAGGCTACGGTACATACCGACCTACGCCAGGTGGGAGGAACCGTTGCGGGTACGTGACTTGCTCGACGTTCCGGGCCTCGGGCTCAGGCTGCTGACCGATGTCACCGGCATGGACCGTGCGATCAAGCACGTGTACACCACCGACCTGCCCGACCCCGGTCGCTACCTCACCCAGGGCGATCTCGTCCTCACCGGGATGATCTGGTGCCGCGAGCCCGCGGACGCCGACCGGTTCGTCAAGGCGCTGGCCCGGGCGGGCGCGGGCGTGCTCGGCGCGGGAGAAGCGCTGCGCACGGTGCCCCCCGAGGTGATCGACGCCTGCGGCAGGCATGGCGTCACGCTGCTCGCGGTCCCGCCCGAGACGTCGTTCGCGACGGTCATCGACGAGGTCGGGCGGCGCCTCAGCGGGGACCGGGCCAGCGCGATGACCCGGGTGCTCGGCCGTCGCCGGCTGCTGTTGTCAGCGGTCGCCGAGGGTGCGGGCCTGGACGAGATGTTCCGGCTGATGAGCCGCGAGATCGGGGCGCAGTGCTGGCTGCTGACCGGCACCGGCCGGGTGGTCGGCGGCACCAGCACGGCGCTGCCGCGGCCGCTCGCGCTGCGGCTCGCGGCCGAGTACCTGAAGGCGGACCGGCTGCCGGCCGTGGCCAGGGCCGGGGAGGCCGACGCGCGGTACTCGCTGTTCGGCGTCGGTGGCGAACCGCGGATCACCAGCTGGTTCCTCGCCTGTGCGGGCCGGGAGCAGGACTGGCCGCATGAGCTGCGCGAATCGGTCGCGGAACTGGTGGCGGACGTCGCCCTTGAGCGGGCCCGCCTCGACGCCGGCCGGGCCGGCGAGCGCAAGCTCGCCGAGGCGATCATCACCCAGCTCGCCGCCGAGGGGGGCTCGGCATCGGCGCCGGCCGAGATCGCGTCGCTGATGCGCGCGGCCGACCTGCCGCCGGAGGGCAACTACCTGGTAACGGCGATCCAGGCCCATACCCAGCAGGCCCAGGCTCATACCCAGCAGGCCCCGGCGCAGCACCCCGGTCCCGGCGGCCGCGCGGGTGGCGGGCCGGCCGAGCGCTGGCGGTGCGACCTGGCCGAGGAACTCGTCCTGCCGCCGCTGGCCGAGCACGCGGCCCTGGCCCCGCTCGGCGACGAGATCATCGTGCTCGTGCCGCTGTCCGACGATCTCGACGGGCTCGGCGGTGCGGCCGCGGCGCACGCGTTCGCGGCGCGGCTGTGCGAGGCGCAGCCGGTGTTCGAGGCCGACCGGTCCCGGCTCAGGATCAGCGTGGGCGTCAGCGCCCAGGCCGAGGGGGTGGCCGCGCTGCCTGGCGCGCTGCACGAGGCGAGCAGCGCCCGCCGGCTCGCCGCCCTCCGCGGCGGGCAGCGCGCGGCGATCAGCGTGGTGACGAGCGACGAGGTGGCCTCCCACGAGCTGCTGCTGGCCAGCGTGCCCGGCAGCGTGCTGCGCTCGTTCCGCGAGCGCCTGCTGGGCCCGCTGCTGGCCTACGACGAGCAGCACCGGGCCGAGCTGCTGTCCACACTGCGCGAGTTCCTGGACTGCTCGGGCTCGTGGAACGCGTGCGCGGCGAAGATGTATGTGCACGTGAACACCGTGCGGTACCGGATCAGGCGGATCGAGGAGCTCACCGGGCGGGACTTGTCCAGCCTGGATGACCGCGTCGACTTCTTCCTCGCCTTGCGTATTAGGTAATTTGTCGCTGTGGTGACGATTCGCGCGGCCACCGTGGCGGACGCGGCGGCCATCTCGGCGGTGCAGCGGGCCGCCTGGTTCGCCGCCTACGAGGGAATCGTCCAGACCGCACTCATCGATCAGGTCACCAGGCCTGACGACGGCGCCCGGGTCAGGGAGAATTTCCGCCTGCGCCCGTGGCAGCGCACGCTGGTCGCGGTCGGTCCCGCGGCGGACGGCGTGGTCGGCTACGCGTCCTTTGGTCCAGAACGCGACGTGCAGCACGCCGCGTGGCCGCCTCCGCTCACGTCGGCCGGCGAGACGGGGTCGGTAGCCGAGCTGTACGCCTTGTACGTGCACCCCGGCTGGTGGTCCGCCGGCGCCGGACGGGGGCTGATGGAACAGGTCCTGGGCAAGACCGCCGTTAGCGGCTTCAAGGACATCGTCCTGTGGGTGCTGGCGGACAACGCGCGGGCACGCCGCTTCTACGAGCGCGCCGGGTTCGCCACGGACGGGGGCACGAACGTCCTCACCAACCTGGGCGGCGTGCTGGAGGTCCGCTACCGGCGGACACCGTCCGTCTAACCTGGTGTTATGCCAGATCAGGACCTGATATCCGTCGTCAAGACGATCATTGACGCCAACCAGTACATGACGCTGGCGACCGCCGACGCGGCCGGCCAGCCGTGGGCTTCTCCCGTGTTCTATGCCACCGCGGACTACACCGAGTTCTACTGGATCTCCGCGCCGGAGGCGACGCACTCACGGAACCTGGCGCAGCGCCCGCGGCTCGGCATCGTGATCTTCGACTCCGGCGTGCCGGCCGGCACGGGCCAGGGCGTGTACATGTCGGCGACGGCCAGACAGGTGGCCGGCGAGGATCTCGACCGGGGCCTGGCGGTGTATCCCGGGCCGGTGCCCGCCCCGTTCCGGCTTTACCGGGCCACGGCCAGCGAGCATTCCATCTTGTGCCCGGGAGACTCGAAAGGGTGCGGCGCGCACGGCCTCCCGTTTGATCATCGCGTCACGGTACGGCTGTGACCGCCGCATCCTTGCCCTGACGTCCTGGTCAACGTTTACCTTCGAAGGCATGAGAATCGGCGAACTGGCCAGGCGGGCCGGAACGACGACGCGCGCGCTGCGCTTCTACGAGTCGCTCGGGCTGCTCGACGCGCAGCGGACCGCCAACGGCTACCGGGACTATGGCGAGCAGGATCTCCGGCTCGTCACCGAGATCTTGACCCTGCAGGCCATGGGGCTCAGCCTGGACGACACCAGGCCTTTTGTCGAATGCCTGCGCTCGGGCCACGAAGCGGGGGATTCCTGCGCCGATTCCATCGAGGTCTACCGGCGCAAGCTAGCGGAGGTGGACGCCTGCCTCGGCCAGCTCGACGCGGTGCGGGCCGGCCTGCTGGCCAAGCTGGCCGCCGCCGGCCATCCATGCCGTACCAAGGAGTGCTGATGTCCCTCACCAGGCTTACCGGTCAGGTGTCCGCGGTCACCGACGAGACCTTCGAGCAGGAGGTTCTCCGGCAGCCAGGGCCGGTGCTCGTGGACTTCTGGGCGCAGTGGTGCCCGCCGTGCCACATGATCGCCCCGGTGCTCGCCGAGATCGCGGCCGAACGGGCCGGCTCGCTCACCATCAGGAAGATCAACACCGACGAGAACCCGGTCGCGATGCAGACCTACCAGGTGATGTCGCTGCCGACCCTGATGGTATTCCTCGCCGCCGAGCCGGTGCGGGCGTTCGTCGGCGCGCGGCCGAAGTCCAGGCTGCTCGCGGAGCTGGACGCCGTCCTGCTCAGCCGGTGACCGAACGAACCCGCCGGCTGATCTGGTGACCAGCCGGCGGGTCCGCGGGTAAGAGAGCGGCTAGGATTCTGCTCCCTCACCGGTCCGGTGCGGGGCACCGCGGACGGCGAGCTGGAGATCTTGCTGCAGTTCGGTGTAGGCGGGTTTCGGATTGAGGTTCACGTCGTAGATCGTGGCGGCACCCTCGCCGGTGAAGAAGCCGGGGACCCAGGAGTCAGCGTCCCCGAAGCCCCAGACGGTGAACGAGATGCACTGCTTCACCGCGAGGCAGGCCTTGATCATCTGGCCGAACTCGTCGGGCTG
>Ga0126381_100010743_pt1 | contig 10319 bp, 12 predicted proteins | sample PanSoiMetPlot_28_FD_96465 | JGI IMG/M metagenome (GOLD analysis project Ga0126381, IMG submission 96465) | Tropical forest soil microbial communities from Panama - MetaG Plot_28 | ecosystem: Environmental > Terrestrial > Soil > Tropical forest > Bulk soil | place: Panama | collected 2016-02-17 | reverse complement strand
CTCGGCCAAGTTCAGGCTCACATTGAGGCTGGCGCCTTCCGGTGGCTTTCCCAAGACGAGCAAGTCTTCACCCGCATCCGACACGTCTATCGAAAACTGTCTCGGAGTGTGTTCCTGCGCGCCGCCGATGCCATCCACCTGGCTACTGCGGCCGAGTCCGGTTTCCCGATCGTCTATTCCAATGACGCTCACCTGTTGGCTGCTGCCCAACATTTTGGCATCCAAGGAAAGAACATCCTTCCTTAAGCCTAAAGCCCGAGGCCAAGCCCCATGAGCCGCAGTCTGGACTCACGACTGACCTTAGCGGTTGTGCTCCGTCCCGCGAATGCCGGCAGCCCCCGAAGCAATGAACAATCCCCGCTCTCGATAGAGAGCAGAAACAATGAGAAAGGATCCCTAAGAGAACCTCTGTCGCCTACCACCAGAAAATTCCCATCGGTCGACCAGCTGAGGGCAGGACCGCCCAGAGGTGTAGCGTCCGAGCGGCAGGTGTAGATCTCGCTGATTTTGCGTTCAGCCTAGAGTGGGGAACCAACAACACCGCGGTTTTTCCGTTATCTATATCTCGAAGAAAGGCAATGTAACGGCCATCGGGCGACCGTGCCGGACTTCATCCTGACTTGGATCACTCGTCAGCCGCAAGGGAGGTCCTGCGGTACCGATTAGTTTGATGTATATATCGAAGTTGTCCCGCTTTTCGCCATTCGAACCCGGAACTCACGTCCGGATGCGTGACTTGCGTCTCGGAACACCGAATCGGCCCGTGGCAGTATTCTGCTGAACGGTCCCAGAGTCAGCTTCCCAAACGAGCTGACGCACCGATTCGAACCGCTTGGAGGTGAAAGATCGCGATGCCCGTACAACACATCTTCGTACTCATGCTCGAGAACCGAGCCTTTGATCACATGCTCGGATTTTCGGTAATCACTGGCCAGGATGCGGAAACCGGCGAGTCCACGAGAGTGAACGGCCTGACCGGAAGCGAATCGAATGTGTTCAACGGTTCGACGTACACGGTTTCGAAGGGCGCGGATCTTGTCATGACGGTCGACCCCGGCCACGAGTTCACAAGCGTCCTCGAACAGCTCTGTGGGAACATGGCCAGCTATCCGCCGGGCGGAGCTTATCCTGCAATCGACAACAGCGGATTTGTTGCTTCGTATGCAGCCAGCGGTGGGAGCGCCGCACCAGGAGAGGTCCTGAAGTGTTTTGCTTCCGCGCAACTTCCGGTTCTTACGGCTTTGGCTCAGGAATTCGCTGTCTGCGACAGCTGGCATGCATCCATGCCGGGGCCCACATGGCCGAATCGCATGTTTGCACACGCCGGCTCCTCCGGTGGACTCGACCACAGCCCCAAGACTGAAGAAATTGTGCTTTGGGAGACGATTGGTGGCTTTCAGTTCAAATCCGGCACGATCTTCGACGCCCTAAAGAAAAAAGGCGTGTCTTATCGGCTCTATGCAGGCGACGACTTTCCCATGGTGACAGCGCTCAAGGGAATCAGCCTGTTCGACATTCACCATTACAGTGAGTTTGCCGCCGACCTTGGCCAGGCGAAGTTTCCGTACGGGTATGTGTTCATTGAACCGAGTTACGATGTGTTGAACGAGTACAGGAACAGCACGTCCCAGCATCCACTCACCGATATCACTCTCGGAGAGGGATTGATCAAAGAGACTTACGAAGCCATTCGAAACTCAGCTCTCTGGGACACCAGCGTTTTGATAATCACTTGGGACGAACACGGAGGGTTCTATGATCACGTGACTCCCCCTCCCGCCGTGGCACCCGGAGACTCCCAGCCAAAGGGCAAAAATAATCAATTCGGTTTCACGTTCGAACAATATGGCCCTCGCGTGCCGGCTGTCGTCGCCTCACCATTGATCCCCAAAAACACGATCGATCATCGGCTCTACGATCATGCGTCCATCCCGGCCACAATCAAGGCACTGTTCGGGGCTGGGCCGCTCACCGCACGTGACCGTCAAGCCAACGATCTGATCCGACTGCTCTCTTTGCAGACGGCCAGGCAGGATACGCCGACAATTTTGCCATCTCCGGCCGCGGCAGCGGCACATCCAGTGATGAGCATGGCGGTCCGAGACTTGAATACAGTGGAGGCTAGCCGGCCGGAGGAAACAGTCGACCAGGGAACACTGCCGGTGATTATCAACTCCGCTCTTCGGCAAGACCTCGAGATGTCACCAGAACAACGAGCACAGATTTTGAAACGGGTCGAATCCCTCAAAACGCGCGAGCAGGCCAGAGAATACCTGGCAGAGGTTCAGACCAAGGTCCGCGCTCGACGCGCTGCTCGAGATCCAAGACAAACCGGTTAGGTCCGATGTGGGTTTCCGCTATTCACCGGAGACCTGGATCAGCCGAGCGATTGTGACGAGTCCGCAAGAATTCTATGCCAATGCCTCACGAACGGCTACCCATTCGATGGCATGCCGCTCGAGGGTTTTTGTCAGGAGTTGAAACTGCCTTACGATGGGAACGCGCTCAGAAGAATCGCCAATAACACGCGGACGGCGGGCTTCGAAATCATCGGGGCCAAAGGAGCAACCTGCCATGGTATCGGAGCGGCCTTGGTTTGTATCGTCGGCGCCATTCTCCGCGGCGAAAACGCGCTGTTGACCGGCTGGTGCTCTTGCACGTGGTCGAGTGGAGCCTAACCGATCAGATCACGAATGGCTTGGCTCATACCGTCGGATTCTACGAAATCTCTTGCCGGAAAGTGCTGCGCAGCTTCCCGAAGAACCCGTGTTGAAGGTCGAGGTGGCGAAACACCCCACGGCACGTATTCTTCAGGTAGCTGATGAGGTCGGGGCGAACCTTGTCGTTATGGACGTGCGTCCCGAGGAAGCTTGGGCTACGCATTTGCGGGACAGAGTCTACGAGATTATCTCCTGGGCGAATTGTCCCGTAGTGACGGTGCAAATTAAGAGTCGAGTTTGACGTATCATAGCTGACCGAGCGGTCGCAGGTCGCCTTACGAAATCGGAGCCTGACGAGAATCAGCCCCCCCAAGTGCGACGCCCCGATTATTGGTATTTTTACTTGCCGTTAAAGGAACGCGATTACAATTCCTCGCATGATGGGCTACTCCTCCTCGAGTTCGTGGTTCCATTATTGCTGCAAGGATTGTGGTTGCGAAGTTGGCTTCCGCTCTCATCCTCGCAATTTCGGCGAACGATTTCTGCTGCGTATCTTTCTTAGGCGACCCGTGCGTTGCTCGAAGTGCCTCCGGCGTGACTCCCGACTAATCTTTGTTCCCGTTCACGAACGGCGATCTGAACCGGGGATGCTTCGCTAAGCTCCTGGGACGCGGCAGCTTGTTGCATTACCCCCTCTAACGCATGTTCGAAGGCGGCTTCGCGAATTCGCGCGCTGTAATTTGCTTGCGCTTTTCTTTGTTCTAACAGGAATGACGGCGGGCTCGCTGCGGGGTTAAACTTAACTTAGGGGTTGTAGGTGGCGGGGGTTGTAGGTGGCGTTTCCGCGATGTTTACATAGGCCCCGGGAAGTGGCCTCAATGGCTTTGAATCTAGAGCTTTCTAAAACGAAGGGCATTGCGGTCGTGCGGTGCCGTGGCCGGATTGTCTTTGGGGAAGAAGCGGACGAACTAAGGCGGGTAATTCTCAATTCGCTTAAGGAAACCAAGGGAATCGTCCTTGACTTTGCATGGGTCGAATTTATTGACAGCACCGGTATAGGGGTATTGGTCGGATCGTTGATCTCTGCTCGTCACCGGGGGGCTGAAATCAAAATTGCCGCCTTAGGGCGCAAAGCTCGGCAGGTGTTGACGACTGCGAACGTGGACGGACTATTTGAGATTCACGACTCAGCCGATGCGGCGGTTACGTCTTTCCTTCGCCAGCCCGAGGCTGCCGCTGGGTGACTTGTCATACCATATCGTCGACGGACGTTCCCACCACTAGCCCCGGTTATGGGGAAGGTGCCCATGACACCGTTTCTGCGAAAACTGTGGATTGCAGATGAAGGCAAGATATCGCGCAGATGCCGTGATGTTGGCAATGATTCTGTCCTGGTTGTTGGCACGCTTCGGCTTGTCAGTTCCCAACGCCGACGTCACGTTCTCAAGCGTGACAAGCTCACTTCAGTGAACCCGACCAGTTGACTCTCAAGCGGCTGGAAAAATATCGTTCGAAAAACGGTGGATAGCGCTCTTACGCTCTTAAGAACAGACGCTGAGTATGACCCACCCACTCGCACGCCCGCATAGGTGAACGCGGGCCAAAATCCTCCAATCGTCGTCCGCTGTCAGGGCGGTCGGAGGAAGGTCTTTCGTTTGGAATCAGATGGGATTCCAGTGGATTGTTCGAGAACTCCCACTACAAGTCAGTAAATTTTCAATTGGAAGCGGTGGACATTCTGGTGGCCTGCACCGACGGAATCATCGAGACGGAAAGTTACGAAGGCAAGGGATGGGGTCAACAGCGACTGGAAGACCTGTTTTCTACTTGCGGCGGCGAACACCAGGCACGTGGTGCGCAGCATTCTCCGGGAGGTCTCGGCTTTTGCAATGGGGCGCGCTCCGAGAGATGATATGACGTTAGTGGTTCTACAAGTGGAACTCTGATTGAGGCTCCATTGGCTGCCGTTAAGCGCTCGAAGGTCACTCATGCGAACCTATACGGTTGAAGGCGGTCGAAACCAGCCAAGTGTCAGGACTTTCCGCGTGTTCCCTCCGCGAATGCCGCGACTGACTTGGTGCATTACCATTGCCTCCCGTTGGGCTGGACAGCTGGAATATATGGCAACGAGGATGGGTCGTTTTCTGTTGCTCGCGGTCTGTGCGTTGGCGCTCTCCATTCCAGCACAGGGCAAACAACACCGGCACTCCTTGTCAGAGCCAGACGAGGGATTTGGACGGGTTCACATGGTTATTTCCTGCGCTCCGCACGTCGCTGCGGAATTCGACAGGGCGCTCGCTTTGTTGCACAACTTTTGGTACATGCGAGCTCTCGAGCGGTTCAATCAGGTCCTGAAGAAAGACTCTGAATGCGCAATGGCATACTGGGGCGCAGCCATGACCTATAACCACCCCTTCTGGGATCCTCCATCGCAAGACGACGAAGCCGCGGGGTGGGCGCTCGTGCAGAAAGGGCTATCAGCGTCCGAAGCTTCTGCACGCGAGAAACTCTATCTCGCAGCCGTGGCCGCTCTTTACAAAAATGCTGGCGCAGGAAGCAAATCAGCCCGCGACCAAAATTACCGCGACGTCATGGCGGCTGCTTACGGCCAATATCCAGATGACGAAACGGCTCTGTTTTATGGGTTGTCGATCCTCGGCGCGGTTCCCGAGGGTTCCCACGGTTTTGAGCAACAGGAAAAAGCTGCAAAGCTCTTCGAGGCCGTTTACGCGCGCCATCCGGACCATCCTGGCGCGATTCATTACTTAATTCATGCCTATGACGATCCTTTGCACGCACAACAAGGCTTAAAAGCGGCGCGCGCCTACGCTCAAGCGGCAGCTGCTGTGCCCCATGCTCTGCATATGCCGTCGCACATATTCACGCGTCTCGGCTATTGGGATGAGTCCGCCGCGACAAATCTGAGGGCATGGGAAGTATCCGATGCTGACGTGAAAAGAACGGGCGAGTCCGGCGCTTATCGCGACTATCACAGTTTGAATTATCTCGAATACGCTTACATCCAACTGGGCCGATTTCACGACGCTCAGCACACGGTAGATATCGCCGCAGCACAATACCAGGGACTGCCGGAGAAAAAGACAGCCCCGGACACTCCTGAATTGCAGTCACGACACGTCCGCGGCCGCACCATATACGCAGTGCCTGACCGAGTCGTCTATGGATACTTTGACATGCTGACACGCCTCGTGGTCGAGGCTGGCCGCTGGGAAGAAGCGGCCAAAATTCCGGCTCTGGTTTCGTCACGAGATTTCGTTGCGGTGATCCTGCAATGGCAGGCAAAAGCGGCCGCAGTCCGAAAAGACGCGGGAACGGCCTCTGCCGCCGCCGCGAAGCTCGTCAGTCTGTCCCAGGAACCGGGCCAGCATCCTTTCGCGAAGTTGATCATCACACTGCAGTCCAAAGAAGCTGAGGCGTTCGCGGCCGAGGCTGGGGGCGACGCCGCAAGCGCTCTGGCGAAGTTGAAAGAAGCGGTGGCGATCGAGGACTCGATTGACGACTTGTCCCAACCGCCGTATCCCGTCATTCCCGCAACCGAACTCGCCGGAAATCTCCTGCTTGACTTCAACCGCCCTGCGGAAGCTGTCCCCTACTTTCAGAAAACCTTGCGGCGAACACCAAATCGTCCAGGGGCGATCTTTGGGCTTGCACGCGCCGCCCAAGCCATGGGCGACAAGACAACAGCGATGGAGCACTATCGTGAATTTCTCACGGTGTGGAAGAACGCTGACCCGGATCGTCCTGAAGTTTACGCTGCCAAGGAATTTCTCACCAAAAACGCCATTCCTGGGAAGTGAAGGTCTTTGGGCGGTTGAAAGCATGCTGCGACGCGAACCAGCTGGCGAATTGAGCGATGAGGTACCCACAGCCGGAATCAATGACGCGTGGCGTCCCGCGCGGCACCGCCACATCGTTAGAACGGCTCGGAGAACCAAGCCCCCAGGAACTCTCCCAGCTTCGCAGTCGCCTAAATTGAATAGACTGCTGACACTCCAACCTGAGTGCCGAGCCGTGAAAACTCCGAATCGGGCAGGGATAGTGGCGAACCGTGCATACCGGAACGTTTCTCTGAGGGCGACGTCGACCAGTTAGAGTGGCTAGTCCGCATTTCCGAAGATGCTCAGATGTGAAGTTGACGTTAGAATTACAACATCGAGAATCACACGAGGAGGCCAAGTGCCAACCCCTTCTCATTCTCACGGTGCCTCGAACGGCCCCTTGAAAATTGGCGTGTCCAACCGAATCGCCCGTGTCGCGATTGTGGGCACAGGCTTGGTGGGCTCGACCACCGCATACGCATTGCTCATCTCTGGAACCGCTCCCGAAATTGTTCTGGTGGATCGCGATAAGAAGCGTGCCGAGGGCCACGTCCACGATCTTGCGGACGCCGAAGTATTTTCCCACTCCGCTCGCGTCTTCGCAGGTGATTTTTCCGACTGCTGCGTGGCCGATCTGATCATTATCACGGCCGGCGTGAGTCAGTCGACCGACATGAAGTCACGCCTCGACAACCTCAAAGAAAGCGCGCCTATCTTGAGGGGCATCGTCGAAGATGTCGTGCACCACAACCCAGGTTGCATGTTGCTGATCGCCTCCAATCCGGTGGATGTCCTGACCTATGCGGCGTGGAAATGGTCAGGCTTGCCCGCGAGCCGGGTCATCGGCTCGGGAACAACTCTGGATACTTCACGCTTTCGCAGACGCCTTGCCGAGCGCTATGGCGTCGCTGCCGATAACGTACACGCCTATATCATCGGCGAACATGGAGACAGCCAGGTGCCCGTGCTGTCTTCGGCGCGCATTGCTGGCATGCCGCTCGAGGGTTTTTGTCAGGAGTTGAAACTGCCTTACGATGAGAACGCGCTCAGAAGAATCGCCAACAACACACGGACGGCGGGCTTCGAAATCATCGAGGCCAAAGGAGCAACCTACTATGGTATCGGAGCGGCCCTAGTTCGTATCGTCGGCGCCATTCTGCGCGACGAAAACGCGGTGTTGACCGTATCGAGCCTGGTGCCGGCTTCGATGGGCCTCGGCGAAGTGTCGCTGTCATTGCCGGCTATCATCAACCGGTCCGGAGTTGCTCGTGTCCTTTCGATCCCCTTGAATGAGGCAGAAAAACAGGCGTTGCATGCGTCAGCCGATACCCTAAAGCAGCACATTGCAAGGTTGGATACTGTCAATGCAACGATGGCGTAGTTCTCGAATCCCCAAAGAGCGGCAGGAGGCTGAGTATGGCAGAGATCGAGCGTTATCAAGCCCTCGTTATCGGGAGCGGCGAAGCGGGCAAATACATGGCATGGACAATGGCTAAGGCGGGGCATCGTACAGCGGTTATCGAGCGAAAGTTGATTGGTGGCTCGTGCCCCAACATCGCTTGCCTGCCAAGCAAGAACGTTATTCATAGTGCCAAGGTTAAATCCTTTGCGAAGCGCGCCGAGGAATTTGGGCTCGAAGTAGGATCACCTGTGACGAACATGGCAGGAGTCCAGCGCCGTAAACGAAAAATGGTTGCGGATCTGATACAGGTCCATCTCGACCGCTACAAGGCTACTGGTGCAGAGCTGGTTATGGGAACTGCCCGCTTCGTGGCTCCCAGAACGGTTGAAGTCTCTCTCAATGACGGTGGATCAAGGGTCATTGCAGGCGAGCGCGTGTTCCTCAATCTCGGGACTCACGCGGCTGTCCCGGACGTACCTGGCCTTGCGCAGGCCCAGCCGATGACTCATGTCGAAGCGCTCGATTTGGACCGACTGCCAGAGCATCTCGTCGTCGTGGGTGGCGGATACGTCGGCCTTGAACTGTCGCAAGCGATGCGACGCTTCGGCTCCCGCGTGACGGTGATCGAGAGAGGCCGACAACTCGCCAGCAAAGAGGACAGCGACGTGGGAAGCGCACTTCTGGAATTATTTCGCGACGAGGGAATTGACGTATCGCTGGAAACAGAAATCCGCAAGGTCGAAGGGCGCTCCGGCGGGCAGGTTCGCGTTCATGTGCAAGACGCGAAGGGGACGCGGGTCGTGGAAGGGACCGATCTGTTGGTCGCCGCTGGCCGAACTCCAAACACACACGGCATGGGACTCGATCAGGCGGGGGTGGAGTTGGATGAACGCGCATATATAAAGGTCAACCAGCGACTCGAGACGACCGCTTCGAACGTATGGGCACTGGGCGAGTGTGCCGGCAGCCCACAGTTCACGCACGTTGCGTTCGACGATTTTCGTATTGTGCGGGACAACTTGAACGGGGGCAATCGCACAACCAAAGACCGGCTGATTCCGTTCTGCATCTTTACCGACCCCGAACTCGGGCGGGTTGGGCTGAATGAGTCAGAGGCAAAGAGGCGTGGCATTGAATATCGCGTGGCCAGTATGCCGACGGCCGCCGTGCTGCGCGCAAAAACTCTATCTGAAACGAGAGGTTTTCTGAAAATGCTGATCGACGCGCACAGCGATCGGATTCTTGGATTCACCATCTTCGCTGTCGAGGCAAGCGAACTGGTGGCGACAGTTCAGACGGCAATGTTAGGACAGTTGCCGTATATGGCGCTGCGCGATGCCATTTTTACGCACCCCACAGTGGCTGAAGGATTGACCGCATTGTTGGCGAACGTCCCAGCAACGGGGGCACGGCAGGCTGCTTGAAGGCGCTCGCGAAAGTGTCGGTTTTGGCTGAACTGATTGCCGGATCTCACAGAGACAGTTTTGCTTTCTAACCACCATGTCAGCGATCCCTTGCAAATCAACGCAGATCGATTTTCCGGACACCGCCGGGACCTTGCCCACTTCGGTCGAGATGGAGCCGGCGCGTTTTTCGGTGTTCGAGGGATCATCCGGAAATCAGGCAGCCGCGCCGCTTTGCGGTCAACAGTCAAGGTCACGGAACAACCGGACCCAGCGATCAAGCGCACCGATCAAGGCATCTTCGAACTCCCCGGTGCCGCGTTTGAGAGCAAAGACGGCCTCGAACACCAGTTGCTCGTTTTGCACTGTCAAATTGTCGGCCGCTAGAAGCTGCGCCAGATGGGCTGCAATTTGAACAGGGGTTCGCTTGAAGAGACTTCGCAGCACCCAGACAATCTCCAGCACGGTAACCAGACTGATGAATCCGGGGTTCTCGTCGCTCAACTGCCGATCGATGACGTGGTTTGCCTGGCGCGTCTGTTTCCTGTAATCCTGGAGGAGATAGCGGAGGACGATGTTGGTATCGAGACCAATCATCGCTTGAATCGCCCAGCAGCGCCTACCTCAATGGCCGCGTTCATCTCCTCGACCGACACGGGCCGCTTCCGTCGGGGCACGGACCCCTTGAGGGTCGCGGTTTTGATTTTGGGAAGAATGACTACGGTTCCGTCGGGCTGCAGGAAGAACTTGAACCGGTCGCCGGGTTTAAGGTTCAAGTAATCTCGCACGGATTTGGGGATGGTGGCCTGGTTTTTGCTGCTGAGCGTCGCTTCCACGGCTCCTTCTCCTTTACGTTTTACCAAATGTAAAGCGAGGAACGAAATCAAACCAAAAATGCTGTGCGCATTGCGCTACGAGTGAGGATTGCGCAGCTCGACTTGACGGTTTTCTACTTGTCCCTGAAGATTCCTACTCGGTGCCGAACCTTTCTCGATAAGCACTCGGCGAGACCCCT
>Ga0126381_100010741_pt1 | contig 10320 bp, 9 predicted proteins | sample PanSoiMetPlot_28_FD_96465 | JGI IMG/M metagenome (GOLD analysis project Ga0126381, IMG submission 96465) | Tropical forest soil microbial communities from Panama - MetaG Plot_28 | ecosystem: Environmental > Terrestrial > Soil > Tropical forest > Bulk soil | place: Panama | collected 2016-02-17 | reverse complement strand
GAACCCGGCTTCGGCGGCCAGGGCCCGCAGCCGTTTCTCGCCCGCCTGCGCGCCCAGCGGCTCGGAGGAGGTGGCCGTCTTCTGGGACACCGCGTTCGGCGTACAGGCGAGCGTGGAGATGGCGTAGAACATGCGCCCGTTCGGGTTGAGGTTGTCCTGGACGTCGTCGGCACCCAGCGGCTCGAACAGGAGTACTGCCCCGCCCGCCGCGACGGCGTCCCCGGCCCGCCGCAGCGCGCCGCGCGGGTCGCCGATGTCGTGCAGGGAGTCGAAGAACGTGATCAGGTCGTAGCTCCGGACGGGCAGGTCGGTCGCGGCCGCGACCTCGAACCGCGCGTTGCCGGCGCCGCTGCGGGCCGCCTCGGCGCGGGCGTGGGCGATCGAGGCGTCGTGGTAGTCGACGCCGAGGACCTGCGCCGCGGGGTACAGCCCGGCGATGGCCAGGGTCGGCGTGCCGTACCCGCAGCCGACGTCCGCGACCGAGCCGCCCGCGGCGAGCGCCGCCGCCACGCCGTCCATCTCGCCGATCGCGGCCCCGATCAGCTCGGCGGGCAGCGCGACCCTGGTGAAGGCGTCCGTGCCGTGCCAGTGGCCGGCCGTGCGCTGATGCCAGCCGAAACCCTGCCCGGTGCGGAAGGCCTCGCTGAACGCGTCGAAGCCCTCGCCCATCGAGGACAGCATGGTGGCGGCGGCGTCGACCAGCGCTCCCCCGGGGCCGTAACAGATGGCGGCGGCGACCGCGTCGGGCAGCGTGTAGGTCTCGCCGGCCGCGTCGTAGTCCAGGTAGCCGCCGGCGGCCTGGGCCCGCAGCCATTCCCGTACCAGCGACGGGTCCACGCTGACCTTCGCGGCCACCTCGGCGGTGGTGAGCGGGCCGGCTCCGGCCAGAGCCGCCCACAGTCCGCTGCGGGTGCCGAGGGAGATCAGCAGCACGCCCAGGGCCGCGCCCAGCTCGGTCACGATCTTCCCCATCTGCGCCTCGACCGCCGCGTGCATATCCTCCGCGCCCAGGCCGGGCTCCGCCGCCCGCGGCGGTGTCTGCTGCATCGTGCTCACGTCGCGACTCCTTCTGCCGGGCCGGGGCCGATCCCCGGCTCCTAACCGCTGGGCGCGAGTTACCGCCTCGCGACCGCGAGATCGCGCCTCGCGCCTCAGGGGTGGCGGCCCCAAGCAGGCAGCATCCGGAAGGAGCGTGTCACCATGACCACGACCAGTCCCGCCATCGAGACGGCGTCGCTCGACGCGGTGGCCCAGGCCGGCCTGGTGCGCCGCGGCGAGGTGACCCCGGCCGAGCTGACCGGGTGGGCGATCGAGCGGATCGAGGCGCTCAACCCGGCCCTCAACGCGGTCATCACGCCGATGTTCGACCAGGCCCTGGCCGCGGCGGCCGCCACGCCGCGGACCGGTCCGCTGGCCGGGGTTCCCTACCTCCTCAAGGACCTCGTCGCCGAGGTGGCCGGCGTGCCGTTCAGCGAGGGCTCGGTGTTCCTGCGCGACCACGTGTCGCGCTTCGACAGCGAGCTCGTCCGGCGGCTGCGGCACGCGGGACTGGTCATCGTGGGCAAGACCAACACCCCCGAGTTCGGCATGGTGCCCACCTGCGAGCCGGTCCGGCACGGCCCGACCCGCAACCCCTGGGACACCACCCGGTCGACCAGCGGGTCCAGCGGCGGCTCGGCCGCGGCGGTCGCCTCCCGGATGGTGGCGATGGCGCACGGCAACGACCTCGGCGGCTCCATCCGCTACCCGGCGTCGGCGTGCGGCCTGTTCGGGCTGAAGCCGACCAGGGCCCGCAACCCGCTCGGGCCGGAGTACGGCGACGCGGTCAGCGGCTGGGCCTGCGAGCACGCCGTCACCAGGACGGTGCGCGACAGCGCCGTGCTCCTGGACGCCACCGCCGGCCCCGCCCTCGGTGACCCCTACGGTCCGCCCGCGCCGGCCCGCCCGTTCGCCGATGAGGTCGGCCGCGACCCCGGGCGGCTGCGCATCGGCTTCACCGCCGTCCCCCCCGGCGGGACCCCGGCGCACCCCGACTGCCGGGCCGCGCTCGACGATGCGGCCGCGCTCTGCTCGTCGCTGGGCCACGAACTGGTCGAAGCCGACCTGCCCGGACTGACTCCCGAGGTCGGGGCGGCGATCGGGTCGATCTTCAGCGCCGCCACGGCGTGGGTCATCGAGTACTGGATCCGCCGCCTGCGCCGCCGGCCTGCCGACGACGAACTCGAGCCGCTGACCCGGGCCTACTGGGAGATGGGCCAGAAGATCCCGGCGTCGGCCTACCTGCTGGGCATCGAGGACTGCCAGGCCTTCGCCCGTGGTGTCGCGCGGTTCCTGGCCGGCATCGACGTCTGGCTGACGCCCACGATGTCGGCCCCGCCCGCGCTGATCGGAGAGATCACCTCCACCGCCGGGGAACCGCTCCGCGCCCTGGAGCGGGGAGGCCCCACGGTCGCCTACGCGGGCGTCGTCGCCAACATCACCGGTAACCCGGCGATGTCGGTGCCGTTGTGGTGGAACGCCGCGGGCCTGCCCGTGGGCGTGCATTTCCTCGGCCGGTACGGCGACGAGGCCACGCTGCTGCGGCTGGCCGGCCAGCTCGAGTCGGCGCGCCCCTGGTCGGCACGGGTGCCGCCGGTCACCGCCGGGGCGAGCGTCCCGGGCCCGGCCTAGGTGCGCCCGCCCGGGCCGCGGCGCGGTCAGGGCGCCGTGCTGCCGCTGGTCTGGTGGATGAGCCAGACGTTGGGCTCCCAGTACTCGCCGGTGTCGGTGTCCCGGTCGATGTGCACGGTGGCCAGGCCGCCGGGGAAGACGTAGTCGGCGGTCTCTGGGAACGGCATGCGCGTCCAGGATTCCCATTCCGCGACGGTGCCGGTGATGTGCAACGAGTAGGGGATCGCCGGCCCGATCCGGGCGCCCAGGCGGGTATGCACCCGGATCCACGGGTCGAAGGACGATCCGTCCGGACGGGTCCACCGGGCGTAGCGCTCGATGGGAATGGTGGGATAGCGGTCCTTGGCGCTGGGGCGCACGGGCGCAATCAGGTGGCTCAGTCCCGCGTCGCGCGCGAGGCCCGCCATCGCCGCCAGCAGCACGCCGGACAGCCCCCTGGCCTGGTGGCGCGGGGGGATCTTGGCGGCCAGTGCGCTGGCGGCCGTGGGCCGCCCGCCGGCAGCCCGCAGACCGAAGGCGCCGGCGATGGTCGCGTCGATGCCCGGCCCCAGGCCCGGGTCGGTGCCGTCCCAGGCCAGCGGAACGGTGTTGCCTTCGCCCAGGACCGCCTGGTCACCGGCGTCATAGAGGACGAACTGCCACTGCGGGAAGACGTCGTACAGCTGCCCCCAGTACTCGTTGAGGACGTCGCCGTGCAGGTTGTACTCCGGCCAGACCTCCTCGGACAGGTCGCTGATGCTGTCCCAGAGCTCGGGCCGCTCGCTGTAGCGGACAACCTGCGGGTCCACCCGGCCAGTATTCCCGCGCCCAGGGCCGTCCCGCGCGGCGGCGGTCAGCCGGCGTACCTCATGACCAGATCGCCGAGCCGCGGGAGCGCGGCCACAATGTGCTTGGTCGCGCTGCCGCGGACGCTGCCATATGCCTTGGTGACCGTGGGCCGGCCGGAGGCGGCCGCGCGGGCGTCGGTCACTGAGAGCAGGGACTGCGACACCTGATCGCCGTGCTTGGCCAGGTAGTCGCCGAACTCCGAGCCGCCGGAGGCGCTGAAGTCGGCCCAGTACGGCTCGAGCTGGTCCACCATCTGCGGGAGCATCGACTCCACCATGTGGCGGACGTGGCCCGGCATGAAGGTGTTCACCGTCTTATACGCGAGCTTGACCGCGGTCCCCGAGATCCCCGACTTCTGCGCTACCTCCTGGTCGATCAGCGTGAAGCAGTCGGCGATCACCTGGGGCTTGATGTCCGGCGCGAGCAGGATCTCCTGAAGCGTGGCTGCCATGGATGTGTTCTTCTCCTTCGCTGCCGGGCTGGCCCGTAGGGATTCCGCACGCGTGTCGCGATGCGCCGTCCGTCACTAGACGGCGTGCACCCGGCCGTGGTTTACCCCGCGGGCGGCCCGGCACGGCGGCCGACCGCCTGCCCGATGGCCCGGGCGGATTCGCGGGCCCGGGCCGGCTCGGGCGGCCCGCATGCCTTCGCCAACCGCGCCGCCGCGCCGACCCGCATGCTGTTCCTGGTCTCCCCGCCCGGGCACGAGCGCTACCTGCAGGAGATCGGCGAGCTGGTCGGGCGGCCCGGGCCGCCCGACCCGGCCGCGATCGCCGGTGTGCCGGGCCCGGGCCGACATCGAGCAGCTCACCCCGATGGACGCCGGGCCGCCGCGCTGGCCAGGCCGGGGTCACCAGAATCCCCGTCCCCGAAGTTAGATGCTGGTCCGGCACGTATCAGGCCGTTCTCCCAGCCGCTCCTAGAAAGCGTCTCCTGAGTAAAGGACCAGGAAACGCCGGGCGGCTGGCGTCACCACGGGCCCGTGTCCGGGCGGCGCACCCGATGCCATGGGCGGGAGAGCCCAGTCGGGAGGGGGATATGAATTCGTGGTTCGTATGGCTGGCGCTGGTGCTCACGGTCCTGGTGCTGGGCCTGGCGGGTTACTACTTCAGCCTGGCCACGGTCCGGGCGACAGCGGCATGTGCCGCTCTGGCCACGGTGGTGTACATCACCTGGTATGGCTTGACGCATCCGGCGAAGCTGCCCTCCGGCAGCTTTTCTGACGCGTTCACCCGGGGCGCCGACGCACTCTTCACTGCCCTTTTCCGCTGGCTGCCGGTACCGCCGGGACATAGCATTCCCGAGCCCGGGCGGATCGGCTGGCTCATCATCGCGGCCCTGCTCGTGATCGGCTACCGGGAACTTGAGGCCTGGGCCCTGCATCACCAGGCCCCCAGCCTGGACACGTCGGCGCTTACCCCCGAGCGGCCGAACGCCCAGCAGAACGACTCGCCCGGCAACGGCTCGGATGTCCTGACCGACAGGCAGCGCCACGACCGGCTCGCCGCGGAGCTCAAGTTCCGGCTTCCTGCGGTGGAACTGCGCTCGCCGGCCATCTTGCCCGGCGGCAGCAGGTCGAGCGAACTGGCGTCCATTGCCGAGGCCAGCGACGTCACCGGCAGCGGCCTGGCCGGAGCCGTCATCCGCTTCTTCGGCATGCTGTGGCCGAGCCCGCGCCGGGTCCGGGTCCGGGTATGGGTGGAATGGGCCGCCGGCCGGACAAGGATCGATGATGTCACGAAGGTCACGGTGGGCCTGGACGACCCGAGAACCGGGGCGGGCATTGCCACCAAGACCCTGGCCGCGGGCAGTCTCGATGACGCCGCTTCCGTGGTAGCCGGCTACGTCGCCCAGCACATCTTCGCCGAAGACCCCACGGCACCGCCCTGGTGCACCGCCGCGGCGGACGGCGGTGACCTGGCTGCCTTGCTGCTCGCCCGGCAGGTGCGCGTCTACCCGGAATCCGAGCAACGGGTGCGCGACGCCCGGTCCACGAAGATCGGGCTGCTGGAGAACGTGGCGCGCAACAACCTGTGCGCTGGCGTGGCCCGGTACGAACTGGCCCATCTCTACGACCTCAACGAGAGGCACGTCGAAGCCCTGCGGCTGCACGCCGTCAACCGGGAGCAGTACCCGCGCTTCTACCGCGGACGCTACCGGCTCGCGATGTCGCTGGAGATGATCGCGAATCCGGATCCTGGAACACGGATGAAACCGGAAGAAGTGCCCAATCTCGACGAGACCCTGAGAATCCTGCACCGGTGCGGCCTGACGAAGTTCGATAAGAGCGGAGCGAACTGCGTCGACGGCACGGTCGACCTGCCGTCCGAGCTAAGGTCCGATCTGCTGGAGGCCGCATGGAACGAACTGCAGGAGATCCGGCGGTATCTGACGCTGCGGCATGTCATCTGGCAGTCGTTCCGGCATCGTGACGAGCGCGGGATACTCAAGCCGTACTGGCAGCTGCGGCATCGGCAGGCCTTTCACGACGGCGTCTGCGTCGCCCTGCTGCTGGTGGCCGTGCGCCGGGCCCTCCACGACCAGCAGGAATCCGGCTTGGCGCCGACCCGCCGGCCGGAAGGAGCCACCCGCCCGGGTCCGGCCCGGCGGCTGCGTCGTTCCGCGCGGCGGCTGCCGCGCGCCCGGACGGTCCTGCGGATAGCGACCGCCATCGCGGGTGACAGCTCGGACATCGCGGTCCCGGGCATCCTGCCGGGCAGGCCGGCCAGGCTGTCGGAGCGAGGGGCACGTCCGCTGGCCAAGCGCCTGCGCATCCGCCGGCGGCCCGGGCAGTGCAGTACCCGGTCCTGGCAGGCCGCGTACAACCTGGCCTGCGTGTACGCGGCGATCGCGCACGACCGCCAGCGCCGGCTACTCCACGATGAGGTGCCGGGCCTCGTCGGGAAGGTGATCACCAGCCTGGAGTTCGCTGTCAACATCCCCGAATGCGAGATGGAGCGCCCCGGGGAGTGGATAGCCACCGATCCCGACTTCAGCTGCCTGCACTCCGGGGACGATCAGTTCTGCCCGCGATTCAACGGTTTCCTGGCCGTCCAGAACCGGAGCGACTGTCCGCCGCTCTCCAGGACCGGGCCGGAAGCAGCGGCCATGATCCTGATTGACTCGGTTATCATGGATATGTAATATCCACGATATGAGGCTTCCTGAGGGCGTGGAGTGGTCGCTGCACTGCACCTGGCTGCTGACCTTCGCCCGCGACGGTGACGCGCTGCCGGCCCGCCGCCTGGCCGAGTTCTACGGCCTGCCGGAGGCGTACCTGGCCAAGCTGCTCAAGGCGCTGGTCCGGGCCGGGCTGCTCAGCTCCACCAGCGGCCCGCGGGGCGGGTTCCGGCTGGCCCGCCCGCCGGAGGAGATCACCGTGGCCGACGTCGTCGCGGCCGTGGAGGGGCAGGGCCCGCTGTTCCAGTGCACGGAGATCCGCCAGCGCGGGCCGGTTCCGCTTACCGGCGCCGCCTGCCGCCAGCCGTGCGGCATCGCCCAGGTGATGAGCCGGGCCGAGCGCGCGTGGCGGGCGGAGCTGGCCGCCACGACCATCGCCGATCTCGTCGGGGCCTCCGGGGTCGGGGCCGTCACGCGGGTGAGCACGTGGCTGGCCGCGCTCCCCCGGGTGTCGTGACCGGGCTGGCCGGGCCGGACGCGAGGAGGGCAGGAATGAAGCTCGATGACCGGATCCGGGTCGCCGAGGCCGGGCTGTTCGCCCGCTACGGCCTGCGGCCCGAGGAGTCGTTCGCCGACCTGGCCGGGGCCGGGGTACGGCTGCGGATGCTCAGCGTGGGCACCGGCCCGCCGCTGGTGATGCTGCACGGCGTGAGCCTGGCCGCGGCCGCGTGGGCCCCCTGGCTCACCGATCTCGCCGGGTACCGGGCCCACCTGGTGGAACTGCCCGGCCACGGGCTGTCCGGGCCGGCCGCCTACCGGCGCGGCGCGGTGCGCGACCACGCCCTGCGCCTGCTGGACGGCCTGCTCGACGCGCTCGGGCTCGACGCCGCGCCGGTGGTGGGCCACTCGCTCGGCGGGATGTTCGCGCTGTGGTACGCGGCGGCCCGGCCGGGGCGGATCGCCTCCCTGGTCGCCATCGGCGAGCCTGCGGGCGCGCTGCCCGGCGTGCGGGTGCGGATGCCGCTGTCGCCGCTGACCGTCCCGGTGCTCGGCGAGGCGGTGCTGCGCTGCCCTTCGCCGCGGCCGGTGTACCGGCGGCTGCTCGGCCGGGGGCTCAGTCCCGCTGCCGCCGCGGCCGCGCCCGACGAGCTGCTCGACGTGCTCCGCCTCGCGGCGCGCCGCCCGGGCAACGCCAGGACCGTGGCCTCGCTCATGCACGCGATCGATGGTTTCCGCCGGCCTCGGGCCGACGGGGTCATGACGCGCGCCGAGCTGGGCCGGATCACCGCGCCCGCTCTGTTCTGCCTGGGCACCGGCGACCCGTTCCTCACCCCGGCGCAGGCCCGTCCCGCCATCGCCGCGATCCCTGGCGCGGTGCTGAACGAGGTCCCGGGCGGCCACGGCCCCTGGCTGGATGATCCGGCCGGCTGCGCGGAGCTCGTGACCGGCCACCTCACCGTCACGGGATTCGCGCCCGCCGCGTGACCCGGCCCTCGCATGGGCCGTAGGGCCCTATCCCAGCACCTCGCGGAAGGTGTGCTTCCCGATCCCGGCCATCAGCGGGTTGTCGGCCGAGTTCGTCAGGAAGGCCAGCGCCAGCGAGAGTGCCCACCCGCGCGCCCGCGCCCAGGTGTGGTCGTCCGCCTGGCCGTAAGCCTGCCGGAAGATTACGCGCTCCTGGGCGGGGAGCAGCATCCAGGCCACGGACAGGTCGGTCGCGGGGTCGCCGGAGGTGAGGTCGCCGAAGTCGATCACGGCGCTGATCCGGCCCGCATTGACCAGGATGTTGGCCGGGTGGGTCACGACATGACCCTATGGCGTAGCTGCCCATACGGGGCAGGCTGACGGGGGCGACCGGGTGCCGCCGCGCTGTGACACTCGCGCCCGGGTCTCGGGCCATACCGCCGCCGGAGCGGGTGTCTAGGTGACCTGCGCCGGGTTGACGCCGGCGCCGCCCGACGCGCTGCTCGCGTACGCCGCGAGCGCGAATCTCAGCACGTCGACGGCCTCGTCGCCGCTCCACAGCAGCGGGCCGTCGCCGGTGTGCAGCCAGCGCAGCCAGTGGCGGCCGGAGTCGCGGAAACTGCTCGCCCAGTCGTCGTCGAGCGCATGGTAACCGCGCATCTCGCCGTCGGCGTAGATCTCGAGGCTGGGCTGCTGGATGCCGCGGCCGGTGCAGCGGTTGACCCGCGCGTAGCCCCGGCTGCCGGTGATCTCCCAGCGCTCGTCGTTGGTGTAGTAGTCCGAGCGCAGGTACATGTCCATCGCGAGCGTGATGTCCCACACGCCGCGCACGCCGTTGTCGTGCTCCCACACGATCGTGGCCGGCGCGTCGAGGTCGACGCCGGGCCCGACGGCTGTGTTCCCGATCCAGGCGCGGACCTCCCGGACCGGCCCGAACAGCCACAGGGCCGTCGAGAGCTTGTGCCAGCCGTCGTCGAACACGAAGATGCCGCGCCCCCGCCGCATCTGCTCCATCTGCCGTTCAAAGCTGCTCCACGGCACGTCCCAGCCGCCCCCGCCGCTGCCGACCATCTTGATGTGATAGCCGCAGACCTCGCCGATCTCCCCCGACCCGGCCGCCGCCTTGAGCTTGCGCAGCGGCTCGTAGAACAGGTAGTTCTCCATCACGCGCAGGACCCGGCCGGCCGCCTTGGCCGCGTCCAGCATCCGCTGCGCCTCCCACAGGTCATGGCACATCGGTTTCTGCACGTTGACGTGCCAGCCGAAGCCGAGCAGCTCCGCCACGCCGTCGGCATGCAGCGCGACCGGCAGCAGGACCTCGGCCGCGTCGACCTCGATGCCGCTGGAGGCCAGCTCGGCAGCTGACGCGAACGTGCGCGCGCCCGGCCAGTCCGCCCGGCGCTGCGCGCGGCGTTCCTCGCTCGGGTCGACGAGCGCGACGACCTCGACGTCGGGGTGGCCGGCATACGCGCGGACGTTCAGGTCGTAGATCCGGCCCAGGCCGATGAACGCGGCCCGCACCGGGCGGTCATAGGGCACGAACGACACCGCAACCGGCCTCCCCCAGCAGTTCGACCGAGTCTGGCAGCCGGGCCGGGACCAGGTCAGCCGAATGCCGTTTTGGCGGTCACGATCGGCGGGCGGCGGCGAGGACCTCGTCCGCGGCGCGCGCGCCGGAGCGCAGCGCGCCCTCCATCAGGCCGGCCCAGGCCCCGGCGGTGTGCTCGCCGGCGAAGTACACCCGCCCCGCGGGCGCGGCGATGAGCTGATCGTCGCCGTCGGCCACCCCGGTGGTGTGCGCGGAGTAGGACTCACCGGCCCAGGGGTCGTCGTTCCAGGTGGTGAGCAGGGCCCGGTCCTGGTCCACCGACAGCTCGGGCCGCAGGGCCGCCACCCGGGACGCCCACCTGGCCGGGCCCTCGGCCACGCCCAGGGCGGCCAGCCCCGGCTCGGTGCCGCCGAACGCGTGCACCACCGGCTGGACCTGACCCGACGCGTCGGTCGCGGTCCACGTCCAGAACCGCTCCCGCACGCTCTGCACGGCCGAGGCAGCAGCCGGGCCGGCCAGCGGCGCGTGCAGCTTGGCGTTATGCGCCAGCCCGGCCCGCCGCCAGACCTCCCGGCGGGCGCCCGGCAGCGGCGGCGAGAACGGCAGGACGCGCAGGACGGCCATCGGCACCGCGACGATCACTGCCTCGCCGGTCACCGCGCCGCCCGCGGTGAGGACCCGGACACCTT
>Ga0126381_100010740_pt1 | contig 10322 bp, 10 predicted proteins | sample PanSoiMetPlot_28_FD_96465 | JGI IMG/M metagenome (GOLD analysis project Ga0126381, IMG submission 96465) | Tropical forest soil microbial communities from Panama - MetaG Plot_28 | ecosystem: Environmental > Terrestrial > Soil > Tropical forest > Bulk soil | place: Panama | collected 2016-02-17 | reverse complement strand
CGAGTTATAGGTTAATCGTAGAGACAGGGCTCACTTCCGGAAAAGCGTAATTGTGTAGGATGATGATGCTTCCCGCGCGCGCTTCTGGTAATCACTATGTTAGGATCATTCGAGTTGATCGGATTCGATACTTCGATAACTGCTCTGCGTATGGCCGGGGATCGAAGTCCATATCGAAAGACGGATTGGGGCGAAGCTGCTCCTAGTGAACGTGAAGCGGTGCGAAACGATGGACCTCACCTCAGGCCCGCAGAAAGGCCTACAGGCCCGCGTGGAATACGATTCGCCAAGTTCCACGAGCGCCGCCGCGAGTGCCTTTGCCCGTGTGGTCCACTTGGAACCATGCGCGGGCCGCAAGCCGCAGCTACTTCAACCCGATCTTGTGTTCGCGCAGATTCGAGGCGGTAGCGAATTCGAATAGCGCGATGGCTTCGGCGAGATCTGCCTCGGCTCGGCGTTCCTGACTGCGCGCTGCGATCATAGTGCTTTGACGCTGCTGGACCAAGAACAGCGTCGATGTTCCGGCTCGGAACTGCCGCTGCTCGCTCTCGTACTGCTGCTCGGCCGATTCCATCGCCACCCGTGCCGAAGTAAGCCCCATCTGCGCTGATTGAATCGCCTGCATTGCATTGCGTACATCCGCTTCGATGCCCTGCTGCACCTGCTCCTTCTGGTTCTGAATGCGGCGGCCTTCGGCAAGAGAGCGGCCAACGTTCGCCTCGGCGGTGCGGTTGCGAATCGGAAGCGAGATGCGAAGTTGAACTTCCGTGGTCGGAAAATTCCCGGCCCAGAGATTGCTGAGCGACTGGTCGTAGCCGCCCACGAGCAGCGCGGGAGTCGAACTTCCGCCGAGTGAGCCCAAATTAATGGGCGCCAATCCAGCAGCTGCGGATAAAGCGTTCAGCCGGTCAATGAGCGGCTCGAAAGCGGCTGTAATCGGATTGGGGCCAAGTGGAACCTGCGGCCCAGCGAGTCCGGCACGGCTGTAGGTCGCGGTCAGGTCGACCTGAGGCTTGGTCTGATCGCGGTAATAGTGGGTATCTTTTTGGTTGATTTCGGCCGAAATGTTGACTTCTGCCAGTTCTGGACGGTTCGCGAGCGCTTCTTCGATCGCAGTGGCGAGCGGCAACACCGGAGTTTCGGTCATGGCGGGGGTCGATGGCACCAGGGCGGTGGACCACACCGGCGAGTCACGATCGCCTAGTATTAACGTCTTCAGATTGTTCTCGGCGCGCGTAAGGGTGGTTCGCGCGCTATAGGCCCCCAATTCGAAATTCGCGAGCTGCGTTTGAGCCGCGACAACATCTATGGGCGCGAGCAAACCTTGAGCTTCTTGCCTCCGGTTGCTCTCGTCCTGCTCACGGCCAATGGCTACGGCCTGAAGCTGCACCTGAAGATTGTCATACGTGTATACCAGCTCCCAGTAGGCTTGCTCCGTTTGCTCGACTATGGTCATTACGCGCTGCTTGAATTGCACATCTGTTAGCGACCGGTTCTTTTTCGCAACTTCGATGGCATGCCGGTTGGCGTCGTATCGCAACCCGCGCCACAGCGGCTGCGTGTACTGGAAGTTCAGTGAAGTCGGAAACTGCGGGTTCAAAGTGATGAACGAGTTGTCCGTGAAAACCCGCTGGTTTGAAAAATCGGTGCGATAACTGGCGCCGAACCAGGGACTAAAGCCCGAAAAACCTGGGTCGAATTGCCATATGCGTGTGAGCAACGCTCCGGTGGACGAACCGCCCAAAGTGGACGCAACGGGCGCGACCTGTTTTTCCCAAAGATTGTTGCCCGTGAAGACGGGATCATACGTGCCCAGCGCCGCGAGCACTCCGAAATCGGCCTCCTGCTGGTCGATGCGCGAAGCCTCGATGTCTTTGTTGTTTGCGAGCGCCATTGAGAGCGCCTGCTCCAGGCTCAGCGCCTGCTCGGCCAGAACACCGATCCGCGGGCCAAGCTCGAACGTTCGGACCGGAGGCACAAGTGTTCGATCGGGCGTGGTGAGGGTTTGTGCCGGGACCAGAACAGTACCGCAAACGGCGAGAATGATCGAACGGATCTCACGTTGTAATACAAATCGAAACATCTAAGCGCGTTCTCCCGATTCAAGATGTGTCGGCTCGGCCGCGATCGCCGGGCGCTTCACGCGGCGCTTCCCGAGAATCCTCTGGAATAGCGGCAGGTCCTTCATGTCGTCAAATAAGGAGTAGAAGACCGGAACTGCCAGCAATGTAAGCACCAGGCACAGCGTTTGTCCGCCGACCACGAGCACGCCAATAGAACGGTTCGTGGCTGAACCTTCGCCATTCGAAATGACAAGCGGCAGCATGCCGGCCACCAGCGCCGTAGTCGTCATGAGAATCGGGCGCAGGCGGTCGCGATTCGCCTGGATGATGGCGTCATAGCGGTCCATACCCGCGGCGCGGAGGCCATTCGTATGGTCGATCTGCAGAATCGCATTTTTCTTAACGATCCCGAACAGAAGCAGCATGCCGAGCGCGGAGAATATGTTGATGCTTTGGCCCAGCAGCAGCAGCGACAGGATGCCGAACGGGATCGCCAGCGGAAGGGTAAGCAGAATCGTGAACGGATGAATGAACGACTCGAACTGTGCCGCCAGCACGATATACATAAAGATGAAGGTGAGCGCGAATGCCAGGCCGAAGTAGTAGACCGCGCGTCCAAGCTCTTTGCCCGCGCCGGTGACGGCCGTGCCGTAGCCCGGCTCCATATGGATGTCTTTGGCAATCTGGTTAAGTGCCGAAAGAACAGTGGCCTGCGACCCACCTGGCAGCACATTGGCGCTGATGGTCACCTGCCGCTGCCGATTCAGCCGGCTGATGCTCGATGGCGCGGTGCCGTTTCTCAGACGCACGACTTGGTCGAGGGGCACCCAGCCCTGTTTGTTGGTTGAAAACACCGTCAATTGCGCGAGCCCTTCTACACTGGTGCGATACTCGCGCGCGGCACGCAGGCGCACATCGTACTGTTCGCCGCCTGATGGAAACGTTGAAACCACCTGGCCCGCGACCAGCGTGTTCAAAGCCTGAGCTATGTCGCCGACACGAACGCCAAGATCGGCCGCTCGCTGGCGATCGATCTCGACCCGGACTTCAGGTTTGCCGAACACGAGGGAACTGTCGACATCCGTCACTTTAGGAAGCTCGCGCATTTTTTCCATCAGAGCTTGCGAGTAAGTGTCCAATTTTTCCAGGTCCGGCCCGCCGAGGACGTATTGAATGTCAGACTGGCCGCCGCCCGCGCCGCCCATAGCTAGGACTGCAGTATGAAGATCTTTTGGATAACGCGCTAGCAGGTCGCGTGTGTGCGCCATAACATCGTCCCGGCTGGACGTTCGGTCATCGCGAGGCGCCAGTTTGACGTAAATCGACGCGCGGTTCGTTGCGCCGACCGAAATTCCACCGAAACCAGCTGCGCTACTCCCGATGGACGTCAGCGTTGCGGCGACACCAGGTATTCCGCGGAGGTCACGCGCGATCCGCTCGGCGACGGTAGTTGTGGCCGCGAGCGAACTCCCCTCGGGTGCCCGTACGTTGACTTGAAACTCGCCCCGGTCATCATTTGGGACGAAATTCTTGCCGACCAGCATAAACAGCGGCAGCGTGCTCAGCATGACAGCTATGCTCAAGACGACCATCGATTTTCGATGCGCCATGGACCACTCGAGCATCCGTGTGTAGTGGGCATCGAGGAATTTGAAGAAGCGCGATTCCTTCGATGCACTATGCGAGCCGGGCTCCTTGGGCGGAGGAATTTTGATGAACCGGGAGCTGAGCATCGGCGTCATCGTGAAGGAAACCAGGAGCGACACGCCGATGGCGAAAGCGGCTGTGAACCCGAACGAAGACATGAACCGGCCCACGATGCCGCCCATGAACCCGATTGGAAGGAAGACGGCCATGAGCGAAAGCGTAGTGGCCATCACAGCGAGCCCGATCTCGCGTGTGCCGTCGATCGCCGCCTGAAAGGGCGGGAAGTGCTTCTCCTCCATGTAGCGGTAAATGTTCTCAAGCACGATGATCGCATCGTCGATCACCACACCGACCATCAGAGTCAAGGCGAGCATTGTAATCTGGTTTAGCGCCAGGCCCATGGCGGCCATCAGCGCGAACGTCGAGACTATGGATGTCGGAATTGCGATCGCCGAAATGAGTGTAGTGCGAATATTCGCCAGAAACACGAAGATGATAAGCGCGGCAAGGATGCTGCCTTCGATCAGGTGCTCTTCAAGCGCATGCACAGTGTTTTTGATAAATACGGATTGATCGTTGACGATCTGAATGTGAAAGTCTCTTGGGAGGATCGGGCCGATTTCTTTGATCTTGTCCTTGAGTGCGTCTGCAGTCGCAACGGTGTTCTGGCCGGATTGCTTGGAGACGACCAGCGTCACAGCCGGATTGCCGTTCAGACGCGCTGCGGTCACGGGCTCTTCTTCGCTGTCCTCCGCGTGGCCGATGTCGTGTAGCTTCACAACATAGGCGCCGCGGGTCGCAATGGCGATCTCGTTGAACTGTGCCGGATCTACGAGCCGGCCCAGCGTGCGCACCGACAATTCCGTTGCTCCTGCATTCACGTTCCCGGCAGGCAGTTCCATATTCTGCTGCCGCAGCGCGTTTGCTACATCAGCAACGGACAAGTTGTAGGCGCGCATTTTTTCAGGATCGATCCAGACCCGAATCTCGCGCTTGAGACCGCCAACCAGTTGAATTTCCCCGACCCCGCTTATGTTCTCGAGCCGGGGTTTGATCTGCTTGTCGGCGATTTCGGTGACCTCGCGCAGGGGCCGTGGCGATGAGATCACCATTTGCAGAATCGGCTGTGCGTCAGGATCGAACTTCTGCACGACAGGAGGCTTGGCGGTTTCGGGGAGATCCGGAATCGCGATGTTTACTTTATCGCGTACCTCCTGCGCGGCCACGTCGCCGTTCTTGTCGAGCGAAAACTGGATTACGGTGGAGGAAGTTCCCTCGGCTGACGTGGAAGTAATGTCCTCGATCCCGCTGATCGTATTCACCGCGTCTTCGATGCGCTTGGTAATTTCGGTCTCGACCTCTTCGGCTGAGGCGCCGGGGTTAGAGACGGTAACGGCGACGGTGGGCAGGTCGATTTTCGGCAGTAGATCTAAGCCGAGTGTGAAAAACGAGAACACGCCAACCACCATGAGCGCGAGCACCAGCATAGTGGCGAATACGGGACGGCGGACGCAGATTTCCGCAAGTTTATGCATGAATTAGCTTCCCTGCTTTGCGTTCACGATCGATTGTGGGCGTGCCGGCGAAGCCTGTACAGACTCGCCGTCGTAGAGGTCTTGCAGGTGGTCGGTTGCGACCGTGGCTCCGGGAGAAAGTCCAGACAAGATTTGGGTCAAATCGCCGTCCTTGGCGCCGAGTTGCACGACGGCTACACGAGCCTTGTTGTCCCGAACAAAAAAAACTTGCGAAGAATTGGTGGTTGCGTCGGTAAGTATGGCCCGTGTGGGTACGAAGATTCCATCGCTGGTTCCTGTCAACAAAATGCGCGCAGTGGCAAACATGCCTGGCTTGAGAGCCAGATCGGAATTCGGGAACTCGGCTTCAACGCTGAATGTGCGTGAGTTTGGATCGACCGCTGGATTTAGCGCAGTCGCTTTGCCTTGAAAAATGCGGCCTGGATAACCCGGTGCGCTCGCTTCGACCGTGACACCGGCTTGCATCTGTGCCACATTCGATTCGGGGACCTGGAGATCTAGTTTGATAGGTGTTATACGGAGCAGTGTTGCGATTTTCGAAGTAAGCGCGACGTACTGGCCGGCCGCGATGGGCCGCGCGCTGACGAAGCCGGCAAACGGAGTGCGAATGACGGTGTCCTGAAGCGCCTTGTCGGCCAGAGCAGCTTGCGCTCGCGAGGCGGCCAGCGAAGCTTGCGCCGTCAACACTCCCTGATAATTCTGGCGAGCGGAGTTGATCGCCGCTTCGTATTGCTGGCGCGCCGAATTCGCCTGCGCTTCGGCCGTGTCGGCTTGCGTGCGCGCGCGTTCGTAGGCGCTGCGGGATACGTCTCCGCTCTGGATCAAATTTTCGTAGCGCTGCGCGTCCGCTTTCGCGAGCCTGGCCTGCGCCGTTGCCGACTCGTACGAGGCTTTCGCCGAAAGCACCTCGGGAACCTTCTCCGGATTGAACTCTTGTCCCTGGCCTAAGCCAATGCGCGATTGTGCTTGGTGCAGCGACGCCTCGGCCTGCTGTTCCGACGCTCTTGCTTGTTCCAGACGCAATTGGGCGTCGCGTGATTCGAATTTTGCAATGACCTGCCCTTCTTTTACGAAATCCCCTACGTTCACCGGTGTCTCGACCACATGTCCGGCCGCTTCGGGGGCGACGTCGGAAGCGTCCTTAGCCACGAAACTCCCGGTGACTTGCACGGAAGCGGCGATGGGGCGACTAATCGCCTGAACGGTTTGCACCACCAGCAGGCGCCCTGCGTCCAGGCCTGTCGCGGCCTGCGAGACGCCGCTGTCCTTTGCACCTCCGCAACCAGTCACCAGCGCCAGCGCGGCCACACATGTCGTCGCACTAACCACGCGCCGGTTATTCCTTGTTGCCATGTACTCCCTTTCCCCGCTTCTCGCGCTGCTTGTGAAGGCCACCCAGGACTAATTCAATGAGTTGTTCCAGCACCGCCTCATCGGGGACGGTTTGGTCTTTACCGCCAAACAGGTACCGTGACATGGCGTATTGGACGATGCTGCTGAGACAGAACGTGACCGCAACACGCGGATCGCATTTCCGAAAGACGCCCTCGCTTTGCCGAAGAGCAATGTACTTTCGTAAGAAATCACCGGTCGGCAGCCCAAACCGTTGCCGGAACAGGCTGGCGAGTAAGTGTCCTTCAAGCGCCGCGAACAGCATGAGGCGGTGAAATGCCGGATCGGTGCGGAACGACTGCAAGACCTGGCGGCCAACGTATCGAAACAACGCAGTATCGTCGCGGTTACCTGCAAGCTTCTCCAGGTCGCGCAAGCGCGCTTTGGTCTGGTCCGGCGTTTCTTTGATATCGAGAATCGCGTGATACAGGTCCTCTTTGCTCGGAAAATGCCGGAACACGATGGCCTCGCTCACCCCAGCCGCGGCGGCGATGTCCTTGGTCTTGGTGCCGCTGAAACCCTTCCCCCCGAAAGTCTCGATTGCGGTTCGCAGGAGTTGCCGCTTGCGGTCTTCTTTTGACATCCTGCGCCGTAGGTGTACGCGTTGTGGAATCGAAACGTTAGGGCTGCTGCTCATAAGTTTGTAATTACTTACTTAAGATGATAACCTAAAATCCTCCAATATGATCCGCGCCCAGAATTTGACCAAGATCTTTGGCGTATACTTCGTCATGCCGATATTGACTGGCCGCGAACCATCGGCGCGAACCTGCGCCATTACCAGCCGCAACGTCGGACTGTGGTTCCGGCGACGCTGGTAGGACACGCCCGTTACACGAAAACCCGCGCGGAACTCGGCCATGTCATTTTGTGCGTCCACCAGTCCGGATCGATGGCGACGTCGGTCGTGTATTCGTCGATCTCCGCGGCAGTGATGGCATCGATCCCCGGACTCTCCACGAAGCTTATCTGCTTCGACACGTCGATCGTGGACCTCACCGATCAGCTCGTGGACCCCGTTGAGGTGCTCTTTGGAGTGCAGCTAGGCGGTGGGACGGATATCAACTCTGCACTCGCGTATTGCGAAAAGCGGATCGAGATCCCAGCAAAGACCCACCTCGTGCTCATCACGGATCTTTACGAGGGTGGGATGCCAACTCGATGCTCACACGAGCCGCCGCGATCAAACACAGCGGTGTAAGTCTCATCGTGCTGCTCGCGCTTTCCGATGCTGGCCACCCCGCATACGAAGCGAAGCACGCCGAGGCAATCGCGAGCCTAGGGTGTCCGGTGTTCGCATTTACACCGGATCCGTTTCCCTCGATGATGGCAGTCCCCTTACAGTACGACGTCACCCGCGACGGCGATCGCTTTCTCATGATCGGCCCGCTCGAAGGCGCCGTCAGCGAGCCCGCCACCGTCGTCCTTAACTGGGAGGCCTTGCTGAAGAAATGAGCCTCGTTGTGATGAGCTATTGACGTTGCGCGAATCGTTCTCAACCCGGTGTTTAAGGTACTCAAGATCTCACCGCGCGAATAATGGCCATCTCGGACATTGATAGGTGAGCAAAGCCGAAAGCCTCAGTTCAGCGGCCAGCCTCCGATTCGGCCGTGATCTGTTCCACAAGCTCTTGCTTCACTGCGGCCGGCAGCGCTTTGACTGGTTGCCTAGCTGCTTCACGTGCAGCTTCTTCCGCTTCCTGGCGGGCAGCTTCCAACCGCGCGTTACCATGTGTGTAGAGACGACAGGCAAGGAGGAAGTGACCATGCCTCAATACGTTTTTTTCTGCAAGGATTGCAGTAAAGAGTTTGCTCGGATTCTTCACATCGTCGATCTCGAAAAGGACAGTATCATCTCCCCACACTGCGGCGGCAAGCACGTAACCCAAAAGATAGCAGTGTTCTCCGCCGTGACGTCCAAAAAGAGCTAAGTTGCGTATCAGTTCCAATCACCCCCTACGCCGACTCTTCGCGGACTTGGTAACGAAGGAGCTCCCTGGGGACCACGAAGTGGCCGCGTACGTGGGTGACCTTTTAATTGACTTCGTCCACGTCGATAATCTCTACCGGATCCGCAACGCTCGCGGCAAGCGGCTGAAGGAAGTTGGTGAGATGCTAGTGGAATCAAACCCGATGTTGGGCGCACCGTCGTTTGAGCGCGAGCGAGAAGTGCGCAAGCACATCGGGGACTACATCCTGTTCCTGACCGGGATGTTTCCTGAGTACGTGGCGACACTGCCAAGCCGTGGGCTACGGCTCGACAGTCTCGTTGACTACGTTAAGGCAGGTAAGGAGTCGTATCGGATCGTGGGTGCCTTCGACCAGTTCGAATACCGTCATGTGGCCCGACTATTCCGCCGCCTTTCGGAGCAGTTCGAGTACTGCGTGCACGGCCTGAACCGTGTGAAAGGTGATCTCGAACTGGTACGAGACGAACAATATCGATCGTGGAAGAAGAATCTTCTCGGCGCCTGAGCGCGAATGTTCTTAGCGGGCATTGCTCACAATCGACTAAACGTTCCGAAAGATACGGTCGTCGTCGATACCGGAAATTATTGTCCGCGGCAACGCGATGGTCGGGTTACGGAGATCGAGGCCGGTCTGCCGGAAAGCCGATGGGTGGAGCAGAAAATCGGTCACCCGGTTGTGAAGGCGTTTAACAATATCTATGTCTATGCGAAGCACCTTAACGATCTCGGCAGGCCGAAAGGTGCGGCGGATCGTATTGCGCTGCCGATCGCTGGCCGACAATCCCAAAGCGAAGGAATCGTACTGCGCTTGGTCGACGAATTAGGTTTCGACGGAGTCGATGCGAGTCGTTTGGATGAATCGTGGCGTCAGCAACCGGGAACTTCCGTTTGCGCGCAGGATTTCGACGCCGCTGGAGTACATCGCGCATTGGAGCAGGCTTGAAAAGAGCGCTCACCTGAGTGACGATACGCCATTTAAGACCCAGCATTGCACGGCGGGATTTTTTGTCGTGCCATAAAATAATGCCCCGCGTGGGTGCAGGAAACGCCTCGGCGCATAAGTATACTCGGTACATGCGAATGGTACGTTACCTGTTACTACTCTGTCTCATTGCCGGGATGATTAGCGCCTGGATAGCTGTTGCGCAACAGGTGAAAATGGTCTACGCAGTGACCCATATTGATGTAATCCCACCACCGGGCGGCCTCAGCGAGATTAATAAATTACTGCTTCAGTATGCTGCCGATAGCCGCAAGGATCCAGGTTCCATTCGCTTCGATATTCTGGTGCAAGATGGCCGGGAGAACCACTTCACGGTTGTTGAGGAATGGCAATCTCGCGAGGCGTTCGAAGCGCACAATGCTGCGGCGCATACCGCGCGCATTTCGCGAGAAGCTGCACCCCTCGCTTGGTAGCCCTTTCGACGAGCGAGTTCACAATTTGCTGCAGTAACAAGTCCTGGTAGGGTGATCACCTCTGACGGCAAGCGCTTCCTGGTCAACAGAAGCAGAAGTGCAGACCCAGAGCCGTCTCTGACAGCGGTAGTGAACTGGGACGCGGATTTGAACAAATGATCGGCCAAACGATGACGCACTAGGCCCGACTATTAATCTCGGGCCTCACCGGGCGAATAAGTAGCCTACTCGGACATTCGTAGGTGAGGAAAGCCGAAAGCCTCACTTCAGCGGCCAGCCTCTGATTCGGCCGTGATCTGT
>Ga0126381_100010738_pt1 | contig 10322 bp, 10 predicted proteins | sample PanSoiMetPlot_28_FD_96465 | JGI IMG/M metagenome (GOLD analysis project Ga0126381, IMG submission 96465) | Tropical forest soil microbial communities from Panama - MetaG Plot_28 | ecosystem: Environmental > Terrestrial > Soil > Tropical forest > Bulk soil | place: Panama | collected 2016-02-17 | reverse complement strand
TGACGCGGTTCATCGAACCCGTTCCCATCCTCTTCAATGAAGCGATACCAATCGCTGCTCTGGGATTGGTCGTCAATATCGCCAGTGTCTTGCTGCTGAGCGGAGGCGAGCATCATCATCATCGCGGACATGCCCATGCTCACGAGGGGCACGCACACGATCACGACGAAGCGTACGAGATCGTGACCGGTTGCGGTGCTCTGACGCTCGAGGTTTTCGAGGTGGGCGGACCGCCTCGTTTCAGACTCTCCGCGAGGAGTAGTCTTGTGGCCGATGACGTTTCAATCGAGACCGTACGGCCGACGGGCGCCCGGCAGGTCTTTGCCATGGCGGATCGCGGCGACTACCTGGAGTCCATTGAGGCAATCCCGGAGCCGCACGCGTTCACCGCGACCGTCAATCTCGGTCAAGGGAACGAAACTCACTCCATCGTCTTCGAGGAACATCGCGATGCCCACGCCACCCATCGTGACAACAACATGCGCGCGGCCGTGATCCACGTCCTCGCCGACGCCGCTGTTTCGGTTCTGGTCATTGTCGGATTGCTGCTGGCGCGATTTTTCGGTTGGCAATGGATGGATCCAGCCGTAGGTCTGTGCGGAGCCGTTGTCATCGCCGCGTGGTCCTATGGGCTCTTGCGCGACACAGGTGCAATCCTGCTTGATATGAACCCGGACAAACAGACGGCGCGGCGCGTCAAGGAGGCGGTCGAGGTTGACGGAGATCGCGTCACCGATCTGCACCTCTGGCGCCTGGGGCCAGGTCATCTGGGAGCGATCGTGTCGATCGTTACGAACAGCCAGCGCGGCCCTGATCATTATCGGCGATTGCTCGATCGATTTCGAACCTTGTCGCACCTGACGATCGAGGTGCAAAGCCGGCCGCGGTGAGACTGATTGCTATCCCAGCAGGTAGATTGCTGCGGCGGCATAGCCCGACAACGCCAAAACCAACAGCATCACGGCAGGGCGACGGGAGGACTTCCACCCGCCAAAGCCTACGGCATAGACCGCCTTGGCGATGTCGTTGGAGGACGCGGCGATGAGGATCGCTGCGGACAGCGTAGCAACCGACACCCCGGTTACGCCCCCTTGCGCGATATTCACTACGAACGGATCGATATCGGCGACGCCGACCACAGCTGCCAAGACCAGGATCCCGGCCTGGCCGAACGTTTGCCGCGTCCAGGCGGTTGCCACCGAAATGATGACAAGGATGGCTGCAAAGACGACTGCTGTCGGGACCTGGAGTGGATTGGTCGTGGGCACCGTCAGCTCAGCGCTGTCGCGATCCTTCCTCCGCCGCCACTCGTGGGCGGCCATGGCGACTCCAAAGAGGAACAAAATGCCCAGCGCCGGCGCGAGCGCGACGGCCAAACGCCCGCTGAACAGCGCGATCACGACACCAAGCCGAACGTACATGATCGCGGTTGCGGCAACAATTCCGGCGGATAGATCGGGTCGGGCAGCACCCGCTTCGTGCTGACGTTTCGAGAGCACGATCGTGGTGGCGGTCGAGGAATAAAGGCCCCCCAAAATCGCCGGGAGCAGCGTCGCATGGCGAACCGCGACGTATCGTTGCAGCAGATAGGTCACGTAGGAGAGCGTGCAGATGGCCACTACCGCGAGCCACACGTGAAAGGGCGTCAGCGGGGTAGCGGTTGTCACCGGTTCGCTGGGAACAAGCGGGAGGATAACGCCGACAAGAACCAGGAATTCACCCGCGGTGAGCAATTCGTCCTGCGGAACGATCTGGATCAGCCGGTGCAATCTCTCACGCGTGCTGAGCAGCAGGACGGCGGTCACGGAGGCCGCCACGGCGACCCACGGAGCTTGCGTCAAGGCGATCGGCCCAAGGAGATACGCCAGCATATTCGAGGCCGGGATCATGAGCGTCGTTGCATCCGGGAGCGGCGGTGCACGGCGCAAATAGGCGTGCAGCCACAGGGCCAATGCGAACAGCCCGACGACGAATGCGAGCGCGTATTGTGGCTCGATCAGGTAAAGCATCGCACCGGACACGGCGAGCAGCGGAAACGTCCGTATGCCGCCCGGGCGCGATCGTTCCTCGCGTTTGTACACCTCTTCGAACGCAAGACCGATGAACACCGCGAGAGCAACCGCAAGCGCGAGCCGTCCGGCCAATTCCAACGGCGAGAGGGCCGAGATCATTGCTGGTGCGTTCAGCATCGACCTATCCCTCGATCGGTCCGCACCAACCGGGAAGGTATTTCGCGTCCGGGCTCTTCGCCAGCTTCAGCGCCTTGTTCAGGGCGTTGTCGAAATCCTTCTCGATCGCGCTCGGTTTCAAGCGCCGACGGAGAAAATCCGCCCAGAGAAATTCGCTGAACGGCGTGGTGTCCTTGGCATAACCGCCGGCGCGCCGCAGTTCGCCGGCGACGCTGCGATAGGGATCGTCTCGCAATTCCGATACCAATTTCGGGATGTCGTCATAATCGCGCCGGCGGCCCTTTGCGTCATAGGGGTGCACCCAGCAATGATGTTCGAGGAACGTCCAAAACGCATCTTGATCCAGACTGCTCAGGTCGGCGACGGCAACGACGAAAACCTGCTCCGCCCCCTCTTCGTGAAGCGCGCGGGCGAGATGGTGATGATCAATGATGTAGTTGTGCTCCTTCGGTCCGTGGATGACCGGAATCATGTGCTTGCCCAGGAACTCGGCCCTCTGCTTGTCGGGCAGCTTGCGCCAATGATGCCGCTTTGCGTTGACTTCCCGCATCCCGACGGTGATTTGCGTGGGTCGCAGCTTCTTGATGGGGATCGGCTTGAGGACGGGTTCGCGAACCGACAACATGGGGCGCTCCTGAGCGATTTCAATCGGCAACCAATCGCTCAGGCTAATGGCCGCGAGGCGCCTTGTCGAACCGGGTACGAGAGCGTGGTTGACGAGTGACGCGCCCGCAAGGCCGTTTAGGCCTGACGGGCAGGCGCTATTGGCCCTGGGCGACCTGCACCGGCGTGACCCCTGTCCACGGAAACATCAGTTTCACAAGATTGGCGTCGTCGGCGGAGAAGCACTCATCGCCGGCCTGTCCTCCCGCCGCCACGACGGCATCAAACGCGCCCCGATACTTCAAGAACGCCCATCGCATCAGCGCGCCGTCCGTCGTCGACAATGGCAGGGCCTCCGACGTGAAGGTGCGCAGCGACTGACAATAGGTCAGCAGGCTGGCGGGATCCTTCGCGTTCAAGTCGTTCGACAACTGCCGGAGATTGGTGTCCGCATTGAGCCTGTCGAGCGCCGATTGTCCTGCAAAGAGCCGCAGGCGAATGATGCCGCTCGCGGAGCGCACGTTGCGAAACTCCGTGTACAGCACGCTGGCAACACGCAGCGCATAGATGTCCATGTAACCGACGAGGCCGCGATCACTCTTAAGACCGATGCGGACGCCGGCAATGTCATCGCCCACGGCATCGATCGTGTAGGCGGTTCCGGCGCTGAACTGGCCGTTGATCGCGGATTGCAGCCCGCTTTCAAGCGTAGACGCGAGATCGGAATAAGCTGCGATCGCCTGCGTGTGGCTACCCACAACGCCGGCGGCGGTGCCTGCCACCGCGAGGGTCTTAGACAACAGTGCGTTCAGGCTCGCGACCACGTTGAGCTTCGCCGCCTGGACCAGCGACGTTTTCACCGTAACGACGTATTGGTCGGAAAATCGAAACAGCGTCGACCCCGAAGCGCCGCCGTAGCGGATATAGGTCATGGGATGGCGGACGGACGTCTCGATCGCGCATTGAGATGCGAGGTTGGCCTGGGGATCGAGGTTCTTTGTAGCCGATCCGATCGCCTGGGCGGAGCCGTCGCCTACGGGAGCGACCAGACCGAAGGCATTCCGGTAGGAGGCCGTGAACGAGACACTGACTTGCTGACCGCGTTGAACGCCGATCACAGCCGCGAGCCACTTTTGAAAGGTGACGCCGCTGCAGTCGAGCTGCGAAACCGTCGACCTAATTTTCGGGTCGACCACGAGCGGGACGTAGTACTCGTCCTGCCCCGGTGCACGCGTCTTGGCAAGGTATTGGCTGAGCAAATTGTAGCTTGGATCGGCGTGTACGCGTGGATCAAACTTGATGGTGCTGACCGCGATGAGCTCATCGCTGTTGGTCGGCTTGTCGCTGCGGCCGAGCGATCCGGAGCCGAAGCTGCCCGAGCAAACTTCCCGGCCCTCGTTGTTGAGGGTGCACCCGGCCTTTTGCGCGAGAGCGGCCGTATTCGTCAACGCCAACAAACAGCCCGTACCCGCCGCAACGATGAACCACCTCATCCCCAACACCTCCGCCGGCGAAATGCGGCACAAATTACCACGCGAACGGCGACGGCCGGCAGTACCGGAACGGCGTTAGTCACAGGTTAGAATCGCCAGAAAATCCAGCAAAGTGTAGGGACATTTACCAGAAGTCAGCCGTCAGCCGAGCTTGACGGCGAACCCGCGTTGCACGCCGGGTCGTGCCATCAGCGCATCGTACCAGCGCTTGACGTTCGGAAACTCGTTCAGGTCGACCTTGTGACGCTCATGCCGCCAGGCCCACCCGAGGATCGCAAAATCGGCAATCGAGACGTCGCCGGCGAAATAGTCGTGGTCGGCGAGCCTGCGATCCATGACACCATAGAGCCGACGCGTCTCTTTCGAGTACCGCTCGAGCCCGTAGCGACGGTCCTGTTCGTTCTCGACCTGCAGGAAATGATGCACCTGCCCGGGCATCGGCCCGAAGCCGCCCATCTGAAACATCAGCCATTCCAGCACCGCCACATGTGCCCGTGGATCCCTGGGCCAGAATTTCCCGGTCTTCTCGCCGAGGTAGATCAGGATCGCGCCGGATTCGAACACGCTGATTGGGGCGCCGCTGGGGCCGTCAGGGTCGACGATTGCGGGGATCTTGTTGTTCGGGCTGATCTTGAGAAATGCCGGCTGGTGTTGCTCGCCCTTGGTGATGTCGATGACTTTGACGGTGTAGGGCAGACCCATCTCTTCCAGCGCGACGCTGATCTTGCGGCCGTTCGGCGTATTGTAGGTGAAAAGCTCGATCGTCATGCAATGCTCGCTGTTGTGTTGGGACAGAGGAGAGAGCGCTGTTGCGCGATGTCGGTTTGAACGACTTCAGGCTTAAACGACTCCAGCCTAAACGGCACCAGCCTAAACGACTTGAGCTCCCGGAGTGTAGCTCCGAGAGCCCAAGCGACAAAAGTCGGAAATGCCGACGGTCGTCAACTGACCGATCAGCGTTCCCACCACCAGAATTCCGGATGGCTCTTACGCCACTCCGCGTGACGCTCCATGTTCTGGCCGAGCATAATGCCGAACCGGATACACGCCTTGCGATCACCGCGATCGCAGAGTTGGTGGAAGCCGATCATCTCAGCGGCTCGGTCCTGAGCTCGCGCGGCAACGGTCATCGGAATGCTTGCAGCAATCGCGATGGCGATTGTTGACGCAACGAGTAGAAACTTCGAACGCATGACGCCTTTTCTCCCTTGGTTAAGGCGCTCTCAAATTGCGTGCAGGAAAATGGCGCCTTTGCGGCTGCGTACATTACGCTTTGGACAGGTGGAGTATTCAGATCTCGTTCAGCAAGCATGTAAATCCCGTAAAATAGCCCGCAGCGGAACTCGATGCGGCCGTTCAGCGTTGGTGTTTAAGTCATCAGCGTTTCGGAGCGAGAAACCAGTTGCGAAATATTTTGTGCTGCGGCGTCCTGATCTCGGTCTGCCTATTTGCGAGCGGGAATGCGCTCGCTCAACAGTGGTGCGTTTATAGTCTCAGCCACGAGGCGCAGTTCCGATGCGGCTACTCGACTGAGCAAGCTTGCTTGAAGGCGGCGAAGGAGCCGCATGCCTGCACCATTGACCCGTTTTATGATTGAGAACGGCTTTCACCGCATCGCGCTCATTCGTGACGGTGCATCGCCGAGTCTTTTTTCGTGTCGCGCATGAACACGTAGACGACGAGCGAGATCGCGATCATGCCGGTCAGGTAATAATAGAACCCGCTCTCCTGACCGATCGATTTGAACCACAACGCGACCGAATCCGCGGTACCGCCGAAGATCGAGACTGTGAGCGCATACGGTACACCGACGCCGGTGGCGCGGATATTGGTTGGAAACAACTCCGCCTTGACCACCGCGTTGATCGAGGTGTAGCCGGAAACGATCATCCACGCCGCGGCGATCAGCAGAAAGGCTGCCAGCGGTCCGCGCACCTGTTGCAGGGTGGTGAGCAGAGGAATGGTGAACAGCACGCCGCTGACGCCGAATCCGATCAGCAGCCATTTGCGTCCGATGCGGTCGGAAATCGCGCCGTAGATCGGTTGCAGGATCATCGCGAAAATAAGCGAGCACAGCGTGACGATCGTGGTTTGGTCGTCGCTCAGGCCGACCGACAGCTTGAGGAATTTCTGCATATAGGTCGTGTAGGTGTAGAAGGCCGCGGTGCCTCCCGCGGTCAGTCCCACCACGAGCAGAACTTCACGCGGATAGCGTAACAGCGTACGCAGCGAGGAGGAGCGCTTTCCAGCCTTTTTGGCGGCCTCGAAAGCCTCGGTTTCGTGCAAGTTGCGGCGCATCACCGCGGCGGTGACGGCCAGTGCTGCCCCAATCAGAAACGGGATGCGCCAGCCCCAGGCACGAATCTCCTCCGGGGTCAGAAAGACCTTCTGCAGCAGCAAAAGGACGATCAGCGCGCTGAGCTGTCCGCCGATCAATGTGACGTACTGAAAACTCGAATAGAAGCCGCGGTGGCGTTCATCGGCGACTTCCGTCAGGTAGGTCGCGCTCGTTCCGTATTCTCCGCCGAGACTGAGGCCCTGAATGATACGGGCGGCAGCAAGCAGGAACGGGGCGACGAGCCCGACGGTCTGGTAGGTCGGCGTGACCGCGATCATCAGCGATCCAAAGCACATCAACGCGACCGACAGCATGAGGGCATTGCGCCGGCCATAGTGATCGGCGAGGTGGCCGAACAACCATCCGCCCAGCGGCCGCACCAAAAACCCAGCCGCGAAGAGCACGGCGGCGTTGAGTTGCTGCACGACCGGATCGGAGCTTGGAAAAAAGGCCGCCGCGAAATAGAGCGCAAAGGCGGCATAGGCGTAGAAGTCGTACCACTCGACAAGGTTGCCCACTGACCCGATGAAGATCGCCTTGAGCCGCCGGCGGACGTCGGCGAGGTCGAGCTGCTCCTGTTTCACCTGAGTGGCGTTTGCCACATTGTCGAGTGTCATACCCGTCGTGCTCTCATCAGCCCGTCATCTCGTTAACTAAGCGGTGTCGGCGCGCTGCGCCACCCTTGTCCGTCGGGGAGGTGCGCTTCGCACCGCAAAAAAGAGCCGTCGGCGAAAATTAACCGAAGACGTAAAAATGAACGGCTACGTGACGGATCACGAGTGTCGGAAAGCGAGCACTAGCCTTGGGTCGCGTCATGCTTTGATGGAGAATAAGCTCTCCGAACCAGGCATGAGATGCGCTAGTCTCACCACAGGTAAGCAGCGTTGAAAAACGCAGACATGTAACACGAACACGCAACAAGCGGAGGAAACCATGTCGACGATGGGAGCAGCGATAGCGCCGCTATCGGACGTAGAACACCGGATCCAGTTGCGGCGCGCGGTCGTCGCCAGCACGATTGGAACCGCCATCGAGTGGTACGATTTCTTTCTTTACAGCACCGTTACCGGGCTCGTCTTTGCGAAGCTGTTCTTTCCGAAATCCGAACCCTTGATCGGCACGCTTGAGGCGTTCACGATTTACGCTGTCGGCTTCGTCGCCCGTCCGGTCGGCGCCGCGATCTTCGGGCATTACGGCGATCGCATCGGCCGCAAGGCCACGCTCATCATCACGCTGATGCTGATGGGAATCGCGACGTTCCTGGTGGCGCTGGTGCCGACCTACGACCAGATCGGCGTCTGGGGCGCGGTCATTCTCACGATCCTGCGCTTCATTCAGGGCGTCGGCGTCGGCGGAGAATGGGGCGGCTCGGTGTTGATGTCGATGGAATGGGCGCGTGACAACAACTCCCGCGGCTTCATTGCTTCCTGGCCGCAATTCGGCGTGCCCTGCGGTTTGTTCCTCGCCAACCTCGCCGTGCTCGCGTTTAGCCAGATGTCGGGCGACCAGTTCCTCACCTGGGGCTGGCGCATTCCGTTCCTTCTGAGCCTGCTTCTGGTGATCGTCGGCCTCTACATCCGGCTCGGAATCATGGAGACGCCGGTGTTCTCCAAGCTCGTCAGCGAGCGTAAAGTCGCGAAGACGCCGACGCTCGACGTGATCATGCAGCATCCGAAGGAGATCATCCTCAGCGCGCTGGCACGGCTCGCAGAGCAGGCACCCTTCTACATCTTCACTGCGTTCATCTTCGCCTACGGCGTTGGTACACTGAAAGTGTCGCGCGACTTTCTGCTGATTGCCGTGCTCGCGGCGTCCGTCGTCTCCTTCGTCTCGATCCCCTTGTTCGGCCACATCTCCGATCGGTTCGGACGCAAGAACATTTATATGCTCGGTGCGGTAACCGTCGGCATCTTCGGTTTCGTGTATTTCGCTATGCTTGAGACCGGGTCCCTGCCGTTGATTTTCGTGGCTATCGTGCTGTCGCTTGTTCCGCACGACATGATGTATGGACCGCAGGCGGCGTTGATCGCGGAATCGTTCAAGGGCAAACTGCGCTACAGTGGAGCATCACTTGGCTATCAACTCGCATCCGTAATCGCGGGTGGTCCAGCTCCTATCATCGCAACTTGGCTGTTCGCGACGTACAAAACGCCGTTCGCGATCGCCGGCTATATCCTCGCGTGCGCCATCCTCACGCTGATCGCGACAGCGCTGATGACGGACTATACCGGCAAGGATATCGAGGGCGACTACGAGTAGCTTACGGCCCAACTGCGGCGCGGCGCGCGATCTTCCTTATCCCTCCCCTGAAGAAGGGGAGGGATAGTGAGAAGTGCGACGCGACGTTCCTACGAAGCGGTGTATCGGCGGCCGTGCGCGCGGCTTGAGCGAGCTCTCGTCCGTGCCTAAGCGGCGCGCGTGCTCGACTGCCATTCTTTTTGGTGCAGCGCGACGGCGCCGACGCTGCCCGTGAAAGAGCGCTGGTCGAGCTCCGGGAGTACCATTTCGAAGGTCAACGGCCGACTCTTGCTTGCGGCGGAATCGAGTGTGATCGCGAATTGAAACCGTCCAGCGGCCCGCACGATCTGCATCACGGTCTCGTCGCTTCGCGCGTAGAATTGCACGGTGTCGCTGAGGCTGGTTCGGCCGGGGATCGAAGCGGCGCAAACGGCTTGAACTCTCCGCTGCGAAACTTGTCGTTCGTCCACTGGCCGAAGTTCGCGCTGTAGAAGCTCTTGGACACGTTCTGCTGGGGGTCGGTGACCACGAGGGTCATCGAGAGGATCGTGCCGGTGCGAGCGCCCTCGTTGGTGATCGTGATGGGGATGGCGAACGCCTCGAAATTGCTGTTCTGGAAGGGCGAAGCGTAGCTGATGACCGGCGGCACGAACATGTGCAGCGTGGCGGGTCTCAGGGAGGTCTGCCACAGGCTGTACGCCGAGAACACCAACGCAACGACTGCCGCGACGTCCGACCAACTCAACGAGTTCATGAAGCCGCCCCGTGCTCACCCCTGGCCGTCAGCGCGAACACAAATACCGCAACCGTGACGGAGTTGTGGCCGCGGGCGCGGCTCCGTTTACCCAGAGGATTTGGCGAAGCCGCGCTCTCTAGTATTCAACAGATACGTTCATTATCAGCTGGCAGGATCGTTCGTGTGGCTGGACGATTTCCGCGCCATTTGGCGCATGCTGGACCTTCTGCCGGACGGCGCGAACGGCTGGCGGTCAAAATTTCAAGTACGCTTGAATTCTACCCGCGCCTCTCGGCTTCCCAATAACCAGCGCAGTTGTTGCTTGGAGACTGCCAGCGGCCCGTTCCGCTGCCGAGCGACAATCGGCCTGACCCTTGCGCGTACTGCTCTCCGCGCCGCACGCTGACGTTGACTTGACCGCCTGCGCCGACCCGGCCGGCGATGTCGAAAGACTGGTCACCCTCGGGCGCGTGCCTGACCGCGCCGTCCACGATGGCCACGGGGTAGCGGTACCCGCGGTCACAATCCCCACGTTCGGTCACGATTAGCACGCTCCAAAGCCCGTCGTACGGCGTCCTTGCCACAGTGGGGGTGGCGACGCCGACCGCGACGCTTGCGCTCACGGCCAAGATCGCGAATGCGGTTTTCGCTTTCACGTTTTGCATGACAACGCTCCTGATGCCCAGCCCGAACCTAAGAATCGTGGCTTGCGCTATTGTGTCGGT
>Ga0126381_100010736_pt1 | contig 10322 bp, 8 predicted proteins | sample PanSoiMetPlot_28_FD_96465 | JGI IMG/M metagenome (GOLD analysis project Ga0126381, IMG submission 96465) | Tropical forest soil microbial communities from Panama - MetaG Plot_28 | ecosystem: Environmental > Terrestrial > Soil > Tropical forest > Bulk soil | place: Panama | collected 2016-02-17 | reverse complement strand
GCAATTGTCCAGGCTTTTCTGGACCGTGGCTATAACGTCGTTGCAAATTCGCGCAGTATTTCGAAATCCCGTTTGAAGCCGTCGTCAAATCTCGTACTCGTCGATGGAGATATAGGTGACGCGGCGACCGCTGAAAAGGTAGCGAACACAGCGATCGCCACATTCGGCTCAATCAATCATCTTGTCAACAATGCTGGGATCTATAGCGCCAAGCCCTTCACAGACTACAGCGCCGACGAATTTCGCCGCTTCGTCTCCACTAATCTGGGAGGGTTCATCTTTATCACACAGCTTGCAGTAAAGCAGCTGCTCAAGCAAGGAACAAGCGGCAGCGTCACAAGCATTACGGCCTCGCTGGCTGACAATCCCATTGCAGGCGCTCCGTCATCGATTCCAATGATTACCAAGGGCGGCCTGAATGCAATCACGCTAAGCCTGGCGAGCGAATACGCGAAGCAGCACATCCGGTTCAATGCGGTCGCGCCTGGCATTGTCGACACTCCCATGAACAAAGACAACCCGAAGGACTTCTTAAAAACCCTTTCACCCATGGGAACGATCTCCGAATCGAAGGATGTCGCGGACGCAGTCGTTTACTTGACAGAAGCTCGTAATGTTACCGGGGAGGTGCTGCACGTGGACGGCGGTGCGCACGCAGGCCGATGGTGAGCATGAAGGGTCCGCAGCCGGGGAGCCCAGAGCGCGGCTGCAGGATCTTGGCATCACGTGTCGCGGACGGCGCCTTCAGATTTATTTCGAGATGTATTTGGCGCCGACAACGTGCCTGTTCGCCTTGTGATCGGTGTCGCCAGCCTTCCGCTTGGTCTGCCCGTCGAACTGGAAGTTATCTTCGAGGTCATGAAATAGTCCATTAGAAGTAGAAGTTCGATGTGGAGCAAGACGCTATGGGTAGAGCATGGAATCAGACGCGTGTCTCAGAGATTTTCGGCATGAAGTATCCGATCATCCAGGGCCCGCTTGGTGGCTTCTCTTCGCAGAGACTCACGGCAGCAGTTTCAAACTTCGGCGGGCTCGGCTCATTTGGTGCTCATGGGCTTGATCCCAGTGCAATCCGCGACGTTATCGCGGAGATTCGTTCGCTCACATCGATGCCGTTTGCCATGAATCTCTGGGTTTCGATGGAAGACGATGGAGCACGCACCTCTGATGAAGCCGCATTCCGAAGAGCTGCCTCGCATCTCGCTCCGTACATCGCTGAAGTTCGTGGCACGCAACCTGTCTATAGCCCCTACAAGCCGATCCGCTTTGAAGAACAAGCCCGCATTCTTCTCGATGCGAAGGTGCCGGCGTTTTCCTTCATTACCGGCATTCCTCCGGCGGAGATCCTCGAAGAGGCGAAGAAGCAAGGGATCGTGACCCTCGGCACAGCTACTACGGTGGACGAGGCGATTGTATTGGAGCAGGCCGGAGTTGACGTAGTTGTTGCGTCGGGCTTCGAGGCTGGAGGACATCGTGGGTCCTTCCTACAAAGCTCAGAAGACTCGCTGACAGGCACAATGTCTCTCGTGCCGCAGACAGTGGATGCCGTCGCAATCCCTGTAGTCGCGGCAGGCGGAATTGCAGACGCACGCGGAATCACTGCCGCTCTCGCTCTCGGCGCAGAAGGCGTTCAGATGGGAACTGTGTTTCTGGCGACAGAAGAATCGGGTGCTCACCCCCTGCATCGCGAGGCGATTCTCGCGGGCAAGGCGCGCCAAACAGCTTTCACGCGCGGATTCACGGGAAGGATGGCCCGCGGAATCAAGAATGAGTTACTTACCGTAATGAACCAACCCGGCATAGAGATTCTGCCCTATCCACTGCAGCGCGCATTGATGCGCAGCCTGGCACTCCCCGCACAAAAGGCAGGACGCGCAGATTTACTGGCTCTTTGGGCTGGACAGAGTGCGACCTTGGCACATGAAAAAGACGTCAATGAGCTGTTGAAGTCACTGGTGAATGGAGTCGCGGCACGAATTCAAGCCTTTTCCGACAAGACGGCTCTCGAATAAAGCCACATTGTTCTCCATGGGAGATCGCCTAGTAGACTGGTGGGCGCGATTTGCAGCTAGTTCAAGAAGCGATTGGGGAATTTGCGATCCGCTAAGGAGAACACAACCCTGATGTTACTGAGGAAACTGTCTCGTCGTGAGGCGCTGATTGGTGCAGCTGCAGTCGCGGTGGCCGGAGGAGCGACTCCTCTCCATGCGCTTTGTCCGGCAGGGGATGAGCATCTGCAAGCCGCTCCGGCATCTTCAACGTCTTCGCAGCCACAGACGTCAGGCTCGAATCGCGCGGCATGGATGCAGAACCAGCGTTATTGCTGGGGAGTGATGACGCACTATCTTGCCGACTGGCAGGCACGCGTGCACAAACTCGACATGACGGTGGATCTGTGGAACAAGCTTGTGAGCGGGTTCGATGTCGAGGGTATGGCTCAACGACTGGAATCGGTGGGCGCAGGTCACTATCAGCTCAGCATTGGCCAGAACTCCGGCTACTATCTGTCGCCGAACGCTGCCTATGACAAGATCACCGGCATTCAACCCAGCAAGTGTTCGCATCGGGATCTTGTTGCTGACTTCTACGAGCACTTGCACCGCCGCGACATCAAGCTGATGGCTTACCTTCCGTCAGGCGCTCCGAGCCAGGATAAGAGCGCTGTAGCTGCTCTTGGGTGGGCGAACGGGCCTATCCCTAACAGGAACTTCCAGTTGAAGTGGGAGCAGGTGATTGCGGAGTGGTCGCGGCGCTGGGGAGATCAAGTCGCTGGATGGTGGTTCGATGGTTGCTACTTTCCGAACTCGATGTATCGCTCTGTCGAGCGGCCCAACTTCACCAGCTTTGCGGCTGCGGCTCGTTCGGGGAATCCTAACTCCTGTATTGCATTCAATCCCGGCGTGGTGTATCGCATGCTCTCGATGACTCCGGACGAGGACTACACGGCTGGCGAGATCGACAAGCCGGAGATGGTTACCGTGCGCCGCTCGGTTGACGGTCGGGTCGATGGGACGCAGATCCACATGCTCAGCTTTCTCGGAGAGACTTGGGGTATGGGTGCGCCGCGATTTACGGCGGACCAGGTGATCGGATTCACCAAGAAGATTAGAGACGCCGGCGGATCCGTGACGTGGGATGTGCCAGTGGAACTTGATGGCACGATCACCAAGCCGTTCCTTGATCAACTCGCAGCTTTGGGCAGGGCGTTCCCGCGCAAAGACTAGTCGCGGTCTCGACTCAGCGCTGCTTGAGGGCTTCGAGTTCTTCGAGCGTGCGTGGCCAGTCTGACCCGAGGAGGCGGGACAGGCTGCGATCGGCGAGGACTTTGCCTCCGGTCTGGCAACGAGCGCAGTAGTTGGTCTCGTTGTCGGCGTAGCGGATGCGCTGGATCTTCTCGCCGCAGCGGGGGCATGGCTCGCCAAAGCGGCCGTGTGCGGCCATGTCCTTGCGGAAGGCTGTGACCTTCTCGGGGAAGCCCTGGTCGGCTTCGGCGTTGAGGCGGTCGATCCAAAGCTGAATGGTCTCGCGGGTGGCGTTGTAGAGCCGCTCCCACTCCTCCGGCTTGAGCTTGTGGGTAAGGGTGATGGGCGAGAGCCGCGCTGCGTGCAGGATCTCGTCGGAGTAGGCGTTGCCGATGCCGCTGATGATGCGGGGATCGGTGAGCGCTCGCTTCAGCGTGCGGTTCTCGGCGGTGAGAGCACTGCGGAACGCCGCGAGGTCGCTTGAGAAGATCTCGATTCCGCCGGGATCGATGGAGCGCAGGCTGTCTTCTCCGCTGAGAACGTACAGGGAGGCGCGGCGTTTGCTGCCGGCTTCCGTGAGGACGAGGGATCCATCAGGGAAGTCGAAGGCGGCAAGGTTGTTGCGGCCTCCGAGTTTGGCGTCGCGTGGCCGCCAGTGAAGGCGGCCAGCGATCATAAGATGAAGGACGAGCCAGTGGTCGCCGTCCAGGCCGATGGCGATTCGCTTGCCAATACGCCGTAACTCACGCACCATCCGGCCTTCCGCGTCAGTGATTGGCGGCTTGACAGTGCGGAGCAGGAACGGGCTTGCGAGGCGCACACGCTCGAGCGGCTTGCCGATGATGCGAGGTTCGAGAGCGTGCAGATAGGCTGTGATGTCTGGCAGTTCCGGCATCGAGTATCAGCTTGCATCGGGAAGGCTGGTTTTGCAATCGACAGGCGCTGCGGTTTGTGGGTTGCACTGGTTTCGAGTTAGGTTATGAGAGCGACCGACCAGGAGAACGAGATGGACGAGCTAAGGCGGATTCGGGTGATGAGTGTGGACGATCATCCTCTGCTGCGAGAGGGGATTGTTACGGTCGTCAACAGCCAGAAGGACATGGAGATTGTGGCCCAGGCTGCGACGGGACGCGAATCGATCGAGGAGTTCCGCAAGCAGCGTCCGGATGTGGTGCTGATGGATCTTCGGCTACCGGATATCAGCGGCATCGATGCAATGACCGCGATCTGCAAGGAGTGTCCGGACGCGCGCATTATCGTCTTGACGACGGTTGAAGGCGATGCGGAGATCCATCGCGCGCTTGCGGCCGGCGCGCGCGGTTACGTGCTGAAGAGCATGCCGCCGAAAGAACTGGTTGAAGTGATTCGCCAGGTCAATGCGGGGAAGAAGCGCATTCCAAGCGAGGTTGCGGCGCGGCTGGCGGAGCACTTCGACGGCGATACTCTCACGACGCGCGAGGTTGAGGTTCTGAAGCAGGTTGCCAGTGGCAATCGCAATCGCGATATCGCCGACAAGCTCTTCATCACTGAAGAGACGGTGAAGGTGCACATCAAGCACATCATGGAGAAGCTGGATGCGAAAGATCGGACACAGGCGGTTGCGATCGGAATCCGGCGGGGCATTATTCACCTCTAATTAAGTGAGAGATGGTGCTGTAACACGATCGAGGTATTCGTTGTTTACGGCATCGTGGGTTTCGGCCCGCGACCCGAAGTGCGAGTCTTGAACCAACAAGGAGCGTGATGATGAAAAATGGCCATAAGACAGCGAATCTTGAGCTGACGAGCGACCTGGGAGCAGCAGCCGTGAACGAGATCTCCGAGGAGTTGCGGCACCTGCTGGCTGATGTGTTTGCGCTGTATCTCAAGACCAAGAACTTTCATTGGCACATGCAGGGAGCGCACTTCCGCGACTATCATCTGCTGCTGGACGAGCAGGCCGATCAGATCTTCGCGATGTCGGACGATGTTGCGGAGCGCGCGCGGAAACTGGGCGGCACGACGCTGCGTTCGATCGGCAGCATTTCGCGCAATCAGCGGCTGAAGGACAACGACGAGGTGGGGCTTTCGCCGAAGGAGATGCTGTCGGACCTGTGCCAGGACAACAAGAAGCTGATCGGGTTCCTGCGCACGACGCACGAGGTCTGCGACAAGCATGAGGATGTTGCGACGGCGAGCCTGATCGAGAACTGGATCGATGAGACGGAGCGCCGCCGGTGGTTCCTGGCCGAGACTGTTGCCGAGCCGTAAGAAAAACAAATTTGGTATTTTGGCGATAAAATCTCTGGAATCAATTGCTTACAGCGGGTATGTGGCTGTAAAATATTGAAAACAGGTGAGTTATTGCTAAAATATTGGAAACAAAAGGGAAGCCCCGCAAGGTTGATAACCTGCGGGGCTTTTTCTTTGAGTCTGTATTAAGTATAGCGAGCCGAGGGTAATTAATCGGCAACGTGGATCTCGTTTGGATTGATGGAGTTGGGGGAAAGTGGGGCTTGACAGCTTTTCTGTGGAAAAAAGCGGGGCGATGTTTTTTCATCGCCCCAGGGTCGCTGTCTTTCGTTGATCTATTGGAAGAGTAGAGCGGGATCGGTTTGTGCGCATCGCTCTATGGAGGGTTTTTGGGGTACCTCGATGGGGTAATGGTGTGGGCTGATTTGGAGGGTGGCTCGTTTCGCCTTCGGCTCCACTCATGCCTACGGCAGTGCGGTGCGCCGCTTCGCGGCAGACTTTGAGAGGGCCAAGCCTAAAGGCTTGGCGTACCTAGAGGCGGTTCGAGCTTCGCTCGAATGCCCACCTTAGGCGCGATGAAGCCGCGCCGAAGATGGGGCACCCGGCCCAGTTCTGCAGGGCGAATTTTTGCGGGTGATGGGCGTCCTGCAAAGAACTGCAGGTCCTTCGATTCCGCTGCGCTTCGCTCAGGATGACAAATTTGAGGGTGGAGACGCGACCTAGTTCAAGGGCCCGGGTGGTAGCTACTTTTTGTATTGGTAAGGGGCGGTGTTCACGTTCTGGTTGTAGCGGATGTTGCTGTAGGTGGCGGTTCGATAGTCGCCGGATGGGGTGAAGAACTGCTGTTTGAGCGAGATGGCGCGGTTGAGGTCGACCCAGATGTAGATGTGGGAGAACATGTTGCGCACGCTCTGGTCTTTGGAGACGAGGTCGAGCTTGACGACGGGGACGTTGGCGCTGCCGTCGGAGAGTTGCTCGGTGCCGAGGTCGGTGAGGGTCCAGGCCTTGGCGAGGTCGGTGCCTGAGCCTCCGAAGCCGAGGGTGAGGAAGGACTCGTACTGGGCCTTATTCTGTCCGGCGGTGTAGACCTTGAGGTCCTTGGTGTTGGGGTCGAAGAGGGCGAGCTTGCCATCCTTGTAGGAGAGGAATTTGGCCTGGGGTGGGAGGATTTTGGCGCCCATCTCGAGCTTGCCGCTGTTTTTTTTGAAGTAGATGTTGCCGTGCTGGGTGGTGGTCTCCTTGACGACGAGCTCGTAGAAGTCCCACTTGAAGTCGGCCTCGGTGGACTTGAAACGGGCGCTTGCGGCGTCGAGCTGGCGGAGGGCCTCGTCGAGTTCGCCGGGTTTGACCTGTGCGGGGAGGGTGAGCGGAGCGGCTAGGAGGAGGAAGGCGGCCAGGCGGCGGAGGGGCATTCGGTCGTTTCTCACGAGAGGGTTAGATGCGGTTCTCTTTGAAGATGATAGCGGGTGGGTAGGGTAACATCCTGCGAAGAAATACAGGGATTCCTCGACCTCGCTCGGAATGACGAGGGATAGTGGCGTGGCGATGTGGCTCAAGGCGCTTAGCATCCTGCAAAGAAATGCAGGTCCTTCGACTGCGCCGCGCTCCGCTCAGGATGACACGGTATGGGTGGCACAGGCGAAATGCGGGGGTTCTTCTCACCCCAGCGAACAAGCTCGCCGGGGACCCTGTTCCTCGGCTTCGCTGCGCTCCGCTCGGAATGACACTTCGTTGAGTGAGGCGCGTGTTAGCGGGTGACCCAGGCGTTGTAGGCGATGATGTGGCCCTGGGTATCGCGGACGGGCTCGTAGCGCTCGAGGGTGACTTCGCCGGCGATGGGTTCGACCATGCGGAGGATGGCGGCGCGGAGGTCGGCGTCGGAGGTGGCTCCGTGGGTGGCGCGCTGGATGTCGTCGGCGCGGATCTGGTAGATGAAGCGGCTGGAGTCGCCGGTCGAGCCTGCCTCTTTGACGAGGACCTCGGAGGAGTGGAGGGCTACGGTCTCGACGGGGCGGTCCTTGAAGTCAATGACGCGGGGGCCGAGGAAGAGGAAGAGCAGGATGACGGTGACCATGATGTCGTACTGCAGGCTTCCGCGATCGTAGGTCCACCAGAAGTAAGAGCGGAGGGTGTCGAGCATGGCTATATCTTTTCCTGACGGCTATCGAGGTTCGTAGATTTACGCAGTGGATGCATTAGAGCCGCTCCTGCTTTGTGATGACGGTCTGGCCGTTCATGTAGGGGACGAGAGCTTCGGGGACTTTGATGCTGCCGTCGGGCTGCTGGTAGTTCTCGAGGATGGCGAGGTAGGTGCGGCCGACGGCGAGGCCGGAGCCGTTGAGGGTGTGGAGGTACTCGGACTTTTTGGCGCCGGCAGGGCGGTAACGGATGTTGGCGCGGCGGGCCTGGAAGTCGGTGAAGTTGGAGCAGGAGCTGATCTCGCGGTAGAGGTTCTGCCCCGGTAGCCAGACTTCGAGGTCGTAGGTCTTGGAGGAGGCGAAGCCCAGGTCGCCGGTGGAGAGGAGCATGCGGCGGTAGGGAAGGCCGAGGCGCTCGAGGACGGTTTCGGCGTGGCGCGTGAGGTTTTCGTGCTCCTCGTCGGATTTTTCGGGGGTGGTGAATTTGACCAGTTCGACCTTCTGGAACTGGTGCTGGCGGATCATGCCGCGTACGTCTTTGCCGTAGGAGCCGGCCTCGGAGCGGAAGCAGGGGGTGTAGGCGCAGAGGGAGATGGAGAGCTGGGCCTCGTCGATGGTCTCGTCGCGGAGGAGGTTGGTGACGGGGACCTCGGCGGTAGGGATGAGCCAGTGGTCGCCTTCCTGAAGCTCGCCGGTGTAGGGACCCTTGTTGTCGCAGTGGAAGAGGTCTTCGGCGAACTTGGGGAGCTGACCGGTTCCGAAGAGGGAGCGGGAGTTGACCATGTAGGGCGTGAGGACCTCGGTGTAGCCGTGCTCGCGGGTGTGGAGGTCGAGCATGAAGTTGGCGAGGGCGCGCTCGAGGCGGGCTCCGGCGCCGTAGTGGACGACGAAGCGGGAGCCGGAGATCTTGGCGGCGCGGTTGAAGTCGAGGATGTTGAGGGCCTCGCCGAGCTCCCAGTGGGGACGGGGAGTGAAGTCGAAGGAGGGCTTGGTGCCCCAGACTTTTTCTTCGCGGTTGGAGTGCTCGTCGGGACCGACGGGGACGCAGTCCTGCTGGAGGTTGGGGATGGTCTGGAGGATGGAGCGGAGGCGCTCGTCGGCGACGGTGGCGCGGGACTCGAGGGTGTCGACCTCGGATTTGAGGGCCTTGGTCTGCTCGGTGACGACGGAGGCGTCGGCGCCGGACTTGCGGAGGCGGGCGATCTCTTCGGTGAGCTTGTTGCGCTGGGCTTTGAGGGTTTCGACCTGGGTGATGGCCTCGCGGCGCTCGCGGTCGATGGTGGCGAAGTCGCCGAGGGCGGTGGCGGGGTCCAGGCCTCGGTCGCGCAGTTTTTCCTCTACGACGGGCAGGTTGGCCCGGACGAATGCGAGATCAATCATTTGAGTTTTATTTTAGCGGGTTTGGCGGGGCGGGTTTGTGGGAACGACAGGTGGGGAGCGCGGTAGGGGCGCTCAGGATGACACGTCTTTTAAAGAACAAGGCCACGGAAGCGGTTACTCTTGAAGCATGCGTGCTTTTGTCGCTGCTCTTCTTGTCCTTGCTCTTCTTACGCCCGGTGCTGTGCCTGCGCGGGCCGATGCGTATCATGGGTCGCCGAAGCTGGTGGTGATCCTGGTGCTGGACCAGTTTCGCGGGGACTACCTGGACCGGTATCGCGATGACTTCAAGACTCCGAACGGGTTCAACCTGTTTCTGAAGAAGGGCGTGCACTTCACGGATTGCTACTACGACTACGGGAACCTGGTGACGGCGGCGGGGCATTCGACGATCGGGACGGGTAGCTATACGGACGGGCATAAGGTTCCGATCAACCAGTGGGTGGAGCGGGGCGCGGACGGGAAACTGCATGAGGTGACGTCGGTGAGCGATGACCGCTACAAGCTGGTGGGAGTGCCTGAGGGTGGCGAGGTCTCGCCGGGGGCTTCGCCGCATCGCGAGGCGGCGTCGACGGTGGGTGATGAGCTGGTGCTGGCGACGAGAGGAAAGTCGCGGGTGTACGGCGTGTCGTTCAAGGACAGGGCGGCGATTTTGACGTCGGGGCATGCGTCGAAGGCGGCGTTCTGGATTGACCATGCTTCGGGCGCGTTTATCACCTCGACGTACTGGATGCAGGATCTGCCGGGATGGGTGAAGGCGTTCAACGCGGGCGATGCGCGCGCGAAGGCTCGGCAGGCGACGGGGGTTGCGACGGGCGACTTCTATGAGCAGGTGGGGCAGAGGCCGGCCGCGGTGCAATACCTGATCGACTTTACGAAGGAGCTGGTGAAGAACGAGAAGTTGGGCCAGCAGGGCGCGACCGACATGCTGACGCTGTCGATCAGCAACACGGACATCCTGGGGCACAGGGTGGGGCCGGATTCGGCGCGGCAGAAGGAGATGATTGTGGGCGCGGATGCAGCGCTGAACGACTTCTTCAACTTCCTGGACAAGCAGGTGGGGCTGCAGAACGTGATGGTGGCGATGACGGGGGACCATGGCGTGGCTCCGACGATGCGGGCGGCGAACGATGTGCAGATGCCGTCACAGGCGTTTAAGGGCGCGGCTCTGCTGAAAGCGGTGGAGGCGGGCGTCGAGAAGAGATGGCCGTCGAAGGGTGACGAGAAGTACGTGGTGAGCGCGGAGCCTCCGTATTTTCAGCTGAACCAGAAGTTGTTTGAGGCTTCGCATGTAAGTGAGCTGGAGGCGGAGACGGCGGCGGCGGAGGTGCTC
>Ga0126381_100010735_pt1 | contig 10323 bp, 10 predicted proteins | sample PanSoiMetPlot_28_FD_96465 | JGI IMG/M metagenome (GOLD analysis project Ga0126381, IMG submission 96465) | Tropical forest soil microbial communities from Panama - MetaG Plot_28 | ecosystem: Environmental > Terrestrial > Soil > Tropical forest > Bulk soil | place: Panama | collected 2016-02-17 | reverse complement strand
GCCGGGTCTTCCTTCACCTGATTGTCGTAAAGTGATTTCACCTTGGCTGCGAAAGCGGGTTTGTACTCCGGCTTGGCGTCATTTAGGGGGGCATTGTACAGAGCGGCGCTTTTCGGATTGAACGCGCCGCCCACGACAAAACTATCGCCGGACTTCTCAATCGTGCCGATCCCAAAAAAATGGTGCCAGACGCCATTCAAGTCCGGATGTCCATCCGCTAGGCGTGGCGTAGTCTTCGCTGCTGCGCCTGGGTTCTTCGCAGCCTCCGCCGCATAATTAGTTTGCGCGAACGCGCTGATTGACGCAGTTAGAATCACACCGGCCAGCGCGAGAATTCGTCGATGAGTAAGCTGAGATCTCATATTTTCCTCTACTTCTTTCTCAGATTCGGGTCGGCGTCCTGCGCAGACATGCTGAAGACATGTCCGTCCGGGTAGCTCAGCTTGGTCATGAACCCGTAGGCCATCGTTCCGTCTTTGGCAGGGTTGGCCGTGACCGTCACTTCAGACTTGTTGCTCAGCAACAAATCCTTCGTCAGTCCGCTTCCTCGGAAGAACAGCGGCGGCAGGGACTGCAGCGACCACGTAGTGACCTTCCCCGAGGGGTCCTTTACATCCACGTAAATAAAAATGTGCGGATTGATCCAGTCGACCTTGGAAACGACGCCCTTCAGGGTTACCGTCTTGTTCGAATCGAATTCCGCCGCAAATGAATGATGAGCAATGGCAGGCAGCGCGCAACCCACCGCCACGACTGCAGCCCAAAGCAATCGATATTTCATCCCCATCGGTTCCTCCAGCAATCGGCAACAAGTATATAAAGAAGCAGAGCACGCGTCCACGCCTGATTTTTAACGCACTTCTCAATTCACAATGCTTTTACAACTTTCCAAGACACGGCTTGGCGCGCAGACCCTATCTAATCGGTAGTAAGAGACCGGAAGGGCCGGCTCGAAACGGGGAACGCTTAGGAAGCTGTAACCCATCGGAAGAAGCGCGTGTCGCGCCGGACGACACGGCTCAAAATCAAACGAAAAAAAACACTGAAGGAGTAGTGTGTTATGCCGTATCATCACGAATCCAAGTTCGATGCATGGAAAATTCTCCACCGGAGCAAACGCTGCGGTCTTATCCTTTGCGCTTGTGTCAGTCTCTCAGTGTCTATCTCGGCGCAGCAACCGGCCTCGGCGCAACAGCTAGCGCCCAACCAAACACAAGGTTTTGGAAACAACCGGCTGGTCACGTTTACTTATCTGCAGAACTTCGACTGCGTCGAACAGCCCGCACAGGATTTAAACTTCAATAACGTTCCGGCACAATCGGATCCGGCGGAGCTGCAGTTGCCGATCTGCCAAGTCGTCACAGAGCCGACGGAAGATCCCGCGGGCGGCGACATCAAGCACACCGCTCACCTGTATGTTTTGGTTCCCATGTTCTCCGTCGACCATGACACCAACCCTGCCGACGCCATGGCTTGTCCGCCCGGTCCGACGCAGCCCGGCGAGTTGTGCGGACCCGCTCTGGGCAACGCCTTGATTTCGTTGTTTGGCGCAATTCCCGAGGCCTGGAAAACGAAAGTGAACCCCGCTATCACGACTCAATGTCCCGATCCCAACAATCCCCTTGCAGGCACTTGCACAATGCACGCTTCTTCCGTCGACTTATCCCAATTACTTGCCGCGACCGGAAAGACCGGTCCGGCGACAAAGAATATCTTCGTGCCGACGCCGAATCACAGCCACGTGGTCGACAACTCGCGCGTGAATACCGGCGCGATCTGGTGGGAAGTGAGACCCGTCCTCGTCATGTTCGAGAGCGACTGGCCAACCGCGGATGGAACAAGCGGCATCACGTCATCGAAAGCGATGGACGATGCAGAGGCCGCCGGCAGAGCCGTAGAAGTAGGCTCGAATTTCTTTCTCTTCTTCAGCTCCGAACACGCTTCGCACAACACGGCCGACGCCATGCATGACCATTCATCGGCACTGCTCGCATCTCAGGGCGCCGCGAATCGGTGATTGGCGCTTCGAAATCGATAGGGGGATATAGCAATGAACCAACATCTACTCAAGCGCGCAATGATAACCGCCGTGTTCTTGGTGGTCTTGTGGTCCGTTTATGGAATCCTCGAGCCGCGTGTTCGCGGCCAGGCCGACAACAAAGACGGCACGGCCGATAACGCGACTCAGCTAGTCACACAAGGACGCCAGATCTTTCGATCCGACACCTTTGGCGATGAGGCATTTTGGGGCGACACGCTAAAGCTCCATCAGGCGATCGAAGGGATGGCGTTGGGAGGCGTCGGCCCTGGCGTAAGTCCTGCAACCGCTCTTAGCGTCGGTCTGAAAGTCGACGTGGATGCGCTGCCGAGCAACGTATTCGAACAAATCCGGCACGGAACCGTTAACCTCAATGATCCCGGTGTTACCGTGCAGCTGCTCAAGCTGAACGCCGTTGTTGGATTGAAAGGCATTTTTGATTCCGGGGGGAAATTGACTTCGATCGGGATCCAATGCGCGTTATGCCATTCCACGGTCGATGACTCGCAGCCCGCCTTTTGCCCGGCCGCCTTACAACCGAACCCCGGCACGGGTTGTATCGGCCATCGTCTCGACGGCTGGGGCAACCGCGACCTAAATGTCGGCGCCATCGCCGCGCTTGCGCCGGACCTGAGTGCGGTTGCCACGCTGCTAGGGAAGACTCAGGCGGAGGTAAGGAATGTTCTCAACGGTTGGGGCCCGGGAAAATTCGATGCCGAGTTGTTCCTTGATGGAAAAACCGCCAACCCGATGCAGATGACAGACAGCCAGGTGACCGGCACGAATATTACGGCCGCCGTGCTGATCCCACCGGCGTTTGGCTTAGGAGGAGTCAATCTGCACACCTGGACCGGTTGGGGCTCGGTCCCGCACTGGAATGCCTTCGTCGCGAATCTAGAAATGCATGGTAAGGGCAGATTCTGGGATCCGCGGCTCAATGACGCAACGCAATTCCCGATCGCTGCCGCACACGGTTTCGGAGATCTCCCGCACATTAGCCCGGATGACGACCAGATCACGTCGAAGCTCCAGGCGCTGCAGTTCTATCAGCTCGCGATTCCGCCTCCTCAACCAACGCAAGGAAGCTTCGACGCCGCCGCTTCCGCGCGCGGTGACGCGCTATTCAGCGGCAAAGCGAAATGCAACAACTGTCACGTTGAACCGCTTTGGACGGATCCAGGATGGAATCTTCACACACCTGCCGAAGTCTGTATCGACGCCTTCCAGGCGAATCGCGCCCCGGACCATCGCTATCGGACCTCCCCCATCGGCGAACTGTTCACTCACTCCAAGGTTGGGTTCTATCATGATGGCCGTTTCCCGACACTGTCGAAGGTGGTGGATCACTACGATACCTGTATGAGCTTGGGCCTTACAAGCGGCGAAAAGAGCGATTTGATTCAGTATCTACTTAGCCTCACCTTTGGCCCTACGCAATCGGCGAAAGGCTCGTCGAAGTCGGACTAGGCCGGCTCGGCAAACGGGCGCCGGAGCGAAGTTGGGCTGTCAATCTCTTGGGCTGTCAATCTCCCGCGGCGCGATCGCTACGAGTTGCAACGGGCTAGTAAGCGCCGGTTTTGGCGACAGCCCCCTCCAGCCCCGAACCACGTGACGTTTGAGGCGCTTGTATGCCGGCAACAGAGTCGTGACGCTGATCGCCCCAAGGCCTGCGAGCAACGCGATCGTCACCAAATCCCACATTGGCCGGCGTTCGAACAGGCCCGGCCAGTCCATCGCGTGCAGACCGTAATAAGCCCACCGGTTCGCCCGATCGAGCTTATCGAACTTGACCATCTGAGCCAGCGATGGAGTGAAATAGAGCCAGGTCTGATTCGCATCGTTGTAGCGTACGCGGAGCACCGGCAGCACGTAGGCAGGCTTGTGACGCCCCAATTCGAAGGACGTGGTGGTCTGGTGGTAATAATCGTCGTAATCCGTGAGCCATTCGAGCGCAAACACCGGAACATTCGGCATCGCCTCACGAGCGGCCTGCTCCATCACCTCTTTGCTGAACGACGTTACTACACCGTTCTCCGAATGGAGGACCGAAACGAACAGATGTGGATTGTCCTGCGGCAGATTTACTGCATTAATCGAGTTGTTCGTATTCCAGTGTTCGGCTTCCTCTTTCGTCAGAGGTGGCTGGTAAGCGAGCAGATAAGGCTCCCCTCGAAACTGCATCAGCTCCGCTTCCTTCGGCACGAACCTTTGTCCGATCTTGGCAATCGCGTTCAACTCGTCTTTCAGTTGGATCAATTGCAGGTTCCATGCGCCGCCCGTGATGGAGCGAGCCATGTCCTTTGTCATGGTGGACCGGGGAGAAACCGAGGGATTGCCCATGATGAAACCCTCGCCGTTACTCTCCACACGCTTTGCGACGTTCTCCCATCCACGAACGGGGAATGTGGTGATCGGAATCATTCCGCTGAGCACCCATGAGATGGAAAACAAGCCGAAAATCAGGCCTGCATAGTGGTGCCATTTCATCCATCCCGAATACGGCGTGTAGGAAGCAACGCCTTTGTGACGGAATCGAGGCTTGAGAGCCACGCGCCAGATTCCTACTGCGATGCCTGTGGCTACCATGAGCATGGCCATCCACGCGATGACGTCCAACATGGGCGTCCACCAAGTGCGCTGGCGAAAGAAGAACAAGTTGTGAAGAACGTACCCGGAGATTGCGAGAATGCGGCTCCTCCGGTCCGTCTTCTGAACGATCTCATTGCTCTTTTCGGAGATGTAATACTCGGTTCCCGCGGAATCGTTCATCGCGATGCGATGCAGCGGCACGAACCCGGCGAGCGTAGGAATTCTCGTGAACTCATCCGGAGTCTCGAGGTACGCATCGTACGTCATCGACGATGCAAACTCCGGGGCCAATTGCTTCATCCATTGGAGCGCCTCCTCTCGCCCCATGCGCGGCAGCACTTCTCCGGTGTCCGCATAAACAGCGGACCAGTTGCCGATGCTGTTCCTAGTCAGGCGGTAAACAGGCCGGCCCTCAAACATGGACAGCCGCAAACGGTAAGGCTTAATTCCTGTCTTTACCGCGGCAGCCGCGGGCGTGATGGTCGCCGTTGAAAAGTTGAGCGGCTCCAGCCGCAGCAGGCGCTCCCCCAGAGTGATCTGCGGATGCCCGTAATACATCAGCACAACGCCGGAGAGTGTCCACACCAAAAACATGATCGTGATGGCGATCCCCAGCCACCGGTGCGAGTAAATAAGGAGTTTGCGCCAGTCGAGAAGTTTGCGGACGTTCATGTCGCCTTCCCTGGAAGATTTAAAACCGGGGACGATTTCGAACCTGTTCGCCAACTTCGGCGCTAGTTCGTTATTGAGTATATAGGAGCACTCGGCTTGGCGATTTGAGTGTGCGTTCGGGCGACGAACTCGCGCCCGCTCGCTGCGCCGGCCTAATCGCGGGGTTTATACGCCACGCAGTCGATTTCGACGCGGATCGGGGCGGCGAACCTTACTTCCACGGTAGTTCTCGCAGGGCGGGTATCTCCAAAAAACTCTTTGTAGACCTCGTTCATTTGCGCAAATTCTCTGGCGTCAAGCAGGAATACGGAGCACTTCACCACGTCCTGCATGGTGGCGCCACAGCCTTCGAGGATACGGCGGATGTTCTCTAGAGTCAGGCGCGTTTCGTGGTGAATGTCCCCCGTCGAGAGCTGATCCGTTTCGGGATCAATGGGGACCTGCCCGCTTACGTAAATGAAATCGCCGGCGCGAACCGCTGGTGAGTACGGTCCGCGCGCCGACGGAGTGCCTTTGGGGAAAATCCGTTCGATACTCATTTATTCCGGCTTTTTGCGGCGCGGCGGACGGCGGGTGTTACCGCCACCCTGAGCCTTATTCGTCGCGCGAGGAGCGCGTTTGCGGGCCGGAGCCTTCTTCGGCTTCGGCGGCGGAGGATTGGGTTCGAATATCGTGGGCTGGCCTTCAACGTAGGGCTGAGGCTCATCCTCTTCAATCTCTTCCATGGGAGGAGGTTCGGGAGCGGGTGGCTCGGCCGGCGGGTAAAACTCGGCGCCGAGCGATACTTGCATCCCGCCTTCTGCCGGCTCCAGGCGAACTACAGTCTTATCCTGCGCGTAGTTGAGGAACTCGACGAAAGTTTGAAAGCCATAAGAAGGCAGCTCGATGTTGGGCTGCTCTTCCTTGAACCACGCCGCTAGATCGTCGACCGGGCAACCGTTCTCGATCTCCAAGCGGTGATTCTCAAGCACGTCGCGTAATGGCGGCAGCAGATCCTCGGGCTTGTGCGTGGGACGTTCGGCTTGCGAGGAGCCTTTGCGCTCGATGATGTAACGGCCTCCGGACCCGCTCACCTGCACCAGGTCGGCGCGCTTCAACTTCTCGACGAAATCGGAGAAGCTGGACGCTCCATAGGCGCGTTCATTGAACGCGGAATCCAGTTGCAGCATGGTGGACTTGAGCAGTCCGAGTTGCGGCTGTACTTCGCGCCGCTCCAGAACCTGAAGGGCGCGCTCGACCAGCGGCATGGATTGGTCTAGCTCCAGCGGAGCCGGTCGAGGACGGCGTTCACCGCGGTCGCCGCGATCTCCCCGATCTGGACGGTCGCGATCCTGGCGGTCCCGCCGGCCGCCACCGCTGCCTTGCTGCTGCTGGCGTTGTTCCGCCTGCGGAACAGGCTGGGCATCGGGCATCAACGATTCAAAGCTGATGAACTCATGACAGTTCTGTTGAAGAATGGTCGACGTAAACGCCTTCCCGCCGACTACGTAAACAGTTTTTCCGTATTCCTTGAGCTTGTTCAGCAGCGGAATGAAATCACTATCGCCGCTGACAATGGCGAATGCGTTTACGTGCGTGTGAGTAAACGCCATCTCCAGCGCGTCAAGCGCGAGATTGATGTCCGCTCCATTCTTATCTCCGCGCGGCGAGGGAATGCGCTGCACCATCTGCACCGCGTTTTCGGCCATCTGGCGTGTCGCGCCGTCCTGGCGTCCCCAGTTTGCATAAGCAAACTTGGCGACGATATCGCCGCGCTCCTTGAGCGCATCCAATACCAGCGCCACGTCGAAATCCCGCCGGAGTGTCGATTTTAGTCCGATCTCTATGTTGTCGTAATCGACAAACACGGCGATGTTTGTTTTATCCTGCATTTCAATATTCTCCTCATAACAACCCAACGCACAACGGACTAGCCGCCTGTGCGCTGGAGAGCCGAGCGCGCATTTCGATGCGCTTCAGGGCCCCGCCGGGTTCCTCTTCCGGACCCTAGGTCCGGACCGTGTGAACCGAGCTTCGGATGAATTCCACAATTTCCTGCAAGGAAGCGCCGGGTTGAAACACCGCGGCCACTCCCAACTGCTTTAACTGTTTGGCATCCTCATCCGGTACGATGCCGCCTACCAAGACGAGCACATCGCTCATCTCTTTTTCTTTGAGCAACTCCATCACGCGAGGCACGATGGCGTTGTGAGCGCCGGAGAGAATGGACAGGCCGATTACCTGTACGTCTTCCTGGAGCGCTGCGTTGACGATCATTTCCGGCGTCTGGCGCAAGCCCGTATAAATTACCTCCATGCCTGCGTCACGAAGCGCGCGCGCGATTACTTTCGCGCCGCGATCGTGACCGTCCAGGCCGGGCTTAGCCACCAATACGCGGATCTTTACTTCTTCTTTCAGAGCTTCCCTATTGAGGGAGTTCATATTCCGGTTGGAATGAACGCTTTCTGTTTGCGCCGCGGAGGTCCTTAAGACCACGCGGTGCATACACATAGAGTATAGCAATGCGGCACGCTATTCAGGGGCTCCTACTGGCGCTTGCGCCGACAGGCGCCGGCTAGAGCGCGGAAACGGCTCGGAGACTCGGAGCACCCCTACTGCGGTACTGGTTCCTAGGGTGAACTGGGCAGTACGACGAGACATTTGAATTCAGTACTCTATGGCGGCTGACGCATTCGTAAGGGGCTGGCACTTTAGGAATGAAATGGAGCTAAAAAACACATGAAGTACTTATTACTTTCCGCCAGTAGTATTCTTTTTTCTTTGAATGCGGGAGCTAGCAGCTTCACATTTGATTTCACGACCGGGCCTTCGAATCCCGGATCGGGATTGGGAAACGTCCGCACGTTTACGAGCGCGTCCGGTGATCTCACGGTCACGGTAACCGCTTGGGGTGTCACTGGAAACAACAACACAACCTTTCAAGCCGGCCAGCTTGGACAATGGAGCGGGCTCGGCTTGGGGGATTGCGACGCCCGTGAACATGTTAACTGTGGGTCGCCCGATCATCAGGTCGATAATGCCGAGGCCTACGACTTTGTCCTCTTCCAATTCGATACTCCTGTTGTGGCGGATACCGTGACGATTCAGCCCTATGGGACCTGGGACCGCGACGTGACGTACTACACCGGTAATACCGCTAATAGTCTCGATCTCACCGGCAAGACGCTCGCCCAATTGAATGGGATTGGCCTTACAGATCGTCAGAACGACGACAGCACCACAAGCTCACTCGCGCGAATGGTGACGCTGAGTTCGATCCAAGGCAATGCCTTGCTCTTCGGCGCGCGAGTAGGCGGAGACAACTCCACGGATTATTTCAAGATTTCCGGACTCACCGTGGAGATTCCCGACGGTGCGACGCAACAGGCCACACCGGAGCCGGCGGCTTTGGGGTTGATCGGGGGGGCGTTGGTTGGAATCGGTTTCATTCGGCGGTATAGGTTGTAGTTACGGTTCATTCGCGAATGTCGTTCGCTCTACCCCATCTTTATAGCCCCGCACTTCAAGTGCGGGGCCGCGTATGACTACGATTCTTCTGCATTCTATGTCATGAACTAGTAGGGGTTTATTAGCAGTTCGACTCACTTCGGCGCAACAACACGGAATTGGAGATGTACGCACTTCACGAGAGCCGATTGCGAAATGACCGTTACGGCGATCGCTTGGGTGTTTGGGTACCGATAATGACGTGACGTATTACATGGATATAGCCGCTCGCAATCTCAATCCTGAACGGCGTCATAACTGAGGGGTCTTTTGGACTGGGGCTGACAAGTTCGCAGAACATCGACACCAGTTCGACCTCGGGGCTGTACTGGGACGTTGAACGGAGTCCAAGGCAAGTCGCTGTTTTTGGCGCGCGTGTTGGCGACTTCAACGACAATGCCTACTTTGATATTTCGAGCCTGACCGTCAACACTCCGGATTCAAACAGCTGCAGCCAGACGGCCACGCCTGAGTTGTCGACGCTCGACTTGATGGGCCGAAGCGCTGCTTGGCATAGGACTGCTCAGCCGCCGCGCTCACAAATCGCGGTAACTAACCAAACGCACCTTCGCGTCGTCCAAAGTGGCGCGAACCTGGGGAGCCGTAAGAGCAAGAAGTTCTTGCTCGCGGCTCTCTTTTAGTCTGGTGCGAGCTTGGCGAAGCTCATCGCCTAAAACACCGGGGTGGCACATGAATTCGGTAGAGCCTTCCGGGAGTGCTCGAATGAGGTTTGACAGGGCTTCGGCATCGTAATTTCCCGTGATCTGGAACCCGGCGAAATGATCGGTGAAGCTGCAGCCTCGCCTGGTAAGAACACGCATGAATCGGCCTCGGACGATTCCGAAAGCCTTGCTGACTGCGCGTTTGGCGAAAGCGGCTTCGTTGGGCGTGCGGGGAAAATCGAAGGGGCGGCGGACCCAGGGTATTCGAAATTCTTCCGATAGCCTGGCGACGGCGTCAAGCACGGGCGGAAGCAGATGCGTGTGTTTGTGGCTGTCGAGATGGGTGGGATTCAGCCGAGCGTCGACGATGCGGCGTACCTGCGCTTCGAGTTCTTTATAAGGGTTAAGTTGCTTGAGCGCGATGGCGCGCGCAAGCTGGGCTACAGTGCGAGGGAACGGCGGGTCGCCCACCAGGACCAGGTGACAGCCTATGTCGAGTGTTGGGGTGTCTTTGGCAAGCCGGACGGCGTCATCGAAGGCTCGACCCGTTGCCATGAGAGTTGTAGCGGTGAGGATGCCTTCTCGGTGGGCTCCGATGATTCAGTGGTTGAAGTCATGAGTGAATCCGAAATCGTCGGCGTTTACAACCAGGGACTTCATCCTTGTAGCGCGGACTGACAGTTCGGACGGCGGATCTCCAGATCCGCGACGGGACTCCAGTCCTGGCTGACGCAAACTTTAGGAACACAGAGGCCGGTCTTGAGACCGGCCGCGGGACTAGAGTCCCGCCGTCCCTGCGACTGGTACTCCGCGTGGTGGGGTGTCGAGTACGCGGAAAGAGGCGGATTGCCAATCCGCTGCAGGCTGCCAGCCTGC
>Ga0126381_100010734_pt1 | contig 10323 bp, 6 predicted proteins | sample PanSoiMetPlot_28_FD_96465 | JGI IMG/M metagenome (GOLD analysis project Ga0126381, IMG submission 96465) | Tropical forest soil microbial communities from Panama - MetaG Plot_28 | ecosystem: Environmental > Terrestrial > Soil > Tropical forest > Bulk soil | place: Panama | collected 2016-02-17 | reverse complement strand
GAGCCAAAGCGAAGCACAGTAAACGCGCCATCGCTTCAAGGGGCTCGCGGAGGGAGCGTCGTAGTCGGCAATCAAAGATATGGCACCGAAGCGAGGTGGATTGGGGCAAGCGACCCAAGTAGGTGAGTGATGAATGGAATGTCGGGCTGAATGTTTCCTTGATCGTTTTTGCAAGGTCATCTCGCCGTGTCGCCGGTTGATGGGGGAAATGACGCGACAATCTTCGCAAATCCGACATGGTCTTGAATTAGGAGGAGGAAAATTATGCCCTTCATCATACGAGCTTTTCCACTATGGTTCATATTTACCATTTTCTCTTCAAACTACACAGGAGCAGCCGACATGACATCCGGATTTCATCGTGACGAGGCAATGCAGATGCTGGAATTAAGCGCAGAGCTCAACGGCTATGGCGTCCAAGATGCCCCATCAGTCGACACCAGTAATTGGGAACCGATTAAGGAGGAAGGCGCTGATCCTTCAAATACCGAAGGTGAGGGAGGCTTTGGCCCTTTCAACAACCGCTGGAAACTATGGCAACGCACAAACAGTAATGAATATGCTGTCGTGATACGCGGCACTATTTATGACAAACACAAACAAAGCATCGAAGAAGATTTGCTGGCCAACACCTTGCCTGCCGAGAAGGTTGTTATCCCGGCCGGCACAAGCCGTTCGATCAGCTTCAGACTGGCGTCAACGGCCTACCGCTATGACGAGGGGGCGAATTGGCCTGTTCCGGAAGTCCATGCCGGTTTTGCCTATGGACTTGCTGCCATTTTGTTTGATGGCACGCGTGGTCTCGTCAAGGCGCTAAACAAGAATGTACCGAACGGCAGCATTCTATTTATCACGGGGCACAGTCAGGGCGCCGCAATTGCAACGCTGCTGCATTCCTTTCTCCATTACGCCTGTGCAGATGGGAAGTATAAAACTGCAAGGGAAGAGGACAGGGGCAACTACAGCGAGTGCGCGAGATTTGGCCTGACCGATAAACACTGGGAAATTAAATCATATGTCTTTGCGCAACCCAAGCCTGGAAACTGGCGCTATGCCATGGATCTCGCGCAAGCAGTTGGCAACCCAGGAATGTTCTATGCCGTGAACAATTACGCCGACCCTATCACCCAGGTACCGCTGGCATTTCAATTGCTGTCAGATTCCCTAACGCAGCAGGAAGCCGACGCCATAGGTAAGCATCGTTTCCTGCATTTTCTGATGTCGGTAGCCGGCGCCTTCCGCAAGGAAGTCTCCAGCGTACTCGACGAGCAGGAGCTGGATAAGCATTTTTTCGAGAAGCATGGTTCTACCAACACTCCGTATGCAGATCAGATAGATACATCATTTGCCAATGGTCCTAAAAAGACAAAATCAAACGGTGGAACCTCGTTGAATTACACTCCCGTCGGCAACATCATTGCCGTGCGTCCGCGCAAGGAAGATAACGATGAAAAGTACAAACAAACGCGCAGTCGAGACTTCCTGTGGGAGCACCATTTGTGGCGCTATAAGCAGCTATCCAAATATTGGCCTTGATGTGGAGAAAGTAATTCGCTGAAAACAACCGGCCTCACCTTGCTCGCCGCGTGAGAGGTACGTAGTTCAAACCAGATCACATGGAGCCGTTGGTCAAAGCAATTGTGACTGAACTCAAGCGGTGGCCTAACAACTGGGGGGAGGTCAGGCAGAGCTGTTCTGTGAGATCTCCTCCTCATCTGTCCCGGCGACCTCTGACATCGCGAGGAACGATAGGATGAAATCTCGTGCTCTACTCTTAAGCAGCTAATGTCTTTGTTAGTAGACCCATCGGAGCAAATCGGGTCTACGGTGACGATGCCATCCAAGATCTACGGATGGATAAGTTGCAGCAGTTGAGAAGCTTCTCATTCATACCTGACGTTAGAGGAGGGCAAAAAATGATACTAGACGAATCCACCAAAACCAGGACTCAACACCACCGGGTAACCGTCCGGCGAAGTCACCAAGGTCCGATGATGGGCATGCATCATAAGAGTAAAATCACACACGCTGGGAATACGGCGCACTTCGATGTTTCGTACCTGACTAAGCTGGGCCAACAAGGTGCCGAGCTAGCTCAGGCGATTCTGCAAAATTGCGAGCGGGACTATAGCACGCTCCAAACCATTTTCGGTGGCCTTACACCTCATAGACTGCCTTTTGTCGTTCAGATCACAGACGACAGTACTGGCGCCTCACACTCAAGCTGCATGGGCACCGATATCAATGTCGGGGGCAAATCAGATGGGAATGTCGACTTCATCCGCTCACTGTTGGTCGCAGAGGTAGACGAGGTATTCATGGCGAACTTCGGCCATGGATGGGACTGTGGGGCCAGTACTGGTGAAGGTCTGTCGCGGGTCCTCGCGAACGATATCTACAAGGGAGTTGAGCCGGCTGATTTCATAGCATCCAACGTGTGGCTCAACCTCGATCCGCGACCGAACTATGTGAATTATACCGAACCTACAGATACCGACTACAACTCGCTCGGCTGCTCGGTGCTCTTCTTAAACTGGCTGCGCTTCGAATTAAATTATAGCTGGATCCAAATCGTAGCTGCTGGCGGTGGAACTCTGGAAGAAACTTATAAGGCCCTGACAGGCAAGTCTACGGGTTGGAAAGACTTCGAGACTGTCGTCAACAAACATTATCCGGCTGGTCCCCAATACGACCTAAACACTGACAACCCCTTCCCGGTGTAGGATCATTGAGATGCGAAAAGCGGTGGGAAGGTAATGACAGACTGAGGTGGAAGTAGGGCACGAAGAAGAAAGATTCGAAGTGTATTGACACTCCGCGTCTTATGCCAATCCTGTTATGGCCTGAGATTGCACCTGGCGAAGTTCCTTCGAGTAGAGTGGCAGTGCATACTCTCCCACTTCTGAAATGCAACCTCAGACGGATGCACTTGCAAATCTAAGCTATCAGGTGCTGACATCCAACTTCTATGGCGCAGGTGACACGAAGCGAATCAGCACCAACGCGAATGGCTCTGGGTAATTTGCTGCGAGCGTGACCGGAGTCAAGCTTCCAGCAACCGGGGCGGCCTATGAACTAGTGTTAACGTATACAGCCACACAGGAGTTGTCCACATGAGCATTGCCGTGGCGACCCGATCTTACGATAACCTCCGATCCCGGGCGAACACTCAAGAGACAATTCTCACTCCCGCCAGTGTTGGATACCAAGGGATGAAGGTACTCTTCTCGCTTCCACTTCCCGGTGATAAACGAGGCTGTGAGGCCCAGCCTTTGTTTGTCCCCTCGGTGAGACTGGAAAACGGAAATACGCACGACTTCGTATATGTCGCGACAATGGCAAATGACGTCTTTGCTTTTCACTGCAATATCGGGTCTGTCGATGGCCAGACGAATTCTCATCGTTGAGGACGACTCCGACTTCACAGACCTCGTGAGGAGCCGTCTTGAAGTACTGGGCTGTAGCATAGAGACCGAAATAAGGAGGAGGTTCTATGTCAGGTACATGGCAACCTGTATCAAACCAGCCACCTTTTAACGCTAGCACCATGCTTCTGCTCACCGACGGTACAATAATGTGCCAGGAGTCTGGAAATCTAAACTGGTGGAAACTGCAACCGGACAGCTATGGAAACTATTTACAAGGAACTTGGTCTAGCCTTGCGCCGATGCACCATACGCGACTCTATTACGCGTCGGCAGTGCTTGACGATGGCCGAGTATTTGTCGCAGGCGGCGAGTACAGTGATGCTGGGTCGGAGACTAACACTGCTGAGATCTATGACCCGCTTCTGGACACATGGACCGAAATCGCCTCTCCACCTGGGTGGGCCAGAATTGGGGATGCCCCGTGTTGCGTCTTACCAAATGGTAGCATACTGATCGGTAGCATCGACGACACGCGCACAGCGATGTACGATCCGTCGACGAATACATGGTCCGCCGCCGGCGCAAAGGATGACGCCAGTTCTGAAGAAACATGGACGCTGTTGCCGGATGAAACCGTTTTGACGGTCGAATGCCAGAAACACCCGAACGCTGAAAAATATTTGGCTGCGGCCGATACATGGGTTTCCGCTGGATCCTTGCCTACTGACCTCGTTGAACCTTCTTCGATTGAGATTGGTCCCGCCTTTCTTCTGCCTGATGGCCGCGTATTTGCCGTTGGAGCCACACCGCATACCGCGGTGTACTCGCCCCCACCAATAGCGAATATGCCCGGCGTTTGGGTGGCGGGGCCAGATTTTCCCACCGATGAGAATGGAAACAATCTCGGTGCAAAAGATGCTCCAGGCTGTTTACTTCCCAACGGCAAGGTATTGTGCGCAGTAGGTCCGGTCACCGGGGTGAGTGGGGCCTACCTTGGGCCGACCATGTTTTTTGAGTTCGACCCATCGCCATTGACTTTAGAGAGGACCTCGGATCCACCGAATGCGAACGGGGTACCGTTTACGGGACGTATGATGATTCTGCCAACCGGAGAAGTGCTCTTCGCTGCAGGTACCCCAGCCATTTACGCATACACCGCTGACGGCGATCCAGATCCCGCCTGGAGGCCGTACATCACCGATTGTCCTCCTAGACTTCGCCAATTGAGCGTCTTCAAGCTAGAGGGCCGGCAACTGAATGGTCTATCCCAGGCGGTCGGCTAAGGTGATGACGCAGCCTCTTCGACGAACTATCCGCTTGTGCGTATTCGTAATTTGAGCAGTGGGAAGGCCTGGTACTGCCGAACGTTTGACCATAGCAGCATGGGGGTCGCCACGGGGACCTCTATTCAGTCCACCTATTTCTTTGTACCCCAGGATGTGGACGTCGGGTCCGCCGAGGTATGCGTGTTCGTGAACGGCATTCAATCAAACTGCGTACCCGTCGAAGTGGGTGTGTGCAAATGGTGGTTGAAGTTCGATGAAGCCATGGTCAATTTTCTCATTGGCAGTCTAGCGGACAGACCGCTCTGGGTCCTTGGACCGAACGGTCCAATTCCCGTGGATCCCTGGGGGCCCGTTGTCACCAAGCAGGCACAACAAGTTCGTGTCCAAACTATTAAAGGGATGCGGTCGCTTCAAAGACTGGGATCATCTCTTGCTCAACAACGCCTGAAGGCAAGTCAGGCGGTGCCGCCGCAGGTGGATCCAGATCTGCAGAAATTAATAAAGAGAAGGTCCTCGAGGTCACGAAAGAAATCGCGGACGAAGTCAGCGGCTCAAAAACAGACTTACCTCAAACGGAGAAGGCCTCGTTAAACACACATGTCATCTGTAGAATGACAATAGGGAATGCGAAAGAGAGCCGAACAGACGGTGTCTCGCTTGCATGCTACAAGTAGATGGAGAATGCAAACGTGGAGCTGACCTGCCCCCTGTAGTTGTACAAACGTGAATGTGACTCACACGCATTACTGGCTGGCCCTCGATTTCTGTACCAGGTCTAAGGAGAGTGTCCAGCGGTGGGCAGCTGCGCACGCGGTAGATTGAGACGGGCAAGGGTGTTGTGGTGGTTGAAGCCTGTCGGAAGCTCGGGATCTCGGAGCAAACGTACTACCAGTGGCGGAACGAATACGTCGTTCAGCCCAACGCGAGATGACATGGGACGACATGTGGCAGGTCCAGTCTGCTAAGGGCCGAGGAGTTCAGCTCACCTCATGCTTAGGGACTTGCCCCCCTCTACATACGTGATGCCAGAACGGTTATGACCTCGGCGGCATAGCCCTACACACTCCCCACCCCCCTCGCATATTACGAACAACCTTTGAGCCGGAAATCGTGAGTTCCGGTACGATTACCTCGAGGGGGAACTCTTCTATACCATGCTGGAGCCGCGGGTGTTGATCGAACGTTGGCGGATTCACGGCCACACGGTTCGTCCACACAGCAGTCTCGGGGCCCAATCACCCGCTCCCGAAACCTTCCAGCTTGCGAGCTGAGGACTAACATGGTAGATGGTACAAAATCCCGGCCGGTCAAGTAGTAACTCCTCTCGGGAGTCGTAAGGAGTGCTATGTCTAGCGGAAAGGGAATATTACTGTTGACCCTAGCTCTCGGTGTGATTTGTACGAAGTTAACATCCGCTGATGTGATCCAAACTGCTGCTAGCACTGAGATTCGCTATGGAGCGCACATCGACTCATCCGGCTGGGTAAATTTTGTGGTCTACGCACCAGATGCCACACAAGTAGAGGTTGCTCTGTTCAATCGATCTGACGACCAGATACCTAATCAGCTGGTTCCAATGATACCTTCAGGAACCGATTGGAAAGTTCGTGTAAAAGGGGTAGGTGTTGGAGTTGGGACGCCGTACATGTATAGAGCCTCTGGACCGAATTCCGTCCTGCCGCCACAGACCTATGGCCCTATGTTCAATTCAAATTACATGTTAAACGATCCTTATGCATTCATGACACAGAATGTTACAGCTTCAGCCTTCTTTAACTCTGATCCTTTAACTGACATAACGAATTCAGTCTATGCCGGCGGCGGGAAAAGCATTGTGTTCGATCACGGCACAGATAGCTCGGCAGGGCATGTAAGAGTTGCTCCTGAGGATCTTATTTTATACGAATTGCACGTACAAGATTATACTTCACGTCTGAATGGGTTACGAAATAAACCAGGATCATACCTTGCCCTCATTGAACGGGGATTGAACGCCGCTGGACAAACGGCGGGCTTTGATCATCTCGTGGAACTCGGTGTAAATGCAATTGAATTGATGCCCATCCTTGAATACGATGAGGAAACTGGCGACGTGCCAGGCCGTTACAATCACTGGGGCTACCAGCCAACTAATGTATTTAGCCCTGAGGCTCGTTATACCACCAATCCCGGGCACCAGGTAGAAGAAGTAAAGCAATTGGTTAAAGCATTTCACGAACAGAACATCGCCGTTTTCCTGGACGTTGTGTATAACCATACCGGAGAGGAAGCCGGTAGCGTCGTTGGAAATAAAGTACGAGCAAAGTATTACAACTTTCGAGGACTCGCCAACGGCACAACCTATCGGGCTAGTCCTGATGGGACTGCATACCTAAATGATTCAGGGGCAGGTAATACTATCAATTTTTTGGGGGATGACCAACAATATACCAAGCGTTGGGTCCGGGATTCTTTGAATCTCTGGTTTGGAGCCTATGGAATTGATGGTTTCCGTTTCGATCTGGCAGAGATCCTTGCAGATGGATCTCCAAATGCCGCAGACTGGGTTGATAATGACCCGCGATACTCAGCGGCCCACTTGCATGCAGAACCGTGGAATGGCCATTCATGGTTAGCGTTTATGGATAGTGGTGGGTGGGATTATACTAACAATCGATGGGCCAAATGGGCTGGAGGGTTTCGTGACAATGCTCGACTTTTCAGCAAGTCGGACTTAAGGAATCGAAGTGCTTTTAAGCAATTGATCGAGGGGAGATCCCGGAGAGAAGATGGAGGCGATGCATCCTCAAAGCCCTGGCGGTCAGTTAATTACCTTGCCATCCATGACGGATATACTTTGCGTGATTGCGTATGGTTCCAAGACCCAGGCAACAACTGCTGGAACAGCAATGGTGATGAAAACCTACGCCGCCAGCGTGAGAAGCTGCTCCTAGGACTTCTATTCACGGCACAAGGAGTACCACTCCTTCAGCAGGGCGATGAATTTGGATTTAGTAAGAGCCGTGCTCTCTCACAAGCCGATGCGGCGAATTCTTACAACTACGAAGCGATGGACGGAAATAAGTCTATCAACAAAACTAACTGGCTTGATTGGCAACTAAAGGCTGGAAATAACGGCGATACACCTAATGGCCCGACTTATGGTAAGGAATTATTTGTGTGGACAAAAAACCTCATTGCCTTAAGAAAGCATTGGAGCCATTTTCGGCGAAAGGACTTTGCTGAATATGTGAGTGATAGTCAGCATGGGGGTGTCAATGTTGGACCTCGCAACGATGGCAAGTATACATATTCGTGGGAAGGGATTGATGGTCAGCCGATTCAGATAGCGGTTATATGGTGGGGAAAGGCGGGAGAGCCAGACATAATGGTTCTCTATAATGAGGATTGGAACCAGTGGTCTGTTACCAATTTAGGTGATTGGTCTAACGGGGATTGGAGGTTGCTGGCGTCGTCTTGGGAAACGGATGGTAGGGACTTCTGTCCTCTCAGTACGTGGCAACATGATTGCCCAACGGTTGGACAAAGCCTGATGCTACCAGGGCGGGCGATGGCCATTTTAATCAGCACAAACGATTAACGTGTGGGGATAGGAATCTGTGACGGGGGACCAAATTGGCCCAAAATACTGAGCAGCTTCTAGCTGGTGGCTGTATCAATATGGCGCGACAGTCGCGCTCCGAAGGTCGCGGACAGCTTGCGCGAGGCCGGGGAGGAATTGCTCACGTTCTATCGCTGACCTGCCCGGGCTCATTTGGTCCAGGATGAATGTTAGACTGGACCGCAACCAGCGAGGTCAACAGTCATGCCCCGAAAACGGTACACGCCGGAAGACATTATTCAACATCTGCGGACGGTTGAGTTGGAAACCGGCAAAGGCCTCGCGGTACTCGACGCCTGTCGCAAGCTCGGCATCACCGAACACACGTCTTATCGGTGGAAGAAGGAATTCTGCTTTCGGCGAGTACTTACAGCCGTTTGCTTGTTATTAGTCATCGCTCTGCCCATCAGATCCAATGCACAAGCTGTTCCGCTTCCCTCATTCAACGTGGATAAAACACAAATTTCCGTATCTGGCTTATCCGGTGGTGGGTTTATGGCGGTCCAATTTGATGTCGCTTATTCTTCGTTGCTGAATGGCGCAGGCATTATCGCAGGCGGGCCCTATTATTGCGCGCAGGGTGATTTGGAAACGGCAACAACGGTTTGTAGTTGCACTGGACTATTTCCTGCTTTTTGCAGTCTGGTCAGCGGCGGAACTCATGTACCTGCGCTAATTAAAATCACCGATCAAAATGCACAAGATGGGGTTGTCGACGACACGAATCACCTGACCAATCAGAAAATCTTTTTGTTCTCTGGAAAACTCGATTCCAAAGTCCCTCAACCGGTGATGAACGATCTGCAAACTTATTATCGCCATTACGTCGGCAATGCCAACATTTTTTATGAGAAAAACCTTCGGGCCGAACACGCCATGCCGACAGATTCCTTCGGCAATCCCTGCAAGACGTCACAACATCCGTATATCAATCGCTGCCGCTACGATGCGGCCGGGGAAACGCTGAAATGGATTTATGGAAGCAATCTGAAGTCCAAGAGCACGGGCGCGCTCAGCGGCTCTTTCATTCAGTTCGACCAGAGTGAATTCATTACTGATCCGACATTCCACGGCATGGACGATAGTGGCTGGCTTTTTGTTCCGGCAAGCTGTCAGCAAGGAGAATTGTGCAAACTTCACGTGGTTTTTCATGGTTGCAAACAGGCGCAAAGCTATGTGCCGATCGATATTCCGTTTGGTCCGATTGCGGGCGCCTACGGTACGACCTTCGTCAAGAAAACCGGCTACAACGAATGGGCGGACGTTAACAACATTATCGTCTTGTATCCACAGGCGGCAACGAGTGCCGGCAACCCGAATGCCTGCTGGGATTGGTGGGGATATGACGATCCGAACTATGCCAAGAAGACTGGCCGTCAAATGGCGGCGGTTAAAGCAATGATCGATCGCATTTCCGGCGTCAGCCATTAGCTTGCTTACCTTGTCCGTCGGCTTTGAATGGTGGCTGGTTCGAATCAAATCGCCGCGTTCCAATGAACCATTGTCGAATGCGCTATGGGGCAGCGTTCTGGAAACATATCCGTTATGGTTACTAATGTTCATGACTACGGGGTGGCTCATGGTCGGTGAGGGGTGGCTTCACTTGTGCCTCCTTCGCTCATGCCACTGTCATACCATCCGCAAAGCTCACCTCCCGCAGGGATCGTGTTACATTGGAACGACTGTCCGAACGTCACAATCTCTTCAGCTTTCGTTTTACTAAGACCTCCATTAAGCCTCTTTTGGACAAATTCCACATTGCCTTTAGACAATGACAAGATGCTAAACCCTGTCGAAGTACTGTCCCTTGCGGTAGCCTGAGCCGCCCTTGCTTGGCTTTCGGCATCTTTGACCCCAGCCCCTCCACCCCCCTTCCCAGCCCTTCGGGTTGCGGCTGGGTTGCTGGGGGTTAGAGTAACAGGATTGGTCAGGCTGCACGTGACCCGCCCGGGGAAATTTGGTCCAGGATCAATGTTAGACTGGACCGCAACCAGGGAGGTCAACGGTCATGGCCCGAAAACGGTACACGCCGGAAGACATGATTCAACCTCTGCGGACGGTTGAGTTG
>Ga0126381_100010733_pt1 | contig 10323 bp, 13 predicted proteins | sample PanSoiMetPlot_28_FD_96465 | JGI IMG/M metagenome (GOLD analysis project Ga0126381, IMG submission 96465) | Tropical forest soil microbial communities from Panama - MetaG Plot_28 | ecosystem: Environmental > Terrestrial > Soil > Tropical forest > Bulk soil | place: Panama | collected 2016-02-17 | reverse complement strand
TCGGTAAGACCCAGATTCCGGTCTACAGCAAGTCGCAAGTTGCCATCGTATCCACCGGCGATGAAGTTGTGCCAGTCGACGCTCAACCCGGTCCCACACAAATTCGGAACTCCAATAGTTACTCCCTTGCCGCGCAGGTGCAGGGTGCGGGCGCCATCCCCGTGTTGCTGCCAATCGCGCCTGACGAACCCAAACGTCTCCGCGAAATAAGCGAGCAAGGCTTGCAGGCTGATCTGCTGCTCCTGGCGGGCGGAGTTTCGATGGGCAAATACGATCTCGTAGAACAAGTGCTGCACGATTTGCACGCGGAATTCTTCTTTACTGGCGCGCAAATCCAGCCCGGACGCCCGATCGTTTTTGGCCGAACCCGTGACAAATATTTCTTCGGACTTCCCGGCAACCCGGTCTCGACCATGGTTACTTTCGAACTGTTTGTCCGGCCCATCATTGACGCCCTCTCCGGGAGATCACCACACCAACTATTATTCCTGCGCGCCCGCCTTAAGTCGGAGGTCAAAACAAAGACGGGTCTCAAGAGATTCCTGCCCGCGATACTCTCTGGAGAGTTCGAGCAGTCGGAAGTCGAACTGGCCGGGTGGCATGGCTCCGGTGACGTCGCGAGCACGGCTCGCGCTAATTGTTATCTCGTGATCCCACCGAATCGTGAGCGAATTCCGGCCGGGGAATGGGTGCCGGTGCTGCCGCGCTGGTAGGGGGCCCACGTTTCACATCCTGCAAACACAAGTTCCAATCCGAAAATTCGTCCATTCACAAATTGGTAAGATAGTTGGTACCGATGCCGCGCAAGCTCTCTCACTACGACAATACCGGTCGTGCCCGGATGGTCGACGTTTCCGATAAGGCACAGAGCAAGCGTGAGGCGGAAGCTAGCGGATTTGTGGTTTTGAAGCCGGAGGTGCTCAAGGCACTGCCCCACAACCCGAAAGGGGATCCGCTCGAAGTGGCCCGCCTTGCAGGTATTATGGCAGCGAAGCGTACCGCGGAACTGATCCCGATGTGCCATCCATTGCCACTTTCGCACGTTGATGTGCGTATGCGCCTGTGCGAGAATGGCGTCGCCATTACCTCAAAAGTAACCACCACGGCAGTCACCGGAGTTGAGATGGAGGCTCTGGTTGCGGTCAGTGTCGCAGGGCTAACGGTCTACGACATGTGCAAGGCGCTCGACAAGGGCATCGAGATCCGGCGAGTCGTGCTGGAGCGTAAGTCCGGCGGAGAGAGCGGGGATTACCGGCGCAAGAAGCCGTAGTCGCTTATGTCCACCAACGTCAAAGTATTGCTGGTCGACGACAATCCGATGGTCTTGGGGATGCTTCAGCACAGTCTGTCTTCGATGGCAGAAGTCAAGACCGCGAGCGATGGTCCCGACGCTTTGCTTAAAGCCGTGGATGATCCACCTGACCTGCTGGTGAGCGACTACCGCATGCCGGGCATGGACGGCCGCCAACTCATGGAAAAGCTGAAGAGCCGGCCCGCTACTGCGGGGGTTGCGGTCATACTTCTCGCAACGAAGAGCGATATTACGGAGCGCCTATCAGCCCAGGATCCGGTTGACGACTATCTCGAGAAGCCGTTTTTTCTGAAAGAAGCGACACATCGCATCAAGAAAGTCATCGACAAGATCGCCCTCGAGAAGATGGCCAAGTCCGTGTCGAGCGATGGCATCGTGCGCGGCAATTTGTCGCAGATGAACGTAATCGATCTGGTGCAATCGCTTGAGATGGGTCGCAAGAGCTGTCTTCTCACCCTTAACAACGATCAGGACCGCTGCCAGATGTACTTCGGGGAGGGCCAAGTTATGCATGCAACCTATGGACAGCTGCGGGGGGACGAGGCGGTGTTCAAGGTTCTGCGCTGGACGGGCGGCAACTTCCAAATCGACTTTGAAGGCAAGACTTCGGAAGAGAGTACGACTCTGAACACTCAGGGCCTATTGATGGAAGGTTTGCGCCTGCTCGATGAATCCCGCCGTGATGCAGCCGAGGAAGAAGATGTCCTCCTTGATACCTGAGGCGCTCACCGCTGCCGTTCTGACCGTAAGCGATTCCTCCTCTCGTGGCGAGCGAGACGACCTTTCCGGTCCCGCCTTGGTTGAAGTTCTTAAGCAGCGCAATTTCCAGGTGGTTGCTACCGAGATTGTTTCTGACGATCGCACGCACATCGAAAACGCGCTTCTGCAACTAGCGGAGAAGGCCAGTCTTGTTGTCTCTACGGGCGGAACGGGACTGGCGGAACGTGACGTCACACCAGAAGCAACCAGTGCCGTTTGTGAGCGGATGGTTGAGGGCATCGCAGAGCGTATGCGCCTGGAAGGGGCAAAGAAGACTCCCTTTGCAGCCCTCAGCCGCGGCCGCTGCGGAGTGCGTGGACATGCGCTAATTGTTAATGTCCCCGGTAGTCCCAAGGGAGCGGTGGAGTCGCTGGAAGCCGTGATCGACATCTTGCCTCACGCCCTTCAATTGCTTCGCGGTAACACCAAACATTGAGCCGTGCACATGTGAGGTCTGCTGCACCGCGGAGCAAAATTCCGAATCTGGCCGGCCACGCGTGGCGTCGAATCCTCCGCCAGCGAAAGATTCCAAAAAACAGAAAGCCAATCGGAGGCCACAAGATGAGGAAATTGTCTCTGGCATTGGTTATTTGCCTGTGCTTCGTACTTCTAGCGCAGGCTGCAACTCCCGAACTGCCGCGGATCGCGACAGCGCAATGAAGTATTTAGAGAGCACCCGCCAAGTGGTGCTCGACGCCACCCTGGGGGCTGAGCGCGAATCAATGGAACTTCAAGTTGGCTCCGGACCGATGGTCGATCGCGGAAGTCGTGGAGCATATTGCCGCAGCGAAAGACTTTCTTTCGCAAATGTGACCGAAAAGGTCATGAAGGGGGCCCGCTCGTACGGGGAATGACGATGTAAGAGCGATTGACCAATTGGTGCTGCCCGTCATTCCGGACCGCAGTCACAAAGCGCAGGCTCCCGAACCGTTGAAGCCTACCAACCGCTTTGGATCTCCTGAAGCGTCCCTTAAGCACTTTGTTGAAAGCCGCGAGCGCACCGAGGAGTACTTGAAAAACGCCATTGATTTGCGGGCCCACGCGGTGGCGGCCTCGGATACTCCCTTTGGAAAGCAAATGAACGCTTACGAGTGAATCCTGTTCATCGCCGGACACAGCGATCGCCATACCAAACAGATCCTGGAAGTGAAATCCGATGCGAATTTCCCGAAGGACTGATTGTGTAGGAGACTTTAACCCGAATCCCCGATGGAGGGCGGAAGCTACCGGCCCGTGCTCTTGCTTTTTCAGCAGCTAGGTACTCGCCTGACGTGCTGTTCCTGTTTCGCGTACACTGCTAGTTCCGCCTTGAATACCCTCAAACACATTCTGACCCGTTACACCGCGTTTCTCTGGGGATTGTTAAAGCCCCTTGGCATCTGGGGGGTGTTTGTCATCTCGGCAATTGACGGATCTTTCTTGGGTCTGCCGATGGACGCGGTCGTGGCCGGCTATGTCTACCAGGATCGCTCCCGTTTTCTGCTGTACGTCTTGTTAGCGTCCGCTGGATCGGCGGTGGGCAGCATTGTTCTTTATGTGATCGGGTACCTGGGGGGAGAAGCCCTCTTGCGCAAGCGCATGGCGCCAGAACGTTTTGAAAAGATCCATCGCTCTTTTGATCGGCATGAATTCTGGGCGCTTATGTTTCCTGCCATGTTGCCCCCGCCTACGCCCTTCAAGCTCTTCGTGCTAGCTGCTGCCGGATTCGAGATGAACTTCGGCCACTTCCTGCTGGCAATCTTCCTGGGTCGCTTTGTGCGCTTCCTGATTCTCGCTGGGTTGACAATGAAGTACGGCCAAGGCGTCGTGCAAGTAGTCGCCCATCTGTTTAAGACACACCTCCACCTGACCCTGGGTGTCTTGAGTGCGGCAATACTAGTGGCTTGGTTGGTTTGGCAAAGGCGCCGTAAACGCAGCCCGGCGGGCGTTCAATAATGCCGTCCCACTCATTTGGGAAGGCCACGTCATAAAGTGACGCAGATTCTCCCAAGATTGTTACGCGGCGGCGGTGTGATCTCCCTTGCTGAATACTCCTGCCAGATACTGCCCTAATACTGGCGTCGCGAACATCGCGCAGGTAAACACGAGATCACCTTCCAACCCGCGTCGGAAGAAAGGAATTGCAGCGGTATAGCAGGTGAGCAGTCCCTCGAGCGTGCGAGGATACATGATGCCCGTCGTCCAGAATGCGAAATTGGTTATCAGAAAGAACGAGATCGAACCAGCTAATGCCGCGATGATCACCCGTACTGGTTTCGCGTTTTCGTGAAGGTTCGTACCGAGCCATAGGACTGCGGCATACCAGGCCCACACAACCAGCTGGTCCCACGTAAATGGGTAGGAGTATCTGAACCTCGTAAGGAGAACATCGCCGGCCATCATCATCAACAGTGGAACCCACATATGTTTCCGCGAGCCGCGAGCGCCGAAAAACAGCAACGCCGCCGTTACCGGTGTAAAGCCAAGGGTGTTGGGCAGAAAACGAAACGCAATCGCGATGATGACGAAGAAGAAGGCCAGCATTTGAGCTCATCCTTTCGAGATGATGATTGTTGCGCGAGGCAATGTATGCGGTCAAGTCGGTTTCACCTCACTCGGCGCCGGGTCGCCGCTCCGCCTCTTCAATCGCTTTTTGGCTGCGCGCTCCGAAAATCTCACTGATGACCTGGAGATTCTCATTCAGGACAACTGCGGCGGTTAGCGGACGCCGCTTCAGGCCGGGGTACTCGTACCGCAGATCACGAAATTTCACTAAGTAGATCGGTCGCTCCGCTGGCAATTGCTCGGTCTCGGTGATCGGGTATTTTGCCCAGTCCAAGTAAACGCGTCCGAGATACGATCTCTTTGCAGCCAGGGTAATCGAAGTCTCCTCCGGCTTGTAGATCAAGGTCATTCGTGAATCCGGGTCAACCTCCGGGGTCAAGGAGTCAACCAGCACGATGGCAAAGAAGTTCTTCGTTTCAACTACGCCGCTCGACTGGAAAGGATTCCACCAATACGGATAGGCCGATGCGCGAATGGGATTCGCTCCCTGGTACGATCTGGCTTCTAGTGCCGCAACGGCTCGCCGATGTTCGAAATCCCGCACCGCCCACGTCAGCACCATTCCAATCAGAGCCACGGTAGCCCCAACTCGGCCTTTGGGCCCCCGTGCGCGGACCCCAATCTCATCATTGATCAGCGCGAACAGCGAAGGCAGAATCAGCCCGCCAATCAACAAGGCCAGCAGCAGCGGTTCGACGATGAAGACGATGTCCCATGAGTACCATCGCTCAGAAAAGGGCCAGAACGGCCGAACGCCGTAGTTGTTGGTGAAATCCAGAAGGATGTGGCTCCATCCGGCGAGGCACGCATATAGAAAAAGCAGACCCCAACGCGGCAGTCGTCCTGGAACCTTGATGGGTCGGCCGCGCAGGCGCCAGATCGCATAAATGACAGCGATCACCAATGCCGCAACCAGTGGTACTCCGAGGAAGGAGTGGGTGAATCCGCGATGGTGCGCAAAACCGAAAACCGGACCACGCACTTGGGCAACTATGTCAATATCGGGCGCCTCCGCAGCCAGCGTCAGCGTCGCGGTGGCCAGAGCCGTTTTCCGATTGAGACCGGCACGCCCCAGGCATGCCCCGGTCAGCAAATGGGTGATTGGTTCCAAGTGCCTCCTGCTAGCTTATTCAGATTGCGTGTGAGTAAATCGTGTCAGCGCTTCTGCCGCCGTGTCCTTCCTGATACCATCTCGACAGCATGGCCAAAAGAACACTTGCCAACGCGCACGACAAGCAAGAGATCATAGAACGAACCAAAAGGATTCAGGCATCCTCGGCGCGTCTTTGGGGAAAAATGACCTGCCATCAGATGGTCTGCCACTTGTGCGACTCCTTTCGCGGTCCCATGGGCGAGCGCCAGCTCTCAACGGGCAAAATGCCAGGTCCGCGCAAGCTAGTGAAGTGGATTGCTCTCAACTCAGGGATTACGTGGCCCCAAGGTGTGAAAACAATGCCTGAAGCGGACCAGATGATAGGTGGAACACCGCCCGTCGAATTCGAAAGGGACCGGTCTGAGTTGCTGCTGCTGCTCGATCGTTTCGGGAGCAATCCGAGAGATTTCGAGTGGTCTCCACACCCTACACTAGGCACAATGTCGGACGAAGAGTGGATGCGCTGGGGCTATTTGCACATGGATCACCATCTACGCCAGTTCGGAGTTTGATCATGGCCGGGAATGTGAGCCTCCGGGATAGAAGGCAGTTACTTCGCACCTCGCTATTCGCCGAATTTAGGGGGCACCAGCAACGTAAAAGCATCGGGTACCATACAAATCTCGGCTGGCAGCGTACCCACCAACTCACCATCTACCTCGATAAAGACCCGCTCCGAGTTGCCATCGTCAACTTGTGCGCGGTGGCATGAGATTCGCTCAGCGCTCCGCACGTCGATATTGGGAATTTGCCACCTCGTGCCGAGCAGTCCGCGCAAGATGAATGCCAGGTACAAGAATCGGCTAGCCGTCTTAAACAGAACCACCCGGTGGTAGTGGTTCTTCAACAATGCTCCTGGCGCGAGCTTCCTGAGCACGCCCCCAAATTGACTGATTCGTACAGCCAGTAATTCCGAGACACTTTCGCAGTTCTTCTGTCCGGTATCGCAGTCCGTGTATTCCGCGTCAAAGAACTGCATCTTGTGTGCTAGCCAGATATGCGTTGCCTTCGCGTAGTAGGCAGCCATTCCCATTCGATTCTTAACCGCTGCATTCAGCTTGTAGAACAGGTGTGCGTCGACGCCTACGCCGACTGCTACCGTGAAGTATCGGGAAACGGTTTGTCCCGCAAAGCTCCGAAATGAGACCTCTCCGGCTGGCAATCGCAAACGAACGGATTTGAGCAGTGCGCGTGCTGCCTTGACAGGATGGAGCGGCAGGCCGATGTCATGCGCGAGGGTGTTGGCAGTTCCTACCGGAATGATACCCAGGGCGACAGGGCTCCCCACCAGCCCTTGCAGTACGTCATTGATGGTTCCATCGCCGCCGCAGGCAAGCACCGCGTCAAGCCCATCGGCGATTGCCTGTCGAACCTGCTGCAAGGTGCTTTCCGGTCCACCGGAGGTATTGCTGCTTATTTCCACCCCGGCTTCGCGCAGCACCTTGACTACCGCTTCGACATCGGCGAGGCGGCGTTCCTTGCGGATACCCGAGGCGGGATTATAGAGCAGCAGCGCCCGCCACATCGATGCCGCAGCTATTGTCTCCTCCCTTGGCGGGGAGCGGCGTTCCTACTTTGCGCAGGGGAACCTAGCCCTTGGTCGTCCCGCGTGGTATTTTTCATAACTTCCGTTGCGAACTACTTAGGATTTCAATAAGCTGTTGAAGCTCCGTCGGGTGCATTGTACCGGTATTATTCTTTCCCCCTTTTTTACGGCCCCAAAATTTTTCAACTTTCAGGAGGATCTCCGGATATGAACCGTCTGGTTTCTGTTCTAGTCCTGGTATGTCTTTGTGGACTAGCCACCGCCCAACATGAGGTGCACCCTAAACCCAAGCCGGTCACGCTAATGCAGGGACTAGGGGACCTGCATCACCCGGTCTCGACTTCCAACCGGCAAGCGCAGCAGTACTTCGATCAGGGATTGCGGCTGATCTACGCCTTCAATCACGACGAGGCCGCGCATTCCTTCCAACACGCCGCAGAGCTCGATCCCAAGCTAGCAATGGCATATTGGGGTATCGCCGAGGCCGTCGGGCCAAATTATAACGATCCGGCCAGTGATGACCGATTCAAGGCGGCGCACGAAGCCATTCAGAAGGCGGTAGACCTTGAGGGCAACGCATCGGCCACAGAGAAGGCCTACATCGAAGCCATGGCTAAACGCTTTCCCGCCGATCCCAAAGCCGATCGACGTAAAGGGGCGGAAGACTATCGCGATGCAATGCGTGAAGTTGTGAAACAGTACCCTGACGATCTTGATGCGGCTACTCTCTTTGCCGAATCCGGTATGAATCTTCACCCATGGGGTTTGTGGCATAGCGATGGCACGCCGGAAGCGGGCACCGAAGAAATCGTCTCGACGTTGGAGTCGGTAATCCGGCGCGACCCGAACCATATGGGCGCGATTCACTACTACATTCACGCGGTGGAAGCCTCTCCCAGTCCGGAGCGCGCACTCGCGGGCGCGAATCGGCTGGCGACTTTGGCTCCCGCGGCTGGTCACCTCGTGCACATGCCTGCACATGTTTATATCCGCACCGGAGATTACGATTCGGCGGTCAAAACCAACCAGAAAGCTGCGGCCGCAGACGAGGCTTACATCAAATCCAGTGGTGCACAGGGTATTTACCCCATGATGTACTACTCCCACAACCTTCATTTCATTGCCATGTGCTCGGCCATGAACGGAGACTACGCCGAAGCGAAGAAGGCGGCCAACATGCTGGCTGCCCACGTCGGCCCTGCTGTGAAAGATATGCCGCCGCTGGAAGGCTTCATGACGATCCCGATGGCAGTTGAAATCCGCTTCCATCGCTGGAACGACATCCTGACGGCGAAAGCTCCCGATCCGGCGATGAAGACCACGACCGTCTTTTACCATTTTGCCCGCGGCATGGCATTGGCCGGAACCGGCAAAGTCGCCGAGGCCGAGGCTGAATACAAGTTCGTGTCCGAAGCAGAAAAGGCTACCCCGGAAGACGTCGTGTTCGCTATGCCGGTGAACAACAAGGCGAAAGATATCCTCAAAATCGCCGAGAATGTGCTCGGCGCGAAAATAGCCGTCGCGAAAAAGGACACTGCAGGTGCAACCGCGATGTTGAAAGAGGCTGTCGCCATTCAGGATTCACTCAAATATGGCGAACCGCCAGATTGGTTCTTCCCAGTCCGAGAGTCGCTGGGTGCCGTGTTGCTTTCGAGCGGCAATGCTGCCGAAGCGGAAAAAGTGTTTCGCGAAGACCTCGATCGCAATCCTCGCAATCCGCGCTCGCTTTATGGTTTGCGGGAAGCCCTCAAAGCACAGAAACGCGATTACGATGCGGGGTTCATTCAGAAGCAATTCGACGCCTCATGGAAAGGAACGGGGGTGACGTTGAAGATGGAGGACTTGGTCTGACAAACGAATGATTGAAATTGTCATGCCGAGGAGCGCAGCCAGCAGGAACCAGGGTTTCTGCGGTTAAGACAGACTACTGATATCCTCGCTCCTCGGCGTCACAAAATGGCGGAATCCCCCAAACACCGTTCAGCTTGCCCCTCGCTCAATCGCGTATACGCAATGCCGCAGTCCACGTCACGTCACTTCCTGTTCGAGCTTCATCCCATTCTTCTCCGCCACGCGGCGCGATGCCAGATTTTCTGGCCGAATCAGTGAAATCAGACGCTCCGTCTTTAAGTTAGCAAAGCCATACTCTTGGCAGGCACGCGCCGCTTCCGTGGCCAGCCCTTGTCCCCAGAGATCGCGACGAACGTGGTACCCAATTTCGATCTCACTTGTGCCATTCAGGTCCTGACGAGTCAATCCACAGTCGCCGATCAGTTCGCCTGTTTGTTTCAGAACTGTGCCCCACAGTCCGAAACCGTCGGTCTGGTACCGGCGACCATTGCGCTCAATCCATCGAACCGTTGCCGCGCGGTCAAACGCGACCGGATAGTATTTCATTGTTTCTGGATCGCAGATCACCTTGGCAAGTGCCTCTACATCTTCCGGCCCAAACTCATGCAGGAGGAGTCGCGGTGTCTGCAAAATTATCCTCATCTGGCTGCGGCCGTCCCTAAAACGGAAAGATTTTACCGTGAGCAGCAGGCAAGATGTGCAGAGTAGCTGATCTCGCTCTTTCTCACTCGGTATGACTCGCGGGCTATCCGCGATCACTCCTCAGATCGTAGCTGCACCCAAATACCTCGACGAAGCTGCGCTTTGTTTCCGTCTATAATCTTTTTCGATGCCTGCGGCTAACAACGACGTCGAAAAAAAGATCGACGCTCTACGCGAAAAGATCCGCTACCACGAGCACCGGTATTACGTCCTTGACGATCCGGAAATCAGCGACGCTGAATTCGACAAGCTCATGGAGCAGCTCAAGAGGTTCGAAGCCCACCATCCCGAACTGATTACGCCAGATTCTCCCGCCCAACGCGTGGGCGGGAAAGCACGCGAAGGGTTCGTCAAAGTTCGGCACTCCTCGCCGATGCTCTCGCTTGATAACACCTACAACGAGGACGAGCTGAGGGGGTGGGAACGGCGAGTACATGAGCTCAGCGGCCGCAAGGA